>Ga0070731_10003752_pt1 | contig 13496 bp, 12 predicted proteins | sample Coa_R1_2_FD_66448 | JGI IMG/M metagenome (GOLD analysis project Ga0070731, IMG submission 66448) | Surface soil microbial communities from Centralia Pennsylvania, which are recovering from an underground coalmine fire - Coalmine... | ecosystem: Environmental > Terrestrial > Soil > Unclassified ... | reverse complement strand
CCAAATGTCCCGCCGAAGTCATTCTGATGAAGAGGGGGCTCGAGCGTGTGCAAATAATCGTTGAACCAGTCTTGGGCGTCGAGAGCACCGTTCCGTAAGTAGTCGAAGGCAGAGCCGTGCCATAGATTCGTGCCCGATTTGGTCTCAAACGCGAACTGACCACCGGGATTGCGTCCATATTGCGCAGAGTAAGTCGAACTCTGCACGCGAAACTCCTGCAGGTCATCCACTGAGACCAATGCCTGAGAAGTCCCTAACGCAGTCGCGCCAGGAACAGACCCACTTGGAGCGCCTCCGTAAGCGGCGTTCGTGCCCGCAACTACCCCCGCATTCGCGCTAACACCGTCCACGGTGTAATAGTTTGAAGTTGTGCGTTGACCGTTTACGCTGAATTCTCCACTTTCACCAAGAGACGAAAAAGCACCAGTCTGAGTTTGTGGACTATTTGTAACAATTCCTGGCGTAAGAAGGATCAAATCCTGGAAGCTTCGGCCATTCATCGGCATGTTCTTGACGAAGGTCTGGTCTACAACCGTGCTCACTGACGCATCCGTCGTGTTGATGTTCAGTCCGCTTCCGTCGATCGTCACCGTTTCCGAGACGGAGCCGATCTGCAGCGCAAAATTTCTCACGACGTTGTCTTGCACGTTCAATTCGAGCTGCGTCACCGTTACAGTTTTGAATCCAGGGCGGCTCGCCGATATCAGATACTGCCCCGGCTTAAGGTTCGGGATGTTGTATAGCCCGTCGCCATTTGTTTTTGTCGTCGTCGAGACGCCCGTCTCCACGTTTTTGATTTCCACTTGCGCGTCAACAATGACCGCGCCGGACGGATCCGTCACCCTCCCCGACACTCCCGCATACGTACTCTGCGCTTCCGCAGGAGGCGCCACGAAAAACCCCGCCGCGCTAAGCGCTAGCACTGCGATGAGCGCGAGCGCGCAGGAGGTGACCACTCCTGCGCCTCGCAACCCTCGACGCGTGCCCCCTGAAGCTCTTGTTTTTTTCTGATTCGTCGCTCGACAATGACTGTTGGCCATCCGCCCGTCGGTGTCTTCACGTGAGACTTCGGACCTAACACGTAGGTCGTTCATTCGCGGATCTCCCCCAAAGGGGCTAACGGGGGAATTTCTGTCCCCTAACCCCTCTCCCCTGAAACCTATGCTCCGGTATGCCTCCGCGCCTCCCCATTTGTGTCATCATCTATTCATGTGAGTTTCCGGGGTTCGGGGTTTGTACTTACAAAACCCCGAAATAAAAATGTCTGTTTTGCGACTCCTTCTGCCGGCAGTGCTCCGCACTGCTCCTCACTACTCCCCACTGCCAACTCTGGCCCATTTCCTCTGCCCTGTGGCCTGTCTCGTCCCCACCCTCCGTCACTCTTCTTCACTGCTCTGCACTGCTCCGCACTGCCCACTGGCCTTGAGCTGTTCCGCAGCCTATCCCCTACGCTAGCACACTATCGGCTGGCACACTATCGTGTATAGACCGATAGTGGGCAATTGAATGACCATTCTCTGATGCACAGTGTCCTCGTTCAGCTGGGTAAGCGGGTGCGCGCTCTGCGGGAGCAGCGTGGAATCAGCCAGGAGGCGCTGGCCGATCTCGCCGAGATTCATCGCAACTATATTTCTCAGATCGAGGGTGGTAAGCGGAATCTGTCCTTCTTCAATGTCGTTAAAATCGCTCGCGCTCTAAAAGTGAGTCCTTCTAAGCTAATTGAGCTAATCCGGTAGTGGGCCGGAGCAGTCATTATTCCCTAGATCTAAATGAACGAGCCCAGGAAGCATCATTACGTTCCCGTCTTTTATCACACGAACTTCGCCGAGGCGAGATTCTTCGGAGGGGTTTAGCGTATAGTACGTGCGATTCGCCGAGGGATACGTGCCGACCTTATCCGCCCCTGCCCACTGGTCGAAGGATTTCGTGGAGCACCTTCGAACTGTGCATTTCACGCTAATTGCGGTATGCGTGGGTCTAATCGTCCTGTCATCGTTTCCCAGCAAAACGGAGATTCAGATTGCACACGAACAGGCCTTGGAGATTCTCCAAGCTACAAACGCCTGGAATGACGCTTTATTGGACGATGAAGCTATAAACATCGTTAAAACGAAAGTCTCCGCTCACGACCAACCGGACCTAGTTGCGACCACCGGAAAGAACTTAGCCGCAACGTTCAATCTGACTTGGAAAGACAATCCCCTTGCAGTTAAACCCGTCTTTTTGCATCCAACGTGGCTCATTAAAGCTGAAATTCCTAGAGAGCTTTTTCCGGATACCTCTAGTGCAGGCAGTTCAAAACTGCTGATAAACGCTCCCCCAAATCTCAGGTCGTTTCAGCGTTTATGGGATGGGCTTCTCATTCGAGGACAGATCATAGTGCCAAAGACTCCAACCGAATGTTTGACAACAGCTGATGACGACGGCGGTGATATCACCAAGTGCGAACTGATCTCTGCCGATTCGGTCGATCATTCGAAGACAAGAGTCTTCCCTTTCGTTTTTCGACCGAAAAGCTCGGATGCAAGTGAATTCTTCAAACGCGATTCGAATTGGGAATTCGAGTTTTCTTACATCGCTCATTACCCGATCGAGGGAGGTCAACAGGGCTACCACATCGTGGTGTTGCCGGTGCGACACTACGAGCAAATTGAGTTTGACGGACAGAAAGCTTTGGTCCAGCTTTCTCCGAGTTGGAAAGCAAAATACAAACGCTCTTTCAAAGATGCGTTTCGGGAACTTGACGCCATTGACGAACCCTTTGACGATTCGACGATTGCCTCCGCGGAACGTATTCTTGCGGCGGAAGCAAGGCGAACAGGTGATGCTTTTGAAGCGATGGGGCTGAAGATTCCTGCGGAGCTTGCAGTTCGTTGTGGCGTCCTGCTTATTCTCGCAGTTCAACTGTATCTGTGGCTTCATCTCCACGAATTCGGAAATAGAATTCAACGCGACGCCGGGTTTGATGTCGCGTGGATCGGTGTATATTTCTCCGAACCGGCCAGGTTCGCTTTCATCGGAACTCTTCTCGTGCTCCCAGCGTGCACCGTGGTCCTACTCGGAATCCGCGGCTTAAGAGCGACCGAGCACGAATGGGTTGCGTGGAGCGTTTTGGTATCGTCGATCGCTGCAAGTTCCATCCTCTCGTATCTTCTCGTCACCGTTCTGCCCAAGGCGCCGTCGCTTGAGGCCGACACTTCTAGTGAACAGAGTTTCGAATGATGAACTTGATGTCCGCAGCGGCGGACCTTCGTCAGAGCAACGCGGCGACCATTGGCAGCCCCGCCGTAAGAAAAGTCTGTGCTTTACTTTTAGCCCGCATCAAACATCGCTCGCGCTCTGCGGGTGCGGGTTTCAGGGTCTGTACTTACAGACCCTGACGTGAAAAAGTCATACTGGTAGCCCGCAAAGATCAAGGTCACCCCTTCGAAGCTGGTCGAGACGATCCGGTAGGGGTATAGTCCCCGATCAGAGGTTCGGCCTTTGGTAGTGGCATCTGAGAATTACGTCGTTTCCGGTGGACATGTCCGAGAAATCGACGGCTGGGGTTGACCTAACCGCTGGCGGAGAATGCGACGTGTCCGAAGTTAATCTCGACCAATCCGTTGAGTACTTATGCCTCTCGCTCCGATCCGAAAGGAAGCTGGCGAAGGGCAACGTTCAGACACTCCGAGACTTAATTACTCTTACGGCCGCGGATTTGGTTAGGCGCACAGGGATCAGCCGCCGAGGTTTCGCCGAAATCACCGAATCCCTCTCCAGCCTGGGGCTTTCGGTCGGCATGATAATTGATTCGAGCGGAAATCCCATTTGCCCCGACGATCCGAGCAGAGTTGAGTATCCAAAACCGGAACCCATTGAACCATCTCGTTATGTAATGTTCTATCCTAACAGTTACACTTTCCTGCCGCAGCTTCTGATGGACGATTTTCATAGCGTCATTTCCAATGAACTGTACCATCGAATTTCCCGCCACCGCGAAATTATCAATCAGGTCCAGCAGAACCCCACCGGGGAATATTGGAGGGACATCGCTTACGAAGAGGCCAGAATCGAAGAGGAAAACGCGCTATTGGAATTGACAAACGAACTCATGTTTCTCGGCCTCTATCGTTTTATAGAAATCGAAAGGTTGGGCATACTCCTACGCCATTTTCCGGGCACTCCGCCGGATAGGTCGCACAATTATGCAAACTTGCTCCGGGCCTTCCCCTGGCTACGACAGTTGTTCGGTAGTCAAGCAATAAACGAAGTCAGGCTTATTAACAATTGCATAAAACACTCAGGTCGCGTCAGCCGGGAACTGTCAAGATGTCACCCGAGCTGGGTTGAATCCGAAGAGCTTCGTGGCTTGGGTGAAGCCTATCAACGACTTGCTCCGTACGTAGGAGCATACTGGGTGGATCTCATCGCAACATGTGCGAAAAGGAAAAGCGATTCAGGTTCCCAACTCAGTTAGGATATAGCGTCACTGTCACTACCCATTCCTAACCGTAGAATTGAGGCCGCCCCGCCGCGGCGACCGCGCCGGCGCATGGTGCACCCCTTCGCCGCCACCCACCCCGTAACGACTCTCGCCAACTTGCTGATTCGACGGCACCAACAACCATAAAAGCGGCGCCCCGCATCACTTGCACTGCCAAAGAAACTCCCGGTGTTCGTGCGCCCAACCCGTCCCTCAGTCACTCTCCGTTGCGATCCCTTTCACATCGATCTCGATTGATCTGGTCCGCTGAGAGTCGCCCCGCGCAGGGGTGAAAGTCGTCGCGAGTAATGGCGAAACTCGTCGCTTGCGCCTCGGCGAACTCCATCGCTTACGCTGGCGAAACTCGTCGCGTGCCCCGCCTGCATCTCCACGCTGCTCTGTGGCCTGTTGCCTGAGGCCCATGGCCTCTTCTGGACACACTTACACGTATTCAGCTTCAAGGCGAAGCCAATCGGTGAGAGGAAGGAAAAAACTACATCTGCATCACGAGCATACTCCTGGCTGAGAATGCGCTGCCTAAAAAAGTTCTACCGCCTTTGTATCCCCTCCCTCCCTGCCCTGTGGCGCGGCATCGCCTCTCCTGGCGTCTCTTCCGTCTCTTCCCAAAGCGCAGAATGCCCACGCAGGAGTGTCGGGGGCGGGTGACGGACCCGACGGGCGCAGTGATCGTCGATGCGCAAGTGGAAATCAAGGACGTCGAGACCGGGGTTGCGACGACGAAGAAGACAAATGGCGACGGCCTTTACAATATTCCAGCGCTTAAACCCGGCCGTATCCGATTTCCGCCAGCAAGGCGTCGCACGGAATTTTAGTTTGCAGATCGGGTCCGTGACGGCGACGATGACGATCGACGGAATCGTCGCGGGTCGTGGGGCAAGCTATTGGCACCTCGATCGCATTGGGCTCGGGCTTTGCAATTCGCGCTTTCGACAGGCTAGTCCGACTTGGGGGGACTACTATGGAGTTTTTTATGCCGCTGAAGTTAGAAGAGCTGAGGAACCTAAGTGACGAGGAGGTCGTCAAAAGGATAAATGACAAGATAGCGCCCGACTTAAACACTCTGACGCTCTCGCTCCCAGACTTTGTTAGCGCCCAGTTCTATATGGCTGAATTGGACCGGCGCGAGAGGAACCGCGCGGACCGAGAGCGCGATGAAATTGAAGCGAAGCGCTGGCGAACCGACCTGAAATACGAGCAGTGGATTGTTTTTCTTATTGTTCTGGAGCTTATTGTTGCCGCGGTTCTGACTTTGTGGGCGGATCACCGCCAGTCGAAATCATCGGAAATGGAATTGGCCGCGCTCCAGAGCATGCAACACGTACTCTCACATTTAGAGGAGAGCTCGGCCGCGACAGCCGGGACCTTGACGGCGCTCCAAGAAACCTCGAAGCAGATGAACGAAGCGGTGCAGAAAGAATTGGCCTTTTCCTACGAAGTCTCGCTCAACGTGAAATTCGACATCACCAGTGACCAAATCATCATAACCAACGAGGGGCAGACGAGGGTGACCTTGTGGGGAAGTAAGGTTGGAAAGAGCGCGCTCGTCATGGAACAAACGCCGAGAACGCTCACGCCTGGCGTGCCGTATTTGATTACTAGTCATGACGTGACTACGGGACTTTCGGGGGTAGTTCCCAAGGGAGGCTTTGCGCCCGTTCCGTTCGTGATGTTCATAAAGAACGAGCGCGGGGAAGAGTTCGTGGCGCGGTACGAGTTTGCGCAAATGGGGATGACCGGGCCGATGCAAATTCAGCCGATCATGGTCTCGATAACGCAGTTCGAATGGAGCAAGAAACGTTAGGGGGCTGTACGACATCCCGTCGCTCAAGCCTAGCCAATATTTGAATTCGGCGAGCTGACCAGGATTCAAGACGGTGACCGTCACGCAGCTCGAACGGAACGTGCAAGACAACGTCGTGCGAAATTTTGCGTTGCAGTTTGGGTCGGTCTCGGAAACGTTGACGATCGACCGGAGCGGCATGAACATTAACTCGACGGATGCCACAATGTGGATTGCCCGATCACTCCTAGAACGCGTCGGCCTCAGCCCGCACCAGCGGTTTCGCCTGGTTGGCGGCGGCCTGAGCAACTTTCACGATCCCGATGATCTGTCTGCCCAGCCCGCTCTTTTCGACTAATGGGAATGCAGAATCACCGCGAGGGCTAAGTTTTAGTCGCAACCTTGCGAAAGTCCTGAATCTCAGACAGAATCGAACGCCAGTCGCGAAACCACGTAGATGAACTACAATGATCAGGACCGGAAGATCAAAAGCATCACTTCTGTATCGCATGATGGAACCGAAACAGTTGAAAACCCAGGTCCCGAAGTCGTTGCAGCCCTCAAAGAAACTGGCAGGCTAAGCTCAGAAGCAAAGACAGCTTTTCAGGCTGGCGATCTGGATCGTGCTGAAGCCTACTTGCTCAATAGCCTGAGCATCGAGCGTAGGCTTGGGCTGCAGTCGCGAATGGCCGCCGATTATGGGGATCTCGGTGCGGTGTATGTCCGAATGGGTGCGCTACCGCAAGCTGAAGACGCCATAAAGAAATCACTTGAGCTTGGAGCCGCCCCGGTTGGGCGCGCTCGCAATTACTATTGGTATGCGCACGTATACATTAAGCACAAAAATCTGAAACTCGCTGAGGATATGGCTAGAAAAAGCTACGAAATTGCAAGTGGACTAGACGAGCCTACGGCCATCGGCGCGAAAGAGCTGCTCGATTGGATTGTTGCGCGCAATCCAGTGAAATAGAACGGAAGCCGTCTTTACCAGAAAACTTCGTCCATAGTCGCTCAGATGTCGCACGTTGGATGCTCATGATCGGTCAGATTGCATTCGAGGTCGAGCGAACACATGATTTCAGCTAGTCGAGAAAATAAATCGCTTGCGTGACCCAGGCGGTCGGTCACAAGTTGTCGGATCGAGACAGGATTGAGGCGCGTTGAGCACCCCAGGCTAGTCAGAGCCAGCGCCTCCAATAAATCCTCATCATATTCAAGAAACTCGAATATCCCGGCCTTTTGCATTCTCTCCCACGGAGTTGACTGTAGATGGCTTGGAAAGGTCAATTCATGAAATACACGATCAGCTATGCGCCAAAGCCTCTGGCGGGCCCGCCGGATCGTGACATCAAGCTCTTCGTCTTGGACAATTTGTGAAGTCCACTGTCTCATACCCACCTCGTATTGAGCCAGGTCGCGTTGCGACCGTGCATCGCTGAGGAGCGCCTCGATCTGTGCCGCCGGAACTTTTCCCCAGAATGTTGTCCCCACTACATTTTGATCCACGAACGCCACTAGAACGCGGAAGTTACGCGCCATAGAAATTAATAGTTCGATCCTGCCGGACCTCCGATCGAAAGCGACAGTGCCAGAGGTTGCAGCCATTCGATATTCGCTTCCGTGCATATCATAAATGGTGATGCACTTACCGTCAGATCGCAGGTCTGCTTCCGCGGAACCTATACGCAACAGCTCCCTTCCTTTGATAGTTCTTGAATTCAGAAAAGCAATTACCTCATCGGCGGTGAAATCGTTCACCGTTGTTAACTCTTTGAGGGCTGCACTGATGGCTAGACTGCCCTGAATGGCTTCATGTCGAGTGTTGAAACGAAGCGCATCAATGTCAGTGACCTCGGGCGGTGCATTCATCTCCTTGAGCAGCTGCTCTTTGACAGATTGGGTCTTCTGGTCACGGGCGAGAGAGGCATGCCGACTGCGTTCATCTATGAGATGGGACCATTTGTTTTCCAAGTCTGTCGGTAGGTTCGTTAAACGCTCGTGCATCCGGCGGAGTGCCCTGCCTGCAACCTGATAGACGGGAATCGATGGGTCCAGCAAAATCCTCGTCAATTCGAGGTCGCCGAATATCATGAAGCTCGTATATGTTAAGAACACTTCGGGATCCTTGAACCTGGCATCAGCGACGGCACATTGCTTCCAGACCCGCCTGAGACACAGATATCCGATTAAATAAGGCCCCGAGGCGCTTGCCAATGGCTGAGAGAAGAGATCCAGTTTCCGTTTAATGAAATTTTCTCCGAGTCGAGCGGAAGTCAGCTCCGCTAGAAATGCTCGGCTTCGGATGCTGGCTGGCACGTCTCCTAAAGTGAAAAGCTGAGCCCACCAAAGGGGCATTGTCGTTGTCTCTGACCCATCTTGATTGAACGTATCAAACTCGCTGATCAAAGCAATTCCCTCTACGAGCGGGGCCAATGCGTTATTGGCTAGGTCGTAGCGCAACAGATTGGCAGCGACTGATCGAACGAGCAAACGTTCGTCGTGAGGCTGAAGAAGATCGCGAGCCTTTTGATTCACTCGTTTGATCTTGAGGACCGCCCGATGTCGATTTGCTGAAACCTTATGAAGTTTGTAAGCCGCGGTTCGCGCTCGAAGTTGGAGCAGGGCTAGTCCGGTGCCAACTGCTGATGTAAAGCCCCAGTGATGCATTGCTTCATGGAGAAATGTTGGGATTGCTTGCCCGGGTAATATTCCGGTGAGAATACTCCTGAGATCCCGCGTCAGATCGATTGAAGCAATAAACGAGAAGTTAGAGACAGGATCAGTTGTGCTGCGAATCCATTCTGGCAGCGGAGTTTGTTCTGATCCATCAGTCATTGCTTGCTAGCAAGTTGTTGTTCAATCGCTTGCTTGATCGCGTCGGCCGACTGGCCAGTCATTTTTGCGAGCTGGCTCACCAGTGATGCATCAGGCTGCATCGACTCTTTCTTGGCCAGCTTTATATGCGTCTTCTCCCAGGTGCCATCGGGTCGGCGTGTCTCAAACTCAAAATCGATGTCCTCGCGCTTCCGCGACTTCGCAAGCCAGACTCCAAGGGTTCCGATAATCGCCGGTGATAAGGCTACGAGCAAGGACAACGTGGCCATCTCCCCATGCGCGCCTTGAATTACCGTGGAGGACTCCGTTGTGGTTACGCTGTCACCAAAGGAATGTTTTAGTTGAGCGACCTGGTAGGCTCCGAGACCGTTTATTCGAATGGCTGGTAAATCCATGCAGTCCCCTCCAGGCTCGGCAGCAGCTAGGGGCGCAATTATGCTCAGAAGGTCTGACGTTTACAACCGAATTGTCGTCTCCAGTTTAGGTTGGTCCGTGACTCTCGCCAAAATGCTATCCGGGGAGAGCACATTTTGTGCCAACCCATCACGTTCAGCTTTTTCGTCGCACCGAGAGCCCTCACAGCCGTGAGGCAGATTGGTAGCACTGGGGAAGCCTTGATGGATATGGTGTGATCGTGATTCTGCAGCACGCCCTCAACGCGAAGAAATTTCTCGCTGTTGATCACGACACGACGTTTTTCGCAAAAGTCGGGATTCACAATCGCATTCGAAATCCTCGTTTCGCCTTAACGATTAGAATGACGAAACCCGTCGATTTCCCCATCCCCCAGCGGATCGCCACAAAGCGCTCCTCACTGCATCGCCGCTTTTTCGTGGCCTGCAGTTCTTTTCTTCTCTCTCCGCTAGCGCTTTGACGCCAGCTGAAACTCTTTTTTTTCTGACTGTCACCTGCCCCCGGTAACCTCTTCCCTAAACTCTGGCCTATTGCCTCTGGCCTAGGCCTGTCTTGTCGTGACTCCCCACTGCCTTTCAGCCGCTGATATCATCGGTGTCCAAGGACACAAAATGAGCAACGGCTCGATAGTGTTTGTGCACGGTACCGGCGTTCGTCTCAGATCCTTCGAACCAACCTATCAGCGCGCCGTGCAACAAGCGAGGGCTTCAGGACTGTGGAAAGAATGGATCCGCTGTGTGTGGGGCGATCCCTTGGGCGTTGAATTTCGCGGGCGGTCGATTCCTCCGGAACCGGACGCCGAAAGGCTTCGCGCTAAGGAGCAAGACTTCGCAGAGTGGAATTGGCTCTTCGACGATCCCTTGTTCGAACTCTATACCCTGACCATTCGTGACACCCCGACCATTCGTGATGCGGATTCCGAGGAGGTGGCGGCTCCCGGCCAGGACCCCGCATGGAAAGCTCTCTGGAACAAGATTCGAACGTACCAGGCATCGGAAGATCTTCAGCTATTGCTCGAACGAAACGGCTATGAGCGTTTATGGTCGCGGGCTTGGTCGAACATCGTTGAGGCGTCTCCAATATTGAGAGAGGCATTTGAATCTTCGGCTCATGAACTACACGACGTCAGCCGAGCGCTCGCGCGTGCCCTCGTGGCCGAGATTCATGTGCTCGCGGAAGAATCCGGAATACCGTGTCCAACGCGCCTCGAGCGCAATGCCATCGTCGACCGCTTGCTGTTGGATTGGCATCAGAGCATCCTCGGTGTGGGAGTATTTCTGACGAATATGGTTCAGAGAGCGGCTACGCGTGCTCTCCGCCGCCATCGTAGGAATCTGAGCGACAACATCGCTCTGCCTCTTGGCGATATTCTCTTATATCAGTCGCACGGTGACAGAATTCGGGACTTCATCCGAAAAAAGATCGAAGCAGCGCCAAAACCCGTAACCGTCGTCGCTCACAGCCTGGGCGGCATTGCCTGTTTTGATCTTCTCGCGCTGCCAGACCCTCCAGCCGTTTCTCACCTGGTTACCGCGGGCTCGCAGGCGCCGCTCCTCTATGAACTCGGTGCCCTGGTTTCCTGGAAGCCGCCAGGCCTTCCGGCCCACTTCCCAGCGTGGCTTAACCTCTACGACCGCAACGACTTTCTAAGTTATGTCGCCGAACCACTCTTTCCTTTCGCCAAAGACGTTGAGGTAGAATCGGGCCAGCCGTTCCCGGAATCACATAGCGCTTATTTCGCGAATCCAATCGTATGGAAAGAAATCCAGAAGTTTGTGGCTTAAGACTGCGATGACCCCCATTTCTGCATTGGTCGTTGGGATCGAGCGGTACGCTCAGCGGGGATGGGATGTCGCAGGTCCCGGACGCAGTGCCGTCGAGGTCGTCGAGTGGCTGCTCACGAGAAATGCGCCACTTAGAAAGATCTCGCTGTTTGTGAACTTCAAAGGCCGCACTCAGTCGGAGGAAGAAAGACTCGTAGAGCCGCTGATAGCAAACGGCGTGACCGTCAGCCTGACGCCCGATTGGCACGCGATTGATACTTGCATCTCGAATCTAGCCCAAGATGCTTCTCCGAAATCACGTCTGTTTCTCTATTGGGCGGGACACGGATATACGGACCCATCGGGTAGGCGTTTGTTTTTTTGCCAGGATTATACCGCGCACGCCATGAGAAGCCGCGTTTTCAACGCCACGAACTGGCTCCGACAACTGCGATCCTCCAGATTCCACTCGTTCTCAGACCAGATCGTGATCGCAGATACGTGCGGAAGCTTCGATCGGCTGCTGTCGGCACCGGGTGAGGAAGCGCCTCCCGACCAGCGGGAAGATATTCGCCAAATTGCGTTCTTTGCAAGTCCGGACGGCCGGACGGCGCGCGTGGACGAAAATGGAAACGTTTTTACTCGAATCTTCTTGAATGCTGTGGCGTCAGGCCAGGATTGGCCGGATCATGCTGGGCTTTTCCACTCGATGAAGGAATCCCTCGAGAGGAACGGGACACAGGCTTTTCGGATCTGGGCTTCGAGCGAGACCGACTCGATTCCGGATCGCGTCCTGGGGGGCCACCAAGCTCCGGCGGCGAGACACCCAGGTGAAATTTATCGATCCGAGGAAGAGCTAAGCCGGTATCCGTTGACTCCGTTTCATCCGACAGATAACCAAAAAGGAAGGTGGGGTGGAAGATCGAGTGCTGACGGCCGACGGCTGCAGGCGACCGTAGTCAAGAATAGAAAGGAGGATTATGACGTGACTCTGCAGGTGACTTCGACCGATGGCTCACGGTTGCAGGGCTCCGTGCGGTTCCATCTCCATGATACGTACAAGCCTCAGGTCGTTAACATTAGAAGGTGCAACCCGGACGCAAAAAAGGAACTCCAAGCCTACGAGGAGTTTACGGTCGGTGTACAAGTCCCCCGCGTTGACGGCAAGCTAACAGTTCTCGAGTTGGATCTCGAAAAGGCGTTCAAGAAAGCCGACAGGATTTATAAACGCAGTAAGGAATAGAACGAGCGAAAGAACTCGCGTTCCGAGCACGAATGCCGAACTGTGCAGGAGATGGGCTGGTCCGCAAAAAAGAACGGCGTCCTGTTGGCTCTCGCGGACGGCAAATTCGATGGGCTCCTGACCATCGATCAAAACCTGGAATATCAGCAAGACCTTGCGAACCGCCAGATCGCGTTGCTCGTAGTTTCGGCGATCTCAAATCAAATCGAAGACCTTGAACCCGTGGTGCCCCATGTCCTCACTGCGCTGCGCAACATCCGCCCCAGGAAGCGTGGTCCGAGTCGGAATATAGACCCCAGTCACTTGGGCTTGAGTCTGCTCACAACCAGAGCGCCCATCGGTCTAGTTTTCCCATTTATCGCGTAAGAAATCGCCCGGGTTTGGGTACGCCACCCGGATTGCGGTTCCAAACGAAGTGCGACATCCGAACCAACAGATAAGGCAGCGTAATGGGCTTCGAGCGCCTCCGGTTTGCCTACGCTGGCTGCTGAGTAGCGCACATCGGCTTTACACTGAACCCTCGCCAGCAAACCTGGGTCAGGAGGAGGCAATCCAGCCGAAACCGCAACGCCGGCTAACTCCGTCAAATCATGATTCTTTTTGAATGTCTTCCCTTGTTGCTCGATAAAACTCTTCAGTAGCTTCTCCACGGCTTGGAGCGATGCCCAGCGGGACAATCCATAGTTTGGGTTGTGGTCCGTCAACTGCCTTGCTGATTGATGAAGATCGTCGAGTGCTTCTTTGCTGTAGGGCGCCCCCTGACAGTCGCTGATTCGGGAATACCCGACGATTCCACGTCGGTATACATCGAGCAAGTCTGCACATTCTTTGTCAGTCAAAGACTGAATGAAATCGGGCGTCACACCTTCGAGATAGTCGAAGAGATTCGTTTTGACGCCGCCCGAGTTCACCGCGAGCGCCGGGCCAAAGTCGTGTCCCTGCAGCATCGGGTCACAATGTACCATCGCCGAACCG
>Ga0070731_10003751_pt1 | contig 13496 bp, 12 predicted proteins | sample Coa_R1_2_FD_66448 | JGI IMG/M metagenome (GOLD analysis project Ga0070731, IMG submission 66448) | Surface soil microbial communities from Centralia Pennsylvania, which are recovering from an underground coalmine fire - Coalmine... | ecosystem: Environmental > Terrestrial > Soil > Unclassified ... | reverse complement strand
GGAGGATTTGTCTTTTCTGGGATACAGGATCGCACCTCACTACTTTCAAAACTCGAAAATGCTCCCTTGTCTGAAGAAGGGGCGCCGCTTCTCGATCCAGGCAATCCACTCTATTGCTTTTCAGGAGATAAGGAACATTTTTATCGGATCAAGGTACTTCAAAGAGACGAAGCGAAACGGGTGTTAGATTTTGCAAAAAGTTTATCCGATGGAACAATGGATCTCCTTTTGAATCGCTACCTCGAAGAAGGCTACCCTGAAGCACGTAAGAAAAATCCCGGCTATTACCAGGCTGAAAAAGGGGGATGGAAACCTTTGAAGGAAGTCAAAGATAGCGTCGGACGGTTTCTTTTTGGCGATCTGTTGAAATCCATCGAAAATTCCTATAAGTCGTATGCAGGGACATTGCCTGGAAAAACAGGAGAGCTGCCTCTTGTTTTTTACCCGAATTATCGCTTTCTGTTGCATATGGAAGAGGTCAAAGCCCATCTGCAGCGAGATGCTCGGGATAGCGCATGGGTCGCAAATGATGAGGAGGAAAAACACGATATCCTTCTGCATCAATTTCTTCTGAAAAAATCCCAGCGCACGATTGCGCGCAGCGACAGCCTTGCATTTTCTAAAGAAGAGATGTTTACCTTAGGAGCCGATCAATGGTCGAGGATTAAATTGGGAGCAAGAGGGGCTCTTGGCTTCTTCCAGGTGATCGAACACACCCAAAGCGCTCAACTGTCTCCTGATCAGATCAAACAAGGGCATGAAATCCTTTCATTGGATGCGCGCAAACAGCTTATGATGGAGCTTATTACTTTGATCGACCAGAAGAAAGCCATCGATATCACTCAACAATTAAGGGGCGAAGGAGATGAGTATTGAGCTGTTCGAACAGATTCCTGTTTTGTTTCCTGTCGAATTTTTTTCGCTCTCCTGTCCTGTAAATTATTCGAAATTTTCCCTCATAATGCCCACATCGCGTGCCATGCGCAAATCGTTTATTTTGCCAGACACTTCGAAACTGCTTGCGGAAGAGAAATTTGCAGACGTCGCACTTTGTTGGGATGAAGAAGGGGTCTGCATAGAGGTTTTTGTCGATAAGCCGTTTGAAGAGGTGTACTTTCCCTTTTTTTCAAAAGGCGATGCAATCGAACTTTTTTTCGATACGCGCAATTTAAAAACTGCGGGATTTGCCACGCGCTTTTGTCATCATTTTGTGATCTTGCCTCAAAGCGTACAGGATGTCCAGGCAATGGAAATGACGCATTTTCGAACGGAAGATACGCATCCTTTATGCGATCCCAAGGATCTTTCCGTAGAAGCGGCATTCCAAAAAAAATCTTATTCAGTTCGCATTCTTATCCCAGCTGCTTGTCTACACGGATACGATCCAAAAGTCTGTGATAAAATGGGATTTACCTATCGCATCCATCGCTATGGAGGAAATCCTCAGCATTTTGCAGTCTCTTCAGAACATTTTTCTTTAGAACAGTCCCCGAGATTGTGGGCGAGTCTCACCTTGAAATCTAAATAGGAGCAAAATCCATGAAATTCACAGAGTCGCATGAATGGATCCTAGTTGAAAATGGCGTCGGAACAGTGGGGATCACCGATGTTGCCCAACGAGAGCTCGGGGAAGTGGTGTATGTCGAGCTGCCCTCTGTGGGAAAGCATGTCAAAGCGGGACAAGAGGTCGCCGTTCTCGAATCGACAAAAGCAGCAGCGGATATCTATTCGCCGGTTTCTGGAGAGATCATTGAGATCAATCAAAAGCTGTTAGATTTTGTGCAGGATATTAATCGTTCTGCAGAAAATGAGGGCTGGCTTTTTAAAATCAAACTCACGCATCCTAAAGAACTGGATGAGCTTTTAACGCGTCAGCAGTATTTAGATACCGTACAAACTTAAAGTTTGAGATCAGTTTGCATGATTCGACAGCCAAAAAAAAGGTGGAAGGCCAAAAAATGGATCCTCTGCATTTGTGCGGCTTTTGTCCTATTCCTTTTTCGAAAATCTTTGATTATCGGCATCGTCAAGGTAGCGCTCACCCTTTCCTTTTCTGGAAAAACCTCTTCGTTTACTTATGAGAAGATACAGTGGGAAAATGCTATCATCCGCATCGATGACATCTCTTATGCCAATCAGGATGCAGCAGTTTTAATCGATCAGGTCAATATTGCTTTGTCGGGAACACTTTTTTCCTGGCAAGTGCATTGTAAAGTCTTTCATCCCCAGATCACAGTCAAGCCAGGGGGATCTTCCCCTAACGCCGCTCCTCTGCATTTTTTGCTCGCACCCCAATATGCTTCTGCCAAAATATTTTGGGAGTTACATGATGGCATCTTGCAATTAGATGAGAATCCTCCCTTGTATTTTAGTTTTCTTCCCGATCCCATCGTCCATCGCAAGGGAAAAGTGGCACTTTCTTATGAACCCCAAAGCGAGGTTTCCCCTTTATTTACAGCTGTGATTGAGGAAAAAGAAGAAATCTTTGAGATAGAATTTTCCCTTGTTGAAGAAGATTGTTCCCGTCTTTTGCCCATCGCGATGGCACTGCTTCCTGAACTTCCTAAAGCATGGGAAAAAACGCAAGGAAAGGTTGATGCATCCGGGAGACTGCGTGTGGATCGTGATGGCAGCTTGACAGATTTGTCTTGTCGATGGCAAATCGATCAACTGGCTTTGGCCAGTGCCTCCAGCGGCATCGAGCTTAGCGCTGAGCATTTAAGCGGCGGTATGGAATCAGATGTTCTTTTGCCATTAGATCAATTATGGCTGAAAGGGAAAGGCAGCATGCTTTTCCAAGGGGTTGAATGTTCTATTTCTTCACTGACTCCTTATCGCTTTAAAGTAGACAATGGCGAGATTGTTTTAGAACCGGATCGAGAGCCTTATTTTGCACTCCAAGGCATGTGCGAATATAAAGAAAGACATTTCCCTTTTAACTTCAGCGCATCGGGAGAACTGCATTCCGATGCTGCCTTTTTCCTTAAATTTCAAGGAGAGTGTGGGATAAACGGCATGCAGCTCGATGGGAGCGTTTGTCATTTCGATGAAGGGAAATACGCGGTTCAACTGCACTTTGAGAATTTTCTGTTCGAACATTTGGAATTTTTCACTGCGCACCTTCCCTTGGATTGGCGGAAGGAGAAATGGTTAGACGGAGCATGTGCGGGCACGACCACTTTGATTTGGGAAAATGGGACCCTGCAGGCAGATATGGAACTGATATCTGGGTCAGAAAAAATTCTCGCAGGCGCCCTGTTCGATGGTCCCTCTCCATGGAAACTTAAAGAAGGGTGGTTCGAAACAGAAAAAATCACGCAGCGCATTTATGGACCTTTATTGAAACTCTTATCTATCGACATTCCATTCACCGGAGACGTGCAGCTTAAAGGAAATTTTGATCCTGCCTACTGCGTCCTATCTTTGCAAGGATCGGATTGTGTTTTTCATCACGATCAGGGAGATCTGCTCATTCCTTCCTTCGGAGAAACGGGAATAGAATTAATATACAGCGTGAAGGAAAAAAAACTCAAAGGAGAGATTTCCCTCCAGGATGCAAAATGGTCTAGTCGAGACCCTCTCTATCATATCGAGTCTCTGAATGCTACGGCCTATTTGGACGGCAAGATTCTCAACATCTCCTCTTTTTCTGGCATATGCCAGGAACATGCATTTCAAGGAAAGCTGAGCGCGTTGCGTTTCGATCCTGCTTCGAATCGGCTCGAGTGGGAAAAAGCAGAAGCACAAGTGTCTTTGCGCGATGGAAATACGCTCCATGTAGATCTGCTGCAATGTACGCTAGATGCTGCTAAAGAAGAACTCTCAGCGCATTTTTGCCTGTGCCTCGAACGTAATCAAAAACACGTTCTTGAATTATCAGGAGCGGCAGAGCGCGGACAAGCTGGGAATTGGGATATCGCCTTCGATCGCCAAAGAACGCGTTTTTTGGACACCCTTTTACACATTTCAGGATGCCATATCTCTCCTGAGCACCGCATCGCATTGCAGATGCAGCCTGTTTTATCTTGCGAAGAGCTGCTACAGAATATTACCTGGCTGTCCGACGCCGGTCTTGTTTCTTTTCCCGTCGAAAAGATACGCGATTTATCTTGTCGGGGAATGCTGCAGCTGACTCTTTCTACGTCAGATGTGAGTGGCCCCCTCTACTTTAAAGTGGAAAGCAAAGATCTCAGCATGCAAGGAAAAAAACTCGCTCCTTTTGTCCTAGAGGGAAATAAAAATGGACAGCATTTCGAACTTAAGGAGTGCCGAGGAGAGGGATTTGTATTTAAAGCCTGCGGCGATGTGAAAGAGGGCCGCGTCAAGCTTATCGACTTGGAAGGCCAATTCAGAGGCACTGCATGCAAAGCGTCAGGAGATTTAGATCTTTCTACGTATGCTTTCAACATCTCGTTGGACTCTCTCAAGGGCAACACATCCCCATTTATTCCTGTAGATCAATTCGATGGCACTTTTTCGGCGCATGGCACACTCAAAGGTGTATTATCCACTCCTTTTTCTCTCGAGGCAGACGCAGTGTGCACTCTAGATATTGCCAAGCCCCTTCCCATCACTGTATGGAATGTCAAACCTCTGAAAATCTCTTATGCCCAAGAATCCGGCCTGCGCATCCAGGAGCTCGGCGCGTATCTTAAAAGCAAAAAAGAAGGAATCGTCTTTGGCCTCATTTCATTAGGGCAATGTAGCGTGCCATCTACTTGGGATGCGCTGCAAGAAGGCTCCTGTCAGTTCAGCATGAATCCTCTCATTTTAAAAGAATGCGCAAATGCTAATCTTCTGCCTTCTTTTTTTAAAGAAGCCTCATTTCCCGACAAAATCGAAGGAACCGCGGAGTTCCAGAAAGGATCGGAAGGATGGATGTGCCGCGCTGCATTAAAAGATGGAACGTTTCGTCTGGCAGAAAATACTTCCCTTGCCCTGCAAAAAATCGCGTTGCAGTGCCAGCGAGGCGTATTTACTGTGCAGGGAAAAACAAATATAGGCCAGCAATCTTTATGGGGGGCGCTCAGTATTGCGCTCACTAAAAATCCTCAAGCCATTTTACGGATTACCGACGATCCGAAACAGGACGGAATCCGTATGCATTTTAAATGCAAAGAGGATCAGCTGCTTTGGGAAAAGATCCAGGGGACGTGCTTAGGTGTGCAGTGTGCGCTGACAAAAAGCGATGCGAAAAAACCTGGTGCTGCCTCAGTCCTCTCAGGTCGTATTGCTATCGATGCTTCTCAGCTATCTTCTTTCTTCAGTCCCGCGCTTCAAGAGAAATGGGCACAGTTCAAGCTCGGCAAAGGATATAGCTGGCAGGGAGATCTGATTCTCTATCCGGATGCCAAGCGTCGATTCCAAATGACAGGGGAAATCATCGGAGATGAATGGGAACTATTAGGCTATTGTTTTAAAAAACTGCGCGCGAGCATGGATGCCCATCCTCATTATATTCTTCTCTCGAATGTCCTTTTGGAAGATGAAGCGGGAACCATTTCGATAAAAAAAATGGAAGTAGAAAAAAAAGAGCACTGGGAGCTAAGCATTCCCTTAATCTCCATTCGCGAATGGCACCCTTCTTCGATGAGAAAAATCGATGCGCTTCCCTCAGCGCTTAAACCTTTCCTTATCCGCAATTTTACGCTCTCTGGCATTCATGTTGATCTGGAAAAGGCCGGATCTTTGGAAGGCCATGGTAAACTCACCTTTACCAACTACTCCAAAAAAGAAGCGACACTGCTCGATACTCCTATAGAGATGATCAAAAATTTCGGCTTAGATCCCGGAATATTAACCCCGACACAGGGCGAAATAGATCTCGATCTAAAAGGAGATAAAATGTATCTCGTCGGCTTGAGGGATGCATTTAGCGAAGCCAAACGCTCGGAATTTTACCTCGCACCCAATCGCGAACTCTCCTATATCGATCTCGACGGTAAAATGCACATCGATCTCAAGATGAGACAGGACGTGACGCTCAAGATCACAGAACCTTTCATCCTCACGATCCGCGGGACGCTGGAAAACCCCCGTTACGGGCTGAACCTTCTTCCATAGACCTCTTGCAAACTTAAGCTTCTGTCAATTTTGGGGTTCTTTTGAGCCGATTTTCGATTCTTTTTGCAGGGGTTGTATCAAACTTCGTATACTACCCCCCGCAAAGAGAATCGAAAATCGGCCAAAATAATCCCCAAAATTGACGAAGCCTTAAGGTTGCAAGAGGTCTCATGAAATTTCTAAATCCTATTCTCAACATCCTCTTTCCTCCTCTGTGCCTGCATTGCGAGGAGCGATTAGAAAAAGATAGAACCCTGTTTTGCACAGCCTGCTTAGAACAATTGATTCCTATCGATCCTGAGGGAAGATGCCGTATCTGTTTTGCAGAAGATAATCCTTGCCAGCGCTGCATGACGCGTACTGTGGTGATCAAACGTCAGGCCGCTGCTTGTTCGGATTTTGGATCCGCTCGCACACTTGCTGCCTATCTCGAAAAAGGCAATACGCAGTTCTTATCTGCTGCAGCTTCCTTGATGCTGCTGCAATTTTCTCATTTAGAATGGCCTTTGCCTGATCTCATCATCCCTCTTCCTGGTTCTTTGTGGGAGCGTTGTAAAAAGGGAAAAAGTATGAATGCCTTATTGGTGCAAGAATTGACGCGCCTGTTAAATTGTCCTTCTGAAATAGTGCTGCGAGCTGTATTTGATAAACGCAGTTTTTTAGAAGAAGCAGAGATCCGAACAAAACCTGTTTTGATCGAGAGAAAGAAAAAACATTTATGTGATAAACGCATTCTTCTCATCGCTGTAAAACTCGATGACGATTTATTCAGACAAGCTGCAGAAGCGCTGCAAGAAGGATTCGCAGCGGAGATTTATGCTTTGACATTCGTTGCACTTGCTGATTGACGATAATTAAAAATTTCGTTAATTTGTCCCCTCAAAATCGGTTTTTTTATGAAGTTTTTGTTCTTTTTATTGTTGATAGCCCAGTGGAGCGTGCTTGGAGCTCTTGAGACTAGCTCTTTTATAACACGACAGGCTCGCATTGAAGATCTGGATGTCCTTTTTGAATTGGTTTGTGAATTTGGCGAACTGGAAGAGGAACATTTCATTACTTTAGCTCTTACAAAAGCAAATCTGCGACGCTATGTCTTTGGAAAAACTCCTTATTGTCGTATAGAATTAGCAGAGAATCAAAATGGGATTGTTGGGTATGCTCTTTACTCGTATGGTTATTCAGCAGAGCTAGGCGCACCTTTTCTTTATTTAGATGAGCTCTATGTTAAGCCCGCAGATCGTGAAGCTGGCATTGGATCGGGATTGCTAAAGCAATTAGCCCTATATGCAAAAGAGATGGATTGTTGCAGTATGGAATGGCATGTCTTGGATCGGAATGATCAAGCGATTTCATTCTATCACGATTTAGGCGGGGTTATTCGGGGCGACCTTCTTCTTATGCAAATGGATAGAGAAACATATTATAATTTGGCCCAATAATTATTTGGCCGCAATTATCAATCCGCTATTCTATTCCTGAAAATTCTTCGGATAGTTGCGAGGAGGGGACGACATTGAGGATGCCGATGATGGACACACCTTCATCGACGCTGAGCAGAGGCGCTGTGATATCGCCTGTGATTTCTGCTTTACCACGCAGGACCAATCTTTTTTTCACCGAAATATTTCCGATGACCTTTCCTGAAATGAATGCTTCTTCCAGATCGATATTGGCCTTTACCGAGCCTGTGGGGCCGATGATCAATTTACCCGTCGAATGCAGCTCTCCTTCGAATGTCCCATCGATGCGCAGGAGCTTTTGAAAACGCAGCGAGCCTTTGATCTCTACATTCGAGGCAATCACTGTTTCCGGTTCTTCTTCGCGCTCCTCTTCATAGTCTGTCTCTCTGGCAGGAAGCGCGTTGGCGAAATCCGTCCCAAACGGGTTTCTGGGCCGTTCTTGTAGATCCGTATACGTTTCTTCTCTTTCAAAGGGACTTTTAAATTTTTTAAACATAAAGCGGCCTAATCTTTGTTTGTCCTTCATATAACAGTTTCTGTAAATTGAAACAATGAAACATGCGTATTTATTTTAATAGTCCTCTCCATTAAAATTTCTTTTAAAAGGAAAAAATAGGTTTTTCCATGTTGGTCAATGACGATAAAAGAACGAAGGTCCTCGGTTTTTTCCAGTTGGTGATGATCAACGTCATTGCTGTTGATAGTATCCGCACGCTGACCTTTTCCGCTGTTTTTGGGTTCAGCCTGGTCTTTTTCTATATCATCGCCGCCCTTGTATTTTTTATTCCTACTGCTCTCGTATCGGCAGAGCTGGGCACAGGATGGCCGAACCGCGGAGGCATCTATGTCTGGGTGCGGGAGGCTTTTGGAAAACGTTTTAGTTTTTTTGTCATCTGGCTCAATTGGATCTACAATATTATTTGGTATCCGACGATTTTGGCATTGATCGTGGGGACGTTCAGTTATCTGTTCAATCCTGATCTGGCCAACAATCCCGTTTATATGTGTGCGGGTGTTCTCATTATTTATTGGGGAATCACTCTGATCAATTGTCTGGGGATGAAAGCCTCGAGCATCCTAAGCACGGTCGGAGCTTTGATCGGGACCATAGTTCCTATGGTCTTTATCGCTGTGCTCGGCATTGTCTATGTGATGCAGGATAGACCGATCAATATCTCCTTTTCGTGGAGTCAATTTTTTCCTCAGGCATCCGCTTCGAGCAATTTGGCTTTTTTAACCAATGTGCTATTTGGCCTTTTGGGACTGGAAATGGTGGCGACGCATGCTGCTGAGATGCGCAACCCCACCCGCGATTATCCTCGCTCTTTGCTTGTCTCGTGCATCATCATCCTGAGCACAATCGTCTTTGCATCCCTTGCCATCGCCATGGTCGTTCCCAATCGGGAACTCAGTTTAGCGACCGGTGTCATGCAGGCTTTTTCTGTTTTTGTCGCTGCTTTTCAGATGCCTTGGCTTCTTCCCCTCATCGCTGCATGCATTATTTTGGGGGGATTGAGTGGAGTGGGTGCATGGATTATCGGCCCTACCAAGGGGCTTCTTGTTGCATGTCAGGACGGCAGCCTTCCAGCTTCTTTGGGAAAGACCAACAAAAAAGGCGTTCCTGTGAGGATATTGCTCATTCAGGCCATTATCGTGTCGATCTTAAGTCTGGCATTTTTGCTTTTACCGACTGTCAATAGCTCCTTTTGGCTCTTATCGGCTATGACAGCACAGCTTGCCCTTATCTGTTATGTCGCTCTTTTTGCTGCAGCCCTCAAGTTGCATTATTATCGTGCCGATGTGTATCGCCGGTTCCGTATTCCTGGAAAAAAAGTGGGGATTTGGACAGTGTGCTTGTCCGGATCGCTTTGCTGCCTTCTCGTCATCGCCTTGGGTTTTTTGCCCCCGAGCGATATTCCCTTCCATAACATTGCAGCGTACGAGGCTATCCTGATCGGAGGAATGGCGCTCTTTTGCATTTTGCCCTACGTCTTATATGCACAATGGAATAAAAGGAAAAAGTCTTAGAGACTGTTAAACCTCAAGATTGCGTCGGGCCATATCGATTTGTCGGCGCAGCATCTCATCCGTTTCGACCTGATTGGCGATTTTCTTCCAGGCATGTAGAAGCGTAGAATGCGTTTTTCCGCCAAAAGCAGAAGAGAGCCGCATCAGCGATTCATTGATCATTTCCTTGGCCAGATACATTGCGACCTGGCGGGGGAAAGCGATGGCTTTAGTGCGCGAATCACCGCGCAGATCATTGACCCGCACGCCGAAAATCGTCGCGACGCTTTTGAGGATATTTTCGACAGAGATTTTTTTATGCGGAGAATATTGAAAGAGCTCAGCGAGCGTTTTATGGACGACATCTTCTGTCATATCCAGGCCCATCAATCGGCAATACGCGCTTAAGCGATTAATCGCTCCTTCGAGTTGTCTGACATTATTAAAGATATGCTCTGCGATAAAGAAAGCAATCTTTTGAGGCAGGCGAAACCCTTTTTGCTCTGCTTTATGCTGCAAAATGGCCACGCGTGTTTCGAGATCCGGAACGCCGATATGGGCGACGAGTCCCCATTCCATACGGGCGATGAGCCGTTCAGAGAGCTTGAGCTGACCTGGAGGCTTATCGCTGGTGATGATGATCTGTTTATTCTGATTGATGAGGCTTTCAAAAGTATTGCAAAACTCCTCTTCAAAATTAAGGCGGCTTTGCAAAAATTGGATATCATCGACGAGAAGCACATCGAGAGAACGATAAAAGCGTTTCATCTTATCGATCGATTTATTGCGTAAATGATCGACGAGATCGTTGATGAACCCTTCGGTCGTAATACAATGGATGCGCAGCTTTTTGTGGTTTTCGCGAATGTAATGGCCAATGCCATGAAGAAGGTGTGTTTTGCCTAATCCTACGCCGCCGTGTATGAATAGCGGGTTATAGGATTTTCCAGGTCGGCTGGCAACACCCATCGCGGCAGACTTGACGAATTGATTGGCGGGGCCTTCGATGAAATGGTTGAATGTATAAAAAGGATTGAGTTTGAGGTCGGGATGGGGAGCTCCTTGTTCTTGTGGTTCTGCAACAGGCAGGGGAGCTGGCAACAGAATTTTTTTCTGCGATGTGGCGATCACAAAACGGATCGCAGGCTCACCCGAGGGTCGGATGGGCAGAAAAGCGCACAGGTCCTTTTTATAATTTTCCAGCAGATATTCCTGCACAAAGATATTGGGTACTTCGAGTTGGATTTCTTCCCCAGATGCGTCCAAAACGCGGATCGATGCAAACCAGTTTTCGTATTCTGTTGCGCTGCAGTGTTCGACGATAAATTCTAAAAATTGCGACCAGCTTTCTTGTAGTGTTTTTGTGAGCATATCCTTCCGGAGTTATCACTGGAGTTTGGACTCAATCTGACTTGCTGGAGCGACTGCGACTTCATCAGAATCTCACTTCTTCCTCATCAATATATTGCGTATATTGACTCGGGTCAGTTAGCTCTGATTTTGTCTCGCTCGCTCCAGTAAATCAGATGGAGTCCAAACTCCAGTTATCAACAATCTTTCCACAATTCTGTGTGGAGCGTTTTTGTGCCGTCACATTAACATCGGACGACAATGCCCGCAACAAAATTTGTGCGAGACCGATCGATTGCATTTTAACTCATTGAGCCTCAAAAATGAGGGGTGCTGCAAAACCATTTTTTGCTTTGGAAAATGGAGTTATGAACAAGGATTGGTTTATAGCAGCTGTCAAAGAAATGCAGAAAATATTAGAAGTAAAATAAAATATGTTGCTAAGCTGGAACTCCAATTTTTTTTAACCTTTTGGAGGAGGTCAAGTGTATAACATAAAACGATTCTTTTTTATCATTGCGATTCTTGTCGCATGTACATCTTATGCTAAAGCTCATGAAAACAAATATATTTTTGTTGGGCAAAATGGAAATGAAATGGCTTTTACTCTGGAGGTCATTGGAAATATCCCTGAGGATTACATCCAAATAGGCGAAGACGGGCAAGTGCATATTCAAGTCGATAAAATCATTGCTGTTCCAAAGGAGATCTTTTCACAACTTTCAGACTATTCTGCTTCGACAAATTCTGTTGATCAATTTCTAGCCTTTAGTACTAATAAGAAAGAACTTGAAGGCAATATAGCAGAATGCGGCAGCAGGAGGGAGCCAAGGGAAAATAAATGGCAGTGTCCTTATTGCCATCATTGGTGGGAACCAGGCGAAAGATGTCAATATGCTAAATGTCCAACAAACCTATGGGAACAGGAAAAAGAAAAAGAAAAGAAAAAAGATAAGGGGTGATTTGAAGATCCAGATACCAAATGCGACTCACATAAAAAAGAAGCCCCTTGGCTTCATTATTTTATGCCTCATTTTTTTTGGCTGGCAAGTCAATGAAATGAGAGAGACCTCTTTGAGATTCTTGGACAAGGATGGGATAGAACACATTCTATCCCTGCCCTTAAAAGACAAAAAGAGTCTCTTTTCTTTTATGCGCATGTTATTTGCTAAGGATAATTTCGCATATACCCTCTTAGGATCTAAACCCGTATCTTGGGCCTGTTATAAAAACCTTTTGCCTTTTGATGATTGTGCCATGTTCTATCACACTTTGAAAAAATACCACAGTGATTTGCGCAGAGGATGGAAAACCTGGTTAAAATATCGCCATTTGTTTCCCTCAACTTTTTTTTGGGCAGAAAATTCTGAATCCCATTCCGAATCCCATTCCGGATGGATTTCCATCTTGCTCGTCAACGAAGAGCAATTCAATCGTGTTGTTATTAACAATAAAAAGGACTTCCAAGACGTTCTAAATCGGGAAATAGTAGACGGGTTTCAATTATTGAGAGAAGCAAAAAATGATCCGCTTATGGGCGAAGTCCTTAAGGGGCATCAGGCCCTCTTGGGTATTGTCTTAGGCTATGGCCGTGACAATTCTTGGGAGTTCTTAAAAGGAGTTCAAACGCATGATTTTCTTGGATGCATTTGGGACGAGACAAATGATCGACAGCCAGGAGTTATTAAAACACGCTTGGGCGGTATTACTATCGAAGAATGCTTAGCACTCGATTCCTGTCCTAGTTTTGCAGGAATTACTCATTCCGAAGAATCGTTAGAACTCAAAAGGGACTATCTACTGACTCAGCAAAAAGTGATTAACTATTACAAAGGAAAAGATTTCTTAGAGGCAACATTGAGTCTACTTGCTGGATTTCGACCTGAATAAATACTCTAGTATTCTTAAAAACATTTCCTGTTTTCTTATTTATTCTGAATATTTAAAAAATGGTTTAAAAATCATTTTCATAATTTGAATTGAATTTAAACAATCTAGAAAATATGATCCTGGCCAAAAAAATGGAGTGTTTTTATGGCCGCAATTACCGCGCCAGCTGGAGCGGCAGCATCTAGACCGGCGCAATTGCTTGATAATTTAAATATGCGCAGAAACATGTTAGAGGCGAGAAAGAAAAATTTGGAGTACATCATTACAGGTATTGCCATCGCTGCCCTCTTATCTGCAGCTGGCATATTACCCGCTGCTGTTCTTACAGGAGCAATGGTTGGACTCCTTTCACCTGTTGTACCAGCGGTTGCACTTATTTTATCAAAAAAAAATCGAGATCCAGCATCAAATGAACGAGGTAATTATCGCATGATTGTTGAGGATGTCTGGAATTCCTGTATTATCGCACCCATTATCGAAGAAGTGGCCTTTCGGGCTATTTTACAAGGTTCTTTGCAATGCATCTTTAAAAGAGTTTTGCCCGCGGTCGCTATTACTGTTTTCGGTGCGCAGATTCCCTTATATGCATGCGCGGCCATGATTGTGGCTGGTTCTGCTTTTGGAGTGTTGCATCTTAAAAATTCCCATAATCTTTCCAAAGTCCAGGCTGTCGTTGCAGGATTTGCTGGAATATGCTTCTCCGGCCCTCTGTATTACTATTATGGA
>Ga0070731_10003750_pt1 | contig 13498 bp, 9 predicted proteins | sample Coa_R1_2_FD_66448 | JGI IMG/M metagenome (GOLD analysis project Ga0070731, IMG submission 66448) | Surface soil microbial communities from Centralia Pennsylvania, which are recovering from an underground coalmine fire - Coalmine... | ecosystem: Environmental > Terrestrial > Soil > Unclassified ... | reverse complement strand
CGTGGTCCCGGGCCACCTGCTCGCGGACGCCTTCCGGGGTCATCGCGCTGTAGACCGACCGGCAGCCGGTCAGATAGGCGACCTGCTGCACCGGCCCGGAAAGGGCTCGGGGCCGCCCCCGTTCCTCGATCCATCGGGCCGCGTCGCGATAGCTCCGGCACTCCCACCGGTTGAGGGTGAACACCTTGACGCACGGGAGCACCGCGACCGCCAGCACGAGCGCCGGCCCGGCGAGGGCGACGCGCCCGGCGAGCGCCGGCCGCGCCAATCCCCAGCGAAGCGTCGTCGTCACCCCGAGGGCCGCGATGCCGGTGGCGAGGGTCATCACGGGGATCAGGTATCGCGGCGAGAGGAAGTCATGCACGCGCAGCGTGATCATCACCGCCCCCAGATAGGCCAGGGGATAGCTCAGCAGGAACACGACCGGCGCCGCCCTGCGCTTCCGCAGCGCGACGATCCCGACGAGGTAGAACGGGATGGTCACCAGGTAGGTGAGACGGACGAGGGACTTGAAGACTCCGACCATCGACGCGCCGGCCAGAGGCTCCCCTTCAGGAACCGGCCCGAGCAGCAGCCCGGCGGACCGGACGGCGGAGCCGACGCTCGGGCGCATCGACAGATCCCAGTGCCCCTTGGAGGATCGGATCCACGCGAGATAGGGGAACACCAGCACCAGGACCACCGCGAGCGAGATCCCGGCGCCGCCCAGGAGCAGGCCCCGCCGGCCGCTCCGGACGACGGCGGCCGCGATCGGCCAGCCCACGCCGAAGGCGACGGCGAGGAGGCCCTCCGGACGCGTCAGGAACGCCGCCGCGGCGCCGGCGCCGAGCGTCACGGCCCTCGCGACGGTCGGCTCCTCCAGCTGGCGCCAGGCGAGCCAGATCGATCCCACGAAGAAGAACAGGAAGGTCCCCTCCGTCATCACGTCCGACTGCACCTCGATGATCGACGGATTGAACGCATACAGCAGGCCGGCGATGAACGCCTCCGGCCGGCCAAAGACCGACCGCACGAGACCGTGAAGCGGCAGGACGGCGGCCGAGCCCAGGAGGATCGACACCAGCGCCCCGGCGGCGGCGCTGTGCCCGAACGGAAGGCTCGCGACGGCGGTCAGGAGGGGATAGAAGGGGTGGTAGGGGATCGACAGGGCGTCCGAGAACCGCCCCTCCCGCAGCCAGTCCGCCATCAGCAGGTAGTGGCAGGAATCGGTCCCGAAGATCCCCGCTCCCATCCAGGCGATCAGCCGGATGAGGAATGCCGCCGCGAAAAGCCACCCCGTCCGTCCGGCGTCCGACACGGGAGGCGATTATATCGGCGCCGTCGACCTACAGGAAGCGCCTCGCCCACAGCTCCAGGACCAAGAGCAGCCACAGCCGGTCCCGGTGGTCCGCCGCCCCCGAGAGGTGTTCGGACGTGAGCCGCCGAATCTCCAGGGACTCGAGCAGCCCGCGCGCCGACAGGGTCGACATCGCATCCTCGAGGAGCGGGCGAAGGCTGCCCCGGAGCCACTCCGTCAGCGGCACGCCGAAGCCCATCTTTCGCCGCGCGAGGATCGACGCCGGGACCAGGTCGTGGAACGCCGTCCGAAGCACCCCCTTCCCACGCCGGAGCGCCGTGGGCATCCGAAGGGCAAGATCGACGACGTCCCGGTCCAGGAACGGACAGCGCACCTCGAGGCCGTTCGCCATCGAGGCGATGTCGACCTTCATCAGGATATCATTCGCGAGATAGGTCCCCAGATCCGCGAAGCCCGCCGCCGCCGCGGGATCCCCGGCGTGCCGAGAAAAAGGCCCGGCGATGACGTCCTCCACCCGCGATCCGAGTCCCAGCACGGTCCGCATCGAGGGAGTGAACACGCTCACGAGATCGGCATACAGGTCGCCGAGGGGGGCCCTCGACATCGCGAGCATCCGACGCACCCGCTCCCCGTAATTCGTCCGCCAGGGCTTGAGCACCACCGCCCCGGCCGCCAGCAGCGGGGCCGGCCAGCGTTTCAGCGCCGCCATCCTCGCGATCGCGTCGTAGCGGCGGTACCCCAGGAAGAGTTCGTCTCCCCCGTCGCCGGAAAGGGCGACTTTGACATGTTTGGCGGTCTCCCGGGACACGTAGTAGGTCGGCACCGCCGACGCGTCCCCGAACGGCTCGCCGAAGCGTTCCACGAGCAGCGGCAGCGCCGACACGGCATCCGCCGTCACTTCGAATTCCCGGTGCTCCGTCTTGAAACGGGCCGCCGCCTCCCGGGCGTAGGCGCTCTCGTTCCAGGTCTCCTCCCGGAACGAAATCGAAAACGTCCGGGTCGGCTGGAAGCAGCTCATCAGGCCGGCGACGATCGACGAGTCCAGCCCCCCGGAGAGGAAGGCCCCGACCGGCACGTCGGCCACCAGCCGCTTCCTCACCGCCCGCGACAGGGCCTCCTTCGTCTGCTCGGCGTAGTCCTCGGCGCTTTCTTCCCCGGGCTCGAGGACCGGCTCCCAGTAGCGCTCGATCCGGACGGTCTGGCCGTCGAAGAACAGCGTATGCCCCGGGGGCAGTTTGCGAACGCCTTCGTAGATCGTCAGGGGAGCGGGGATGTACGCAAAGGCGAGATAGTGCTCCAGCGCGGTGCGGTCGATCGTCCGAGTCCGGTCCAGCGCCGCCAGTTCCGACGCGAACTGGAAGCGCGTCCCGTCGTGGCGGTACACGAAGGGCTTTTTCCCCATCCGGTCCCGGGCCGCAAACAGCGTCCGTCTCGCCGGGTCGTAGATCGCGAACGCAAACATCCCGTCGAGATCCCGGACGCAGGCCGCCCCCCGTTCCTCGTAGAGGTGCAGGATGACTTCGGTATCGGACTGGGTGCGGAACTCGTGGTCGGTCAGGGACGCCCGAAGTTCCCGGTAGTTGTAGATCTCCCCGTTGAAGACCAGCCGGAGGTTGCCACAGCCCTTCATGGGCTGGGAGCCTCCCTGGAGGTCGATGATGCTCAGCCGGCGGAATCCGAGCGTGTCCTCGAAAATCCCCTCTTCATCCGGCCCCCGGTGCGCGAGACGGGCGGTCATGCCGCGGATATCCGCGCCGCCGCCGAGGGCCCCCGCTATGCCGCACACGAATTACTTCTTCGGCGCAAAGTTCTTTTCGCCGCAGGCATACGTGGAGCAGCGGCCGTTGAATTCCCAGCAATCCTCGTGATGGGGGGTCCCGCAGCGCCGGCAGACCACCTTCGCCTCGGACGCGATCGTCGATCCGCAGATCTGGCAGACCACGTCCGCGGCGTCGCCCGACGGGGCCGGCTCGTCCAGGATCTCGATGCCGCTCGCGCGCTGCCAGAACACGTCGATCCGGTCGTGCAGGCGTCCCGCCAGGTCCGCCAGCGCCTTCAGCGTCTCGGGGGAGTCGATCACCGACTCCTTCCGGATCATGAGGCGCGACGGGTTCAAGGACACCAGGATCCGGTCGTTCCCCAGGAGGCTGCGCAGGTCTTCCACCGTCTGGCGGGCGGCGCCGTCCAGGTATTCGCGGGCGAACTTCTCGTCGTTGGATTTGACGACATACCGCCCGTCAAACCCCGGGTCCCCGATCCGGATGTCGTTGACGCCGGACGACCCGTCGTCGGGACGGCGCTGGGGATAGATCTCCAACCGGAAGGGCCAGCCCTCCGGAACCGTGTAGGTGAGCTGCGTGTGCAGGGGCCCCGAGGAGTCCCCCGACTCATACACCGACAGGAGCGCGCGGGCCCCCTGGTGGACGAACGACACTTTGGGGCTCTGAAACAACTGGCGGGTATGCATCTCGCCGCGGCGGTCCTCCGCAAACCGCTGCCAGGCGCGGGCCAGATCCGAAAGGTCGTGGCCTCCCAGAAGGACCCGCGCCGCGCGAGTGCCGGGGGGCGCGGCCCAGGAGCCGCGGCTGGAATCGCGGAGGATATCGTTGACCGTCTGCCAGATCCACCCGGCCCCGTAAATGATGAAGATGATGACGAAGACGACCAGGAGTTCTGACATACAACGATTGGACGACTAGCCCAGGACCATCGTGTCACCGCTTCGGGGGCTTTCCACCACGAGCGGATGAATCTCCAGCTTCCTCGTCCTCGGGTTCACCTTTCCCACCAGGAGCAGGCGGGCCTGGCAGTGCGGGCATTTGCCGCGCTTGTCGATCATGCTGGGCCGGGTGACCAGCCGGCGGCCACAGGGGCACTTGAACGGCAGCTTCTCCGGGATTTCCGCCATCTCCTGGAAGTGGTCTTCGATGCGGTAGGAGCCCGCCGCGGGCGCCTTCACCGTCGCCGCCTTCACGGTCTTCGGCGGCACCCTGGACGGAGCGGCCTTCACGACGACCGGTTTCTTGACGGTGGACGGAGGGGGACCTTCGATGATGAACGTCGAACCGCTGCTGTCGGTGTTGCCGAGATAGATCGCCTCGAGGTGCCAGCGCCCCTGCCGGTCCTTGGTCCCCGTCAGGAGCAGACGCTGCACGCAGACCGGACACCGGCCGTGGCCGTTGACGCGGGCGACGGGCACGCGGAGGGCGGCGCCGCAGGGGCAGACGAAGCGGACCTTCTCGCCCACCGCGGGAGGGGGCGCGACCGGCCTCGTCCGAACCGTTCTCTTGATCATGGTCTCTCTCCGGCTTCTAGTCCCGTTCCTATGTTAGCTCCGATTCCGAAACTTGCATGGGTTATTTCACGCGCGGGCCATGGGAGGCAGGGGATCAGAACGCAAGGTTCGGGGACGGTCGCGGGGAGCCGAAGGCCTCAGCTTCCGAAGATATCGTCCAGTTTGCCCTTCGCGGCCTGGCCGAACTCCTGGGAGATCTTCTCGCCCTCGCTCTTGCGCTCGGAAATATCGGTGAACAGCTCGCCGAGCTTCGACGAGACCTGGCTGGCGTAGAGTCGCACCATGCCCAGCGTCGTCTTGTCGTCGAAAATGACGGCGAGAATCGTGCGCTCGCCGACGAGGGACAACTGGATGTTGTCCTTCTTGCCCTGGTGGAACATGATCGAGAACTCTTCTTCGCCCAGGAGCTTGGCCATCTGCTTGGTGGCGGCGAAGGAGCCGGCAACCAGCGCGGAGATCGTGTCCATGTCGTAGGTCGACGACTCGCCTTCCTTGGTGACCAAGTGGCCGTCCTTGTCGACCAGGAGGACGCAGCGGGCGTTGGCGTTTTTGAGGAAGGTATTGAGAACCTTGGCGATCTTCTCGATGTCTTCCTTGTAGAAGACCAGTCGGGTGGATCTAAGGGATTCGTCCGCTTTTCCCATCGCCATGTTCTATTCCTCCGGAGTTACTTTAGCACAGCCCGGTTGATTCGGCACAATAATCGGCGGACTACTTCTTCCAGGGCGCCGGCGGCACTCCCTTGATGATGTCGAAATGCCAGGCCGCGGCCGCGCCGGCCAGCAGGATCAGCAGGAAGATCAGGATCAGGCCACCCTTGCCGCTGCCCTTCTTCTCCGCGGCCGCCGGCACGGGGGCCGGGGGCGGGGCGATCGGACGGGGCGCGGGCGGCGGAGGCGCCGGACGAGCCGCCGGCACGGGAGGCGCCGGACGAGCGGGAGGCGGCGGGGGCGCCGGGCGGGCCGCCGGAGGCGGCGGGGGCGCCGGACGAGCCGCCGGAGCCGGAGCGGGAGTCACGCCCGACGGCGGGCGAGGCGGAGGCGGAGCCGTCGCGGGACGAGCCGCGGGCGCCGCCACGGCCGCCGGAGCGCTTGCCGCCGATTTCACGGGGGCATACTCCTCGTTCAGGCGGTCCACGACCAGCTTCGAAATGCCCTTCAGGGTCTGCATGACCCCTTCGCCCTTGACGGCGACGGCTTCAAAGGTCGGGGCGTTGATGGAATTCATCTTGGCGTTCAGCTCGGGCACGCTGAGGGCGCCGGGCAGATCGCGTTTGTTGTACTGGATGACCACCGGAAGCTTCCGGATGTCCACCCCGTAATCCTTCAGGTTTCGCTCCAGGTTCTTGAACGACTCCAGGTTGTCGTTCATCCGGTTGGGGTCGGAATCGGCGATGAAGGCCACGCCGTCCGCACCCTGGAGCACCAGCTTTCGGGTCGAATCGTAGTACACCTGGCCGGGCACCGTGTAAAGAAAGAGCTTCGTCTTCATGCCGGCGACCTGACCCAGGTCCAGGGGCATGAAGTCGAAGAACAGCGTGCGGTCCTGCTCCGTCGCGATGGAGGTCAGGTTGCCGCGCGCCGTGTCCGGCACCTTCTTGTGGATGATTTCCAGGTTCGTGGTCTTTCCGGAAAGACCCGGACCATAGAAAACAATCTTGCAGTTTACTTCACGTCGGGCAAAGTTGATTTGGACCATGAATGTAGCGCGAGAATATTACCCCGTCAATCCGACCGTGTCAACGCCGTGCCCGAATCCCGGGCGACAAAATCTCATGCCATGCTTCCCAAGTTCTTGATCTTCCGGGCCGCCGACGCCACCGCCAGCATCGTGAAGTCGATGTTGATGTGCTTGTCCAGCACCACCACCAGGTAGGCGTCCCCGGTCTCGGTAAAGATCATTTTGCCGTACGTCGAGTTGAAGAGATACCGCGAGAAATTGTTGGCCCCCAGCTCCCGGAGCGAAGAATTCACCCGCTGGATCGAGTTGGACGCGATGGCGGCCACCATGTCGCCGTTCAGGGGAGGAAGAATCTCGGACGCCACCACCACGCCGTCCCGGGTGACGATCATCGACCCCTTGACGCCGACTTCCTTGTTCAGGTTGAGGAGGACGTCTTTCATGTGCCTCTTATCCCACCGAGAGCAATGAGACGAACTTCTCGACCGCCGCGTTCAGGTCTTCCTTCTTCGCCGGCTGGTCCGCCAGAATCCCGACGATGTACCCCTTCCATTCGGCCATCGCCAGCCGCCCGATCGACGTGTCGAGCTCGCCGCTCACAAACGTTCCGATGTCCATGCGGCGGGACGCGTCCTCGGAACACTGGTAGATGTCCTGGAGGAATTTCGTGAAGCGTTCCTTGGGCACCATCCCCCGGGTGTGGGACGCGTACTGGGCCCCGTCGCGGGTCAGCACCGCGGAGCACTTGTAGCCGTTCATGCCCTCGAAGCCCACCAGGAAGGCTTCGATCTTCGCGCGATCCACCTGGACCGTCGAGGATCCGTGGGCGGGGTCGAAGATCTGGCGGACGTGCTCGCCTTCGGGCGTGAGCTCCCGCCGGGTTTCGATCTCGGCGACCGCGTCATCCAGGTTCGGAGTCGCCTTGGAGAGGTTATCGCTGATGAAGCGGAACAGCGTCTCCGCATTCGTATCGCCCGGGTTGGCCCGGAGCACCTGCTCCAGGATCGGCTTGGCCTTGTAGAACGACCCGGCCTCGCTGAAGAGGCGAGCCAGATTCACCAGGGCCTTGTAGTTGTTCGAATTGATGGACGCGGCCTTCTCGAAATGGTGAATCGCCTCCGTGAAGTCGTTCGCCAGGAAGTCCGTATGGAACCGGTCCATGCGAATCAGGCCCGAGATCAGGTGGAGGCCGTCGCTCTGCGGATACTTGACCAGCCCTTCCAGGGCCGTCTCGAAGGCCTTGGTCCGGTTGCCCAGCTCGCTGTGGTAGATCGACGCGAGCCTCTCGTAGAGCGACTTGCCCGGGCTGCGGCGCAGGGCCTTGGTGATCTCGGTGATCTCGGCCTGCAGCTGCAGCCGGCGGACGTTCTGGTAGGTGGTTTGGACCTTCTCGCTGTTCGGAAATTTCTCGACTGCCTTCCGCGCCATCTCCAGGGCCTTCGCCTCGTCGCCCGCCGCCATGTACCGCTCGATGAGCGAGACCATGTTCTGCGGCGTGGGATTGGCCAGCACCTCGCGCTCCAGATCGTTGAGATGCCGCCGCTTCGTCCCGTCAAAAAGCCCCATCAGAACCCTCCGAGCGACTGAGTGTACCTCACCCCGCCCGAGTCTGTCAATTAATCCCAAAACCCGGGCGCCCGGCCTCGATGGAGAGGCCTCCTAGTTCAACTCCACCGCGTAGACCGCGTCATCATTCCCGAAGTACGCGGCGCCCTTCCCCGAAACGGGAGCGACGCGGACTTTGCCCTTCACCTTCATCTTCCACGCCAAGGATCGGAGCGACACGTCGAAGGCGTAGAGGGACTGGTCATCGCTCCCGAAGAGCAGCAGCGATCCGGCGGCGCACACGCCCCCCTGGATCGGCCCCTGGGCATCATAGGTCCAGAGGACCTCGCCGTTGGTGGCGTCCAGGAAGGACACCCGGCCCTCGCGTCCGGCCGCGCACACGTTCCCGCCGATCCGGACGACCCGGCCCGTGATGACCGAGGTCATCCGCTGCCGCCATAGCCGGGTCCCCCTCTTGGGATCGATCGCATAGACGGCGGGCTCCGAGCCCGACACGTAGAGCACCCCGTCGGACAGGGTCATCGCGCCCGGCGTTCCGTCCATCCGCAGCTTCCAGGCCTCGTCCTCGGGTCGCGGCCCCTTCAGCCCCAGGATCGTCCCGTCCACGCAGGCCACGATGATCAGCCCTTCGGCCGGCAGGGGCTCCAACCGGGTTTCCGAGGGGATCTCCCGTTTCCATTGCCCCTCGCCGCTCGCGGAAGCCACCGCATGGAGCATCTTGTCGTAGGTGCCGATGAAGACGGTCGATCCGTCGGCGGAGAGCCCGGGAGGCCCCGACACCCGCTCGCCGGTGTCGTACCGCCAGACAATCCGCTGGGACGAGAGGCGCGGATCGATCGCCAGGAGCGCCTGGGCGGACGTTCCGACGTAGACCCGGTCCGGACCGGCCTTGGCGCTCCCTTCGATGGTCCCTTCGACCGACTCGTACCAGGCGACCCGCTTGGGGTTGGTCTTGATCGCAAAGATCCGGCTGCCTCCCGTCAGGTACAGGGTGTCCCCCTGCATCACGGGCTCCGTCGTCACCGACATCCCCAGCGGCAGGATCCACTGCTCGCGCTTCTCCTGGAGCTCGACCTGGAGCCGGCCGATGCTCTTGTCCTTCACGTCCCGCTCGACGCTGACGTACCCGGTCTTTTCGAAGAGGAGCCGAACGGCCTCGGTCGGTTTCATCCGGTAGCGCACCGGAGCATCCCCCGTCTCCCCTAGCACCAGCCCCGAGCGGATGCTCGTCACGCGGACTCCCGTGGGCCGCGACACGATCTCGATCGGATAGAGGGCGCCGCGGGCCGGATCCGTATTGGGGTATTCGGTCAGCAGCTTGTCGATGATCAACGCGGCATCCCGGAGCTTGCCTTCCTTTTCGAGCGCGACGGCCTTCGCCTGCAGGTTGAAGGCTCCGCCGACGTACTGGTCCAGGATCTGGGAAAGCTCCTCGGCCTTCTTGACGTACTCGGAATCCTTGTGGGCCTCCGCGAATTCACGCAGCTCGTGCGCCCGCTGGAGGGCGATCGCCGGCCGGTTCTGCCGATCCTCCTCGATCTGCGCCACGAGGGAGCGCATCTTCTCGCTGGCCTGGCGGCTCTCCTCCTCCTCGCGCTCCTTCTTGATCTTGAGCCACGACTGCTGGTCCGCCTCCAGCTCCCGGAGGAATCCGCGGGCCCGCTCCTTCTGATTCGGACTCAACGTCTTCGCGAGAAAGGCGTCGATGGTCCGCCGAGCTTCGACGAACTGGTCTTTCTTCTTCTGGTCCCGGGCGGTTTCGAGGACTCCGTCCATCTCGCGCTTGGCCGTCACCTCGTAGTACCCCGCCGCTCCGGCGGCCGCCACGAGCAGGACAAAGGCCCCGATGAGCGGTCCCTTGACGCTCTTCTTCACCTTGGCCTTGGGAACGTCGGTTTTCGGCGCCTTGGGCGTCGGATGGACCGACGAGGGACGCTTCACGAGAACCTCGCGAAGCTCTTTCTCGACCCGTTCGGCCTCCACGGGGTTGGCCGGCATGTTCTGCTTGATGTAGTCCAAGTCTTCCGCGAGTTCCTTCTTCAGGTTCGACCGGTGGAGCGCCTTGGCGCGGTACACCCGGAACTCCAGGTCGTTCGGATCGGCGTTCAGCAGGCGGTCACAGAGCGCCCGGGCCCGGGGGAGGTCGGGCGCCATCAGCGCCTGGACCACGAGCATCTTGGCGATCTTTTTGCCTTCCTCGAGATTGCCCGCGGCGGCGTGCACTTCGAACATCCCCATCTGGATTGCCGGATCGTCCGGATTGGCGGCGGACGCGCGCTGCATGTGGTCCATGGCGCGGTCCAGATCGCCCTGCTCCAGGAAGATGCGGCCGGCCTTGACGTGGTAGTTCGAGGCTTCCTTCCCCAGCCCCTCCCCTTCGAGAAACTTGGCCACCTGGGAGAGCACCTTCGCGTCGTCCGGCGCCTGCGCCGCCGCGGCAAGGTACATCCTCATCCCGCGTTCGCGGTTGCCTTCGGACATCCGCTTGACCGCCAGGTCCATCGTCTCCGGAACCGTCAGGAGCCGGACCCGACCCCTGTTGTAGAGGTCCACGAGCACTTTGCAGGCCTCGAACTTCGAGATGCCCGTGTTCTCCACGATCTCCGAGATCGGGATGCGCCCGTCCACCAGGCGATAGACCCGCTTGGCCAGGTCCTGCGAGGTCTTGTCCTCCTCGTGGCGATCGCTCTCGGAGACGAACGTGAAGATCGAGTCGATGGACGGGACGGTCTGGTTGATCACGGCCCACTCGTCGGCGCGGCGGACCGCTTCCAGGAGGAGGCCGTTCACGTCGAAGGAAAGCTTGGTGACTTGGGCTTCAGGATCCTTCAGCTCGTCGGAAGCCGGACCCTCGACAAACTCGAAATTCGCCTTCTTCCACAGGAAGAGATCGTAGATCTCCTCCTCGATCTGCTCGCGAATGATGCGCTGAATCTCCTCCTGGGTGACGACGCCGCTTTCGACGAGGACCTCGCCGACCATCTTGCGCTGGATTCGCCCGTTCTCCAGGGCGTCCTCAAGCTGCGCCTCGGTGACTTTACCCGCGCGAAGGAGCATGTCCCCGATCTTCATGCCCTTGCGCCGGCCCGAGGAGAGCAACTGCACCCCGGTGGCGCCGAAGAAGACGCACTTGCGGCTCTCGGTGTCCTGGACGATGAGGGTTCCTTCCTTCTGGCTCATGGAGATCATCTGAAAGACCTCGCCGAGCCCGATCGTCGAAAGGTCGCCCTTGAATGACATGAATCCTCAGTGTTAAGGCGGGGCACATCCCCCATTGCCTCCGCCCGAGCCCGCAGACGCCGCCGATTGGGTTTCCGCCTTAGAATATCGCCTGAAATCCCAATTTCCAAGCGAGGCGCTGAATTTGAAGAGTGGAAACATGAACCAGGATCCCGACGTGACGAACCCGGGCGTCCGGACTACTTCGCGCCCGTACGGGCCCAGAAATCGACGAACTCGACCGCCAGCTCGAAATCGGAGCCGCGGCCGAAGCGGATCGGGCGGCAGAGCGCGCCGATCCCCTTGTACTTGTCCGAACTGAAGGTCACCTTGACCTGGAAGCTGGACGCGGGCAGGACCGACTTTTTGAGCTTAATCCGGGTCAGGAGCGCGCCGCGGAGGCTGACGTCGCGGATGATCGCGCTGCCGTCATTGACCTTCTTGCCGGCGAGCGTGAGGATCTCCACTTTGGCAGGCAGATCCACCTCGTTGCGCACCCAGCGGCGGAAATACCGCCGCGCGTCCGTGCTGCCGGGCCTGGCCTGCATCGTGTCCATCCTGCAATAAGTACGGCCGGGGCCCCCTTCGGGGGGCCCCGGCTCGAATCTTCTCCCGAATATCGGCTATTTCCGCTTCTTCTTCGACTTTCCGCCCGACTTTCCTTTCAGCACGGCGTGCGCCGCCGCCAGCCGCGCGATCGGGAGCCGGTACGGGGAGCACGACACGTAGTCCAAGCCCGCCCCGTGGAAGAAGATCACCGAATCCGGATCGCCGCCGTGCTCGCCGCAGACGCCGATCTTCATGCCGTCCCGCACGCGGCGGCCCTTCTCCACCGCCCCCTTCACCAGGCTGCCGACGCCCACCTGGTCGATCGACACGAAGGGGTCGACCGGAAGGATCTTCTTGTCCACGTAGGGCAGGAGGAACTTGCCCGCGTCGTCGCGAGAATAGCCGAACGTCATCTGGGTCAGGTCGTTCGTGCCGAACGAGAAGAACTCCGCCTCCTCGGCGATCTGGTCCGCCACCAGCGCGGCGCGCGGGACCTCGATCATCGTGCCGACCAGGTACTTCAGCTTCTTGCCGCGGCGCTTGAAGACCTCGTCGGCGACCTTGACGACGACGTCCTTCTGGTTCTTCAGCTCGGCCACGGTGCCGACCAGCGGGATCATGATCTCAGGGACGACGTCGCCGACGTCGAGCGCGGCCTCGAAGATGGCTTCCGCCTGCATAGCGGTGATCTCCGGGAAGACGATGCCGAGGCGGCAGCCGCGGAGGCCCATCATGGGGTTGAACTCGTGCAGCTCGTTGACGCGCTTGAGGAGCTTCTCGTTCTCCTCCCGGTTCTTGCCGAGGGCGACCTCGACCATCAGCTCCTCGCGCTTGGGGAGGAACTCGTGCAGGGGCGGGTCCAGCGTGCGGATCGTGACGGGTTTCCCCTTCATGACGTCGAAGAGTCCCTGGAAGTCGGCGCGCTGGAACGGGAGGAGCTCCTTGAGGGCCGCCTTGCGGTCCTCTTCCGTCGTCGCCAGGATCATGCGCTGAACGACCGGCAGGCGCTCGGGGGCGAAGAACATGTGCTCCGTGCGGCAGAGGCCGATGCCCTCGGCCCCCAGCGCCACGGCCGCTTTCGCGTCGCGCGGGATGTCGGCGTTCGCCCGGACCTTCAGGGTTCGGACCTCGTCCGCCCACTTCATGAAGGTGTCGAAGAACTGGAACGTCTCCGACTCGCCCGGCTTCATCGTTCCGGCCAGGATCTGGAGGATGTCGGAATCGCGGGTCGGGACGTCGCCGGCGAACACCTCCCCGGTCGTGCCGTCGATGGAGACGTAGTCCCCTTCGGAGACCGTCGTCGCGCCCACGCTGAACTTCCTGCCGTGCTCGTCGACCTTGAGGGCGGAGCAGCCGACGACGGAGGGCTTGCCCATCTGGCGGCCGACGACGGCCGCGTGGCTCGTCATGCCGCCGGTGGCGGTGAGCACGCCCCGGGCGGCGGCCATGCCCTCGATGTCGTCGGGAGAGGTTTCGGCTCGGACCAGGAGGACCCGCTCGCCCTTGGCGGCCAGTTCGACGGCCTTCTCCGCGGTGAACGCGGCCTTGCCGGCGGCGGCGCCCGGCGAGGCGTTGAGGCCCTTGGCGATCGCGCCCAGCTTCTTGCGCTCGGCCGGGTCGAAGATCGGATGCAGCAGCTGGTTGAGCTGGATCGGATCGACGCGGAGGATGGCCTCGTGCTTCGAGATCAGCTTCTCTTTCACCATCTCGACCGCGATGCGGACGGCGGCGTGGCCGGTGCGCTTGCCGCTGCGGGTCTGGAGCATGTACAGCTTCTCGTCTTCGACGGTGAACTCGAAGTCCTGGATGTCCCGGTAATGCGTCTCCAGGTCCTTGGTGATCTTGTGCAGCTGGTCGTAGGCCTTGGGCATGATCTGCTGGAGCTGGGCGAT
>Ga0070731_10003749_pt1 | contig 13501 bp, 12 predicted proteins | sample Coa_R1_2_FD_66448 | JGI IMG/M metagenome (GOLD analysis project Ga0070731, IMG submission 66448) | Surface soil microbial communities from Centralia Pennsylvania, which are recovering from an underground coalmine fire - Coalmine... | ecosystem: Environmental > Terrestrial > Soil > Unclassified ... | reverse complement strand
CCGGCCCTTCTCCCGTGACCTGGACCGGCAGTCCGTCAGGACGGACGGTTGACCCGTGACACGCCGATCGGCAAACCCTCCCGCGTGGGCGAGGCGAGCCTCTTCGGCGGCGGCGAGGTGCACGTCGGCCAGGACGTCGGCGGCCGGGAGCTCCAAGTGACCGCCGACGCGGTCGAGCGCTACCGTGCCGGCACGGCGAGCGACGTCGATACGGCGCCGGCCGCCCCCGCCCTCGCCTTCCACTCGGAGTGCTACCGCGACCTGTCGTGGTACCTCCCGAACCTCATCGGGAACCTGCACGCGCGCCAGGAGTGGGAGCTCTTCCATCCGCTCCGCGTCGGCGACACGGTCCGCTCGCGGACGACGGTCGTCGAGCGCTATCGCAAGCGCGACCGGAACTACGTCGTCGCCGAGGTCCTGGTCACCGACGCGGACGGCCGCTGGCTCCAGCGCAGCCGCACGCACCAGAGCTTCCTCGCCCACACGCCGGCTGACGAGCTCGTCGTCGACCGCGACCGCGAGCGACGGGCGGACCGGCGCTTCGATCTGCCCGCGGGCGACGGCGAGACGATGGCGCTCGCGCCGCGCACGATCACGCACGCGATGTGTCAGGCGTTCTCGGGCCCGAGCCGGAACTACCACACCGACGTCGAGATGGCGCGCGCGCTCGGCTTCCCGGACATCGTCGTGCAGGGGATGATGTCGGTCTGCTTCGTCGCCGACCTGATGACGGCGGCGTACGGTGCGGGCTTCCTGGCGGGCGGGAAGCTGGACGTCCGGCTGGTGAACGTCGTCTGGCCGGGCGACGCGATCACCGCGCGCGGCAAGGTCCGCGAGGTGACCGTCGAGGGCTCGCGCCGGCGCGCGCACGTCGACGTCTGGTGCGCGAAGGGCGACGGAACGGTGACCGTCGTCGGCACGGCGAGCGCGCTGCGAGCCGCATGACGGACGTCGTCCGGCGCACCGTCGCGCAGCTCTTCATGGTCCCGCTCCCCGGACCGGAGCTCGACCGCGCGAGCCGCGAGTTCCTCGCGGCGTACCCGCCCGGCGGCGTCGTGCTGTTCAAGCGGAACGTACGCTCCGCGGCGCAGCTCCGTGCCTTGACGCGCGCGATCCACGCGACGGGCGCCGGCGTCGCGCCGCTCGTCGCGCTCGACCACGAAGGCGGCCGCGTCCACCGGCTGCCGCCGCCGTTCACCCACTTCCCGCCCGCGGCGACCGTCGCCGCGCGCGACGACGCGCGGCTGGTCGAGACGGTCGGGCGCGCGATGGGGCGCGAGCTGCGCGCTGCGGGCATCGATCTCGACTTCGCCCCCGTGCTCGACGTCTGGTCGAACCCGCGCAACCGCGTCATCGGCGATCGGGCGTTCGGCACCGATCCCGTGCGCGTCGCCCGGCTCGGGATCGCGCTCGCCCGTGGCCTCGCGCGTGCCGGCGTGCTCGCGTGCGGCAAGCACTTCCCCGGCCACGGCGCGAGCGTCGGCGACTCGCACTTCGTCCTGCCCCGCGTCCGCCGCTCGCGCCGCGCGCTCGCCGCGGTCGAGGTCGCACCGTTCGCGCGCGCGATCGCGGCGGGCATCCCGGCACTCATGACGGCGCACGTCGTGTACCCGGCGCTCGATCCGCGCCTGCCCGCGACGCTCTCGCCGACGATCTGCCAGGACCTGCTCCGCCGCCGCCTCCGCTTCCGCGGCGTCCTCTTCAGCGACGACCTCGAGATGAACGCGGTCGCAGCGCGTGCAACCCCGGCCGAAACCGCCGTCCGTGCCCTCCTCGCGGGCTGCGACATGCTGCTCGTCTGCCAGACCGTCGATGCAGCGCGCGCCGCCATGGAGGGCGTCGAGCGCGCGGTGCTCGACGGCCGGCTGCCGGCGGAACGGCTGGCAACCGCGCTCGGCCGTATCCAAGCGCTGCGCCGCCGGCTCGCGTCTGTTGCCCGCCCGGATGCGCCGCTCCGCTGGCCGGCACACGCCCGTCTCGCCGCGCGCTTGCGGGCGGCGTGAGCATGCGCAGTGCCGCGCTGCTGATCCTCGCCGTGACCGCCGGCACGGCCGCTGGCGCACCGCCGCGGAAAGCCTGCCGGCATCTCTGCGCCGCGGACGTCGCGAGCTGCGTCGGGACCTGCCGCGCGACGGTCGCGGCGTGTCGACAGGCGTGCGCGGGCGGGAGCGCGGGGCGCAGGTGCCGCCACGCCTGCCGTCATCGCTGCCCGCACGAGTGTCGCGCACCGATCCTCGCCGCCTGCCGCACCGACGGCGACGCGACCCGCTGTCGCCCGCCGACCACCACCTCGACGACATCGACCACCATCACGACGACATCGACGACGGTGCCCGGCAAGGTCGACTGGTCGACATACGGCTTCGACCTGCAGCGCACGGCGTACAACCCGAGCGAGGCGGCGCTCGGACCGGCGAACGTGGCGCGTCTCGCGCAGATCTGGTCGACCGACGTCGGCGCCGTCGTCGCGGCCTCCCCCGTGCTCGCGAGCGACGTCGCCGTCGCGGGCGCCGCGCGCGACCTGCTGTACGTCGGCACCGCGCACGGCGACCTCTACGCGCTCGACACGGCGACGGGCGACGTCGTCTGGAACCGCAACCTCGGCTCACAGCAGACGGGCTGCGCCGACATGCCGGACGGCGTCTTCGGCATCACCGACACGCCGGCGATCGAGCGTGCCACGGGGACGCTGTTCGTCGCAGGCGGCGACGGCCAGCTCTACGCGCTCGATCTCTCGGCAGGCACCACCCTTCCGGGCTGGCCGGTCACGATCACGTCCGACCCGGCGCACGAGCACGTCTGGAGCGCGGTCACGCTCGCGGGCGGCGCGCTCTACGTCGAGACGGCCAGCTACTGCGACTTCACGCCGTACTACGGCCGCGTGATGAAGATCGACCCGGCGCAGGCGGCCGTGGTGGACACCTGGTACGTCACGTCCGCGCCGGGGAGCGGACCCGGCGGCGGCGGCATCTGGGGCTGGGGCGGCGCATCTGTGGATCCCGGGGGGGACCTTTACGTCGCAACCGGCAATGCGACGACGACGCCGCAGAGCTACGGTGACGCCGAGCGTGTCGTCCGCCTCTCGCCCGCGCTCGACGTCGTCGCCTCGCACCACCCCGAGCTGACCGGGGACGACGCCGATTTCGGCTCGACGCCGGTCCCATACCAGGCGGGGACGTGCGCCGGGCAGATCGCCGTCGAGAACAAGTCCGGCGTCCTGTTCGTGTACGACCGCGACACGATCGCCGCCGGTCCGGCGCAGCGACTCGCGATCGCCGACTACGCTCCGCCCGGCGAGCTGATCGGCGTCCCGGCGTGGGACCCGGTCACCGGGATGCTGTACGTCTCGAGCCCGACCGACCTGACGGGTGGGCCCTATCAGCACGGGCTCCTCGCCTTCACCGTTGGCGCGGACTGTCTCCTCCACCTCGCGTGGCAACAGACACAGGGCTTGAGTGCCGCCGTCGTGTCCTCGCCGACGATCGCCAACGGCGTCGTCTACTACGGCGACGGTCCCGGCAACGAGGTCCTCGCGCTCGCGGCCGCGACCGGCGACGTGCTCTGGCGCAGCGCCGACGCGATCACCGGCGGCGTGTGGGCGCCGCCGATCGTCGTGAACGGCCGGCTCTACGCCGCCGCGTGGGACGGCGCGGTGCACGCGTTCGCGCCCGCGCCGTAACGCCTAATGCGGCTGCGCGATCTGCTCCACGTGCAGCGGGACAACTGCGGCCGGCTCACCGTCGACGAGGACGTGGAAGCGGTAGCGGCCCGGATGCGGGAGCTGCACGTTCGTCAGCGTGACGACCTGGTCCATGCGGATGCGGTCGCTCGCGCCGCGCGGCTGGACGGGCATGTTGCCGGGGAGACGAAAGAGGACCTCGCCCTCCGGGGTCACGAACTGGACCTCGACACTGCGAGTCTCTCCCGCCTCCGCCGGCTCCGCCTCGAAGCGGATCACGAGCTGCATCTGCGGATGGGTCGAGGGAAAGGCGTGCGCGAAGATCGTGTCGAAGATGCCGAGCAGGTTGAGCTTCCCCTCGCGGGACACGTTGGCCGCGTCCGCGAGGAGCGCGAGGCTGACGTCCATGCCGCCCGCCGCTACGAACGACGCCGCTGCTTGCGGGGCTCGGCCTTGCGCTCGGCGCGCGCGGGACGGGCAGCGGACTCCGCGCCGGCGAAGAGCCGCGGCAGCGTGCGCGCGAGCGGCTGGCGGGCGATGCCGCGCTCGGTCACGATCGCGGTGACGAGCTCGCTCGGCGTCACGTCGAACGCCGGATTCGCGACGCGCACGCCGGTCGGGGCGATCTGTCGATCGAAGACGTGCGTCACCTCGCGCGCCGGGCGCTCCTCGATCGGGATGCGCTCGCCGCTCGGGCACTCGAGATCGATCGAGGACAGCGGCGCGGCGACGTAGAACGGGATCGAGTGCCGGTGCGCCAGCACGGCGAGGCCGTACGTGCCGATCTTGTTCGCGACGTCGCCATTCGCCGCGGTACGATCCGTACCGACGATCACGCAGCTCACGCGGCCGCGCTGCATCACGTGCCCCGCCATGTTGTCGGTGATGACGGTGACCGGCACGTGGTCCTTCTTGAGCTCCCACGCCGTGAGGCGTGCGCCCTGCAGGAACGGGCGCGTCTCGCACGCGATCACCTGGATGCGCTTTCCCTCCTCGACCGCAGCGCGGACGACGCCGAGGGCCGTGCCGTAGCCGGCCGTCGCGAGCGCGCCGGCGTTGCAGTGGGTCATGATGGTCGACCCGTCCTCGATGAGCGTCGCGCCGTGACGGCCGAGCGCACGGTTCGCGGTGACGTCCTCGTCGTGGACCGCGAGCGCCTCGCGCTCGAGCAGCATCCGCAGCGTGTCGACGGGGCGATGACGATTGCGGAGGAACACCCGTCGCATGCGATCGATTGCCCAGAAGAGGTTCACCGCGGTCGGCCGCGTGGCAGCGAAGCTCCGGCAGAGACGCTCGAAGTCGCGCGGCAGATCGGTCCCGCGCAGCGTCCGCGCACCGAGTGCGATCCCCATCGCGGCGGCGACGCCGATCGCGGGCGCGCCGCGCACCACCATATCCTTGATGGCCCGCGCGACGTCGCGGTGCGTGCTGTAGACGCGGTAGACCTCGCGCGTCGGGAGGAGACGCTGGTCGAGCATGACCACGCGCCCGTTCCTCCACTCGATCGTTCGCACCGGCATCCGGGGCGGAGCATACCCGAATCGCCGCTCACGCAACAGCCGCGTGAAGCACGGCACATCCTTGACGGCGCGCCGCGCGCACCGATATCGTCCGCGCCCGCGTGAGCGAGTTCTCGCAGTCGTACACCGCCGAGGTCGCGGGCTCGGTCGCGGACTGCTTCGCCGTCCTCACGGACTTCGACGCCTATCCGGACTGGTCGGCTCCCGTGCAGGAATGCCGGGTGGTCGATCGGCACCCCGACGGACTTCCGCGTCGCGTCTTCTTCGCCGTCAGCATGGTGAAGACGATGCGCTACACGCTCGAGTACACCTGGGACAAGCCGCACGGCGGGCGCTGGCGTCTCATCGAGGGCGACATCAAGGACGTCCAGGGCTCGTACCGCTTCGAGCCCGCGGGCGCGCGCACGAAGGCGACGTGCTCGCAGGCGGTCGACATCGGCTTCTGGGTGCCGGGCCCGATCCGCCGTCCGCTCGAGCAGAAAGCGCTGCGCGACTCGGTCGAGGAGTTCAAGAAGGCCGTCGAGGCGCGGGCGAAGAGCGGCTGAGACCTGCTCCGACCGCAGCGGACCCATCGATTTCGACGACGCGCAGGCGGCACCGAGCTAGATGGCGTTGGGCATCTCTCGCTGGGTCAATGTTCTTCGTACGACGGCCTTCCGGTGAAGTGATCTCTCGCTGGCTCGCCGAGCAAGCGGCGGCGCCGGTCCCGCCCCCCGTCGCTTCCGCCGGGTACACCGTCGACGACCACCGCGTTCGCCTGGCCGACGACAGCGAGTGCTTCGGTCGCGCGCGAGACGCGCTCCGTTCCTGGATCCAGTTCCGGCTCGGGTGGGTTGACGTCGTCCCGCCGACGCCGCCGATCCGGGTCGGCGTCACCGTCGGCGTGCTCGTCCGGCATCTCGGCTTCTGGTCGGTCAATGCGTCACGAATCGTGAGCGTCATCGACGAATCGGAGTGCTTCGGCTTCGCCTACCGGACGCTCGCTGACCACGCCGTCGACGGCGACGAGCGCTTCCTCGTCGAACGGACCGCGGACGGCGCCGTCGTGTATGCCGTCCGCGCGCGCTCCCGGCCACGGCATGTGCTCGCGTGGCTCGGGTACCCGTTCGCGCGCCTGATCCAGCGCCGGTTCGCGCGCGATTCGATGCGCGCGCTGGCAGCCGCCGTCGCCGGCTAGCGACGAGCGGTTTCGCCGAGCGCAATGCGCGCCTCCGCCGCCTCGACCGGGCAGCCGAGCGGCTCGAAAATGGCTATGGCGCGCTCGAGGTGGGGCATGCGAGCCGGCGCGTCGAATGGGAGCCGCCGTCCGAGCTCGAGATGGGCGCGTCCGGCCTCGAACGGCATCCCGAGGCGCTCGCCGCGGTCGATCGCCCGCCGCCAGAGCCGCGCAGCGCGGCGTCGTCGACCGGCGAGCCACGCGGCGCGCCCACGCCACAGATACGCTTGCGGCTCGCCGTGCCGGAAATGCTGCGCGAACTCCGCCAATCCGGCGACCGCCTGCCGGGCGCGCGCCGCGACGTCCGCCCCCGACGGCGGCGCCCAGCCCGCCTCCTGGAGCGCGAGCAGCACCTCGGCGGTCGCAGCCATACCGTGCAGCGTCCAGTACGCGACCGGCTTCGTGCCGACGATCAATGCGAGCGACCGCTCGGCGCTCCGGTATGCCGCCTGCGGGTCGCCTGCCCGCAGCCGGGCGAGCGCGCGCATTCCGTGACCCCACAGCATCTCGCTCCGTAGCGTCTTGTCGTCGATGTCGCCGAGCGCGGCATCGTAGAGCGGGAGCGCCTCGGCGTGGCGTCCGGTGCGCACCCGGAGGTCCGCCTCGGCGAGCGTCGCCCAGCACGCGATCTGCCGGCTGCCGCTGCGCCGGGCCAGGCGCCCCGCCTGCTCGAACTGCGCCCGCGCCTCGTCGAATCTGCCCTGGTAGAAGGTGAGCGCACCGGCCTGACCGCAGCACTCCTCCCAGAGCCGCAGGTCGCCGACGCGCGCCGCAATCTCCGTCGCGCGGCGATTCCCATCCTCCGCGTTGCTCCACTCGCAGTCCGCGATCTGGAGGACGGCGATCCGCGAGAGCACCCACGCGACGTCACGCTCGCTGCCAGCGGCGTCGGCGATGCGCGCCGCCCGCCGCGCCCAGCTGGCGGCGAGCCGCCGCAGTGGGACGGCGCCCGCGAGCAGCGCGAGAATGACGTAGCCCTGCGCGAGCTCGGGCGACGGACCCGCCGGCTCGCACACGTTCACCGTACGGAGACTCGACCACAGCAGGGGCCCGGCACGGAGCGAGTAGAAGAAGACGTCCGTCAGCCGGAGATGCACACGACCGATCGGCCCCGCGGCGGTGCGCGCGGTCGACGCGCGCGGCCGCGCGATCGACTGCGCGCCACGCAGGACCGCCTGGGAGAGGATCGCGATCGGTAGATCCAAGCGCCCCGCCGGGACGCGCGCGCCGAAGTGTCGGAGCGCACGCTCGGAGTGGACCCGGCAGCGGTCGAGATCGCCGAGCCGGTAGTGCGCCTCGGACAGACCCGCCTCGACCATGCCGAGCGGCGATGCTTCGGAATCCATCGCGAGCGCCGCGGTCCCGACGGCCGCCAGCAGCTCGAGCGTGCGCTCGAGGTGCCCGACCGCCTCGCGGCACGCATCCCCGCGGAGCGCGATGCACCCGGCGCGATACGCATATCGCGCCTCGCGGGCGGGCTCGCCCGCCGCGCGCCAGTGATGCGCGAGCGCGGTGACGTGCTCGTCATGGTCGCCTGCCAACCGGGCGATGGCCTCGGCGACCGTGCGATGCAGCGACGCGCGCAGCGCGGATGCGAGGTCGTCGAGCAGCTGCTCACGGAGCTTGTCGTGCGCGAAGCGCCACGCTCCGTCGCGCACGCCGAGCACGCCGGCGCGCGCGCACTTGGCGCTCCACGGGTCGAACGCCAGGCCCGGATGGACGGCGCCGAGGAGCGTCGCGTCGATCTCGCGACCGGCGACTGCGGCGGTGCGGAGCGCGGGCAGCGCATCCGGAGGAACCTCGGCGAGCCGGCGCTGGACGACGCGCTGCATGCCGCCCGAGGTGATCCGGGTCGGCAGCCGCGTCGCCGCGACGGAGTCGAGCCCGCCCGCGCTCTCCGCGAGCGCGCGCACGACCTCGACGACGAAGAACGGGATGCCCTCGGTCTCGCGCTCGAGCAGCGCGACGACGTCCGCGCGGCGTCCGTCCGCGCCGATCATCGATTCGCCGAGTGCCGCGATCTCGCGCCGGAGCAGGCGGCGGAGCGGCAGCTCACGCGCGTCGGGGATCATCGCCGGCAGGCCGGGCGCCTCGTCGTCGCGTACGCCGGCGAGCACGAGCACGGGAAGGTCGCGCACCACTTGGCCGAGCCAGGCGAGCATGCGAAGGCTCTCGCTCCCTGCCCACTGCAAATCCTCGAGGACGACGAGGACCGGGCCCTCCTGCGTCCGGAGCACCCGCTCGGCGGCGAAGAGCAGTCGCGATTGCGCCGCCTGGGAGTCGATCGCTGGCGGGTCGTCGATCTCGCGCTCGAGGAGGCGGCCGATGTCCGGCACGATGGCCTTCAGGACCCCGGCCTCCGCGGGGCTCGGCGCCGCGCGCAGCACGAGCGCGCTCAGGACATCGCGCCATACGTGATACGGGCCGCCGCCGTGGCTGACGGCCTGCCCGCGCGCGACGAAAATGCCCCGGATCAACGCCCGCGTGCGGATCTCGTCGAGCAGCCGCGATTTGCCGACGCCGCTCTCTCCGCTGACGATCCAGGTCCCGCCCTTCCCTGCCGACGCCTCGTCCACGGCCGCGCACAGCACGTCGATCTCGCGCTCGCGACCGACGAGCGCCGCGCTCCGGAGGAAGCTCTCGCGCGTCGCGACCGTCTCGGCGACGAACCGTTGATCGAACGCGCCGCCGAGCGCGGCGATCACCTCGCCCGCGTCGGCGTACCGGTCCTCCGGACGTGGCGCGAGAAGCCGACCGACGATCGCGCGCAGCCGCGGGTCCAGCGGCTCCAGATTCGATGTCCGCGCTCCGTCGGCGGGGCATCCCGTGAAGAGCTCGTGGGCGATCAGGCCGACGGCGTACAGGTCGGACCGCTCGCTGGCGGGCTCGCCGCGCAGGAGCTCCGGCGCCATGTACGCGAGCGTCCCGGCGCAGCCCTCGCGCGCGGCGGCGTCGATGCGGTGGACGGAGAGGCCGAAGTCGAGGACCTTCACCTGGCCGTCCACGACGAGCACGTTCTCGGGCTTCAGATCGCGGTGGATGATCCCGTGGCGATGGAGATACAGCAGCGCGCGCAGAATCTGGACGAGGAGCTCGACCTGCACGGCGATGGGCTCGCCGACGCCGGCCGCCACGAGCGTGCTCGCGTTCTCCTCCAGACGCATCGTGAAGTACGGCTGCCGGTCGTGGTCGAAGCCGTAGTCCAGCACGTCGATGATGTTCGGGTGACGGAGCGACGCGAGAAGCTGGAACTCCGCGGCGAAGCTCGCCCGGTCGTCGATGCTCGCACCGCCCGGGGGGACGTCGTGCGCGTCGGTCGCGAGCCGCTTCAGGGTCACCACGCGCCCGGTGAGACGGTCGACGACCCGGTACACGGAGCCCATCGCGCCGCGCCCGAGCTCGTTGATGACGCGGTAGCGGTGCGCGATGAGCGGGGTCGCCGCGCCCGCGGGCGGGCTCACCCAGGTGGCGCGCTGGTTCGCTTCGAGCCGCGCCTGCGGGCTGCTCACGCCCGCTCGACTACCACAGCCCGGAGTCGAACCGTCAAACGGATCTAGTGGTGCTCAGCCCCCCGATGGTGCGGCTTCCCCATGCTGCCGTCGTGCTCGTGGCACATCGGCTCGCGGCATCCCGTGGCCGGGACCCACTTCCCGTCGCTGCACGCCTGGCAGACGCCGTCGCTCGAGCGGATGGCGCCCTCGGAGAAGCACTTGCTCTTGTACGTGCACGCGGCACGCCCGCACCCCATCCCCATGCCGGGGCCGTGCCGGCCCGCGAAGTGGTGAGACGGCGCGCACGCGACGGCGAGCAGGGCCAGAGCCGGAAGCCAAACTCTCATCGATCCCTCCTGTGTGACGCATAGGCGAGTGTGACGGCCACGTCCATCACGGGCCGGTCAGGCGATCCTCGGCGAGCTTCCGCCTGCCGCGCGCCGCATCGCGGAACGCACGCGGCGAGACGCCCGCGATGCGGTGGAACGTGCGCACGAAGTTCGACAGGTCGCCGAACCCGACGTCGAACGCGACGTCGGTGATCGAGCGCGCGCCCTCCGCCAGCAGACGCGCGGCGTGGCGCAGCCGCGAGCGGACGAGGTACTGGTGCGGCGTCACCCCGAGCACGCGCGCGAAGACGCGGAGGAAGTGGAACGCGCTCAGCCCGGCATGGCGCGCGACACGATCCAGATCGACCGGCTCGTGCGCATGCGCATCGATCCACAGCGCCGCGTCGACCGCGCGGCGGCGATCGCGCGCCCGCGGCTCGGGCGCCGGCGACGTCCGTCCGGCGACGATGCCTGCGAGCCGCGCGGCAAGCGAGAGCCCGACCTCGTCGACGCCGACGTCGGTCCCGCCGTCGGCCGCCGCCTGCGCCAGCTCGCCGAGCACCATCAGCTCCGCGTGCGGTGGGACGGCGACGATGCACCAGACGTCGGCGGCGATCTGCTCCGCCAGCTCGGGCGCGAGCCGGAACCACATGCACTCGTCGTTGAGCGCGTGCTCGTGCGTGCAGAGGTACTCGTCGCCCGGATGGCCGACCAGGATGGAGCCGGCGACGAGCTCGAACGACTCGCCCCGCGCGCGATACCCGAAGGTGCCCGCGCGCACGTAGGCGATGTCGAAGCCGCCGTGCACCTCGACGAACGGGGCGTCGTCCGGGCCGGCCGTGCACCGGTAGTCGGTCACGGAGATCGCCTCGCCGCGCAGGATCGGCGTGTTCGGCATCCGGGAAGGGTCTACCCGGCAGCGCAAGATTCTCCAAGTGTCCGAACGCGGCAGAGGTCTAGTGTCGCGAACGAAGGAGGAAACACATGGCTTCCATTCGAAGAGAGGTTCGGATCGACGCCCGTCCGGAGACCGCGTGGGCCGCGCTGCGCGACGTCGGCGCGCTGCACACGCGGCTCGTGCCCGACTTCGTCGTCGATACGCGCCTGGAAGACGGAGCGCGTATCGTCACGTTCGGCAACGGCATGGTCGCGCGCGAGATCATCGTGGACGTCGATGAAGACGCCCGGCGGGTCGTCTGGTCCGCCGTCGGCGGACGGATGACGCACCACAACGCCTCGGCGCAGGTGTTCCCGGACGGGGCGGCGGGGTGCCGCTTCATCTGGATCGCCGACCTGCTGCCCAACGAGGTCGCACCCGCGATCGCCGCGATGATCGAGCAAGGGATCGCGGTCATCAAGGCGACGCTGGAGCGCACCGAGCGCGCGACGCGCGTCGCGTAGAGCCTGCTAACCGGCTTCGCGCACCGCTTCCGGCATCGGCTGCCGCTCGAGCCAGTGCGTCGCGAGCATGATCGCCCATAGGCGGGCGGCGTGATCGCGCCGGCCGCTCACGTGCTCGTCGCGCAGCCGGGAGACGACCTCGGGACGGAAGAATCCCTGCGCCGCGACGCGCGCCGGCGAGAGGAGCTCGTCGAGCACGGCCGTCCACGCCGACGCGGGCGGGACGGTTACCGCGTGCGGCCGTCGCGCAACCGCGGCGGGGACGGCGTCCTTCAGCGCCGCGCGCAGGAGGAGCTGCCGCTCGCGCGCGCTGCCGCGCCGCGGCGCCGGCACGCTCGCGACGAACTGCGCGAGCCGGTGATCGGCGAGCGGGATGCGGACGTCGAGCCCGGCACATGCGGCGCCGAGCGCCGCCGCGCGCGCCGGGAGCCGGAGCGTGAGCTCGACGTGGTGCAGCGCATCGAGCGCGTCGACCGCACCGCACGAGACCGCATCCGCGAAGAGCGCGCTCAGCACCGACCACGGACCCGCCTCGCCGAGGACCGCGAGCGCCTCGGGCGTGTAGAGCGAGCGCCGCTCCTCGGGCAGGAGCAGGCACGCGCGCCGGCCATAGAGCTCGAGCGGCGCCAGCCGCTGGTCCTGGACGAGCCGGCGGACGCCCGTCGCCCAGTCCGCGGGCGCGACGCGCGCCCACAGCTCCGCCGCCTCGCGCGCGACCGCCGGCAGGTCGCGGTAGCGGCGCAGCTGCTCGGCGGAGCGCACCGGCAACGAGCCGCCGAAGACCTCCTCACCGCCGAGTCCCGCGAGCACGACCCCGACGTCCGCACGCGCGCGAACCGCGGCGAGATGGACGGCGGCGAGCTCGGGGCCAGCGACCGGGCCGCCGTGCGCTTCGAGCAACGCTTCGATGGCCGTCCGCCACTCGTGCGCGGCATCCACGACGACGTGCTCGATCCCCGCGCGCGCGGCGAGACGCGCCGCCTGCCGCCCGTCGTCGTCGTGCGCGAACGTCCCGGTGTACGCCCGCGCGGGCGTCGGTCCCTCGCCGCGGGTCAGCGCGAGAACCGCGGCCGCGTCGAGACCGCCCGAGAGCAGCATCCCGGCGACCACGCCCGCCTGACGGAGGCGGACCGCATCCGTCACCTGCTCGCGCAGCGCGGCCGGGACGTCGCTGCGCAGCATCCGCCGCTCCGGGAAGGTGAGCTGCCAGTACCGCTGCGTGCGCAGCCGGCCGTCCTCCCACACCGCGAGCTCGCCCGGCCCGAGCTGACGGATGCCGGTGTGGAACGTCGCGGGCGGCGGCACGCAGCCGAGGGTCACGAACGCGTCGAGCGCGGTCGCGTCCCACGTCCCGCCGAGGCCGGGGAGCGCCGCGACCACCGGCAGCCGCGACGCGACGGCGAGCCGTCCGTCGTCGGCGACGTAATAGAGCGGCACGAGCCCGAGCTGGTCGCGCGCAATGAGGAGGCGCTGCAGGCGCTGATCCCAGAGCGCGAGCGCGAATCCGCCGCGGAGCGCCTTCACGCACTGGATGCCGCGCTCCTCGTAGAGATGGGCAACCACCTCCGCGTCGTCGCGACCGGCCACGGCGTGCCGTCCGGTGAGCGCGGTCCGGAGCTGGCGCCCGTTGGCGAGCGAGCCGGCGAGCACGGCGCGCACCGTCCGCTGCTCGTTCGTCGCGACCGCGACGGCCGCTTCCGTGTGCGCGAGCACGAGCGTCCGCCCGACGGCGTCCATGCCCGTCCACGACACCGCGATCGACGGGACACCGGCGTGACCGGAGAACGCGACCAGCGACCGCATCACACCCGGCGCGTCGTGAGCTCGACGTCGCCCTGGACGACGGTCATCCCGTACTCGACGCC
>Ga0070731_10003748_pt1 | contig 13502 bp, 13 predicted proteins | sample Coa_R1_2_FD_66448 | JGI IMG/M metagenome (GOLD analysis project Ga0070731, IMG submission 66448) | Surface soil microbial communities from Centralia Pennsylvania, which are recovering from an underground coalmine fire - Coalmine... | ecosystem: Environmental > Terrestrial > Soil > Unclassified ... | reverse complement strand
TCGCCGCCGAGCACGCTCTGCGGGATCAGTGCGTAGACGACGACGATTGCGCCGTAGACGAGCGCGAGCCAGTCGGGCCCGATCCGCTCGATGGGAAGCCGACGGCGCGCGGCGACCACGGCGACGAGCGCGAACGCGAGCAGCGCCTCCTTCCACGCCGCGATGATCGTCAGCCACGCGCCGCGCACGCCGATGTGCCAGAGCTCCGCCATGACGAGGTTGTGCAGCGCGAGCCCGACGACGAACACGTGCAGGACCCAGACGGGCCGGCGCAGCGTCATAGCGGGCCGAACGCGACCACGGTCAAGCCGCGATTGATGATGCGCACTGGATACGGAAAGAGTGCCGCGAGCTCGCGCGGGCCGAGCGGGTCGAGGACGTCGGTGAACCCGCCGCGGCGCAGGACGCGTTCCCGCACCTGGCCGGCGGGCAGCCACTGGACGAACGGCAGGAGCGTGTGCGGGTCGACCGGGAACCAGCGGTTGGGCGTCGCGACGAAGACGCGGCCCGCGACGCGGCACAGCTCGCGCACGAACCGCGATTGCCCGGCACGACCGCCGGCGACGTGCTCGACGACGGCGTTCGAGTAGCAGAGGTCGAACTCGCCGTCGGCGAACGGCAGCTCGCGCCCGTCGGCCTGCACGACGCGGACGTCGGGGAACGCGGCTGCGAACCGCTCGAGCCCGGTCGCGCCGACGGCGGTGATCCGGTCGGGCCACGGGTAGCGCGCCTCGAAGAAGTTGTCCGTCGAGCCGCCTCCGAAGGGAGCGTCGGTCACGCCCACGTCGAGCACGCTCGTCTCGGGGCCGGGATCGAAGAGCTCGAGGAAGAGCCGTAACTTCCGCTCGCGGCTCCAGAGGGAGACGCGGGCAGCGGCACGGCGCAGCATGGCTCGAGCCTAACGGCACGGACGAGACGGGCTCGGGCCCCGCCCGTGCCGCAAGCCAGGGATCTACGGACCCCAGGGATTGCCGGCGACGAACACGGCAACCGCCAGCGAGACCAGCGTCACCAAAGCGAGCTTCACGCGCAGCGACAACATCCCGAAACACACCTCCTTTCCGACCCCCGGCATCCCGAACAGCGATAGAAGAACATTCGCCAACAAATGTTGTCAAGAGACCCCACCCAGGAGGGCCGGATGTTGACTCCCTCAGAAGGCGCATTGACTCAGTCCGACGGCCCGACGATGATTGAAGCGTTGACCGACGTTCGGCCCTCCCAGACCGAGTCGATCGGCGTACGGCTGCGCCGCCTGCGCCAGGAGCGAAGCCTCTCCCAGCGGGACCTTTCCGGCCCCGGGATCACGTATGCGTACATCTCGCGGATCGAGGCCGGCGCGCGCCACCCGTCGGTGAAAGCGCTGCGCAAGCTGGCCGAGCGCCTCGGTGTCTCCGCCGAGTACCTCGAGACCGGGTCCGAGCTTGCGCCGGCGACCGAGCGCGAGCTGATGCTTGCCGAGGCCGAGCTGCGGCTCCGGCTCGACGACGACGAGACGCTCGTGTTCGAGGTTCAAAAGATCCTCCGCGAGTCGATCGCTTCCGCAGACGTGGTCGCGGCGGCGCGCGCCCAGGTGTTCCTCGGCATGGCAGCCGCGCGGAACGGCGACAACGGGACGACGATCCTCCACCTCGAGGCCGCGCTCGCATCCGGTGCGGTCAGCCCGAGCTCACGGCCGGACGTCTTCGGGACGCTCGGCCGGGCGTACGCCGACGCCGGCACGCCGAACAAGGCGGTCGAGCTCTTCGAACGCGCGCTCGAGGAGACGATGCACGAGGCGCCGGGCGACCATGCGGCCCAGATCCGGTATGCCACGTACCTGAGCTTCGCGCTCACCGATCTCGGCGAGCTCGCGCGCGCGCAGGCTGTCGTGACGCAGGTGATGGCGCGCACCGACGCCGCGGTCGCCGATCCGTACACCCGCGTTCGCCTCTACTGGTCGCTCGGCCGTATCGCGCACGAGCAGGCACGGCCGGCCGAGGCCCTGGAGCATTTCCGCCGCGCGGTCGCGCTCCTCGAGCTGACCGAGGACACGCTCCACCTCGCGCGAGCTCATCTGTCCGCCGCCGGCTCGGCGATCCTGACGGCCGACCTCGACGGGGCCGAACGCGACATCGAGCGTGCGGAGCTCCTGCTCGGCCTGTGGCCGGAGCCCGGCGATCTGACCGTGCTCCGCCGGATGCAGGCCGATCTCGCGGTCGCACACGGCGACGGCGACGAGGCGATTCGCCGTGGCCGCCAGGCGGTCGAGGCCGCCCGCGACGAGTTCCCAAATCAGCGCGGGCTGGCGCTGGCGGCGATCGCCGCCGGGCTCGCGCTCAACGACGACGACGCTGCCGACGAGACGTATCGCGAGGCGATCGAGCTGCTCATTGAGCACGGCACCCGGCGGGAGCGCAATGACGTGCTCCTCACGTACGGGCGCTTCCTCCGCAGCGCCGGACGCGACCAGGAGGCGCTCGACGTGCTCGACCAGGCAGCCGACGTCGCGGGCACCCTGCAGACCGAGCGGCCCTTCCGGATCGGCCACTGACCGGGCCCGGCCGAGGGCGCAGCTAGCCTCGGCCCGTGATCGAGGCCGAGCTTCGCCCGCGCGGGCCTTACTCGCTGCGGGCCTCCGCCAGGCACGGGGACGCTACGCGTACGACCTTCGACGGCGTCTACCGGGCGACGATCTCCGCAGGCGACGCACTCGAATCGGTCTCCGCGTGGCAGCGACCCGACGGAACGATCTGCGTACGGGCTGCGAGCGAGGCCGGCGTCGAGCACGTGCGCTTCGTGCTCGGGCTCGAGGACGACCACTCCGAGTTCGTCGCCCGCTTCGCCGCCGACGAGCTCCTCGGCGAGACGACCCGCCGCCTGCGCGGCCTGCGCCCGCTCCGCACCGCCACCGTCGCGCATTCGCTCCTCCGCGCGGTCGCCGGGCAGCTGATCACCGCACGGCGCGCGCGCGAGATCGAGCGGACGGTGATTCGCGCCGCCACACCCGCGCTCGACGGCCTGCACCGGGCGCCAACGGCGCGCGACCTCGCGCGGTTCGCACCTGCCGAGCTGCGGCGGCTCGGGCTCGGCATGCGCCGCGCCGATGCACTCGTCCGCGTCTGCCGGTCGCTCGACCTCGAAGGCCTGAAGCGCGTCCCGACCGCCGCCGCCGCAGTGCGCCTCGAGCGGGAGCGCGGGCTCGGGCCGTGGTCGGTCGGCGTCGTCTGCCTCGAGGGCCTGGGGCGTTACGAGCGCGGGCTCGCCCGTGACCTGGGCCTGGTCAAGCTCGTTTCGGCTCTGCGGGGGCGCTGGGCAGAACCCGAGGAGACGGACGAGCTGCTCCAGCCGTACGGCGAGTGGGCCGGGCTCGCGAGCGTTTACCTCCTGGCGGGTTACCACCTGGGGCTCTTGGGGGGCGTTGGCCCGCGCCGCCCTCAGCGGGCTCAGACTTTGCGCGGGCGTCCGTCTGCGTCGCGACCGTGGGCATCTGAAACGGCGCAAACGCTCTAGGCTTTCGCGATGCGCATCGCGATCCTCGGGGCCGGCCGAATCGGCGAGTCGCTGATCGCAGGCCTGCGCAGCTCGGACTGGGCCGACCTCGTCGCCACGACGCGCCGAGAGGAGCGCGCCGCCGAGCTCACGGAGCGGCACGGGATCGAGGCGACGACGTCGAACGCGGAGGCGATCAAGGGCGCCGACGTCGTCGTGCTCGCCGTCAAGCCGCAGGACATCGAGACCCTGCTCGGTGAGATCGGTCATCTGCTCGCCCCGGAGCAGACGGTGCTCTCGATTGCGGCCGCGATCCCGACCGCGGCGATCGAGCGCCATCTCGCCGACGACGTCCCTGTCGTGCGGGCGATGCCGAACGCACCCGCGACGGTGCACGAAGGGATCGCCGGCATGTGCGCGGGCCGGCACGCGGGACGTGAGCACCTCGACCGCGCGGGCACCGTCCTGCGGGCGGTCGGCGACGTCGTCGAGGTGCCGGAGGAGGCGATGGACGCGATCACGGCCGTCTCGGGGTCGGGCCCCGCCTACTACGCCCTCCTCGCCGAGGCGATGATCGAGGCGGGGATCCTGCTCTCGCTGTCGCGCGAGATCTCGACGCGCCTCGTCGTCCAGACGATGCTCGGCACGGCACGGCTCTTGCGCGACGAGGGGATGCATCCGGTCGAGCTGCGCGAGATGGTCACCTCGCCCGGCGGCACGACGATCCGCGCGATCCGCGAGCTCGAGCAGGCAGGCGTGCGCGCGGCGTTCCTCAACGCGATCAACGCCGCGATGGAACGCTCGAAGGAGCTCGCACACGGCAGTGAGTGAGGCGGCGCTCCACGTCCTCGCCGACCCGGCGGCGGCGGTGGGGGGCCTGCTGGCGGAGGCGGCGGCAGAGGGCGAGACGATCGTCCTGACCGGTGGCTCGACGCCCGGGCAGGCGTACGAGCACGCGGCGCGGCTCGAGCCGGACTGGAGCGGCGTTTCGCTCTGGTGGGGCGACGAGCGCTGCGTGCCGCCGGAGGACGAGCGCTCGAACTACGGCCTCGCGAGGCGAACGCTCCTCGACCGGCTGGCAGGCCTGCCGGATGTGCACCGGATCCGCGGCGAGCTCGAGCCCGCCGACGCCGCCGACGGGTACGAGCGGGCGATCACCGGCGTCGAGCTCGAGCTGCTTCTGCTCGGCCTCGGCCCGGACGGCCACGTCGCGTCGCTCTTCCCGGGCTCGCCGCAGCTCGCGGAGCGGAAGCGATCGGTGGCGAGCGGCCCCGCCGGCCTCGAGCCCTGGGTCGACCGCGTGACGCTGACCGTGCCCGCGTTGCTTGCGGCCCGACGGATCGTCTTCCTCGTCGCCGGCGAGTCCAAGGCCGAGGCGGTCGCGCACGCGTTCGGCGGCCAGATCACAGAGGACGTGCCGGCGAGCCTGCTGCGGCGCAGCGGCGCGCCGATCGACGTCTACCTCGACCCGGCCGCGGCGGCCCGGATCGCCTAGTGGCCGCTTGCCGCCGTCAGGCGCCGGGGAGCAGCTCGGACGGCGGCAGGTCGTCGGCGATCCCGCGCCTGCCTGCAAGGGCCTGCAGCGCGAGCACCGTGTCCGCGACAGGCGCAGCCTCGAGGTACTCGTCCCGCCTCTCGAACGACTCGAGCACGGACTCGACCGCCTCGGCGTAACCGACCAGGTCGTGCGCCGCGATCAAGGCGAGCGCGCCGGCGACGTCGCCTGGGAAGTCGTCCCGCTCGCGGATCGACGCCGCCACGTGACGCGCCTCCGGCCACCGCTCGAGGGCGAGGAGCGCGAGGCAGCCCGCGTAGCGGCCGATCGGCGAGTCCGCCGTCGCCGCGCCGAGCTCGAGCGTCCAGCGCGCGACGTCGTCGGTGTCGCGGCCGGCGATCAGAAGCGCCTTCAGGGCCCCGACCGGGCGGCCCCACGAGGCCGGCGGCGCGTCGGCCCAGCTCTCGCGCCAGCACGCGGCCGCGCGCGCAAGCCATTCACCGGCCTCGTCTCCGCGTCCCAGCATCAGCGACGCGAGCCCGGCGCCGTACGCCGCGTTGGCCATCCGGCCGAGCTGACCGTGCCCGCCCCGGCGCTCTCCGTCCTGGTAGCGGCGACGCTCGCGCTCGAGGAGCGCGTCCCAGTCCACGCCCGTGTTCTACCGGTCTCGGAAACGACGGCCCCTTGTAGGAACCGCCGGTTCGGCTATCCTGTGGGTTGCGAGCTCGCAACGAGGGTCCGCGCGAGCACGTCCTCTACAAAGCGGCACCACATGCGTGTCGCTGCGCATGGCAGAGACAGTCCCGCATTCTCCGTACCTCTCGGAGGAACCCGGCGGCATCACGGCCGCCGCCCTCCCCGCAGCAGCCTGGGCCGGCGAGCCCTTCCTGCAGCCCGACGACGACCCCGCAGTCACGCTCGCGCCGGGCAGTGCCGTCCGCAAGGCGCTCGACGACGCGCTCGCCGAGATGGAAGCCGGGCGGCGCGAGCCCTCGCCGGAGTGGAAGGTGCAGTACGCGCTCATGCTCGGCCTCGAGCGCGTGCTCTCGGAGAAGCCCCCGCGGCTCGCATCCGGCACCGAGCTCCGTCGTCACCAGGTCGACGCGCTCGCCGGGATGCTGACCGAGCTGATCGCGGCGCACCAGAAAGCGAACGGGAACGGCGCCGTGCTGGTCGAGGAGGCCGAGGAGGAGGACGAGGACGAGGACGACGTCCTCGAGGGCGAGCTCATCACCGTGGACGAGCCCGAGCCGCTCGCCCCGGCGGAGGATCCTGGTGCCGTCCGACGCTACCGCTTCCGCCATCCGACCGCGTCCGGCAAGACGATCGCCGCCGCCGGCTTCGTCGAGGCGGCGCGCACCGAAGGCGTCCTGATCCTGACGCACCGCCGGCTGCTGATCGACCAGTTCCGGCGCGAGTTGACCGAGCACGGGTACGGCGACCGGATCACCGAGGTGATTCGCAGGGACGTCACGCCGCTCGCGCCGAACCCGATCACGATCCAGACGTACGCGTGGTTCGCGCGACACGTCGACGAGATCTCGCGCACCGCCTACCAGCTCGTGATCTGCGACGAGGCCCACACCGCGCTCGGCGAGAAGACCTCGGCCGCGATCCGCAAGCTGTACGAACCGATCTACGTCGGCATGACCGCGACGGAGGAGTTGATCGCGAAACAGGTCTCCGACGTCTTCCCCGCCTCGGTCGACGACCTGCCGCTCGCAGACGCGGCGCGTCGCGGCCTGATCGCCCCGTTGCGCGATCTGCGCGTGCCGCCGGTGGCGGCGATCAACTCAGTGCCCATCGTCGGTGGCGACTTCGAGGAGCGCGCCCTCGCGGCAGCGCTCGACCACGAGGCCCTCAACATGGCGGCGGCGACGCTCTACCGCGAGCGGTTCGGCGACACGCCTGGGATCGTGTACGCGGCGGGCGTCGACCACGCGTACAACCTGGCGACGGCTTTCCGCGCGGCGGGCCTCAAGGCGGAGGCGGTCTCGGGCCGCACACCCCCCGCGAAGCTCGCGCAGGTTCTCGCCGCCTACGAGCGCGCCGAGATCGACGTGCTGATCAACGCGATGCTGCTTGCCGAGGGCTGGAACTCGCCGCGCGCGACGGTCGTCATGCACCTGGCGCCGACCGCATCGAAGCGCGTCTACCAGCAGCGCATCGGCCGGATCATGCGCATCCATCCGCGCAAGGAGGCCGGCATCGTCGTCGACTTCGTGCCCAAGGGCGCGACGCACAACGAGCGAGTCGTCTCGCTGCACTCGCTGCTCGACGCGGACTTCTACCGCGAAGGCGCGCGCGTCACGCCGGCACCGCGCCGCCGCGTGCAGCGCCGTGCGCGCCGCAAGCTGACGCCGGCGCCGTGGCTCGTGCCCGTCACACCCGACGTCGGCCGCCGTCTCGCCGTGATCCAGCGCGAGTGGCAGCGGGTCGACCCCAAGTACCTCGACGACGACGAGCAGCGTTTCTGGGCCACGATCGCCGGACGGCAGATGCGTTTCGACGAGCGCACCGCCTTCGTGCAGAAGTTCACGGAGAACGGCGCGAGCAAGGGGGCGCTCGAGACGTTCCTCGCGACGTGCGCCGCGCAGAACCCGAACCGGCGCCTCCGCATGATCGCGCTCGCCGACCGCGTGTCGATGCGGGTCGAGCGCGCAGACTTCGACGACCTCGTCACGCTCGTGACGCAGGCGCCGCCGTGGGAGAAGGACCGGGCGGCAGGCGTTCGGATCCTGCTGCGCGCGATCGCCGACGGCAAGCCCGACGCGCCGGAGCAGATCCTCGCCCGCTGGACGTGGCGGCTCGCGCGCGCCGTGCGCAAGACGCTCGACCGCAAGGCCTCCCAGGAGTATCCCGACGCGAAACGGCTTCTCGGCGCGCTCGCGAACTCACGCGGCCACCGCCACGAGGAGAATGCCGCCAAGCTCGTCAACGCGGCGCTCGAGATGCCGGTCGCGGTCGGGGCGGCTCTCGTCGCCTCTGCCGACTCGTACACGCCGCGCGCCACGCAACTCCTCGACGCTGCGAAGGAGCGGCTCGGCACGATCCACGAGATCGCGGGCGCGCTCGCCGACGACCTACCGGCGCCCAAGACGGGCCCGTCCCGCTCGCGCCGGCGCCGCCGCAAGAAGAAGCCCACCGCCGCGGCGAACGGGCAACCGACACCTCAGCAGCCCGTCGCAGACGGCGACGGCGAGCAGCAGCCGGAGACCGGCGACGCTTCGGCCAGGCCGCGGCGGCGACGGCGGAGGCGCTCTCCGCAGGCGGTCGCGGCGGAGCCGGCCGCGCCGGACGAGCAGCCGGCCGAGTCTTAAAAGAAAAGGAACTCGTGGCCCGGCGCGCTACGCTCGTGGCGTGATCGTCCTGCTCGCGATCGGGTTTCTGGCGGGAGTGATCACAGCGATCTCGCCGTGCGTCCTGCCCGTTCTGCCGATCCTGCTCGCCGGCGGGGCCTCCGGCCGCAGGCCATTCCGGATCATCACTGGCCTCGTCGCGAGCTTCGTCGTCTTCACGCTGTTCGCCTCCTGGATCCTCAGCCACCTCGGGCTCCCGCAGGACCTGCTCCGGAACGTCGCCATCGCGCTGCTCTTCGTCGTCGCAGCGACGCTGCTCGTCCCGCAGCTCGGCAGCCTGCTCGAGCGGCCCTTCGCCGCGCTCACGCGTCATCGCGCCGGCGGCGGCGGCTTCCTGCTCGGCGTCTCGCTCGGCCTCGTCTTCGTCCCGTGCGCGGGCCCGGTGCTCGCGGCGATCTCAGTCGTCGCCGCGAACAATCACGTCGGCCTGCGGACGATCCTGCTGACGGTCGCCTATGCGGTCGGGGCAGCCGTCCCGATGCTGCTGATCGCGCTCGGCGGCCGCAAGGTCGCGACGCGCGTGCGGAGCCGTGGGCCGCTGCTGCGCGTCGGTTCCGGCGCCGTGATCGGCCTCGTCGCGCTCGGGATCGCGTTCCACGTCGACGACCACTTCACCACCGCGCTCCCGGGGTACACGTCGGCGCTGCAGAAGCACGTCGAGGACACGAAGACCGCCCAGAAGCAGCTCGAGAAGCTGACCGGAACGAAGCCGCTCACCGCGAAGAAGGGGGCCGTCGGCCACCTTCCGAGCTACGGCCCGGCGCCCGCGCTGCAACCGACCGGGCGGTGGTTCAACTCGCAGCCGCTCACGATCGCGTCGCTGCGCGGCAAGGTCGTCCTCGTCGACTTCTGGACGTATTCGTGCATCAACTGCCTGCGGACGATCCCGCACCTCGAGGCGTGGTACTCCGCGTACCACGCGAAGGGGCTCGACATCATCGGCGTGCACACGCCCGAGTTCGCGTTCGAGCACGTCTCGTCGAACGTCGCGGCGGCGATCCAGCGGCTCAAGATCAAGTATCCGGTCGTCCAGGACAACGACTACAAGACGTTCGACGCCTACCACAACGACGCCTGGCCGGCGGAGTACCTGATCGACAAACGGGGCGTCATCCGCGACATCCACCAGGGTGAAGGCCCGTACGGCCCGACGGAGGCGCTGATCCGGCAATTGCTCGGCGACAACGGGCCGCACGCGGTCAAGGTTCCGGATTTGACCCCGACCGAGATCAGGACGCCGGAGTCCTACCTCGGCTTCGAGCGGCTCGAGCGATTCGACGGCCTCGGCGAGAACGACTACACGCAGAGTGAGATCTACGCGGTCATCCGGCCGAACGAGTTTGCGACCTACACCTTCCCGCAGATGCTGCCGCCGAACGAGCTCGCGTACTCGGGCCGCTGGAATGTCCAGGCGCAGCGGATCGTCGCCGGTCCGAATGCCCGCCTGCGACTTCACTTCCAGGCGAAGGACATCTACATCGTCATCGGCGGCAAGGGCCGCGTGACCGCGCTCGTCAACGGCAAGCCCGCGGGATCGATTGCCGTCTCGAGCTACCGCCTCTACACGGTCGAGCACTACCCCACGACGCGGGACGGCAACCTCGAGCTCCGCTTCACGCCCGGCTTGCAGGCGTATTCGTTTACCTTCGGGTAGGTAGCCCTCTAGCTCGCAGGCCCGCCGTGGGCGGGACCGCCGTCCTCATCCTGCTCGCGCTCGCGGAGAAACCGCGTCAACTCGGCCGCGAGCGAGTCACCGGTCGGAAGGTCGGTCTCGTCGATCAGCTCGTCGACGCGCTGCTCGAGCTCGTCGACGTACGCCGCAGTCTCGGCGTCGGCCGCGACCGCTTCGCTCACCTGCTGCATGTACGCGTCGGCGGCTTCGCCGAGCTCGGCCGTATCGAGCGGGATCTCGAGCAGCGCCGCGAGCCGGTCGCTCAGCGCCTTCGCTGCGCGGGGCGACGGCGTCATCGACACGTAGTGCGGCACGGCCGCCCACAGCGAGAGCGACGGAATCGACTCGGCGCGGCAGGCATCGTGCAGCGCGCCGACGATCCCTGTCGGACCTTCGTAGCGCGACGGCTGCAGCCCCAGCCGGCGGATCAAGTCGGGATCGGTGGCGCTGCCGGTGACGGGCGACGGACGGGTGTGCGGCACATCCGCGAGCAGCGAGCCGAGCGTGACGAGGAGCTCGACGCCGAGTTCCTTGGCGAAGCCGGTGACGAGGCCGCAGAAGCTCCGCCAGCGCAGGTTCGGCTCGGTGCCGAGCAGCAAGGTCACGTCACGCGGTCCCGACGGCATCGACGCGACGAAGAAGCCGTTCTCGGGCCAGTCGATCCGCCTGCTCGTCCCCTCGGCGAACGAGATATGCGGCCGGACCGCCTGGAAGTCGAAGAACTGCTCGGGGTCGATCTCGGCGAACTTCTCGGCGCCCCACGCGCGCGCCAGGTAGCTGCCGGCGAGTGAAGCGCCCTGGCCGCCGTCGTTCCAGCCGCGAAAGGTGCAAACGAGGGCCGGGCGCCGCAGGCTCGGGCGCTGGTCGACGCGGAGCTCGTCGCTCATCGAGGGATCGTACTGGGGCGCCAGAGGGCGACCACGAGCGCGGTCGTCGCCGCCCACAGGCTCGCGGCGAGCGAGACGTGGATGAGCACGAGCCACCACGGCAGATCGGTCCGGTATTGCGTCTCGCCGACCGCGATCTGGATGAGCAGCACCCCGACGACTGCGAGCCCGAACCTCAGCAGGCGGCTGCGGCGCCGCGCGAGCCAGACGAGCAGCAGCGCGAGCGAGACGCCGAACACGGCGGTCGCCCTGACGTGCCAGTAGACCGCGGTGCTGAACGTGTCGAGCCGGCGAACGTCGGAGCTGCTACCCGGATGCGGCCCGCCTGCGGTCGTCAACGTGCCGGCGACGATCGCCAGGGACGCCGCCCCGATGACGACGAGCGAGAAGCGCCGCAGAAGCAGGGGCAGTGGCTCGCCGCGGACCTGCCAGGCCTCGAGCAGCACGACGACACCGAGCGCGAGGATCACCATCGAGAGCAGGAAGTGCGAGAGCACCAGCCACGGGTTCAGGTGATAGTGCACCGTGACGGCACCGAGCGGCGCCTGGGCAAACGTGCCGGCGAATGTGAGGCCCGCGACCCAGCGCAGCCAGCGCCGGGCGCCCGTGTAAAGGAGCGACCCGACGAAGGCGGCGAGCGTCGCGGCGACCGTGATGCCCGCCACGACGCGATTCGAGAACTCCACGTACGAGTGGTAGCCCTTCTCGGGCAGGAACTCGTTCGCCGCGCACCCCGGCCAGTGCTCGCAGCCGAGACCGGAGCCGGTCAGCCGCACCGTCGCGCCGGTCGCGACGACAACGAGCAGCATCAGCGCGCTGACCGTCGCGAGCCGGCGGAACGTGCGCGCCGAGATCGCAAGCCCGCGTACGCGGGGCAGCGACGTCTCCATCGCGCCCACTGTAGCGGCGACCCCTAGCGCGTAGCCCTCCTAGGCGTGTACGGACGCTAGTGGGGGCCGTCCCAGAGCCCGGCGCAGAACCAGTGGAAGCCGAACACGGAAGCGATCGCCACAGCGATGAGGAGGACCAGCCCCCCCTTTCCGAGAAGCCATGCGAGCTTCGATGACACGATTCTCACCTCCTCTCGAGCCCTAGAACCTGAAGTCCTGCAGCGTCTCGGCCGCGCGCCTGTACAGCGCGGCCGCCCCGCGATCGTCTCCGCGCCGCTGCGCGAGATCGCCCTGCGCGACCCACGCGGCGGCCTGGTGCGAGCCCGACGAGAGCTGCGCAAAAGCGTCCTCCGCCTCCGTCAGCACCGCCTGCGACTCGTCGAAGCGTCCCTGATCGAGCAGCGCGCGACCCAGCACGAGCCGTGCGTTGCCGATCTCGTCGAGCCGGTCCTCGCGTGCACCGAGGAGCGTCAGCGCGTGGCGCGCGTGGCTCTCGGCAGTGACCGGGTCACCCGACCGTAGATGCGCCTGGGCGAGCGACGACACTGCGGTCGCAGCCTCGTCGTCGTCGCCGACTTCGAGCGCGATCGCGAACGCTTCCTTGAACCGCTCGACCGCCTGCTCGGGCTTGCCGAGGAGGAAGTCGAACACGCCGAGGTTGTTCAGCAACCGGCCGACGTTCGTGCGGTCGGTCAGCTCCTCGTACGCCTTCTTCGAGCGCTCGGCATAGGTTCGCGCGAGCACCCACTGCCCGTCGCGCTCGGCGACGAGCGAAGCCTGGAAGTACGCCTCGCCGAGTGCGCGCGTGTCGCGCAGCGACTCGGCCAACTCGAGCGCCCGCTCGATGTCCTCGCGCGCCGCCGCGAAGTCGCGCTGGCGACGGTAGCAGCGCGAACGCCAGGTGAAGATGTTCGAGCGGAGCAGGTCCGACGGCAGCGGCGATGCCTCGACGAGCGCGAGCGACTCGCCGAAGAGGGCGGTCGCGGTCGCGATGCTCGACATGAGATAACGGCAGACCCCCATCCGGTAGAGGACCTCCGCGCGGTCGAGATCGGCGAACTGCGGGCCTTCGACGAGCGAGCGGGCCTGAGTCAGGAGGGCGATCGCGCCCTTGACCTCGCCCGAATGCGCACGCGCCCAGGCCTCGCCGGAGAGGATCCGGACCTGCAAATCGAGGGCGCCGGTCGCGACGACCGACCCGAGCGCGCTCGTGAACTCCCCGATCGCGGCGTGGTACTCGCCCTTCTCGGAGAGGGCCTCGGCCCGGGTGAGGATTGCCTCGGCACGCGTGCGCTCGTCGGTCGAGACGCCGCTCGCGAGGAAGGTCGCGTCGACGCCGAGCCGAAGCGCGAGCCACTCGATCGTCTCCTGGGTCGGGCGCGTCTTGCCGCGCTCGATCTGCGAGATGTACTCCTTCGAGAACCGCTCGCCTGCGAGCTCGGTCTGGGTCAAGCCGGCCGAGACGCGCAGCTGGCGCAGGCGCTCGCCGAGGCGAGAGCCGCGCGGCGGCGCGGGCGCGACGCCCGAAGCGGCAAGGGTCTGCGGCAGGCCCATGCGGCGCAGTCTGCCGGAGGCCCGAGAGACGCGCAATCCCCCTTTAGGGACATTGGCCGAAAAGGGCTTGGTTATGCGGTTTCTCGGTCAAGCGACGGCGGCTTAATCACTTGACCGAGGTACTTGACAGGGCTGCTTCGGCCTCGTACAGTGAGCGCACTTGCGATCCGGCTA
>Ga0070731_10003747_pt1 | contig 13504 bp, 13 predicted proteins | sample Coa_R1_2_FD_66448 | JGI IMG/M metagenome (GOLD analysis project Ga0070731, IMG submission 66448) | Surface soil microbial communities from Centralia Pennsylvania, which are recovering from an underground coalmine fire - Coalmine... | ecosystem: Environmental > Terrestrial > Soil > Unclassified ... | reverse complement strand
ACGAAGGGCGAGCCGTTCACCAGCCTGAGCGCCCGCGCGATGCCGCCCGCGGTTTCCAGCGCGGGCGATTCGGGCGAATAGCGGATGCGCGCGCCGAAGCGCGAGCCGTCGCCCAGCGCCGCTTCGATCATCGCGCCCAGGTGGGCGTGGTTCACGACGAGATCCGCGAAGCCCGCGCGCACGAGGCGCTCGACCTGCCACACGATGAGCGGCTTGCCGCCCACCTCGAGCAGCGGCTTGGGCACCGTGTCGGTGAGGGGCCGCAGGCGTTCGCCGCGGCCGGCCGCGAGGATGATCGCCGCGGCCATCAGAACGTGTAGCCGGCTTCGGCGCGGCGTCCCTCGATCGCATCGAGCAGGCGCCCGAGCGGCGCGAGCTCGTCGTAGCGCGAGACGGCGTGGCGCAGGTAGCCGATGAATCGCGGCGTGTCCGCGAGGTAGTTCGACTTGCCGTCGCGATAGTGCAGGCGCGCGAAGATCCCCGCGACCTTGAGGTGGCGCTGCACCGCCATCCACTCGACGTCGCGCCAGAACGCCGCGAAATCGTCGCGCACCGGAAGGCCGGCGCGCCTCGCCTTTTCCCAATAGCGGATGGTGCCGTCGAGCACGAGCTCCTCGTCCCAGCTCACGAATGCGTCGCGGTAGAGGCACGCGACGTCGTAGCTGATGGGCCCGTGCACCGCGTCCTGGAAATCGAGGATTCCCGGGTTGGGCTCCGTCACCATGAGGTTGCGCGGCATGAAGTCGCGATGCACGAAGACCCGGGGCTCCGACACATTGTTTGCGACGACCTTGCGGATCACGCCGTCCATCGCCTCGCGCTCCTGCGGCGTGAACTTCACGCCCAGATGGCGCTCCACGTACCAATCGGGAAAGAGGTTGGCCTCGCGCGTGAGCATCGCCTCGTCGTAGGCGGGCAGCTCGCCCGCCCGGCTCGACGCCTGCCACTTCGCGAGCGCGGTGGTCGCGGCGCCGAAGAGCTCCTTCGCATTGCCCGCATTCAGGGCCGACAGGTAGGACGTGACGCCAAGGTCGGAGACAAGGAGGAACCCCTGCCCGAAATCGTGACGCAAGATTTCCGGCGCGTTGAGGCCCGCGGACCGCAGCAGCCCCGCCACCTGCACGAAGGCGCGCGAGTTCTCGCGTTCGGGCGGCGCGTCCATGGCGATGAGCGTGCGCCCGTCGTCGAGGAAGACGCGGAAATAGCGCCTGAAACTCGCATCGGTGGAGGCGCGTTCGACGCGCATGGGCGCATCGACGAGCACTTCGGCAAGCCACGCGCCGAGCGCGCGAAAGCGGTCATCCATGGTGAAGCCGAGGGGGATTTTGCGTGTATCCTTCGCCATTCATTCTAGCACCCGGTCGAGAGCCCTCTTGAGCCGAAGAAGCACCCGGACGCTCGCGATCGCGGCGGCATTGGCGATGGTCCCGGCCTTCGCCGACGACGACGCCGAGGGCATCCGCCTCAAGATCGAGAAGCAACTCCACATGGCTCCCGTGCGTCCGGAACGCGAGGGCGCCAAGTTCCTCGAGGCCGACCACATCGAGGGCGACCAGAACAAGAAGCTCACGGCCACGGGCAACGTGACGATGCGCCAGCGCGGCGTCACGATCGGCGGCGACCACGTCGACTACTACAGCGACGAGCAGAAGGCGATCGTCACGGGCCACGTGAGGATCGACCGCGACGGCGACGTCGCCACCGGTCCGCGCGCCGAGTACCACATGGACACGGACACCGGGACCATGGACAAGCCCGTGCTCACGCTCGCGAAGAAGGCCGAGCGGCGAACCGCCTCGCGCGGGCAGGCGCAGAACGCGATCCTCGAGCCCGAACGCAAGACGCGCCTCATGAAGGCCGAGTACACGTCGTGCCCCGTGCCTCGCGACGACTGGTTCCTCCGCGTGAACGAGCTCCTCCTCGACAGCGAGAAGAACATCGGCGAGGCGACGCACGGCACGGTGTATTTCCTCGGCGCGCCGATCCTCTACGCGCCCTACATGACCTTCGCGCTCGACAACAAGCGCAAGAGCGGCTTCCTCGCGCCCACCTTCGGCACCTCGGGGCAGAGCGGATTCGAAGTCGCGCTGCCCTACTACTGGAACATCGCGCCGGACATGGACGCGACGATCACGCCGAAGCTGCTCACCAAGCGCGGCATGCAGGTAGCCGGCGAGTTCCGCTACCTCGAGCCGAAATTCAACGGGCAAGTCGACGTGGAGTTCCTGCCCAACGACCGCATCGCCGAGGAAGACCGCTATTTCCTCGGCATCCACCACGCGCAGGCCCTCTGGCCGGGATGGACGGCGTCGCTCAACGCGCAGAAGGTTTCCGACGACAACTACTTCCGCGACCTCACGACCAAGATCGCGCTCACGTCGCAGACCAACCTGCCGCGCGACCTGCAGCTGAACTACGGCAGCGACATCTGGACGTTGAACGCGCGCGTGCTGGGCTACCAGACCCTGCAGGACATCACCAACGACGTCCCGATCCCCTACAACATCCTTCCCGCGCTCACCGCGGTGGGCTCGGGCCAGAACATCAGCGGGTTCGACTGGCAGCTCTACTCGGAGCTTTCGAACTTCCGCCACCCGGTGCTCACCAACGGCCAGCGCTTCATCGTGCAGCCCTCGATCTCCTTCCCGATGAACGCGAGCTACGGCTACATCACGCCGAAGGTCGGCTACAACTACACGCGCTACAACGTGGATCCGAACAACTCGCAGGGCCTGCTCGATTCGAGCCGCGGGCTGCCGATCGCGAGCCTCGACTCGGGCCTCTTCTTCGAGCGGCTCACCACGTTCGGCAACACGGGATTCCTGCAGACGCTCGAGCCGCGCCTCTACTACCTCTACGTCCCGTTCAAGGACCAGACGCAGCTGCCGAATTTCACAACGGCGGAAGCCGACTTCAACTTCCAGCGCATCTTCTCCGAGAACCGGTTCGTGGGCGGCGACCGCATCGGCGACGCGAACCAGCTCACGATCGCGCTCACCTCGCGCCTCGTGGAGTCGGCCACCGGGCTCGAGCGGCTCAAGATGGGCATCGGGCAGGTCGTCTATTTCGAGCCGCCGCGCGTGACGCTCTCCAGCGAGCCGCCGCCGCCGGCGAAATCCTCCGACATCCTCGGATTCGTCTCCGGCCAGGTCGCGCCGTCGACCACGATGGATGCGGGGCTCCAGTACACGCCGAACACGGGGCAGTCGGAAAAGATCTACGTGGGCGCGCATTACTCGCCGGTGGCCGGCAGCATCTTCAACGCCGCCTACCGCTACACGCGCGGAAGCACCGATCCGAACGATCCGGCGGGGCCCACCGGCATCCAGCAGGTCGACCTGTCCACGCAGTGGCCGGTGCTGCGGAACGTCCAGGCATTGGCGCGCTGGAACTACAGCGTGGTGGACCACAAGCTGATCGAAGGACTGGTGGGCTTTGAGTATAATGCGGGGTGCTGGCAGCTCCGTGCGGTGGCACACCGGTTCATCACGGCCACCGAGACGTATTCGACGTCATTCCAGATCCAGCTCGAGCTCACCGGGCTGTCGAGGATCGGGATCAACCCGCTGGAAACGTTGCGCCAGAACATCACCGGCTACAAACGGACTGACGAACTGAATCAATGAAATCCGCATCCTTCCGCCTCGCCATCGCATTCGCTGGCGCCGTCGCGCTGGGCGTGTTCGCGCAGGCGAAGATGGACACGAAGCTCTCGACCACGCCCTCCCGCATCGTCCCCGTCGATCGCATCGTCGCCGTCGTCAACGACGAGGTGATCACGCAGAACGACCTGAGCGAGCGCGTGAACCTCGTCGTGAAGCAGCTGCAGCGCGGCGGCGGCCAGGTCCCGTCCGGCGAGGTGCTGAACCGCCAGATCCTCGAGCGCATGATCAACGACCTCCTCCAGATCCAGCTCGCCAAGGAGAACGGCATCAAGGTGGACGATGCCACGCTCGACAAGACGATCGAGCGCATCGCGCAGGAGAACAACCTCTCGATGCCCGACTTCCGCACCGCCCTCGACCACGACGGCGTGAAGTACCCGCGCTTTCGCGAGGACATCCGCCAGGAGATCCTGCTCTCGCGCCTGCGCGAGCGCGAGGTCGACAACCAGGTGATCGTGACGGACGCGGAAGTCGAGACCGAAATGGCGCGCGAGGCGAAGGAGGCTTCGAGCGACTCGGAGTTCCGCCTGTCGCACATCCTCATCATGGTCCCGCAGCAGGCCACGCCCGAGCAGATCGAGCAGAAGCGCCGGCGCGCCGTGCTGGCCCTCGCGGAGCTGCGCAAGGGCACGAACTTCCCGCAGGTCGCCGCGACGTATTCGGACGCGCCCGACGCGCTCCAGGGCGGCAACCTCGGCTGGCGATCTTCCGCGCGCCTGCCCCAGCTCTTCCTCGACGTGATCGACAAGATGCAGCCCGGCGACGTGAGCGACATCATGCGAAGCCCCAACGGCTTCCACATCGTGAAGCTGCTGGAGAAGCGCGGCAAGGCCGCCGTCACCGGCGTGCAGCAGACGCACGTGCGCCACATCCTCGTGCGCCCGAAGGAAGGCCTCTCGGAGGCCGAGGCGCGCAGGAAGCTCGAAGACCTGCGCGCGAAGATCGCGAGCGGCGCCGACTTCGCGGAAATCGCGAAGAGCAACTCCGACGACGCGAGCGCCTCCAAGGGCGGCGACCTCGGCTGGGTCGCGCCCGGCGACACGGTTCCCGAGTTCGAGAAGGTGATGAACGGCCTGAAGGACAACGAGATCAGCCAGCCGGTGCAGACGCCGTTCGGCTGGCACCTCGTGCAGGTCCTCGGCCGCCGGTCCGACGAGATGTCGGCCGACCGCAAGAAGATCGTGGCCCGCCAGGCCATCCGCCAGCGCAAGGCCGACGAGGCCTACCAGGACTGGATCCGCCAGTCGCGCGACCGCGCGTTCGTCGAGAACCGTTACGACGAGCGCTAGTCCCCTCGTCGCGATCACGGCGGGCGAGCCGGCCGGGATAGGCCCGGATCTCTGCGCGCTGCTCGCGCACAGCAAGTTCTCCCAGCGCGTGGTGATCGTGGGCGACCGCGGCGTGATCGCGCAGCGCGCGAAGATGCGCGGCGTGGCGCTCGAGATTCCCGACTACCGCGGGCGCGACTATTCGTCGCACATCTCCATCAAGCACATTCCAGTCGCCGCTCCCGTCACGCCCGGCGTGCTGGACAAGGACAACGCGAAGCACGTGCTCGCGCTCCTCGATTTCGCGATCGACGGCTGCCTGCGCGGCGAGCTCGACGCGATGGTGACGGCGCCGGTGCAGAAGAGCGTCATCAACGACGCGGGCATTCCCTTCACGGGCCACACCGAATATCTCGCGGAGCGCACCAACACGCCGCTCGTCGTGATGCTGCTCGCGGGCGGCGGGATGCGCGTGGCGCTGGCGACGACGCACCTCGCGCTGTCGCAAGTGCCGGGCGCGATCACCGCGGATCGCCTCGAGTCCATCATCCGCATCCTCGACGCGGACCTGCGCAGGCGCTTCGGATTGACCGCGCCGCGCATCCTCGTCGCGGGATTGAATCCGCACGCCGGCGAAGGCGGTTACCTCGGGCGCGAGGAGATCGACGTGATCTCGCCCGTCGTCGAGAAGCTCAAGCGCGAAGGATTCGGCGTCTCGGGTCCTTATCCCGCCGATACGCTCTTCACGCCGAAGATGCTCGAGAAAGGCGACGCGGCGCTCGCGATGTTCCACGACCAGGGCCTTCCGGTGCTGAAGCACCACGCGTTCGGCGAGGCGGTGAACGTGACGCTGGGACTTCCCTTCGTGCGCACGTCGGTCGACCACGGCACCGCGCTCGATCGCGCCGGCGCGGGCGAGATCGACGAAGGAAGCATGCGCGCGGCCGTCGCGCTCGCCTGCGAGATGGCCGGGCGCGGCCGCTAGCGGCCATGCTGCCTCGCGCCCGCAAGCGCTTCGGACAGCACTTCCTCACCGACGCGCACTATCTTTCGCGCATCGTCGCGGCGATCGATCCGAAGCCGCGCGACTCCATGGTGGAGATCGGGCCGGGCACCGGCATCCTCACGGCGCCGCTCGCCTCCGTCGTGGAGACGCTCGACGTGATCGAGATCGATCGCGATCTCGCCGCCGCGCTGCGCAGGAGCTTCCCCGCGGGCAACGTGGTCGTGCACGAGGCCGATGCGCTCGATTTCGATTTCACCGGGCTCGCGCCACCGCTGCGGGTCGTCGGCAACCTGCCCTACAACGTCTCCACGCCGATCCTCTTTCGCATGGCCGAGCTCGCCGAGCGCATCCGAGACTGCACGTTCATGCTGCAGAGGGAGGTCGTCGAGCGGATGGTGGCCGCCCCGGACACTCCGGACTACGGGCGCTTGTCGGTGATGCTCCAGTACCGGTTCGAGATGGAGATGCTCGTGAAGGTGCCGCCGGGCGCGTTCACTCCGCCGCCGAAGGTGGATTCGGCCGTGGTGCGAATGGTTCCGCTCGGCGCCGATCGATTGCGGGCAAGGGACGAAGCGCTCTTCGCGAAGATCGTCGCGGCCGCCTTCTCGCAACGGCGCAAGATGCTTCGCGGCGCGACGAAGCACGTGATCCCGCCGGAAGCCATCGAGAAGTCGAAGATCGACCCGTCGCGCCGCGGGGAGACGTTGTCCTTCCGCGAATTCGTCGCGTTATCCGACGCTGCCGGTTAGCGATAGGGCGTCCACTGCTTGCGGCCGTGGTCCGTCTCCGCGTCGTAGAGCTGCTGCTTGCGGCTGTGCTCGTTGAAGATCCGCTGCGCCTTCTCTCCGGCGAGCGCGTTGAGGGCCTCGCACGAAGCCTGCTCGGGAATCGCCTTCAACGTCCTCTCCAGCTCGCGCGCCGAATCCAGGCTGATCTGCACGTGGCCGCGCTCGTGAAGATCGAGCGATCGCAGGACGCCATCCCAGGAGGTCTGCAGGTTCGCCGGCCCTTCGTAGCGGTTCACCCACCGCGGCAGGCGCACTGTCGAATCCGCGTTCACGATGACGGCGTCGATGACGCATTTGCCGGGCGTGCTTACCGAGCGGAACTTGTATGAGATCTTCGTGCCCGCATTGCCCCACCAGCCTTCCGGGCCCTTGCCGTTGATCTGGCGGACGAGGTCGTCCCATGTCGTGCCGCGGATGTCGTAGTACTCGATCTTGATGCTCGCGTTCGGCGCGATGGTCGGCCCGCCCGTGGGAGGTCGAATGTCCACGATCGCGTCATCCGCTCCGCAGGGGGCGTCGGAATAGACCTTGCGGCCATTCGCGTCCTTGCACAGGTGCATCTGTGCGAACGCGGACGTGGCCGCGAGCGCGACGACGGCCACGAGAGATCGTTGCGCAGCCATCCTAGGGGCGGTAGGGCGTGCGCTCGCGCCAGCCGTGGTCGGTGCGAGCATCGTAGTCCCGCTGCTTCTGGTCGTGGTCCGCGAGGATTTGCGTGTACTGCTGGACCGCGAGCGCGTTGAGCCCTTCGCATGTCGGTTGATCGGGCATCGTCTTCAGCACGCGTTCGAGGTCGCGCGCGGCATCCAGCGTGAACTGCACGTGGGTGCGCTCGTGCATGTCGATGGACCGGGACGCGGCATCCCACCAATCCTGCAGCGACACCGGGGCATTGTAGCGATCCACCCAGTTGGGCAGGCTGATCGCCGAATCCGCGTAGACGGTGACCGCATCGATGGCGCAGCCCTTCTGCGTCTGGCGGGTGAGGTACTTGTACGAGATTCTCTTCTCGGATGCGCCCCATCCACCTTCCGGGCCCTTCGCCTGCATCTCGCGCCGCAGTGCTTCCCACGTCGCGCCGCGGATGTCGTAATGCACGATCTCCAGGTTGGCGTTCGGCTTGATCTGCGGTCCGCCGGTGGGCGACTTGATGTCGACGACCTTGTCGTCCGCGCCGCACGGGGCGTCGGAATAGACCTTGCGCCCGTTCGCGTCCTTGCACATGTGGACCTGCGCCTGCGCGGACATCGCCAGCATGGCCACACCAAGTGCGAACAGGGATCTCACGGCCGCTGGATGAACTCGATCTTGTAGCCGTCCGGATCCTCGACGAAGGCGATCACGCTTCCGCCGAACTTCATCGGGCCCGGCTCGCGCGTGACCTTGCCGCCCTTCGCCTTCACCGCGTCGCACGCCTTCTTCACGTCCTCGAAGGCGAGCGCGATGTGGCCGAAGCCGTTGCCGAGGTCGTACTTCTTCGTGTCCCAGTTGTGCGTGAGCTCGATCACCGCATGCTCGCTCTCGTCGCCGTAGCCCACGAAGGCGAGCGTGAACTTGCCGTCGGGGTAGTCCTTGCGCCGGAGCAGCTTCATGCCGAGGACGTCGGTGTAGAACGCGATGGAGCGATCGAGGTCGCCCACGCGGATCATGGTGTGCAGGAGTCTCATGTCAGAAGGTCCGGTAGAGGTGGTCCATCTCGTTCAGCCGCTCGCGGCGCGCGCGATAGTCGGGACATTGTCGCCCGACTTCCGCCCAGAAGGCGCCGGAATGGTCCATGTGCCGCAGGTGCGCGAGCTCGTGGCAGATCACGTAATCGACGAGATCCGCCGGCGCCTTCACGAGCCGCCAGGCAAGGCGCACCTCGCGCTTGGAGCTGCAGCTTCCCCATCGCGCCATCGCCGACGAGATCGTGAGGGTGGGCTGTGACAGTTTCGCGGCGTCGGCCAACGCGCGCAGGCGCTCGGCGAGGTAGGCATGGGCCGCGCGCTTGTACCAGCGAACGACGGCCTGCTCGATCTGCGATGCGGTCCCGTCGCGCGTGACCACCCAGAGCTCCGCATCGCGGCGATCGGCACGCGAGCGCGCGCCCCGCGCAAGGCGCAGCGTGAGGCCGCCGCCGAGGAACGGGATGCGCTCGCCTTCGCGCCAGGCCACGGGCGCCACCTTGCGATGGCTCCATTCGGCGATCTTGCGCAGGATCCAGCGCTCGCTCTCGCGGACGATCGACTCGATCTTCGCGAGCGGCATCGTGGAAGGCGCGCTCACGGTGAGGCCGCTCTCGTCCACCTTGAGGCCCACGCCGCGCCTGCCGTAGCGGCGCACCAGCACGTATTCGACGGCGTCGGCGCCGAGCGCCAGGGTGCGGGTGTCGCGCGAGACCAGCTCACGCGTCGGCATGGCGCTCCGGCGAGATGACGCGCATCTGCCCCTCGATCCAGTTCTCGACCTCGTTGTTCACCGAGATCACGTCGCGCCCCGCGGTGGCGATCGGCGGCCCGATCACGACCTTCACGACGCCGGCGCGTTTCTTGAACGCATAGCGTCCCCAATATTCGCCCGCGTTGTGCGCGATCGGGAGGATCTGCGTGCCGGTGCGCGTCGCGAGCGTGGCGCCACCGATTCCGTAGCGACCGCGCTTCCCGGGCGCGACGCGAGTGCCTTCCGGAAAGATCGTGACCCAGAGGCCTTCCCGGATTCGCTCCGCGCCCTGCTCGACGATCTGCTCGCGCGCGGCGTGCCCGCTCGAGCGGTCGATCGCGATGCAGCGGATCGCCATGAGGCCCCAGCCCACGAACGGGAGCCAGAGCAATTCCTTCTTGATGATCCAGCATTGGTTCGGGAACCTGCTCTCGAGGAAGAGCGTCTCCCACGCCGACTGGTGCTTCGACATGATCACCGAGGGCGTCTTCGGGACGTTCTCCCAGCCGCTCACCTCGTGGCGTATCCCCAGGCTCCACTCGATCCACACGAGCATCACCGTGGTGTACATGCGCGCCAGCGCGAAAGGCACGTATCTTCCGAAGATGCGCCCCAGCGGCACGGCGAAGCCGAACGGCGCCGTGATCGCGAGCGCGCCCACGAGGAAGATCACCGAGCGAAGCGTCGTCATGCGTGCGCGATGAGGTGTCGGCTCGCCTCGGCGAGGTCTTCGAACACGAGTGTCTTGCGCGGCATGCCCCCCGTTTCCTGCGTGGCCTTTCCCTTGCCCGTGAGCACGAGTATCGGTTGCGCGCCCACGGATTCGGCCGCCTGGAGGTCGCGAAGGCTGTCCCCGATCGCGGGCACGCCCTTCAGCTCCGTGTGGAAACGCGCCGCGATCTCCTCGAGCATTCCGGTGCGGGGCTTGCGGCAATTGCAATCCTCCGCCGCCGTGTGCGGGCAGAAGAAGAGCGCGTCGATGCGGCCGCCCTGGCGGAACACCATCTCCATCATCTTGTCGTTGATCGCATTGAGCGTGGCCATGTCGAAGAGCCCGCGCCCGATGCCCGACTGGTTCGTCGCCACCGCCACCCGGAAGCCGCTCTGGTTGAGGCGCGCGATCGCCTCGATGGACCCGGGCAGCGGCCGCCACTCCGACGGCGCCTTGATGTACTGGTCGCTGTCGAAGTTGATGACGCCGTCGCGGTCGAGGATGACGAGTTTCACGCCGCCAGCATCGAGATGTCCGCGACGCGATTCATCTCGAACTCCAGCTCGAAGAGGAGGTTCAGGCGCTTCTTGCGCACGGCCGGATCATCCACCATCACCATGACGCCTTCGAAGAACGCATCGACCGGCGCCTTCAGCATCGCGAAGCTCTTCAGGTAATCGGTGTAGTTGCCCTTCTCGAAATGCGGCGCCGCCTTGTGGGAAGCCTGGCGGAGCGCATGGAGCAGGTCCCGCTCGATCTGCGTCTCGAAGTTGTCGCTTTCGACGAACCCGAACTTCTCGCCCTTCTCGTGGGCCTGCTTGAGGATGTTGGAGATGCGCTTGTTCGCCGCGGCGAGGCTCGCGGACTCGGGAAGCTTGCCGAACTCGCGCACGGCCTCGAGCTTCTTCGGCAGCAGGTCCAGGCGGTCGGGCTTCGCCTCGATGCTGTCCACCGCGAGCACGGCCGCAACCTCGTTGGCGGTGAAGCCGCGCTCTTTCATGAGGTTCGCCACGCGATCGCGCACGAAGGCTTCGATCGACGCGATGAGCGCCGCGACATTCTCCGGCGGGACCTTCATCACCTCGGCCGCCGCCTTGATGAGGGGCGCGAGCTCGAACTGGAGCGAGGGCTGCGTCTCCATGAGGATGCGCACCACGCCCAGCGCCGCGCGGCGAAGCGCGAACGGATCCTTGTCGCCCGTGGGAACCAAACCGATCGAGAACATGCCGACCAGCGCGTCGAGGCGATCGGCGAGCGCCACCGCGATGCTCGTGTCTCCCGTCGGCAGCGCGTCACCCGAGAAGCGCGGCAGGTAGTGCTGCTCGATCGCGCGCACGACCGAGGGCTCCTCGCCGTCGTGCTCGGCGTAGTACTTGCCCATCGTGCCCTGGAGCTCGGGAAACTCGCCGACCATGAGCGTGACGAGGTCCGCTTTCGCGAGGAACGCCGCGCGGTCCGCGTAGGCGCGGCCCTTGTCGCCCCGGGGCAGCGTCGCCTGGATGCGGCTCGCGAGCTTGCGCAGCCGCTCGACGCGCTCGAGCTGCGTGCCGAGCTTGTTGTGATAGACGATCGAAGCGAGCTGCGGCACGCGATCGGCGAGCTTCGTCTTCCTGTCGGTCTCGAAGAAGAATCGCGCGTCGGCCAGCCGCGGGCGCACCACGCGCTCGTTGCCCTGCACGATGTTCGCGGGATCGGCGAGCTGCATGTTCGACACGATGAGGAACCGGTTCGTGAGCTTGTCCCCGCTCTTCAGCGGAAAGTACTTCTGGTTCTTCTGCATCGTGAGGATCAGGCATTCCTGCGGGACCGCGAGGAATTGCGGATCGAACTCGCCCACGTAGACCGCCGGCATCTCCACCAGCGCCGTGACTTCCGCCAGGAGCTCCGGATCGAAACCGGAGGATCCCGCCTTCCCGGCGAGCTGGCGCTCGATCTCCGCGCGGCGCTTGGCGAAGTCCGCGATGACGTGGCCTTCGTCGCGAAGCTTCGCCTCGTAGTCTTCCGCGTTCGCAAGTGAGATCTCCGCGGCCCCCTGGAAACGATGGCCGCGCGTGACGCGGCCCGCCTTCAATCCGAGCGCCTCCACGGCGACGACCTCGGTGCCGTGCAGCGCGACGAGCCCGTGGGCGGGCCGCACGAATTGAACCGTCGTCTCGCCGTCGGCGAGCTGGTAGCTCATCACTTTCGGGATCGGCAGTCCCGCGATCGCTTCTTCGAGCGCGCCCTGCAGCGCCGCCGCGAGAGGCGTCGCCGGCGTCATCGCATCGGCGAAAAGCATCTCCGCCTTGCCGTCGACACGCTTCTTGAGCTTCGCGGGATCGAGCCCCGCGAGCCCCGCCGCTTCGAGTTTCTTCGCGAGGGCCGGCGTCGGATTGCCCGAGGCGTCGAGCCCCACGGAGACCGGCATGAGCTTGAGCTCCGCCGCCTTCGACTCGGACCTGGGCTTCACGCCCGTGACGAGCACTCCGAGGCGCCGCGGCGTCGCGAACGCATGATGCTGGTGGTTCGCATCGAGGAGGCCGCGCTTCTTGAGGCCCGCGTTTATCGAATCGGCGAACGAGCGCCCGAGCTTTTCCAGCGCCTTCGGAGGCAGCTCCTCGCAGAGAAGCTCGACCAGCAGCGTCGCGCTCATGGAGCGGCCGCCCTCGGAAGCATCGGGAACCCCAGGCGCTCGCGCGATTCGTGGTAGCTCTGCGCGACGCTCTTCGCAAGCGCGCGGATGCGCCCGATGTAGCCCGCGCGCTCGGTGACCGAGATCGCGCCCCGCGCGTCGAGCAGGTTGAACGTGTGCGCCGCCTTCAGCACCTGCTCGTACGCCGGCAGCGCGAGCTGCGCGTGCATGAGGCGCTTCGCGGAGCTTTCGTGGTCAGCGAAGTGCTGGAAGAGCACCGCGCTATCCGAGTGCTCGAAGTTGTACGTGGACTGCTCGACTTCGTTCTGGTGATAGACGTCGCCGTACGTGACGCGTTGCGTGCGCCCCGCCGCGTCCTTGAACTCCGTCCACACGAGGTCGTACACGTTCTCCACGCCCTGGAGGTACATCGCGAGGCGCTCGAGCCCGTAGGTGATCTCGCCCGTGATCGGCTTGCAGTCGAGGCCGCCCACCTGCTGGAAGTACGTGAACTGCGTGATCTCCATGCCGTTCATCCACACTTCCCAGCCCAGGCCCCACGCGCCCAGCGTGGGATTCTCCCAATCGTCCTCGACGAAGCGCACGTCGTTCTTCGTGAGGTCGAAGCCCACCGCGGTCAGCGATTCGAGGTAGAGGTCGAGGATGCCCGGCGGCGAAGGCTTCAGGACGACCTGGAATTGGTAGTAGTGCTGCAGGCGATTGGGGTTCTCGCCATAGCGGCCGTCCTTGGGACGCCGCGAGGGCTGCACGTACGCGGCACGCCACGGCTCGGGGCCGAGCGCGCGCAGGAACGTCGCCGTGTGGGAGGTCCCCGCACCGACTTCCATGTCGTAGGGCTGGAGGATCGCGCAGCCCTTCCGGTCCCAGTAGTCCTGGAGCCTCAGGACCAGTTGCTGGAAGGTCAACATGCGGCGGGGAGGATTTCCAAAAAAGCGAGTTTACCGCAGAGCAACAATCCGGCGTTCCCGCCCCATCCAGGCGGCCAGGAGAGCGAGCGCGGCCGCCAGCCCGAGAG
>Ga0070731_10003746_pt1 | contig 13509 bp, 11 predicted proteins | sample Coa_R1_2_FD_66448 | JGI IMG/M metagenome (GOLD analysis project Ga0070731, IMG submission 66448) | Surface soil microbial communities from Centralia Pennsylvania, which are recovering from an underground coalmine fire - Coalmine... | ecosystem: Environmental > Terrestrial > Soil > Unclassified ... | reverse complement strand
GGCGCGATGTCGGAGCGGCGCGACTGCTCGTCGAGCACAGGCAGCGCAAGCCGCGTGCGCAGGACCGAGCCGCCCTCGCCGATGCGGTCGAGGAAGCGAAGGTATTCGGTGAAGCAGCCGAGCGCGATGTGCTGGCCGTTGTCGGGCGGAGGCTTCGGGTCGTCGTCGCGCTCGGGCAGCGTCTGCACCGCCCCGCCGAGCGTCGGCCGCGACTCGTGCACGGTGACGTCCGCGCCCGCATCGACGAGATCGAGCGCGGCGGTGAGGCCCGCGAGACCCCCTCCCACGACGGCGACCTTCAACGAACGAGCCCGCGCGCGACGACCGCGAGCTTCGCCGTCGTGGACAGCCGGCAGTCGGTCGAGAAGACGTCGAAGCCGTTCGCCTCCATCCGGTCGAGCTGCCCGCGGTAGAGGCCGGCGAAGGTTGCGACACAGAGCGCACTGCGACGGTCGAGCGAGTCGAGCAGCAGCAGCCCCTCGCCGAGGTGCGCGCGTGCGCGCGCGGCCTGGAAGGCCATCAGCTCTCCCCACTCGGGCGACACCGCGAGCTCGGTGACGCCGAAGCGGCCGAGCTCGTCCTGCGGGAGATAGACGCGGCCGAGGCGCCGGTCCTCGTCGACGTCGCGCATGATGTTGATCAGCTGCAGCGCGATCCCGAGCGTCATCGCGCGCTCGATGTCCTCGCTGCCGTAGACGGCGACGCACGCGACTCCCACCGCGCCCGCGACCTTCTCGCAGTAGCCGCGCAGCTCGTCGAAGGTGGCGTAGCGCGTCTTGTCGAGATCCTGCAGCCCGCCGTCGACGAGCGCCGACAGCGCGTCGCGCGGTATGTCGAATCGCGCCCGCGCGTCCGTCAGCGCGACGTGGATCGCCGTCGCCGGCGGATCGTCGAGCGCAGCCCGGAGCGCCTCGAGCCGCTCGCGCTTCTGCTCGGCCGGCACTTCGCCGTCGGCGACGTCGTCGACCTCGCGGGCGAACGCGTACACCGCCGCAATCGCACGCCGCTTGTCGCGCGGCAGAACCATGATCCCGTACGCGAAGTTCTTCGCACGCGCGCGGGTGATGCGCTGTACCTCCGAATACGCCTTCTCGACGTTCATCAGCGAACGAGGACGAGCGCCGCCTCCCGCGCGAGTCGCGCTCGCGAGGGGCGCGGCCGCTGCGTGAACAGGTCCCAGCCCGCGGCCTCGAGCGTGTCGAGCGCCGCGAGCCCGCCGCGGCCGAAGAGGGCGACAGCGCGCCCGAGCCTGCCGCCCATGCGCGTGCGCAGCGTCTCGGCTGCCGAGAGGAGCGTCGCCGCACGCTCCGCCTCGAAGCGCAGCAGCGCCGTCAGCTCCGCGCTGGGCCGGTCGAGTGCGGGCTCTCCGAAGCTCCGCCGATCCTCCGCCGGCAGGTAGATCCGGCCGAGCTCGAGGTCGCGCGGCACGTCCTGAAGGAAGTTGACGAGCTGCAGGCCCGTGCACACGTCGTCGCTCGCCGCGACGATCTCCTCGTCGTCGAGCTTCCGCAGGACGCCGAGGACGAGCCGCCCGCACGGGTCGGCGGAGTGGACGCAGTACCACTTCAGGTCGGCCCACGTCTCGTACTCGGAGATGCGCTGATCCATCCGATTCGCCTCGATGAGGCGTATGAACGGCTCACGGGGGATGCCGAATTCCCGGACGGTCGGCTGGACGTTCCGGAGGACGGGCCACGTCGGCCGCCCCGTGTACAGGAGGTCGACCTCGGCCTCGAGCTCGTCGAGGGCGGCGAGCCGGTCGCCGTCGTATGCATCCCCGAGCTCGTCGACCAGGCGCGCGTAGCAGTAGAGCGCGCGCACGTGCGGGCGCAGCCGGCGCGGGAACAGGATCGAGCCGACCGGGAAGTTCTCGCCCGCCGCCCGGGCCGCGACCTCCGCGACTTCCATGCGAACAGCATACGAGCCCGCTTGCTGGTTGAATCCGGCGCGTGGAGGGCAAACCGGGGAGCCGGATCGACCCCGTCTCCGGCGTCGATCGCGACGGCGGAGCCGTCGTCGTCCACCTCGCCGGCGAGCTCGACCTCTACAACGCGCACCAGGTGCGCGAGGCCCTGCTGACCTGCTGCGCCGAGGAGCCCGAGCGGCTCGTCGTCGACCTTGCCGCCGTCGAGTTCCTCGACTCGACCGCGCTCGGCGTCCTCGTCGAGGCGCGCAGTCGCATGGCCGACCGCAAGGCATTCGTCCTCGCTGCGCCCGGTCCGGAGACGACGCGGGCGCTCGAGGTCTCCGGGCTCGACAAGCACTTCGCCCTCTGCCCGACCGTCGACGACGCCTTGGCGTCCTGAGTCGTGAGGGAGGGTGAGATCCTCGAGCCGGAGGAGCTCGAGCGGTACGCCGACGCGATCACGAAGTCCATCGCACTGAAGCGCGGAGACATCATCTCGGTCCGCGGAGCCCCGGCCCACCGCGAGCTGATGGTCGCCGTCGCCGCCTCGGCGTACCGGGGCGGCGCGCGGGCCGTCGACGCGGTCACGTCCGACCCGCTCGTCATGCGCGCGCGGCTCCTGCATGCGAGCAGCACGTCGCTGGGCGTGCTCACGCCGTGGACCAGGAAGCGGCTGTCGGAGCTGATGAAGCCCGGAGCGGCGGAGATCTACATCAGCGGCGAGAGCGACCCCGGCTTCCTCGACGGCATCCCGCCGAAGCGCATCCAGACGGAGTACACGCGGTCGGCACAGCAGACGAGCGCGTTCCGGCGCGCGAGCCTCGACATGCGCGTGCGCTGGACGATCGCCGGGTGGCCGACCGACGCGTGGGCGGGGAAGGTCTACCCGGAGATGCCGTCCCTCGAGGCGAAGCGAAAGCTCGCCCGCGAGCTTCTCTGGTTCTCCCGCCTCACCGACGACGACGGGCCCGGCTCGAGCGGATGGTTCGCGCACGGCAGGACGCTCAACCGGCGCGGGAGGAGGCTCACGACGCTCAAGCTCACGCGGCTCGAGCTGCGCGGGCCCGGCACCACGCTGGACGTCGGCCTCGCGCCGGGCACTGCGTGGCTCGGCGGCTCCGAGAAGACGCAGGCAGGAGCGGTCATCTCGCCCAACATCCCCACCGAGGAGAACTTCACGAGCCCGGACCGAGACGCCGCGGACGGGACCTTCACGTGCACGTTCCCGCTCTCGTTCCAAGGGCGGCTGATCGACGGTCTGCGCGGCGAGTTCCGCGGCGGAAGGCTCGTCCGCCTCGAGGCGAAGCGCGACGCCGACCGCGACTTCGTCGCGAGCTACATCGACAGCGATGCGAAGAAGAACGGGCGGAGGCTCGGTGAGATCGCGCTCGTCGACGCGATGTCGCGGATCGGGCGAAGCGGCCGTATCTATTACGACACGCTCCTCGACGAGAACGCGGCCGCGCACATCGCATTCGGCTCCGGCTTCGGCGGCACGCGCACGACGAAGCCGGCCCGCGGCCTCAACCAGTCCCCCGTGCACCTCGACGTGATGATCGGCGGCCCCGACTTCGAGGCGACCGGTGTCACCGCCGCCGGCAAGAAGGTGCCGCTGATCAAAGACGGCCTCTGGCAGATCTAGGGGCCCGCTTCGAGCTCCTACGCCTAGCCGTCGACGAGCAGCCCGCTGAGCGGTCCCCAGAGAGCCTCCGCACGTCGGGAGACGCGTGGGAGAAGGGTGAGGCGCCGCTCGACGTAGCCCTCGTTGCGCCGCCTGGCCAGCTCCTCCTCCGCGATGGGCCGCCACAGCTCGTCGACGACGCGCACCGGATCGCCGTCGACGTCGTCCCGCTCGAGGTGCTCGCACCACAGGCGCAACCGCGCGGCGCGCGTGAGCTCCTCGTCGTGGACCACCACGTTCACCTCGGTGTCGTTGAAGAGCGAGTGCTCGTTCAGGTTGGCCGACCCGACCGTGAGCCAGCGGTCGTCGACGATGCCGATCTTCGCGTGCACGTACACGATCGTCCCCCCGCGACCGGGCTGGTACAGGGTGCACGCGAGGAAGCGCTTGGTACCGCCGCCGCTGTCGCGGTCCGCGTCGACGAGCACGCCGACCTGGCCGCGGGTGTCCTCCTGGCCGTTGTTCGGCCGCGACGGGAGCACGACGACGAGTCGGAAGTCGTCGCTCGGCGGATTGCGGAGCTTGTCCACGAGGACGGAGACGATCTCGCTCGACCAGAGGAACTGGCTCTCGAGGTAGACGAATCGTTCCGCGCTGCGGAGCGCGCGGAGGTAGCTCTCGAGAATCGTGAACTCGCCGCGCTCGAGCCCGCCGTACAGCCGCTCGGGCACGGTGCGCGCGAGCTGGACGTGGACGCCGTCGAGCGGCTCCGGTCGTCCCACCGCCGGCAACGCTCCCGGCCAGCGCTGCCGGAAGTGCTCGGCCACGTCGGCGACGACCGGGCCCTCCAGACGGACGCACGCGTCGTGCCAGCCCAGCTCGCCTCGCGCTCGATGCGCGCTCGTGTCGAGGCGGTTCCCCGCGAACGTCGTGAGGTCGATGCCCCCGACGTAGGCGACGCGGTCGTCGACGAGCACGAGCTTCTCGTGGTGGCAGTGCATCGGCCGCTCTTTCGCGTCGAGCTCGACCTCGACGCGCGTGCTCCGCGTGAGCATGTCGCGCATCTGACGGGCCTCGCCGCGGTCGGGATGGAAGAGCGGAAGGGGTGCGCCGGCCCACGCGAGCACGCGCACCGGGACGCGCTCGGCCGTCTCGGCGAGCAAAGCCGCGAGCGTCGGGCCATCCTCTCCAAGGCGGATGCCGGGGGTGAAGAACCAGCCCGCGAGATTCACATGTGACTGCGCCTCGACGACGTCCGCAGCCATCCGCGGCAGTGCTTCGGCGCCGTCGACGAGGAGCTCGACGCGGTTCCCGGGGCGCGGCGGGAACGATCCCGAGTCCGCCCAGCCGCCCGCCGGCGCGGTGAAGGCACGTGCCTGCCCGATGCGCCCGAGCCTGCGCCGATGATGCCCGCGCACGAGCCGCTCGACGCCGTCGCCGACCGCTTCGTCGAGCCGGTTGAGGGGGTAGGGGGCTCTAATGGCCGCCCGGGGTCGGCTGCAGCGGCTGCGAGGGCACGTCTGCGGTTGTCGTTTGCGTCGGTGCCGGAGGCGTGTACGGATACCCGCCTCCGTAGAGGGTGTGGCCGGTGATCTGCGGCGTCGGGAACCCGAGCGCCGGCATGCCCCGGGTCGCCGTCGACATGAAGCGGTGCCAGATCTCCGCGGGCAGCGACCCGCCGAAGACCGCTCCGACGCCCTCGACGTCGAGCAGCGGGATCTCGGCCTTCGGATAGCCGACCCATACGCACGTCGCGAGCTGCGGCACGTACCCGCAGAACCACGCGTCCTGGAAGTTCTCCGCCGTACCGGTCTTGCCGGCCGCCGGCCGCCCGAAGTTGGCGGCGGTGCCGGTGCCGTGCTGCACGACGCCCTCGAGCGCATACGTCACCTGGTCGGCGACGGTGCGGGGGATCGCCTGCGTCCCGGGCGCGCCCAGCTTCCCCAACACCGCGCCGTCGGGGGCTCGCACGAGCTCGAATGCCTGCGGCGCGTGATGGACGCCGTGCGCCGCGAGCGTCGCGTACCCGTCGGTCATCTCGAGCGGGTTCACCGGCTGGGTCCCGAGCGTGATCGAGCAGACCGGCTGCAGCTTCGTGGTGATGCCCATCCTGTGTGCGACCGGGACGACGTTCCGTGGGCCGACCTGGGCGACGAGCTGCGCGAAGATCGTGTTGACCGAGTTCGCGGTCGCGTTGAGCAGATTCATGTAGCCGCCGTTCTCGTCGGCGTAGTTGTGAACGTCCCAGGGCCCCGCCGGGCCGTAGCAGGAGCGGTCCGGGATGATGAGCGAGGACGGTCCCGAGAAGCTGGAGTACAGCGAGATGCCGTGCAGGATCGCGGTCGCGAGCACGAACGGCTTGAACGAGCTGCCTGCCGTGCGGGTGCTCTGCGTCGCCAGATTGAACTTCAGCTTCCGGCCGTCGGGGACGTAGCCGATCATCGCGCGCACCGCGCCCGTGCGCGGGTCGATGGCCACGAGGGCGGCCGCAGGATCGGTCTTCTCGCGCATCACACCTCGGACGGAGGAGAGCGCGGCTTGCTGCATGCGCGGGTCGAGGGTCGTGCGGACGCGCAGGCCGCCGGCGGCGACGCGCCGGGCGCCGTACCGCGCGACGAGCTGCTGCTCCGCCCACCCGAAGAAGTTCGGATGCTGCTGCCGCGCGTACAGCGAGCCGGGCTTCACGCCGAGCGGCGCCGAGCTCGCCATCTCGAACTGTGCCCTCGTGATCGAGCGGTTGGCCAGCATTGCCCGCAGAACCTCGTTCCGCCGCTGCATCGCCGCCGCGGGATGACGGAGCGGGTCGTACACGGTCGGCGCCTGCGGGAGCCCGGCGAGCAGCGCCGCCTGCGCGAGCGTGAGGTCGGAGGCCCTCGTCGAGAAGAAGGTCTGCGCAGCCGCCTGCGCCCCGTGTGCCGCGCGACCGTAGAACACCTCGTTCAGGTAGGCGTTGAGGATGCGCTTCTTCGGCCAGGCCTGCGCGAGCTTGATGGCGAGGCACGCCTCCTTCACCTTCCGCGAGAACGTGCGGCTCGCGTTCCCGATGTAGAGATTCCGGACGAGCTCCTGCGTGATCGTGGAGCCGCCCTGCACGATCTTGCCGGCGGCGACGTCCGAATACAGCGCGCGCATGATGCCTCTGTAGTCGAGCGCGCCGTGATGCCAGAAGCGACGGTCCTCGATCGCAACGGTCGCGTTCCTCAGATACGACGAGATCTGGTCGAAGCGCAGCGGCTGCCGGTTCACGCTCGACGGGACCACGCCGAGCAGCGTCCCGTTGTCGCTGTACACGAACGAGTTCTGACCGAGTGCGACCGGGCGCAGCAGGTCGAGATCGCAGGAGGCGAGCAGCACCGCACGCCCGGTGGCGGCGGAGCCGGCGAGGATCGCCGCGAGGAGCACGACGACTGCACCGGCGGCGAAAGCCGCGCGCTTGCGCGTGCGCACGCGACGAAGACGCGAACGGCGCGCGAGGAGGATTGCCGCGAGCTCGAGGTCGGCACGTTTCCGGTCCCGCACTGCGGGATCCTCTTGCTCGCCCGGCTGTTTCAGGAAACCAGTTCGGAGAGCACCACGCCGAGAATCGGCAGCGCGATCGTCACGAGCAGGTTGGCCCGGCCGATCGACGTGAGCAGCGGTCGCAGCGTCTGCGGCCGCCCGTCCCGGATCTGGCGCGCGAGGCCCGGCCCGAGGACGTAGTCATGGAGGTATGCGCCGGCGGCGAGGAGCCCGACGAGCGCGCCCTTCACGCCGAGCACCCAGTCGAACGACGCCGGCGCCGTGTCGAACGCGTGGTCGTACCCGGCGAGACCGAGCCCGGTGGCCGCCGCGACCCCGAGCGCGCTCCACCCGATCGGGCGCCAGCGGCGGCCGAGATCGCGCAGAAGCCGTGCCCGTGCCTCCCCCTCGAGCCGTTGGACGGGCGGCACGGCCACGAAGACGAGCGCGACCGTTCCTCCGACCCACACGGCGGCGGCGAGGACGTGGATTGCGAGGAGCGTCGCCTTCATGCGCGTAGTTTCCACGGATAGCGGCCCGCCCCGTGCCCTCGACACTCATTGGATGAGCTCGAAGCTGTCGCTTCCCGTCGTGTGGACCGAGGACGGCACGACCCTGCTGCCCGGCCGGCTCGAGCTCGCGGGCACGCGACTTCATCTCGCCGGCGGCGTCCGGGACGGGGAGCGTACGCGGGAGATCGAGCTGAGGAACATCGTTTCGACCCGGCTCGGGAGAACCGCCGCCGACCGCATCGGCGGCCGCCTCACGCTCGTCATCGAGCTGGGGGACGGCGGCGCCATCCGTATCGCCGGCTTCGAGCGGCCGGGCGCCTTGCGGGAGCTCGCCGACTGCCTGCACGCCGCCGCCGGCTGATCCGGGTTTCCGTCCGGGCGTGCCGGGCAACACGCAAACCGCATGTCCGGCACGACGTTCGGCTCGATCCACGCCGTCCTCCACTCGAGCGCCGCCTCGATCGCGGGGACGGCGCTCGTCCTCTTCGTCGTCGTCCTCTGGCTCGGGCTCGGCTTTCGCGTCCACCGCGACGCGCGCCGGCGGATCGAGGACGGCTGGCTCGTAGGCCTCTCCACGATGGTCGGGTTCATCCTTCCGTTCGTCGGCCCGGTCGTCTATGTCCTCTTCCGGCCGCCGGAGACGCTCGCCGACGCGCATGCGCGCGAGGTGGAGATGCGTGCGCTGCGCAGCCGGACGCTGCAGGCGGAGCCGCACTGCCCGGTCTGCCTCAGCGACATCGAGACGGAGTACCTCGTCTGCCCTGTCTGCACGACGCGGCTGCGCGAGCAGTGCGCGACCTGTAACGCGGCGCTCGACCCACTGTGGCAGGCGTGCCCGTACTGCGCAGCGCCGGTGGTGGGCATCGTTGCCGCCGACGGGACACGGCCGTACGTTTTGCCTGACCTCGACGCCGCCCTGACGGCCGAGGCGCAGCAGCTTTCCGACTAGAGGCTAGTCGTCCGCGACGACCGGCGCCGCGCGGCGCGGACGCACCGCGCGCGCGAGTGAGCGCACCGTCACGGGCACGGCGGGCGCCGGGACGAACCGGCACAGGCCGGCGAGAACGGCGATGCCGCCCGTGACTTCGTACATGGCGGAGTCGTTCACGAGCAGCGAGGTGACGATGGCGAGGCCGAGCGTCAGCACGAAGTCACGCGTCGGTCTCCGCTGCGCGACGAAGAGCGCGGCGGCGAACGTCACGATGAACCAGATCGCAAGCGGCAGCACAACCGGCCATTTGTGGAGCGCCGGGACGTACGACAGCGGCACGCGGTTCGCCGCCACCGCCCAGATGCCGGACAGGCCGCTACCGAACGCGCTGCGGAAGTGATCCGGGCCGGATACCGCGAGATTCGCCGACACCACCTTGAGGACGAGCGCGGCGGCGGCGCCGAGCATGAGCAGGAAGCCGCGCGTCCCGAGCCGAAGCATGCGCGCGCCGAGGAACGCAAGCGCGACACCGAGCACGATCGCACCGCCGCCGTCGGAGCCGAACCGGTTGTCGGTCATCATGAACAGCCCGAGCGCGCCGAACGCGGCGAACCCGAGGACGCCGAACTTGCGCGCGGCGAGCGCCGCGCCCGCCAGCAGCGGTGCGAGCAGCAGCGTCTCCTCTTGGTTGCCGATCCCCCAGAAGCGCGAGTTCTGCGTCGGCCCGAGCGGGGTCACCGCTACCCAGTTCGGCTTCACGGCGAGGAGGTACATGTAGATCACGACGACGTCGAGGATGAGCAGGAGAAGCCGGCCGTCCGTTCGGCAGATCCGCGCGAGAACGATCCCACCTCCCACTCCGCCGACGACGAGCGCCGTCATGATCGCAACCTCGTTCGTCACGTGCAGCGCCCCGAGGGCGATGCTCGTGAGGAGCGCCGACGGCACCAGCGTCAGCGCCGCCCGTGGAAGAACGACCGCGAGCAGCAGCGCCCAGCACGCGAGCACGATGAGGGCGGCGAGCTTCAGGCGGTTGTTCGCGTGGATCTGCGCGTTGAGCGTCTTCAACGTCGCGATCGCATGCGCCGACGGCGTCGACGTCAACGAGCCGGACTGGCGTCCGAGCGCCGTCGGGGCGATGTCGACGACGGAGACGAGGCCGGGGATGCGCGTGGTCGGCGAGACGAGCAGCCCGTGGAAGCCGCCGCCGAGGACGGCGACGTAGTAGCGCTTGTCGTTCGCGACCGGGTAGTCGCTCTTCGGCGGCAGCGTCACGACGATCGTGCGCATGTGGCTCGGCGTGCCCGTCGCCTGGTTCGCGCTCAGAAGCGCGTGGCCGCTCGGCACGCCGCCGAGATACGCGTCCGCGCGGACGCCGCGCACGAGCTGCGCGAGCGCCTGGCGGCGGTTCGTCGTCGGCCCCGTCCCCGGTACCAGCAGCCCGACCGCTCCCTCGCGCGCGAAGCGGCGGAGCTGCCAGCCGGTCATGTGGTCGAGGATGACGACGTGGAAGGCCGGCGAGCCGGGCACGGTCTTCGCGGCGGCAGGGGCGGCGGGGACGATCCCCGCGAGCGCGATGAAGAAGAAAAGAAGTAGGCGTCGCCCGCGGATCATGCTCCGCGGCGATTCTCTCCTATTCCGCGCAGACGATGCGTAGGAACTGGATGAGAAGCGGCGGCTAGTACGCGAGCCTCAGCCGTCCGACCTGCCTGCGGGCACCACGCAGCAGCGCATGCCCCCAGCCCACTGCGGCGAGCGCCAGGATCACGAGCGCGAGGGTGACGAGCAAGAACCGCGTCATGCCCTCATGACGGGCTCGCAGGTCGTTTTCTTCCCTCCGCCTGAGAGCCGACGCCCGGACTCGAACCGGGGACCCCATCATTACGAGTGATGTGCTCTACCAGCTGAGCTACGTCGGCCTGGGGCGCTCAGTCTAGCGCCGCCGCGACCGTCAAACCTTGACGCGCCAGCGGAGCGAGTGGCCGGCGAGCGTCAGCGTCACGACGTAGCGGCCGCGGCGCGACACCGTCACGAGTGCGTGCCGCCCTCCCGCCTTGACGGCCACCTTGTGCCGGAGGACGGACTTCCCGGATCGCGTTGCGGTCACGACGAGCGAGCCGTTCCGCGCCGTGTGGAACCAGAGCGTGATCCGGTAGCCGGCCTTCGTCTTCACGACCGTCGGCGTGTGCGTCGCGCCGAGCGCGAGCTCGACGAAGGTCGCGCCGACCGACTCCCCGGAGGCGCTCGCGAGCTCGCACTCCGCCTTCTTGCCGCTGCACGCGCCGGTCCAGCCCGAGAGCGCGAAGCCGCCGCCCGGCTTCGCGGCGAGCGTGACCGCCTTACCGGCCGTGACGGGCTGCGTGCAGACCTTGTCCTTTCCCTTCGTGCTCGTGCAGGCGCCGCCGGGGCCGTCCACGGTGCCGGCCCCGCTGACCGCGATCGTGAGGCTCGTCGACGTCTTTCCGCTGGAGGCGCTGAACGTCGCGGTGACGCTCTTGACGTTCGTCATCGACACGGCGCAGCTCGAGCTCGTCCCCGAGCACGCCCCGCCCCAGCCGCCGAACGTGGCCCCGGCGCTCGGCGTCGCGGTCAGGGTCACCGTCGCGCCCGCGGCCTGTGGCTCGCTGCAGCCGCCGCCGCCCAGGCTCGTGCAGGAGAGGCCTGCACCGGAGATCGTCCCGCTGCCGGTGACCTGTCCGCTGAGGATGTACGTCGTGTCACCGCCTGCGAAGTCGGCCTCGACCGTCCTCGAGGTGTTCATCGTCAGCGTGCAGGACGTCGACGTGAACGCGGAGCAGTCTCCGACCCAATCCTGGAAGTCGGCGCTGTTGCCGGAGGCGGACACCGCGCTCAGCGTCACGGTCGTGTTCGCCGCAACGCTCGTCGAGCAGCCGGCTCCACCTGCCGCGGTGCAATGGAGCCCTGTGCTTCCGGCCGAGCTGACGACGTAACCGTCGCCTTCGACGGTGACGGTCAGCGTGTTCGTCGCGATCGGCGGCGCGGCGCCTCCGCCCGAGAAGGTCGCCGTCACCGACTGCACGGTCGTACCCACCGTCACCGTGCACAACGTCCCGGCCGTGCTCGTGCACCCGGACCAGAAGACGCTGCCGCCCCCGTTCGGATGGGCGGTCAGCGTAACCGTCGTGCTCGGCGTCTCCGAGGCGGTGCACGTCTGCCCGCCGTCGCAGCCGATTCCGCCGCCCGTGACGTAGCCGTTCCCGCTTACGGTGACCGAGAGCGTCGCCGCCTGTGCGAACGTCGCCGTCACCGTCGCCGCCGCCGTCATCTGCACGGTGCACGTCGCCTGCTGCCCGGTGCAGCCGCTCGACCAGCCGGTGAAGACGTAGCCGCTCGCGGGCGCCTCCGTCAGCGTGACCGACGAGTTCGAGGGCTCGGGCGCGGAACAGGTCGCGCCGGCGCCGCAGGAGATCCCGCCGCCGGAGACGGAACCGCTGCCGGCGACGGTGACCGTGAGCGTGTTCGACCCGACGGCGACGAAGCCGGCGCTGACGGACTGGTTGGACTGGAGGTAGACGGCGCAGCTCGGGCCGGTTCCCCCGCAGGAGCCTCCCCAGCCGTTGAAGAGATACCCCGCGTCGGGTGTCTCGGTGACCGCCAGCGTGGAGCCGGTGACGACCGTCAGGCTGCAGGCGGTCGGCGGCGTCGCCGGCGCTGTCACCGCTTCATCCGGATCGCAGTCGATGGAGTAGTTGCCGGACCCGTTGGTCACCGCGCCGTTCGAGGGCGAGACGGCGAGCGTGCTCGTCGCGACCGAGCCCGAGAACGCGAAGATCGCGGTCGCGGTCTTCGCGGCGTTGACCGTCACCGAGCAGCTGCTGGCCGTCGCGCAACCGGACGCCGAGTCCTCCCAGTGGTCGAACGTCCATCCGCTCGCTGGCGTCGCCGTCAGGGCCACCGTCTGGGAGGAGCTGCCGAAGGCGGAGTAGCACGACAGGCTCCCGAGGCCGCAGTTGACTCCGGTGCCGGTCACGGTGCCCTGGCCGATGACCTCGACCGTCAGGGTCGGCGGCGGCGCCGCCGCCGCGGCGGGGGCCCCGGCGACGCCTACGACGAGCACGGCCAGAAGCAGTCCGAGCCACCCCCTCATGGGCGGCAGGCTATCGCCATATGAAGGCCCGCGCGGCCCGTCGAGACGGCGCTCGGCGACCCTTCCCAACGGATTCACCTCGCCTTAGCCGGTTGCTCACGAAACCCTCATGGGAGGGTGAGAGACTCCGGCCTCGAAAGCTCCTACCAAGGGCCGACCTGCGGCCGAGATCCGAGGTGAGCCAGGAAGCCGATCGCGTTCTCCGCAAAATCGCAAAAATGCGATGTTTTGGGAATGGACAACCGCGTCATCCCGTTCTATAAGTAGGAAACAGGGGCCGACCGGCACATCGCAGGCTCGCCTGCGCCGGGGCCTCGGGGCCCGCAATCGGTGCGGCCCACCGACCGAAAGAAGGACGATTCCACTGACTGACACGCACCTGCACGATCTGACGCCTGCCGACCGCCTGCTCGAGGAGGCGGCGGAGCGCGGCTTCGTCGAGGAACGGGAGCTCGAGGCCTTCGCCGACGAGCACGAGCTGGCCGACGACGAGATCGCGGCGCTCCGGGCCGCCCTCGACGAGCGGGACGTCATCATCCGCACCCCCGCCGCCACGGCGGAGGCGACGGCGCCTGCTCCCACGGGCACCCTCGACCCGCTCCAGCTCTTCATGGATGCGGCGGGCCGTCACAAGCTGCTGACGGCGGCCGACGAGGTGACACTCGCGAAGCGCATCGAGCGCGGCGACGCCGCTGCCAAGGAGCGCATGATCAATTCCAACCTCCGCCTCGTCGTCTCGATCGCGAAGCGGTACCAGGGTCACGACGTCCCCCTGCTCGACCTCATCCAGGAGGGCGTCATCGGCCTGAACCGCGCCGCGGAGAAGTTCGACTGGCGGAAGGGCTACAAGTTCTCGACCTACGCGACCTGGTGGATCCGCCAGGCCTGCCAGCGCGCGGTCGCGAACCAGTCGAAGACGATCCGCATCCCGGT
>Ga0070731_10003745_pt1 | contig 13510 bp, 11 predicted proteins | sample Coa_R1_2_FD_66448 | JGI IMG/M metagenome (GOLD analysis project Ga0070731, IMG submission 66448) | Surface soil microbial communities from Centralia Pennsylvania, which are recovering from an underground coalmine fire - Coalmine... | ecosystem: Environmental > Terrestrial > Soil > Unclassified ... | reverse complement strand
GGAAAAAAAGAAAAGAAAATCACATCTTGGCCAAGGAGATTGCTTAGGCAAAATTAAACGACAAAATTATACGAGACTTTTAACTTCCCGGAGGTACACGTTTATTTTGCGAAGAATATGGTTTGAAAGAAGTGCAGCAAAATAAAATAGACTTTTACATCTTGCTTGATGAATTTTTTTAAGAGTCACTTTAAACAAATTAAGATGAATATTAGATGTGCCTACCTAAGTTTGCTACATGGCAGGCAAGAAAAAAATGCCCTATAATCTTTTCATTATTATATGTGGTACCTACTTTTGCGGCTCCTGATATTGATGTCAAATCATCGATAAAGCTCACTGAAAATTTAGAAAAGGGAATGTTGTCAGTTGATGCAACGATGAAAGGTGACAAATTTCCGAGTGCAGAAATGTTTATAGGTGATACAAAGGGCCAACAACTTATGATTATCGCAAGTCCACTCAGCGGCAATCCTCTGGAATTGATTGGTGATAATGATAGGGAAATGGGATCGGCAAATTTTGATATTAAAATTAATGAGAAAGGTGAATTTATCAGTGTGACTGTAGGTTCTGGCAAGGACGCCAAAACTTATAGTGTGGATGATTGGAATAAGATGATGACTTCAAAACCAACACAAGAACAAGAAAAGAAACCAAGTATCGTGCGTATAAAATTATTAATAGAAACCAAGATGAATACATATTTTTTGATTGCATCTGTATTAAGCATGCTCAGCTGCAACAATCCAGAACCTGAAACTTACCTTATACCTCAAGGTTTTATTGGAAGGGTAAATGTTATCTTCAATCGTAAAGATGGTACGCCTACCAAATACGAAAATGGCAGAAGAGTTTATGATATCCCGCCAAATGGAATCTTGCTAACACAGTTTGGAGACGAATATGGATTAGTTGACCATCAGTATTATTATGTTGATGGTAATGGTAAGCGAACAACCTTGATAATTTTTAAGTACGACCATAATAAAGATGGAACAATTAAATGGATAGTAAAAGACACTACTGAGATAGGGATTTTTTCTGATGGTACAACGGGTATATATCACTCCCCATATTCGAGACAGCAACCATAACGAAATAGCGGTATTCAATTACAGAGGACACGAAGGTGTCGCGCAAACTGATGTATCTTCAAATCGCAATGCGGGAAGTTCAGCTCCTTATTTTTATCTGAATGAGGTCCTGACTACTTGGGACGATATTAAAGATATTTCACCACGAGAGCTGGGGCTGATTCAATTTATTCCAGCGCCCTTCCCAATGGCTCCCCTTAACGGCGGATTTATCGGGGTTATTTCAGTTTATACTAAAACATTTGATCCATCGAAAACAAGCTCAGTTGATAAAAACGTTAAACAGTTTGTTTTTACATCTTATGCGTTGAACAATGCTTTTTCAGCATTCAGAAGTTTTTCTTATAAAGTAAAAATCTCAAAAATTAACATGCAGGAATCTCTTTACTGGAATCCAACCCTTATTTTAAACAAAGAAGGTGAAGCGAAATTTGATTTTTTTAACAGCAATACCACAAAGAAAATTCGAATTAAAATAATCGGAATCGATTCCCAAGGTGAAATCGTTTCTCTTAACACTTTGCTTCCTTAAATTTTGCTTTAAATGCCTGATAGGATAATTTTTAATATTTATCAAAATAAGGATTTACCATTAGTTGCAATATTTCTTGATCAAAAAATTTACATTTATACATGGTGTACTTTGTCGGTCTTAATAATTAGGGGGACTGAGACCAAATAAGAAATCTGGTAATGTTCTTTAACTGAATACAATGTTCTCAGGATCGCATGTAGTTTCCACAAATTATATAGCCATATGAAATGCAAAATTCAATACCTGTTTTTGCTTTTTTTATTGCTAAATATCGTTGCAAGAAGTCAGAATGTTTTAATACCAAAGCTTGCTTCGTTAGCCAGCGATTTCACAAAAAGCATAAGAGTTGATAAGGAGAAGTTTTTTGTACAAACCAATAAATGGTACTATACAGCGGGAGAAGATATTTGGCTCAGAGCTTACTGTATCAATGCCCTTTCTCATCAAGTCATGCGTAAAAGCAAATCTCTGTTTGTCGATGTCGTAAATGATCAGGACAGTTTGGTTAGCCAGATCATGCTCAATAATGGCCTACTCCGACTTGATGGACGAATCACGCTGCCTTCCACTTTGCCAGAAGGTTATTATTGGCTCAGGGCTTATACCAGAGATCAATTGAATCAAGATCCTGACGGGATCTACGTTCAGGGCTTGTATGTTTTCGATTCAGGTAATCGAGGCACTCACCTTCCGGTTGCTGAAAAGGCGGATCCCGTTTTCAATCCTGAGGATACTTGTAAACCCTGTGTAAGGTTTTATCCTGAAGGAGGGAACGTAATAGCGGGAAACTATAACAGGATTGCCTTTGCATCTTTTAACCAGGGGGGAAAACAAATGGACGTAGTTGGTTATGTTACTGACAATGCCAATATTGTTGTAGCAAAATACAGTGCAAGCAGCTCTGGCCTGGGTTCATTTAGTTTTTTTGCTGACGGATCAATGAATTATACAGCCCATACGATCTTCGGATCAGGAAAGATTGTGAATACGCAATTACCGAATCCCAATGCTGATGGATACCAATTATCAGTTACCAGCCAAACAGTTGATTCGATTTTTTTCCAGGTCTCGCTCGGAGATTCTGCATACGAAAAATTTAAATCTTCTTATGTCCTCGGCATTAGTCGCGATAGTCTCTGTTATGCAGCAATGGGGAAAGGCATGTACGTATTCGGCATTGCAAAAAACAGTTTTCCTGGAGGTAAAGCAAGCATGTTGCTTTTTAATGATGAAGAAAAGATAGTAAGTCAGCGAGACCTATATATTAAAAAGTCCAATTCCCCATTGAGGATTGTTGCTGACCGGAGAAGTTATGGTCCCAGACAAAAAGTAATTCTGTCTGTTTCTACCAATGAAACTGGAAATGCCGATGTCTCTGAAGCCATTCTTTCAGTCGCAATAACGAATGATCAAGCAGGGAATGAAAACACCGGACAAAAAATAATGGACCGACTCAAGAATGATAATATTGAATTTGCGGAGAAGGATAATACGGATTCAGAAATAGATTCATACTCAAGTGACCATTGGGACCTGATCATGCTCACTCAGCCATTCCATTACCTGGGTTGGCAAAAAAGAAATGGAATGAGTCAGATCAGGCCGATATGGGAACAATCGGATATTGAGGTTACCAACTTGACGGGACATGTCACGGGTAAGAAAAATCTTCCTCTTAAGAATAAGATCGTTACCATTATTTCCGGCAACAGCGAAATCCTTGAAACAGATACCACAGACGCCAACGGAAAATTTCATTTCAAACTTCCCGATAACATTTTTGATAGTACTGCTTTATACTTCCAGGTCAGCAATTCCAGCGGGGCAGAGATGGAAGATTCCATTGAGGTCGACATGATGCGTTTCCCCCGGTTCAGTACCCCTGTTGCGCTCAAGAAAAGATTTTCCCTGTCAAATACAAAACAGCTGGAGAACTTCAAACTTTATCAATTGGATTCTATCGCAATTGGAGATAAAAAAGGATTGCTCAAGCCTGTTACCATAACCGCAAGAAAAAAAATCCCTGTGACGTATGACGAGAGCAAAATCGTCAGTCCTTTTTCAAAGATCATTCCGGGAGATAAGATTGGATTGAGTCCCCATGCAATAGATGCTGCACTGCTAAGTGTTGCTGGAGTAAGTTTAATGGGTGGTCTTGTCGTTATTCGAGGAGGTGGTATACCTAATGGTGCCGGCGGAATAGAACCTTTACTTTTTGTTGATGGATCCCAGATCAATTTGGCATCTATGAGAGAAAAATTATTATCATATCTCGAATCCCTGGACACAAGGAATATTGATTTTATTGAAGTGCTTGAAGGGGCCGATGCCACTGTATATGGCCCAGGTTCAGACAATGGGGTAATCTACCTGCACACATTAAACGGAGGTAGACCAATTCCCGAAAGTGAAAAAAAGGGTCTGAAGTTAATTTATGCCAAAGGATATTATGTTGCTCCCATTTTCCAAGAACCTGACTATGATAAAAAGGAAATCAGGAATTCCCCTTATCCCGATCACAGATCGACAATTTATTGGAACGGAAATATTAAAACCCAAAACAGGGGTAAGTCGGTCTTACAATTCTTTACCTCAGACGCCCCGATTAATTATAATGTATTTGTCATTGCTGTCACATCCGATGGAAATATTCTTTCTGCAAATGGCAAAATCATAGGCGAATAGATTTTATGTTGAGAAAACATTGGTTAGTCCCAGTTTTTGGGATATCGTCTTGTACTCATTTGAATAGAAGATACGATGGAGTAGGACGTTTCGGTGCAGGTTTATTTAAAAAAGCATTGAATCCTTATTGATAAAGACCTCTAACAACAACAATAACAAACATTGCGCAAAACATTATAATAAACTCTGCTTACCTTAACGGTAGTGTTTAAATAACTGTGTAAAGGTCAGGACGGCAAGTTAACTCGTTGATTAGAAAATCAAGAGCTGATTGTCGTCCTGTAATTTCCTAATTTTAAAACACAGTTATTGTATGGACAAATTGAAACAAGCACTACAGGAGGAGCTTGCCAATCGCCTGAAGGCTGGCAAGATCAAGTCTACTGGTGATTTATCGGACATTTTCCAAGAGTTATTCAGAGAGGGAGTTCAGGAGATGCTGAAAGCCGAAATGGATGAGCATTTGGGTTATGAGAAGCATGCCCCTGACAGTGTCACTTTTTCCAATAGCCGAAATGGAAAGACCAGCAAGACAGTAAGAACGAAGTTGGGCAACATTGCCCTGGAAGTACCGCGCGATCGTGATGGAACCTTTAACCCCCAGGTGGTTCCCAAACGGAGCCGTATCATGAGCGATATCGAAGATCATGTGCTTTCACTCTACACTCATGGCATGACGACGCGTGACATTGAAAGTCACATTCGGGAGATCTATGGCGTGGAGATGAGTGAAGCCACCATCTCGCACATTACCGACCGGATTGTAGAACACATTGAACAATGGAAGACCAGGCGGCTGGAAAAGATTTATATGGTGGTATGGATGGATGCCATTGTATTTAAAGTGCGCCAGGATGGAAAGGTTATTGATAAGGCAGTACAAATAGCCGTCGGGTTAAATCAGAATGGATACAAGGAACTACTGGGTATGTGGATATGCCAGAATGAAAGTGCTTCCTTTTGGATGAGCGTACTGACCGATCTAAAGAGTCGCGGAGTAGAGGAAATCCTGATCACAAGCACCGATAACTTAAAAGGCTTTACAGAGGCTATTAAGGCCGTTTTCCCGCAGGCTAAGACGCAGATATGCATAGTGCACCAGCTGCGTAACTCCCTCAAATTTGTCGTCTGGAAAGACAAAAAAGCCGTAGCGCTCGAGTTGAGGGAAATTTATAGCGCCCCGGACGCAAAGTCCGCCAACAATCGCTTAAAAGCGTTCGAGCAAAAATGGAAGCCCAAGTATCCTTATATCGCCAAATCCTGGAATGCCAACTGGGATAATCTGGCTACTTTCTTTGAATTCCCGATGGAGATCCGAAAAATCATTTATACGACGAATGTCATTGAAAGTATTAATCGGGTCATTAGAAAATACACTAAGACAAAGACGATGTTGCCCAGCGACCAGGCTGTTGAAAAAGTAGTTTATCTGGCTTTGATGCAGGTGTCAAAAAAATGGACCATGACTCAAAGAAATTGGCCCATCATGCTGCTGCAATTTATCAATATCTTTGGCGAACAAAGATGTGGCGTAAAAATTTAGCTCTTTACACAGTTATTTAAACACGTTTACACAGATTACTTAACATTCTCACCTTAACTGGAAAATCCGTGAGATAGACCCCACATCGACATCAAATAAAGGGAATCCAAATGGGCGTATACGCAAGTAAGTTTTCAGTTATTCATAATTTCAATTCTTTGGTGATATGCAAGTTGAATTTCAAACAACCACAGAAGATTATTATAAGGTCTTAAAATTGTATTTTTTTAAGAGGAATGCAGCCAAGCGACTGATCTTATTAGCAATAATTGCCATTTGGCTCGGATTTTTTAGGCAGGTTGAAAAGCCATTTATTATTTCAATGTTCATATTACAAGCATTATCAGCTGCAATAGTTCTGATTATATTGTTTCTTCTTCTGCCGTATTTAGTCGCAAAAATTCGGCTTAAAAGGTTTATCAAAAGTAATTTTTATAGCTCTGCTAAAACACTCGTGATTGATGAAACAGGCGTCAGAATGATTTCAGATATTGAAAATAATTTTTGGCGATGGGAAACTCTAAATAAAGCTGAGTTTTTAGACGATTACCTGTTTATTAGCTTATTTACAAATAAATATTATGTAGTACCGCTAAGTTATTTTTCAAATATAAATGAGGCAATAAATTTCTTGGGGATCATCAAAAATAATATTCAAAAGGTTCGGGGTAACAGCAGACAAAGGAAAATAAGAAATCTATACTATTGGGGGCTTATTGGTTTTATACCAAATTTTGGAGTAATTGCTGGAATTGTTATCCTTATCAAAGGGTTTCAATTCAATAAAATAAAACTAATGCTGGTTGGTATCGCAGATATACTATTTACCATTTTCTTTTGGATGGTTCTTTCACCTTTGATATTTTCGAATGCGGCTGGTTTTAAAGAAATCTCCCAGAAACAATTAAATAGCGTAGTTAAAAATATTGAGTTTTATAATTTGCAACATGGACAATATCCTGACAGTTTACAGCAACTTTTGAAGGATGATAATTTTGCGCCAATTTACGACTTAAGCCAAGCAGGTAAAATTAATATGAAAACAGTATTATTTAATTATCGCAAGGTTAAGGACAAATATATTCTGTTTTCATCTGGACTTGATGGTATCCCAAATACCTCAGACGATCTATATCCTCAGATAAAAATCGACAGCAATAAAATTGGTTTAATAAATCCAAAATAAAGGGGTTACGGAGGTGAGTTTTTCAATTACCACGCAAATAAAATAAACTTGAAAATGAAATTTGTAAACTTTTTAAATTTTAATATATACAGATGTATAACCAAATGAAAACAAATGGAAGAAATGTTGATCCCATCAATATGATGTAACCACTTAATTATTTGGAGAAATTCGTCTTAATATATTCTAAAATTTTGTGCTATAGTTATAAGAAAGTTTTATTTTTTTTCAATGCCTTGATTGCCTTCTTCTCTGCACGAATCGCTTTTGATTTATCGCCAGCTCGCCAATACCACTCAGCCATTTTGTTGTAATAGCTAAAAAGATCATAATATTCTGGGTACTGTTTAAAATCATCCACTTTTAACTGGTACGCTTCAGCGCCCAACTCGTAGATTTCTGCAGGTATCGTTATTTTATCGGAGTACCATTGGATGTTGTTGATGATCGCATCATAAGCAGGATCGTCATAGGTTCGGGATACCAATACTTTTTTACCATACTCATTAGCCTTATGTATGTCCGTTTTTAACAGGGAAGCAAAGGTATTTCTAGCAATGGAAGGAGCATAGGCAAGCCTTGGTTCTTTTTTGATGATTTCAGCGATCATTTCAAGAGAGGAATCTGGCTGTCCATACGTACTTATCAGTTTTCCATTATATGAGTTTAAATCGAAATTCAATGAGTCATCCAGTTGCTCAAGGTATCTATCCGAATTTCGTTTGACCATGGCTTCATTTATATTCCAATGATTGTTTAAGATGTCGGGCAGAACCTGATGGAGGTACATGGGATGCCCGATCCACGCCAATCTTCCTTCCGCATCCACTACAAAAGACTTGGGAATACCTTTTTCTGCCGCAGCATCGAGCCATGCGGTCTCCATAAAATTGCTGTCCTCTATAGCTACCCGGTAATTCATCCGGCGTCCCATGCTATCGACAAAATATTTTATTTTCTCTAATGGAGTAGGTTTCTTTTCATAAATATCGATACCTATAACGATCAACTTTCTTCTGTATTTGTGTGCCAATTGGGAGAGTCGGGGAATCATGGCTTTGCAAGGCTTGCACCACGTTGCCCAAAATTCAACCAGATACACGGTGCCTCTTTCAAAATGCTCCACTGGTTTCCCTTTCACCCATTCGCTCAATCGAAGCGCAGGCGCAAGAGCTCCATAGTTCAATGAAGGAATTTTACTTTCTTGTGAATGAGCGGAGATTACCGAAAAAAACATGAGAAAAAATAATTGAAAATAAGATCGTTTCATGTTTTGAATTTTCAATATGATTCATCTGAAATCAAATTCCATAAAAAATATTCAATCGAAATAAAGTTAATAATGCAACGGTCTATCATCCAGCTCTCTTAACCCTCCGAGACTGGTGGATTTGCAAATCAGTTATTCAGATCCGGGACCAGATTTATCTTCACAGCTCGAATTATCATCATAATGCGAATGAATTGAAAACTCGTCGCCAATATCATTGATCGGATACCTTTCTTCTGAATCGGGATTGAAATAATTGTCCTGCGCTTAATTGTTCAATTTGTTCAACCGCATCGAATTTCATCTAATCAAAGCAATAAGAATAAAGTTAAATACTTCTCCAAAAAAATTATTCTGTTCGTAAAATATTAACAGGGTCCTGCAGAGCAGCTTTGATTGATTGAAAACCAATTGCTATTGCTGCTATTAAAAATGAAGTAAAACCTGACAATAAAAATATCCACCAAGAAATATTTATTCGATAGGCGAAATTCTGAAGCCATTTGGTCATAAAATACCACGCTATTGGAGATGCAATCAAAATAGCTATCGCTACCAATGAGATAAACGGACGACTCAAGAAGATAACTATACTGTGTGTAGTTGCTCCTAGCACTTTTCTTATGCTTATTTCCTTTGTTTTCAATTCAGCTATGAACATTGACAAACCGAATAGACCCAAACATGAAATGAATATAGCAATACTCATAGCTATATTTAACAGAAAAATCGTTTTCTGTTCTTTTTCGTAAAAAGAAGCAATTGATTCATCAAGGAAACTATATTGAAATGTCGCTTTAGGATACAACGTTTTCCATAATTTCTCAATCTTATAAAGTGTATTTTGTATATTATTTGACATCTTCCCTACTGAATTAAATCTTATTGCTATTTCTTTTTCGTCTGTAGGAATATGTCCAATGCATATCGGGAAAATAGGATTGTACAAGGATGTTTCATGATAGTCTTTTATTACCCCCACTACACTGCAAGGCTTATTGTCGGCAATTAAGATTTTACCAATAGCATCTTCGGGATGGTTAAATCCCAACATTTTTGCTAGAGACTCATTTAGCACCAATTCTTTTAAACTATCACTGTAGAATATATTTCTACCAGCTAATAATCTTATTTGATAAAGAGGAATGAAGTTGTCATTTCCTTCTTGAATATTTGCGGTCATATCTATTACTTTTTTGCCGCGATACTTCAAGTCTAATAAATCACCGGCATCCCCTAAAGGAGAAAAGGATTGAAATGCAACCATTTTTACGCCTGGCATTTGTTCAATGCCATTTGCAAGTATTTTTTCTTTGCCGATTATATCATTATAAGGAGTTTTTATTGTTACAACATCAGCCGCATTAAAGCCAAGGTCATTATTCTTAATAAAATTGAGCTGCTTTGCGATTACTATTGAGCAGATGATAAAAATCAACGAGATTGTAAATTGCAGAGCAATCAACCCTTTTCGTAAATGCCAATTCTTCTCTCCCTTTTGTATAATCGTTCCCTTTAAACTTGGTAACGTCAAATAAGAAGATACTTTTATTGCGGGATATAATCCAGCCAATGTTGTAGTTGCGAAGATTACAAGCGACAAGAAAATTATCATTGTAATGCTAAAAACTTCAAATTTTACACCTTCAGGTATAAAAGCATGAAATACATTAAGGATCGATTTGACAAGGAATACTGAAATTATTGTTGCGCAAACTGTAATTATGAATGTCTCAGCCAGAAGTTGATAAATTATGTTTATTCTGCGACTACCCAATACTTTTCTTATGCCGATTTCTTTTACCCTTTTAAAAGATTGAGCTAGCGATAAATTTATAAAATTGATAAGTGCAATGATTAAAATAAATGAGGCAACCCCAATCAGGATTCGCAAAGTCACCTTATTGGCTTTTCGTGGTTCATTCTCTCGAAATTTGTAGATATCATTGAAATGAATATCGAGTAAGGGCTGTAGATGAAAGGAAATATTGAACTTATGAGAATCCCAATACTTATTGGTAAATGATTTTAACTGGCTATCAATTTTTGCCGACGAAATGTCCTTGTTCAATCTAACCAAGCACCATGACAAGGAACCACTTTTTCCCCACTCCGTGATCCAATCCGAAAGATTGATATCATTTTTCAAAAAACTACTGTTAATTGAAGCGAATGAAATAAAATCAGTTGCAGGGAAATCTGTGTTCTCATTCCAGTCTTTTACAATTCCAGATACGGTAACATGAAGTGAATCGTTATAAATAACTTCCCTCCCAATCATTTTATTGAATGGTTCAGAACCGAAATATTTCTTTGCTCTGCTTTCTAAGAGTACGACCTTATTAGGTTCTCTTAAAGCATTGGAAGCATTTCCTGCGAGCCATTTATATTTAAAAATGTTGAAATACTGCGGCTCACATATAATTATCGATGTTTGACGACCATTTTCTATTTTCCCTTCAAATTTTCTGGACACATTAGCTCCAATAGGGATTTCTATTTTGGCCCAGTACCAATTAAATTCTGCTACTTCATTAATGCCAGCTATTTCATTTCTGATTGCTAATGGCGCAGGGGATGGAATAGAGTTGATCGGAATTGTCAATCCATATGCCTGGATTTCGCCAACTATACGATACAAACGGTTATTATCAAGATGAAAAGAATCAAAACTAAATTCGTAACTACTAATGAGGTAAATAATTATGCAGGAACATATTCCCAAAAAAAGACCTAAAATATTGATTGCTGAATAAACCTTATGTTTTATAATGTTCCGCAATGCAATCTTAAAATAATTTTTGAACATACGCCCGAATTTATCCTGGGTAACCCTTTACAATTAAAGGTACTAATAAGCATAAATAGTTATCTGAAATCACTTAAATTCTCTATCCTTCATTAACTCACAAATCAAATGGCAGAGTTCATATTCTTCTTGGACAATTGCAATGTTCAAAATCCTTTGCAGAGAAATATTATCGATGGAATACATTATTTCAAATTGAACATTAGGGTTTATTCTCTTTAATAAATTGCATGCTATCAAATCATTTTGATTTTTGTACGACTGAATCGTATCACATTTTTGCTCAAGCATTTTCTCTGGTTGTTCTAAGGGAAATAAAATAAAAGTTCTCACTTCAAAAATCACAAGGGATAAAGGAAGTTAATAATTTTTATTTATACTGAGGGTGGTTTCAAAATTCCGGTAGTGACGCATTTTGAAATTTATTCGTGTCGAATAAAAATCCCTGTATTAAATCTGGTTTCGAACTTATCCCAATAATTTTTATTGTACACCTCATAGGATTGCAATTTTAAAGTATCAGTATTTTGAAGTTTGGCTAAAAATGCTATTTGAATTTTAGCTTTGACTTGGTTGATGCCATTTATACGAATTATTGATAGTCCATTACTATTTTCAATGAAGTAGTCAGCCTTGATAGTCGATATATTCATAGGAAGAATCTCCATTTCTAAATGTAAACTATCAATAAACCTAATATTGAAGTTGAAATCAGTGGTAGCAGTGTAGAAATAGCAAGGCCCCCATTTAACTCCAATTAAGTCCTTATGATAAATTGTTTGAGAATAGCTTGTCTTATTAAGAAATTGACACACTACAACCATCAGAGCTATGTAAAATTTTTTATTAAGTTTCATACTTTAATCATAACTCTAAGACCTCTACGCGATGAAATTTACATTGTCATTTCAAATATTGCAGTACCCAATTCAAACTATCGGGGTAAGGTATATTGAATTCTTGAAAGTCCGCAGGCTCAATAAGTAATTGACTTGTTCCCAATAAGGTATCATACATCACAGGGAAATTTCTGTCTTCAAAATCGTGGAGCCCAGAAATCTTTTTAAAAGAATTATTACCCAAAATCTTTCTTCCATGAAAATACAATTCATATTTTAAGCTTGTATTCATTGTAGACAAGTGTGCCCATTCCGACGTATGCGCATTTAATAAAATACCATGCTTATCCAGTCGATTTTTGCTAAATATGCCATATGAAAAAATCAAAAGAAGTCCCAGACATCCTAACCAAAACATGAATTTTGTATTTTTCATTTTATATATCACTCCCCATATTCGAGACCAAAAGGTTAGTGAGTTAAGTTAAGATTTGTGTTTTCAATTTCTTTTATCATGCTGCTTTTTTAAAATATTCCTGGTATCGTTTATTTGGTGATTGCTTGGTTGTGTGATGCGTTTTATTGTTATAGTAGGCGAGATGGTTTTGAACTCCTTCGTAGAGTTCAAAACCATCGTCAGCCGGGTTTAAAAAGATATAATCATACTTGAGGGATTTCCAGAACCGTTCAATCCAGACATTATCCAAAGCTCTTCCTTTGCCATCCATCGAGATTTGTATTTCCTGTTTTTCCAAATATTGTGTCCACAATGCGCTCGTGTATTGGGTTCCCTGATCTGAGTTGATGATCTCCGGTTTACCATATTTCGCAATGGCTTCTTCAAGCATTTTTTTGCACCACAATGCACTGAGTGAATTGCTGATTGACCAACCTACAATTTTTCGGCTGTATACATCCATGATGGCTGTTAAATACATAAATCCTTTTTTCATTGGTATATAGGTGATATCGGTACTCCACACCTGGTTAGGACGGGTGATGTCCAAGCCTCTGAGCAAATACGGTTTTATAAATTTACTTACTCCCAGTTTTGTTAAGTTCTTTCTGCGATACAGCGTCTGACGCCCCATCAGTTTGAAAAGCCTTCTGATTCTTTTGGGACCAACCGGATATCCCAGCTCCCGCAAATACAGAACCATCGATTCCACTCCTTCGGTAGGATGACTGGTCAAGTGCTTGTCCATGATGTTCATCATCTTCACATTTTCAGGTTTTTCATCAACTGGTCTGTAATATAATTTGCTTCGATTGACACAGAGCAGATCACATTGCTTTCGAACAGAGAGTTTGTTTACCCTGGGTGTGATCAGCAGGGCTCTTGAATTCATATCCCCAGTTTCCTGCAACTTTTTTTTAAAAATTCATTCTCCACCTTCAGCTGACCGATCTGGGCATACAGCTCCTGCGTGTCAACAGTTGGTTCATCTGAGGGCGTCTGTTTCTCAAAAGCAGCAGACATATTTTCCAGAAAAGCTGCTTTCCATTGAGAGATCATTACAGGATTTACTTCAAATTCCTTGGCTAA
>Ga0070731_10003743_pt1 | contig 13521 bp, 15 predicted proteins | sample Coa_R1_2_FD_66448 | JGI IMG/M metagenome (GOLD analysis project Ga0070731, IMG submission 66448) | Surface soil microbial communities from Centralia Pennsylvania, which are recovering from an underground coalmine fire - Coalmine... | ecosystem: Environmental > Terrestrial > Soil > Unclassified ... | reverse complement strand
TGCTCTTCCGCCGGAGGCGCATGGCCGGTCATGTCGCTGCGCTCGCTGCCGTGAGCGCCTACGTCCTCGCGGTCGGCTTCCATCCCTCCGTCGTCCGCGCAGCGATCGCCGTCGCGCTCGGATCGCTCGCTTGGTTGTCCGCGCGCGAACGCGAGCGCTGGCACGCACTTCTGCTCGGGGCAGCCGTGCTGCTCGCGTGGAACCCGCTGGTCGTGCTCGATGCGGGCTTCCAGCTCTCGTTCGGGGCTGTCGCGGGCATCTTCATCGTCACGCCGAGGATCGTGCGCGCGCTCGCGGGCTATCCCGTTCCGCACTGGCTCGCCCAGTTGATCGGCGTGTCCACCGCCTGTGGGCTCGCGACCGCGCCGGTGACGTGGGTGCAGTTCCACCAGATCTCGGTCGTCACCGTCCCGGCGAACGTCGTCGCCGTTCCCGTCGTGGCGGAGATGCTCGCTCTCGCGCTCCTCACGGCGGTCGTCGCGCCGGTTGCGCCGCCCGTCGCGGCCGCGCTCGCTCGGGTCGACGGCTGGGGCGCATGGTTCGTCGCCGGTTGTGCACGCTTCTTCGGCGGCCTTCCGGGCGCGCAGGCGACTTCACCCGCCTCGGCTGTGGCAGTCGCCGGAGTCGTGATCCTCGTGGCTGCATATGCTTGGCGTGATGGCCGCGGCCGAGCTCAAGCCCGTCTATCTCCTCTCGGGAAGCGACCGGCCGAAGATCGCCCGAGCGCTGCGCCGCCTGCGTGACCGCGTCGGTGACGACGCCACCGAGCACCTCACTGCACGCGAGGCGACTGGCGCAGACGCGGTTGCGGCATGCAATGCGATGGGGCTCTTCGTCGGCAACGGGAGGCTCGTGATCGTCGACGAAGCCGAACGGTGGAAGGCCGATGACGTGAAGGCGCTCGGCGACTACCTCGGCTCACCCGCGCCGGCGACGGTGCTCGCGCTCGTCGCCTCGGAGGTCAAGGCGGACTCCGCCCTCTCGAAGGCGGTGAAGAAGGCCGGAGAGCTTCTCATCTACGACGTGCCCAAACGGAAGGTGCCGGAGTGGGCCGGCGAGCAGTTCGCGCGCCTCGGTGCGAAGGCCGACCGCGACGCATGCCGCGCCCTCGTGGAAGTGGTCGGCGACGATCTCGACGAGCTCTCGAGCGAGATCGACAAGCTCGCGACGTGGGCCGGCAGCGAGCCCGTCACCGTCGCGGTCGTCGAGCAGATGGCGGTCGGACGTGCGGAGACGCCGATCTTCTCGCTCACCGACGCGTGGGGGAGGCGTGACGTCGCGGCGGTGCTCGCAGACACGGAGGCGCTGCTCGAGCGAACCCATCGCACGCGTTCGGGCGAGCTCCTGCGGATCGTCGCCTCGCTCGTGGGCCACGTCGGCCGCGTTCGCCGCATCCAGCGGCTCGCCGAGGCCGGCGTCCCCGCCCGCGACGCGGCCGCGAGGCTGAAGATGCACCCCTTCGCGGCCGAGAAGGCCTACGGTCATGCGGCCAACTTCTCCGCCGACGAGCTCTCGCTCGCGGTCGTGCGGCTTTCCGAGCTCGACGCGGCCGCAAAGGGCGGCTCGCGCATGCCGGCCGAGCTCGAGCTCGACCGTGGGCTCGTCGACGTCACCGGCCGCACGGCGTAGTGCGGCGCCCGGGCAGCGTCGACGAAGCCGAGGTCATCGCAGAGTTCTGCGTGGCGAGATCGAGTCGCCGCGCTTCCGCGACGCGCTGCTCGAATCCCTCGCGGACCACGACGCGGACGAGAGCCTGATCCGGCAGGCGCAGCTCGACGACGAGCAATGAATCCCGAGGCGATCCCGCGTCCACTCGCGGTGATCGTCGGGGGAGGCTTCGCCGTCCGGCCCTGGGACTGCTACTGACGCTTGCCGGCGAGGAGCCTGGCGGCCTGCGCCTTGCGGCGCGCAGCGGTGTTCTGGTGGAGAGCGCCGCGCGAGGCGGCCTTGTCGAGCCAGCTGACGAGGTCGCGATGGCGGTCGTCGACGTCCTCCACGTCGGCCTCCTTCAGCCGGCGCATGAGCGTCTTCGCGGTCGACCGCCAGCGGAGGTTCTCGAGTCGCTGACGCGAGGCCTGGCGGACGCGTTTCTCCTGTTGCTTGATGTTCGGCAAAGCCGGGCGATGGTAGCAGCGGGCAGGAGAGGGCCGTCCGGGCGGGAACACCCGGGAATGGGCCGGAAGGAGCGCCGCAGCGGGGGCGATCGCCGCTCGGGCAAGGATCGGCGGAAGCGGGACGACGGCCCGCCCGGCGGTGTGGAGCGCCGCTCGGGAAACGTCCGGCGCTCGGGGAAAGACCGCCGTCGACCGCCGTCCTGACGGGGACGCTCCCTATTCTCAATCCGTGAGCGACGACCGCGAGCGCGATCTCCGCCGCCTGGAGCGCGACCGCCGCCGGCGCGAGCAGGGAAAGCAGACGTACTTCGAGGGGCGGGAGGCACTCGACCGTTGGCCGCTGCTCACGGAGATCTCCGAGCAGCCGACGATGGTGCTGCGCGTGCCGCCGCCCCGAGGCGAGACGGCACCGGCCGCCGAAGAGCCGCAGCGGCAGCGCCTTGCCGTCTCGACTGCGATCTTCGCCGCAGCAACCGGGTTGTCGCGCGTCCTCGGCCTCGTCCGAGAGGTGGTCTCGTCGTATTACTTCGGTGCGAGCGGCAAGGTGAACGCCTTCACGGTCGCATTCCAGCTGCCGAACCTCGTCCGCGCGCTCGTCGCGGACGCCGCGCTGTCGTCCGCGTTCGTCCCGGTCTTCAGCGAGCTGCTTGAGAAAGGCGAGCGAAAGCGGGCATGGCGTGTCGCATCGACGCTCTTCTGGCTGATGCTGCTCGGCCTCACTGCGCTGACCGTGATCTTCATCCTCGTCGCGCCGGCCATCATCGGCATCTTCGGCAACCCGGGTCACGATCGCGCACTCGCTGTCGGGCTGTCTCGAGTGCTCTTCCCGATCGTCACTCTCCTCGGCGTCTCCGGGATCGTCGTCGGGATCCTCAACAGCTACGACCACTTCACCGTTCCGGCGCTCTCGCCTGTCTTCTGGAACCTTGCGATCATCGCCGGTCTCGCCATCGGGGTGCCGCAGGCGCACACGATGAACGCGAAGCTCTACGTCTACGCAGTCTCGATCCTGATCGCGACGTTCATCCAGGTCTTCCTGCCGATGCCGTGGCTGCGCGGGCGCGACGGCCGTCTGCAGCTCGTGCTCGACTGGCGCGATCCGGCGGTCAAGCGCGTCTTCGTCCTGATGATCCCGGTGACGCTCGGGCTGGGCCTGATCAACGTCAACGCGGTTATCGACACGTTCTTCGCATCACGACTCATCGACGCGAATTACGCGCCGACGGCGATCCAGAAGGCGTTCCTCGTGTACATGCTTCCGCAGGGGATGTTCTCCGTCGCGATCGCGACGGTGCTCTTTCCGTCGCTGGCTCGGTTCGCGACCCGCGGCGACTTGGCGGGCTTCAGGTCGACGGTGAGCATCGGGCTCCGTCAGATCGCATTTCTCCTCGTCCCGGCCGCGGCTGTCAGCGCGGTGCTGGCCGAGCCGATCATCCGCATCCTCTTCCAGCGCGGCCACTTCACGCCCGCGCAGACGCCGGGGGTCGCGCACTCGCTCGCGGCGTTCAGCGCGGGGCTCGTGTTCAACGGCGCGATGCTCATGCTCAACCGTGCATTTTTCAGCCTGCAGTCGAACTGGATCCCGACGTCGATCGCGCTCGGGAACCTTTTCCTCAACGCGATCCTCGACGTCGCCTTCTACCGGCTCGGTGTGTGGGGGATCCCGCTCGGTACCGCCGTCTGCAACATCGCCGCCACGTGGGCCCTCGTCGTCCTGCTCCGCCGACGTCTCGGCCGGCTGCACGGCGGCGAGATCGTGTCGACCGTCGTGCGGGTCGCCGTCGTGTCCGCTGCCGTCGCAGGGCTCTCGTGGATCGTCTGGAAGCCGCTCGACTCGGCGCTCGGCCATTCCTTCGGCGCGCAGGTCGTTTCGCTCGGCCTCGCGCTCGCCGTCGCGATCGTCGTGTATCTCGCCGGCTGCCGTGCGCTCCGAGTCCGCGAGCTCGACACGCTCGCGTCGGTGTGGACTCGTCTTCGGCGCGCGTGATCTCGTTCCGCGCGACAACCCATGACGATGTCGCGCTGCTTGCCGCCTGGTTCGAGCGGGATCACGTCAAGCGGTGGTGGCGCAACGAGCGTGCCGAGGATCACGTCGATCCGAACGAGCATTTCCTCATCGAGCTCAAGGGCAGACCGGTCGGGATGATCCAGACGTACCTCGTCGACGACCATCCCGCGTGGAAGGAGGTCGTCGGGGAGGAGACCGATCTCGCGGGCGTCGATCTGCTCATCGGCGAACCTGACCTCGTCGGCATCGGCCTGGGGCCGGCCGTGCTTCGGCAATTCGCGCGCGCGATCGTGTTCGCCCGACCGGAGACGACGGCGCTGGTCGCGACCGTCGAGGAACGGAACAGTCGCTCCTGGCGCGCGTTCGAGAAGGCGGGCTTCCGGCATGTCGCCGACGTCGAGGAGGACGGCCTGCCGCACCGGCTGATGCGACTCGACCGCAGTTAGCCTTCGGGCATGGAGATCTTCAACATGTTCGCCGGCGCAATGGAGGAGCACGCCTCCGAGGAGACGCCGGAAGGCTTCCGCTGCAACGCGGTCTCGATCGGCAAGAGGATCGGCGCGACGCGCATGGGGATGACGGTGTACGAGCTGCCGCCCGGCCAGGCCGTCTGCCCGTACCACTTCGAGTGGACCGACGAGGAGTGGCTGTTCGTCATCGCCGGCTCGCCGACGCTCCGTTCACCCGAGGGTGAGCGCACGCTCGAGGCCGGCGACGTCGTCTGCTTCCCTGCCGGGCCGGACGGCGCGCATCTCGTCCGTGCGAACGACGATACGGCGCGCATCGCCATCATCTCGACGAAGAACGCCGTCGGCGTCGCCGAGTATCCGGACAGCGACAAGGTCGGCGTATGGGCGAACGGCACGCACTACATGCTCCGCCGCTCCGAGCACCTCGACTACTGGGACGGAGAGCGCTAGCGGTGGAACAGGGCAGTATCCGCAACTTCTCGATCATCGCGCACATCGACCACGGCAAGTCGACGCTCGCCGATCGGATCCTCGAGTTGACGAATGCCGTCTCCGCACGCGAGATGCGCGAGCAGGTGCTCGACTCGATGGAGCTCGAGCGGGAGCGCGGCATCACGATCAAGGCGCAGGCGGTGCGCGTGACGTGGAAGGGGCATGAGCTGAACCTCATTGACACTCCCGGCCACGTGGACTTCACGTACGAGGTATCCCGCTCTCTGCAGGCGTGCGAGGGCGCCGTCCTCGTTGTGGACGCGGCGCAGGGGATCGAGGCGCAGACGCTTGCAAACGCGTACCTCGCGATCGAGAACGGCCTCGAGATCGTCCCCGTCGTGAACAAGATCGACCTGCCGCAGGCAGATCCGGACGGAACGGCTGTCGAGGTTGCCGACCTGCTCGGCGACGACCCGGCCCACGTCGTCCGGATCTCGGCGAAGACGGGTTTGAACGTCGGCGACGTCCTCGATGCGGTCGTCGATCGCGTGCCGGCGCCCGCGGGAGATCCGACGGCTCCGGCGCGTGCGCTCGTGTTCGACTCCTCGTACGACCAGTACCGCGGGGTTGTCGCGTTCGTTCGAGTCGTCGACGGCTCGTTCTCGCGCCGTGAGGCGCTGCAGACGATGGCGACCGAGACGCGCTTCGAGGCCGAAGAGCTCGGCTACTTCTCACCGACGATGACGCCCGTCGATTCCCTTTCCGCCGGTGAGGTCGGCTACGTCATCACCGGTCTGAAGGACGTCTCCCGCCTGCGCGTCGGCGACACGCTCACGTCCGTCGAGCGCCGAGCGCAGGCGCCGCTGCCCGGCTACAAGGACGTGAAGCCGATGGTCTTCGCCGGGCTCTTCCCGACGGACTCCGACGACTACCCCGAGCTCCGCGACGCGCTCGAGCGGCTGAAGCTGAACGATGCCGCGCTCTTCTACGAGCCGGAGACGTCGCAGGCGCTCGGCTTCGGCTTCCGTTGCGGCTTCCTCGGCCTCCTGCACATGGAGATCGTGCGCGAACGGCTCGAGCGCGAGTTCGACCTCGACCTGCTCGTGACGGCGCCGAACGTCGCCTATCGGGTGCGCGAGAAGAACAGTCCCGAGTGGCGCGAGGTGCACAACCCGGCCGACTTCCCACGCGAGGTGGAGGGGGTCGAGGAGCCGTACGTGAAGGCATCGATCATCGTCCCCAAGGAGTTCGTGGGCACGGTGATGGAGCTGAACAACGACCGGCGTGGGTCGTTCGACCATCTCGAGTACCTCTCCCCGGAGCGCGTGCACCTGACGTACGAGCTGCCCCTTGCCGAGATCGTCCTCGACTACTACGACCAGTTGAAGTCCCGCACCCGCGGGTATGCATCGTTTGACTACGACCTAGCGGGATTCAAGCCGGGCGAGCTCGTGCGTGTCGACGTCCTCGTCGGCGGTGAGCCCGTCGATGCGCTCTCCCTCATCGTGCACAGGGACTTCGCCTACGACCGTGGACGCCTGCTCGTGGACAAGCTGCGCGAGGAGATCCCACGGCAGATGTTCGACGTGCCCATCCAGGCGGCGATCGGCGCGCGTGTGATCGCGCGCGAGACGGTGAAGGCGCGGCGCAAGGACGTGCTCGCGAAGTGCTACGGCGGAGACATCACGCGCAAGCGCAAGCTGCTGGAGAAGCAGAAGGCCGGGAAGAGGCGGATGAAGCAGGTCGGCGCCGTCGAGGTCCCGCAGGAGGCGTTTCTCGCGGTGCTCAACATCGGGCAGGGAGGGAAAGGCTCGTGAGCCTCGAGATGCGCGCGGCGTGTGAGCGCTGCGGCGTTGCGCTCGCCCCCGACGGTGCGGCGCGGATCTGCTCGTACGAGTGCACGTTCTGCCCCGCCTGCAGCGCAGAGATGGAGCACGTCTGCCCGAATTGCGGCGGCGAGCTCGTCCCCCGGCCGAAGCGGACGGCGTGAGCGGCGTCGGGCACCTGTACGTCCATTTGCCGTTCTGTGCGCATCGGTGCGGCTACTGCGACTTCGTCACGGCCGTCGGCCGCGCCGAGCAGCACGGCCCCTACGTCGATGCCCTCCTGCGCGAGCTCGGAGAGGAGCGACACGTGCTGGCCGATCCGCTTCGGACGATCTTCCTCGGCGGCGGCACGCCGACCTACACGGCGCTTCCCGAGCTCGTGCGCCTGCTGCGGAAGCTCCCGCCGGCGGACGAGGTCACGGTCGAGGCGAACCCGGAGACGGTGACGGCGGAGCTGGCCCGAGCGCTTCGCGACGCCGGCGTGAATCGCGTCTCGCTCGGCGCGCAGAGCTTTCGACCGCATCTGCTCGCCGTTCTCGAGCGGGGCGCGCAGCCCGACGACGTCCGCTGCGCGTTCGCCCACCTACGCAAGGCCGGCTTCGACAACCTCTCGCTCGACCTGATCTACGGGATCCCCGGGCAGACCGTTGCCGATCTCGAGGCGGACCTCGCCGATGCGCTCGAGCTCGAGCCGGATCATCTCTCCTGTTACGAGCTCGAGGCGAAGCCGGGCACGCGGTTCACACACGCCCACGGCGAGGAGCTCGCCCGCCAGGCTGAGGCGATGGAGGACTACTTCGAGCGCGTCGTCGCGATCCTCACCGCTGCCGGCTACCGCTGGTACGAGACCGCGAACTTCTGCCGCGGCGGCAGGCGCGCGCAGCACAACCTCGGCTACTGGCTCGGTCTCGATTACCTCGGTCTCGGCGTCGGCGCCGTCTCGACGATCGACCGCGAGCGCCGTCGGAACACCCCGAAGCTCGCACGCTACCTCGTCGGTGACTACGACCGGGAGGTGGAGCAGCTCGACGATGACACGCGCGCACGCGAGCGCGTCCTGCTCGGGCTCCGCCTCGACGATCCGCTGCCAGTGGCCGGCCTCGAGCGCGCGCTCGATCCCACGGGTCTCGCGCGCGTCGAGCAGCTCGGCCTCGTGCGACACGATCGCCGGACGTTGACGCTTACCACGCGCGGACGCTTCCTCGGCGGCGCCGTGACGGCAGAGCTCCTCGGCTAGGGAATCGCCTGCGAGCCGCCATACGCCGCTAAAATGTCCTGCAAAATGGAGCTAACTCTTCGCCAGAGGGAGATCCTTCGGCTCGTAGTCGAGGAGTACGTCGCGAGCGGTCGGCCAGTGGGCTCGAAGGCGCTCGTCGAACGCTCGCGCCTCGGCGTCGGCCCGTCGACGGTACGCGCCGAGCTCGGTGCGCTCGAGTCGTTCGGGCTGTTGACGCATCCGCACACGTCTGCGGGCCGCATCCCGACGGAGACGGGGTACCGCTATTACGCCGACGAGCTGCTCGGCCGCCTCGCGCCGCATCCGGCCGAGTTCCCGCTCGACCTGCACACGACCCGCACCGAAGTGGAGTCGGCGCTGCAGGCCACGACGGAGATGCTCTCGCAGGTGACGCGCCTGCTCGCGCTCGTCTCGGCGCCCCCGCTCGAGGCGACGACGATCGTTCGCGCGGAGGTGCTGCTCCTGCAGCCGGAGCTCGTCATGGTCGTCGTCATCACCTCCGCCGGCGGCGTCACCAAGCGGCTGTTCCACTTCGACGAGCCTGTCGACTCCGGGCTTGCGCAGTGGGCGAACGAGTACCTGAACGAGACGGTCTCCGGCCTGCAGCTCGGAACGACGCTTCTGCGCCGCCGCTTCGAGGACGAGGGACTGAGCGCTCGCGAGCGCGCGTTCCTCGCTGCGCTCCGGCCGGCGTTCACGGAGCTCGTCTCCGCCGAGCAGCGCCTGTACGTCGGGGGCGCTGCCGACCTCCTCGGCGAGGTGCGCAGCGACGAGCTCGAGGCCTACCGAAGCCTGTTCGAGCTCGTGGAGAAGCGCGTCGCGCTGCTGGAGGTGCTCGGTGACGTGAGTCTCGACGCGCGCGGCCCGTTCGTCCGCGTCGGGCACGAGCTCGCCCATCCGGCGCTGCACGAGATCGCGCTCGTCGGCGCTGCGTACGGCGTCATGCACCGGGTGCTCGGAGCGGTCAGCCTCATCGGTCCGGTGCGCATGGACTACGAGAAGGCGGTCGGCGCCGTCCGTTCTGCCGCGAGCGAGCTTTCCCGCTTCGCCGAGTCGGTCTACAGCGACCGCTAATCTCGATTGAATGGCGGCGACGGAGCGCGACTATTACGAGCTCCTCGGCGTCGCGCGCAGCGCGGACGAGGGGGAGATCAAGAAGGCCTTCAGGCGGCTCGCGCGCGAGCTGCATCCCGACGTCTCCGACGCGCCCGATGCCCAGGAGCGCTTCCGCGAAGTCGTCGAGGCCTACGAGGTGCTGTCGAAGGCGGAGACGCGCGAGCTCTACGATCGCTACGGGCACGCCGGGCTGCGCAGCGGCGGCTTCCAGCCGGGACACTTCGACTTCGGCAACCTCTCCGACCTCTTCGCCGCGTTCTTCGGAGACGATCTCATCACGGGCCGCGTGCGGTCGCGCGGCGCGGATCTCGGCGCCGACGTCGAGATCGAACTCGTCGAGGCGGCCCGCGGCGCCGTCCGCGAGGTTCCGTTCCGCGTCGCGGTGACTTGCCAGCGCTGCGGCGGCGACGGCGCAGAGCCGGGCAGCGAGATCACGGCCTGTCCGACGTGTGGCGGTGCCGGCCGCCTGCAGCAGGTCTCGCGCAGCGTCTTCGGGGAGTTCGTTCGCACGCAGACGTGCCCGGCGTGCGGAGGCTCGGGCCGGCGCATCGAGACGCCATGCTCGGTCTGCGAGGGCGCCGGCCGCATCGTCGAAGAGCGCCGGCTGGACGTCGAGATTCCACCCGGCATCCACGACGGCCAGCAGATCCGCCTCACCGGCGAGGGGCACGCCGGCGTCCTCGGCGCGCGCGCAGGGGACGCATACGTGCGCGTCCACGTGCGAACCGACCCACGCTTCGTGCGCGAGGGCAACGACATCTACTCGACCGTCGACCTGACGATGACCGAGGCCGCACTCGGCGCGACGGTCAAGGTCCCGACCCTCGACGGCGACCAAGAGCTCGAGCTCGACCCGGGGACGCAGGCCGGCTCTGTCGTGGTGCTCCGCGGCAAAGGCATGCCCGTGCTTCACGGGAACGGACGCGGCGACCAGCGCGTGCTCGTGAACGTCGTCGTCCCGCGCCATCTGACCGACGAGCAGCGGCGCTTGCTCGAGGAATTCGACCGGCACGCCGACGAGCGGACCTACAAGCCGGACGAGCGCTTCTTCGACAAGATCAAGAGCGCCTTCCGCTGAAGCGTTACGTGATCGTCGGAGGCGAGGCCGAGCTCGCTCTCCTCCTCCACCTCTTCCCGGAGGGCGTCGAGGAGCTCGACGGGGCATTCGCCGTCTATGCGGACGAGCCCCCGCTCGGCTTCGACGTCCTCGCGGGCGAGGACGTCGAGGACGGATGGGAGGACGCGTGGCGTGCGTTCCACCGCGGGGTCACGATCGGAAAGCTATGGGTCGGCCCCCCGTGGGAGCAGCATCCCGTCGGCACGGTCCCGGTCGTGATCGACCCGGGCCGCGCATTCGGAACGGGCGCCCATGCGACGACGCGCCTCTGCCTCGAGCTGCTGCAGGAGGTCGAGCCGACGAGCCTCCTCGACGTCGGCTGCGGATCCGGCGTCCTCTCGGTAGCGGCGGCCAAGCTCGGCTTCACGCCCGTTGGGGCGTTCGACATCGACGAGGTCGCGCTCGGTGTGACGCGCGCGAACGCCGCCGAAAACGGCGTCGACATCGACGTGCTCGAGGAAGTCCGCCCGGCCGACCTGGCCATCATGAACATCGCGCTCGAAGTTGTGGAGGGCCTGCTCCCCAAGGTGCCGGTGGGACGAGCGATCACGTCCGGCTATCTCGACCGCGACGAGCCACGCGTGGCCGGTTGGCAACGGGTCGCCCGAGCAGTTCGCGACGGTTGGGCTGCGGACCTGCTCGAATTCCGGCAGTGACGACTTTCTCCGTCCAGTTCCTCGGCTGCAAGGTCTCGCACGTCGACGCCCACGAGGTGCGTGAAGCGCTGCTCGCGGACGGGCACGCCGAATCCGAGAACGCTGAAGTCGCGGTCGTCAACACCTGTTGCGTCACGAACGAGGCGGTCGCGAAGTCGCGCAAGGCGGCGGCCCGCGCCGCGCGCACGCATCGGCGTGTGTACGTCACCGGCTGCGGCGCCAACCTCGAGAGCGCGGCTTTCGCCGGCCTCCCCGACAACGTGGTGGTCGTCGGGCGTCCGAGCGAGGAGACGCCGGCGTTCGTTGCGGGAGACGTCGGTGCAATCGGGTGCGTGCAGTCGGACGTGCACCTCGACCGCGTCCGCGCGTTCGTCAAGGTGCAGGACGGCTGCAGCTTCTCGTGCAGCTTCTGCGTCATCCCGGTTGTGCGGGGTGCGTCGCGCAGCCGCAGCGCGGGGAGCGTGCTCGCCGAGGTCGGTCGCCGTGTCGGCCAGGGCCACCGCGAGGTCGTCCTCACGGGCATCAACCTGGGCTGCTACCGGGACCGGTCCGCCGGCTACGACTTGCCACGGCTCGTGCGAGAGGCCGGCGCGACCCCGGGCCTCGCTCGCCTGCGCCTCTCCTCGATCGAGATCAACCACGTGAACGACGAGCTCGTCGCGGCGCTGTGCGAGACGGCGACGGTCAGCCGCCATCTGCACGTTCCCCTCCAGTCCGGGGACGACCGCGTGCTGCGCGCGATGGGCCGCCGGTACTCGGCGGCAACCTACGTCCGCCGTCTCGCGGGACTACGGGAGGACTTCAACCTGACGAGCGACGTCATCGTCGGCTTCCCGTCCGAGGACGAGCATGCGTTCGAGAGCACGCTGAGCGTCGCGCGCGAGGCCGGGCTGACGAAGCTCCACGTGTTTCCCTACTCGCCGCGCCCCGGCACCGTGACCGCGCACGACGACCCGGTGCCGCCCGCCGTGAAGCGGGAGCGGAGCGAGCGGCTGCGGGCCTTCTCCGACGCGGCCTGCCGGGCGCGCTGGGCGTCCAAGGTGGGGCGAGAGGACGTCGTCCTCGTCGACCGTCCCGGCCGCGGCTACGGCGATGACTACTCGCCGTGGCTCGTCGAGGCTCCCGTCGGCGAGCTCGTTCGAGTGCGCGGCGCCGGCGTGACCGAGGAGGGGATCCTCGCTGCCTGACGACTGCCTGTTCTGCAAGCTCTACGCCGAGGGTGACCACATCGCCTCGACCGACGGGCTCGTCGCCATCCGCGACATCAATCCCCAGGCTTCGGTCCATCTGCTCGTCATCCCCGAGCACCACATCCCGAGCTTTCGCGAGATCGGCGAGCTCTCGGCGGAGGAGGACAAGCGCATGCTCGAGTTCATCGCCGATGTGGCTGCACGTGAAGGCCTCAGCGATTACCGTGTCGTCGTCAACGCCGGGCCGGGAGCCGGCCAGACGATCTTCCATCTGCATTGGCACGTGCTCGGCGGAGGGCTTGGCGGGAGGATGGCGTGAGCCGGATCGAGACGATCGAGGGCGAGCTGCGCGAGGCCATGAAGGCCCGAGACGCCGAGCGCCGCGACGCTCTGCGGCTGATCCTCAACGCGCTGAAGGGCTCCGAGAAGGAGCTGCAACGTCCGCTTTCCGAGGACGAGGAGCTGCAGGTCATGCAGCGCGAGCGCAAGCGCCGGGTCGAGGCGGCGGAGGCGTTCCGCGCCGGAGGCCGCGAGGAGCAAGCGCAGTCGGAGGAGCGCGAGCTCGCGATCCTCGAGGAGTTCATGCCGTCGCCGCTGAGCGAGGAGGAGATCGAGGAGATCGTCGACGACGCGATCGCCGAGGTCGGAGCCACGAGCATCGCCGACCTCGGACGCGTGATGGCCGACGTCATGCCGCAGGTGGCCGGCCGCGCCGACGGCTCCGCCGTCAGCCAGATCGTGCGCGAAAAGCTCGCGTAGCTTCTGCCGGGGCGGTCTCAGCCCTCCTTGCCGAGCGCCTCGAGGAGGGCGCCGATCTCGTAGCCGAGCTGGGCGGAGTGCCGCATCGCCTGCTGCCGGTCGACGGTGTAGCGATTCCGCCGTCCGACCCGCACCGACTCGACGTAGCCGGCGCCGACGAGCTCGGAGAGGATCCGCTGGGTCGCCCGCTCGGTGATGCCGACGCGCTCGGCCACGTCCCGTAGCCGGATGTCCGGGTCTCCGGCGAGGCAAAGCAGGACCTGCGCGTGGTTCGTCAGGAACGTCCACCCCCGCTGCGGCTCGAGACTTGACATATGAAATCTCTATCGTGTATTACTTATCACGTCCAGAGAGACGTGTTGTTGCGGTCGTGAGTCTAGCGGATCGGGAGAGGCGGAGATGGAAGCTGCGGGAGCTTTTCGCGAGGTGAACGATTCGATCCGCCGGCTGGCGACGAACGGCTCGTACGCCGAGCTGTGGGAGTTCTTCTGCGAATGCGACGACACGGCCTGCCGTACGCTCGTCGGCCTCACGCTGGTCGAGTTCGACGAGTACCGCAGCGCGACGCCGCCGCAGCCGATCCTCGCCTCTCATCA
>Ga0070731_10003742_pt1 | contig 13522 bp, 13 predicted proteins | sample Coa_R1_2_FD_66448 | JGI IMG/M metagenome (GOLD analysis project Ga0070731, IMG submission 66448) | Surface soil microbial communities from Centralia Pennsylvania, which are recovering from an underground coalmine fire - Coalmine... | ecosystem: Environmental > Terrestrial > Soil > Unclassified ... | reverse complement strand
CTCCCCAACAAGATTTCGGCTGGCGCCGACAGCATCAGCGTTGACGGCAAAACGATCAAGGTTTTCAAAGAGAAAGATCCCGGATCGCTGCCCTGGGGCTCGGTCGGAGTGCAAGTCGTGATCGAATCCACCGGGCGCTTCACCGATGCTGTCGACGCAAAGAAGCATCTGCGCGATTCGGTGAAGAAAGTCATCATTTCCGCCCCGGCGAAAAATGAAGACGTCACGGTCGTCTTGGGCGTGAATCATGACAAGTACGACGCCGCCAAGCACCACATTATCTCCAATGCATCCTGCACCACGAACTGCCTGGCCCCAGTTGCCAAAGTGATTCAGGATGAATTCAAGATCGTCAGCGGCACCATGACGACCATTCATTCTTACACCAACGATCAGGTGATTCTTGACTTCCCGCACAAAGACCTGCGTCGTGCGCGAGCCGCTGCTATCAACATGATTCCGACTAGCACGGGCGCAGCGAAAGCCCTGAAGCTCGTGATCCCGGAACTCGGCGGCAAAGTCGACGGATTCTCGATGCGAGTTCCTACGCCCAACGTTTCGGTGGTAGACTTCGTGGCCGTTGTGGAAAAGAAAACGTCCAAGGAAGAAGTAAACGCTGCACTCCAAAAGGCATCGGAGTCGGGCCCGTTGAAGGGATATCTGGGCTACGAGACGGAAGAATTGGTGTCGTCTGACTTTAAAGGCGACTCGCGTTCTTCGATCGTGGACGCTCCCTCCACGATGGTAGTCGGCGGGAATTTGGTGAAGGTGATCTCCTGGTACGACAACGAGTGGGGATACTCCAGCCGCGTCCGTGACCTGATCAACTACATGGCCGGCAAGGGTCTGTAAGGTTTTTGTGTGGCGCGGGCGCCCTCGCCCGCGCAGCCTTTCTCTGTGCTGTTTGCACGCGGGCGAGGGCGCCCGCGCCACATTGCACTGATCTGCACCAAAGGACGACCAGCCATGTCCAAGCTTTCCATTCGTGACCTTCCGCTCAATGGCAACCGCATTTTCATGCGCGTCGACTTCAATGTGCCTCTCGAAGACGGCCGCGTCATGGACGACACCCGCATTCGCGAGACTCTCCCGACCATCGAGTACGCCCTCCGTCACGGAGCACGCCTGATCCTGGCCTCTCACCTCGGCCGGCCCAAGGGGAAGCCCAACCTGAAGATGAGCCTGAAGCCAGTTGCCGAGCGGCTGCGCATGCTGCTCGACAAGGAGTTGGCGCGTGGCGAGAACGTCGGCTTCTGTCCCGACTGCGTTGGCCCGGAAGCCGAAGAAGTCGCGACTCAATTGGAAAAGGGTCAGACGCTCTTGCTCGAGAACCTGCGCTTCCACGCCGAAGAAGAAGCTAACGACGAGAACTTCTCCCGCCAACTCGCGAAGCTGGCCGAATACTACGTAAATGATGCCTTCGGCACCGCGCACCGCGCCCACGCCTCGACCGTAGGGATGACCAAATTCGTGAAACAATCCGCCGCCGGACTGCTCATGGAAAAAGAATTGAAATACATGGGCAAGGCGCTGGAACATCCCGAGGAGCCCTTCGTGGCGATCCTGGGCGGCGCCAAAGTCAGCGACAAGATCGCCGTAATTCGAAATCTAATGGACAAGGTCCAGGCCCTGATCATCGGTGGCGGCATGGCATACACTTTCCTAAAAGCCCAGGGACACGAGATCGGCAAGTCCCTGCTCGAAGCCGACAAGGTTGACCTTGCCAAACAGTTGCTGGCTGAAGCCAAGAAGCGCAATCTAAAGTTCTTGCTGCCTATCGATCACGTGGTCGCCATGAAGCCCGAGGCCAATGCCGTTATCCAGCAGATCGGAGAAGGCCAGCCCATTCCGGCCGACAAGATGGCGCTCGACATCGGACCCAAAACAATCGAATTGTTCTCCGACGAAATCTCGACCGCCCGAACCATTGTGTGGAACGGCCCGATGGGAGTCTTCGAGGTTCCCGGCTTCTCTCGCGGCACCTTCAAGATCGCTCATGCTATCGCCGACAATGGCGGCGCGATTTCGATCGTAGGCGGCGGCGATTCCGTCGCGGCCGTAAATGCCGCCGAAGTAGCCGACAAAATCACGCACATCTCCACCGGAGGCGGCGCCTCGCTCGAATTCCTGGAAGGAAAAAAGCTTCCCGGGGTCGATGCGCTCACGGACAAAAAGTAGCGCTGGCGTCTCGCCGAGTGTCGCGTTGGCATCTCGCCCTCGCTTTATCCCGGGCGTCAGCGTTGCAGAGAAAAGAATTTGACCGACAAGTGATGGCTTTGAACACCGCAGTGCATACCTCGACATTTCGGCTTCTCCCGGACGACCGCAAAACAATTGAGATTCATGGTCCCGCCGACCTCACCGATGAAATCACCGACGCGATCGTAAATGCGGCCAACTCATACCTTCTCGGCGGCGGAGGAGTCGACGGCGCGATCCATGACGCTGGAGGTCCAGCGATCCTCGCCGAGTGCCGCCAAATCCTCAAGACAATCGGGACGCTACCGGCTGGAAAAGCAGTCATCACCACCGGTGGAAAGCTCGCCGCAAGGCATGTCATTCATACCGTCGGCCCCGTCTACCGCGGCGGTTCTCACGGTGAAGCCAACGGGCTGGCCAGTTGTCACCGCGAGTCCGTGCAGCTAGCTGACCATCACCATCTCGCGTCGCTGGCGTTTCCCGCGATCTCGACCGGAGCTTATGGCTATCCCGTCACCGAAGCCGCTCCGATCGCGCTTTCCGCGACCATTGAGGCCCTATCCTCCGCGAAGCACGTTACTCTGTGCAGATTCGTACTCTTCGACGTCTCAACCGTTCGCGCCTACCAGCGAGCGGCCGAAAAACTTAGTTCGAATTCCGCTTCCCTATTCCGAATTGAAAAGGCTCACTCATGAGAACAAAAGTACTGGCCGCCAACTGGAAGATGTTCAAAACTCCTGACGAAACGCGCAGCTTCTTCCAGGATTTCCTGCCCCTAGTCTCCGGACATACCCGCGACGAGATCGTAGTCTGCCCTCCCTACACAGACGTCGCGGTCGCCATTGACGCAGCCCGTGGTTCCAACGTAGCCATCGGCGTCCAAAACGTTCACTGGAAGGCCGACGGAGCCTATACCGGAGAGATTTCCGCGCCCATGCTCCTGTGCCTGGGAGTAACTCACGTAATTGTCGGCCACTCCGAGCGGCGCCAATATTTTGGCGAAACCGACGACACCGTGAACCTCCGCCTGAAAACCGCCCTGGAGTCCGGACTGACACCGATCTGCTGCGTCGGCGAAGTGCTCGAAGAGCGCGAGGCCGGACTGACCGACGACGTTCTCCGCCGCCAGTGCGTGCGAGCCTTCCACGCTATCTCGGCCAAGAAAGCAACGAAAATGATCGTCGCCTACGAGCCGGTCTGGGCGATCGGCACCGGCAAAACGGCCACTCCGGAACTCGCGGCTGAAGCCCATGCCGTGATCCGCCGAGAAGCCACTGAGATTTTCGGCGAAGAATTTGCCGGAAATCTGCGCATCCTCTACGGCGGCTCGGTCAAACCGGACAACGCCTCCGCGCTCATGGCGCAGGAAGAAATCGACGGGGCGCTGGTTGGTGGAGCCTCGCTCGATCCGAAGTCGTTTGCTGCGATCGTTAAATATTGACGCGAACCCGTGCTTGGCTGCCGATTTCAGCCTCCGACATTGACAACTCGGCCATCCGACAGGCAAACTACCGCATTCGCTGGGAATCGTCTCTAGCGAGCGCCTGCTGCGGTCGGCAAGCCGGAATAGCCGTTCAGGCCGTATAATCACTCGAACACTTCGTCCATGGCTATGACCGAGCAACGGGTCTCGTACACGCTCGACTCCTCATTGGAGACGATCGACAATGCGGAGGAGAAAGCCACCCGCATTGCCACAGAACTTGGCTTTGCCGACGATGAAATCATGCAGATTTCCATGGCCGTGCGCGAGGGCGCGGTCAATGCCGTCTTGCACGGCAACGCATATGCCCCGGACAAGAAAGTCGTCCTCGCCTTTGAACGCACCGGCAGCGACCTGATCATCACCATTCGGGACCAGGGCGGTGGGATGGATCTGAGCAAGATTCCAAATCCCTTGGCGCCAGAGAATCTGCTCAAAACATCGGGCCGCGGAATTTTTCTTATGCGCTCGTTTATGGATGTGGTGGAAATTCGCCCCACCCAAACGGGCACCGAACTTAAATTAATCAAGCACGTCCACGGACCAACCGCGGGCGGCAAGGAGGCTTCCCAGTGAGCATGAAGGTTGGTAGTCGGGTAGTGGATGGAGTCACCATTGTGGACTGTAGCGGTCGCATCACGCTCGGCGAAGGCAGCGTCATTCTCCGCGACACCGTGCGCGACTTGCTCGCCAAGGGCAACAAGAAGATCGTCCTCAACCTGCAGGACGTCAATTATATTGACAGCTCCGGCATCGGTGAACTGGTCAGCGCCTTCACCACCACGAAAAACCAGGGCGGCGAACTCAAGCTGCTGAACCTCACCAAGAAGGTCAACGACCTGCTCCAGATCACCAAGCTCTACACCGTTTTCGACGTAAAAGACGACGAAGCATCGGCAGTCAAGTCGTTCAAGTAAATCAGACTCCGCTCCAGAGAAATAGTCGAAGGGTGCCCCATTTCTCGCGTCCTTTGCGAGAAGTGGGGAGTTCACTCAATCCCATTCCGGAACACAATCCTCATTTATTTTTCGCTGCGTCACAGCGCGCCCTTCATCGTCCATAGAATCAAAGCATGTTCCGATCCACCGCTGCAAGTGCGAGAGCAACTCGTGTAGGGACGGACGCATTCGTCCGTCCAGCCGGGCAAAGCCCGGCAACGCGATCTGCAGTCATGGCAAACACGTGGACTCCTATCGCGCTGCTGATCCTTTTGTTCGCCCCGCTCCTCCACGCCGCCGACTGCATCCCCATCCTCGAAGCCAACCAGCACGTCGGTGAAACCAAATGCGTCTCGGGCAAAGTCCTCAGAATCAAAGTCGGCTCCAAAGGCGTCCATTTTCTCGACTTCTGCGAAGACCAAATGGCCTGTCCGTTCACGGTAGTGGTGTTCCCTTCCGGACTCAAAGATGTCGGTGACGTCCGCCGCCTGGCGGGTCGCACCATCGAAATCCATGGAGCCGTCAAGCTCTACGACGGCCGCGCCGAAATCATCCTCAACCGCATCGGCCAGATCACCGGCGGTGCCGCCATGATCCCTCCCCTACCGAAGGACTACGACGTAGAAAAGCGTGGCCACTACAGCGCAGGACACCTCCGCCCCACCAAGAAGCCTGCCAAAGTCAAAGCCACGCCGAATACGACAGCCACCTACGGCAACGACGTCGAAGGCAACGAACCTCCCGAATAAGCTATGGGCAAGCCGGTGCATTTCTGCCTTTGGGGGGCGTATCGCTTTCAGCGCTGCGATAAAACCTCCTTTTTCTGTCAGGCTTTATCCCCGGAGGCACGCCGCCGGTTGCATCAAAATTCGATGCGGTAATATCTAGGCCATGTCGAACTCGGGCTTCAAGCGCGTAGCGCCAGCTGTCGGACTCTTCTTCATCGCTCCGTTAGTCGCGGAATACCTGCTGGGCGATATACCCATCAAACTGCTTGGCGTCGTGCTAATCCTTGCGCCGCTGTACGGCGGCGGCGCGTTGCTCATCCGAGAAGTCGTTCGCCGGACCGGCCGGGGATGGCCGAGCATCTTCGTCCTGGCCTTTGCCTACGCCGTGCTCGAAGAAGCGTTCACGACGCAGACCCTGTTCAATCCCAACTATCTGAACCTCAATCTGCACCTTCTTCAGCCCGCCTATATTCCCGCGCTTGGCATCGGCGGTTGGTGGACCGTCTTCGTACTCACCCTGCACACAGTGTGGAGCATCTCGGTGTCGATCGCTCTAGTCGAGGCGCTAGTCCCGGATCGCGCCACGACGCCGTGGCTGAGAGGACTCGGCCTGACCGTGACCAGCATCTTGCTCACGTTGGCTTGTATCGCGACCACCGCTCACCAGATCAAGACCAGTCACTTCATGGCATCGACGGCACAATTCTGCGGCGCTGCCATCGTGTGCCTAGTGGCCATCGTGGCCGCGTTCCTACTCCCCGCGCGATCAGCGCCCCGCACACATGGATCAGTCCCGAGTCCCTGGCTCATCGGATCGGCAGCCCTGGTCGCCGGTTCCATCTTTCTCATCGTCCCAAACATCTGGGGATGGAACGCAGTCGCGATCTACCTGCTTCTGGACGTAGTGATGATTGCGGCAATGTCCAGCCTGTCGCACCGTGAGGGATGGAATGCCACCCACCGCCTGGCGCTCGCCGGAGGCGCCGCCCTGGCCTATGCGTGGCACGCGTTCATTCAGCATCCCGCAGTCGGCGATGCCGGACGCAGCACTCGCATCGGCAACGTCATCTTCGCGGCAGGACTGATCGTGCTTCTTGTTGTCGCTGCAAGGCGAACGGCAGTGCATGTATCCGCGGTTGGCTAAGAAAACGCTAAACCATTCCCTTGCGCAACTCGTCCAACGGATACTTCGTCCCCCGCCACTCGATACCATCGTTCCATAGCGTCAGAAACATCGAGCGCAGCAGCGTGTAGATAAACAATGTCGTGCTCACCGGATGCAGCAAGAAATAATACGCCGGCACCGCCGACCGCCACGACATCCCAACATAAATCGAAAACATCGATCCCAGAGCAATCGCATAGGGCACTCGCGCCCACCCATGTGCCAGAAACATTCCCAGAAACGGTCCGAAATTCAAAAACGCCAATCCAAACGCCGAAAGTACCGTGCGCCACCACTGAAACGACAACACCGCAAAAAAATTCTTGGTCAGGTTGTTAACCACGCCCATCGCGCCCTTGGCCCAGCGAATCGAAATCAAATCCCCGCCAAAAACGTTACGCTGCGCAAAGCCCGCTTTCTTGACGACTTTCCCCAACTTCATGTCGTCCAGCACTTCCATGCGCAGCGCCTCGTAAGTACCCACCGCGTCGTACACGCGACGCCGCACCAGATTGAACGCTCCCACGCCCATGTGATCGTCGGTGCTCGGGTCAGCCACTTTCCACGGCCGGTGCCCGAACATGAACATGGTTTGGAAAAAAGCGATCATCATGTATTCGCCCGGCCGCTTCATGATCATCTGCGGAAACAGCACGACATGATCCGCCGGCACAGATTCCGCGTAAGCCATCGCCCGCCGCAGCGAATCCGGCTTGAACAGCACATCCGCATCGGTAAACAGCAACCAGTCGCCCGTCGCCTGATTGGCCGCCGTCCACATCGCATGAGTCTTCCCCAGCCACCCCGCAGGAAGTTCGGTGTGATGAATTACTCGCAGAGAGCAGAGCATGGGGTGCCCCATGTCTCGCTGCTTTTGCGAGACATGGGGATTTTGACTCACCCGCTCCATGATCTCGCCGGTAGAATCCATAGACCGGTCATTCACCGCTATGATTTCGTAGTTGTCATAGTCCAGTGCGAGCAGTGTATTCAGGGCCTGCTCGATACTCTCTTCTTCATTTCGAGCCGGAACAATAATCGAAATCCGAGGATTCCCCGTCGGCAAAACCGGATTCCGGTCCCACTCCGGACGGGAAACATCGGCCACACTAGGCATGCCAAGGGCAGCATCCACAATGCGGGAAAACCACGCGAGCGCCAGAATAGTTCCCGCAATCCAATAAAAATAGGACATTGCAGTTTTTTAGTGTTTCCTTTGTGCCCCTTAGTGTCCTTTGTGGTTCAATGCTTTCTGCCCGTCCACCGCCACCGCCGGCGCAAACTTCATCCCATAAAACAGTATGGCAGACGAGATCCCCATCGCGATCACCGGCAAGATAAACGCAGTCTGCAGCGAGCGTTTGTCGGCAACCCATCCCATCATTGTCGGCGACGGCACATCGCCCAAGATGTGGATGATAAAAATATTCACTGCGATCGCCGTCGCTCGAATATGCGCGTCCACCGAATTAATCACCGCGGCGTTCAGCGGCGAGGTATTTAACAGCAAAAAGAATGCGGAGACCGCGATCGCAGGCACCATCAGCCTTCCTCGCGAAAACAACGCCACAATCATGAACGGGATGCCCAAACCCATACTTGCGGCGGAAATCAAATAATAAGAACTCTTCATGCGCCGCAGAAGATAATCGCCCAACCACCCACCGCTCAGGGACGCGACAATCCCATCTCCGACAATGATCAGTCCGAACATGAAGTTAGCGGCTTCCAGCGAATAGTGCCGCTCACTGTATAGAAACTGCGGCATCCACACCTGGATGCCCCCCAGCGAATACGTCATGAACGCCATGCCCAGCGTAGCGGTGAGAAACGCCGGATTGCGCAGTAAGCCAAAAACAGTCGTGCGCTCAGGCGATGTCCGATCGTTGGCGGATTTCCCAGAACCGGATTTCAGCGAATCGAACTGCCCGCGTTCCGGTTCTTTCAGAAACAGCAGCAAGAGCGCGAGCAGGAAGCCGGGCGCAGCCGCAATGTAGAACGGAAAACGCCAACCGTAATGCGGAGCAAGATTTCCCCCGAGCAAGTATCCCGCCGCCGACCCAACCGGAATGGCCAGATAAAAAACCCCAAGAATCCGCGCCCGCTTGTCTTCCGAGAAAAGATCCACCACAAACGTGGGAGCAATCGTCACAAATGTTGCCTCCCCAATCCCGACCAGCGTGTGACGAACCAGAAGCTCGGTATAGTTGTGCGTGACTGCCGTCAGTAGCGTGAGGCCGCTCCAGAACATCGCGCCCACGACGATGATGAGTTTTCGCGAATACCGATCCGCTAGCGGCCCCACAAACGGCGCCGCGCACATGTAGCAAAGCAGGAAGGCGCTGGTTAAATATCCAACCTGAACCTTCGAGATGTGAAATTCTTCCTGCACCAGCGGCTGTACGGCAAACAGCACATTACGGTCTGCGTAGTTGAGCAGGTTGAGCGCAGTGAGGACAATCAGCGCGGTGCGCGGTTGGAGATCAGTCTGGGGCACGGGATGAGCGAATATAGCACGCCATCCCAACAGGGGACTATCATGAGACTTAGGATCCGGTTCAGAGGATTAATAATCTCAGCTATGAAAACTAGCCACACAATTCGAACACGTCCACGACAGTGGAAAGCTCACCCCGGTGAGATTCTGCGTGAAGAATTTCTCAAACCGCTTGGCATCTCCGCCTACGAACTGGCAAAACGCCTTCACGTTCCCGCGCCACGCATCAACGACATCGTACTGGAACGCCGTGGCATTAGCGCCGATACCGCCGTCCGACTGTCACGCTTCTTCAGAACGAGGGAGCAGTTCTGGCTCAACCTGCAAGGTGCCTACGAGGTCAGCCGGGTAATGGCGGAGCAAAGTGCGGAGATTGAGCGTATCCAGCCGCGAACGGCGTCCGCATCCGGGTAGCCGACGGCCCCTCACTTGGAAGCTGCTTTTCCCTTCGGTCTTGGCCACTTCGCCAGAATCGTTGTCGAGATCCCTCCTCGCGGACGGAACTCGCCTCGCACCTCAGCCCACACCGGCTTCGCCCACTTCACCACGTCTTCCAGAACTTGATTGACAATATTTTCCTGAAAGATTCCCAGGTTTCGATAGGACTGCAAATATTCTTTCAGCGATTTCAATTCCAGACAGCTCTCGTTCGGCATGTAGCGAATTGCCAGCACTCCAAAATCGGGCTGCCCGGTCTTCGGACAAACCGAAGTGAACTCGGGATCGTCAACCACAATTTCGTATCCAGGAAATTGATTCGGCCACGTCTCGATCTCGGGGAACTTTGCGTCGAGACCGGCAGCGGCGTGTTCAGGTGTGTAACGAGGCGATCTAACCATGCCGCTATTGTAGCGTTTGACAGCCTGCCAGCATCCAACAAGATACCGTGCTTGGAGCGTCTATCGGTAGGTTCGCAGCCTCCGGAATGGTAAATTACTACTTGCAGTTTTTGCTGCTGCACCCTGAAAGATTACTGGTTGGCATCGACCAACAATTCGAAAACGCCGTCCGCAAGGCGGTGGATCTGGCTCTCGTTCGCCCTGCTGGCACTCCTGGCGGTTCTCTACTCCTATCTACATCAAACCCCTTTAAGAGTCCGCACGACCTCGGTCGAACGCGGCCCCATTCGTAGCGTGGTTTCGACGAACGGCAAGATCGAGCCGATACAGAACTTTGAAGCGCATGCCCCGATTTCGACGACAGTCAAGCGCCTGCTGGTCAAAGAAGGCGATCACGTACGCAAGGGCCAGCTGTTGCTTGAGCTCGATGATGCGGACATCCGCACCCAGGCCGCACGCGCCCAGGCTCAAGTGAAGACAGCGCAAGCCGATGAGATCGCTCTGCAAAAGGGCGGCACGCAGGAAGAAGTTCTGACCGTGACTTCTCAGTTGATCAAGGCCCGCAGCGCCCGCGATGCCGCTCAGCGGAATCTCGATGCCCTACACCGCCTACAGCAGGACGGCGCTGCCTCACCCGGCGAAGTTCGTCAGGCAGAAGACGCTCTGCAGCGCGCTCAGGCCGACGTCACTTTACTCGAACAAAAGCAGAAGGATCGGTATTCCAAACCGGAAACCGCACGAATCGAAGCCCAGGCGGCGGAGGCCCAAGCGGCTTATGACGCTGCCGAGGATGCACTCGTCAAGTCGAGCGTCCGCGCGCCTTTCGACGGCATGGTCTATTCCCTTCCCGTGAAGCAGGGCGCGTTCGTGCAAGCAGGCGATTTGCTCCTCCAAGAAGCCGACCTATCGCGCGTGTTGGTTCGCGCCTTTGCCGACGAGCCCGACATCGGCCGCCTGCAGGTCGGACAAAAAGTTGAAGTCACCTGGGACGCCATTTCCGGCCGAATCTGGACCGGCACCGTGAGTACAGTTCCTTCAACCGTAAAGCTGCGTGTCTCCAGAAATGTCGGCGAGACCACTTGCGTGGTCGACAACAAAGATTTGCGCCTGCTGCCCAACGTCAATGTTGGCGTGACAATCGTCGTCGCGGAGCACAGCGGAGTCCTTACCCTGCAACGGGACGCTCTGCGCATTGATGAGGCCAAGCCCTACGTCTTCCGAGTCGTCGACAACCATCTGAAGCGTCAAACGATCGAGTTCTCGCTTCAGAATCTGACTCGTGTCGAAATCACTTCCGGCCTCTCCGAAGGCGACATCGTGGCATTACCTGCTGAGGACAAACCCCTCGTCGACGGCGCAGCCGTCAAGGTGGTCCCCTGAGGCATGGAGGAAGAGGGAGCCGGAGCGTGGGCGGGACCATGCGGCTGATTTCTCATCCTTGGCTCTGGCGGCAACTGCTGCCTTCGGCATTTCTTCTTGTCGTGTTGCCCTCCTTCGGATACGCAGCCACATCTCCTAAGGAACTCCTTGCCGCCGGTCGAGCGGACCAAGCCATTCAGACTCTTGAACTGCAGGTCAGTCGCACGCCCACCGACGCCGAAGGTTACAACCTGTTGTGCCGCTCTTATTTCATGATCGAGCAGTGGGAAGCCGGCATCGCCGCTTGTGAACACGCGAGAAATCTCGATCCGCGGAACAGCCTCTACCATCTATGGCTGGGCCGCGTCTATGGAGAGAAAGCCGAACGCGCCAAGTTTCTGTCTGCGATCAGCCTGGCAAAGAAAGTTCGCACATCGTTTGAGCGTGCCGTCGAACTCGACTCCAAGAATTGGGAGGCCCGGACCGACTTGGCTCAATTCTATGTAGAAGCGCCGGCCATCGTCGGCGGCGGCAAAGACAAAGCCCAGCAACAAGCCGATGCCCTCGTACCTTTGAATCTAGCTATGTCGCACTGGGTTCAGGCGCGCATCAACGCGAAAGAGAACGACGCGGCCGGAGCCGAGCGAGAATACCGCGCCGCAATCGTCGCCAGTCACTCCGGAACCCGCGCATGGCTTGACCTCGCGATTTTTTTACGCCATGCCAACCGGCTCGACGAAATGGAGCAGGCACTTCGCACCCTGGAGTCCAGCCCGGTCGACCATCCTGAATCCGTAATGGACGCCGCAAGCCTTCTGCTCCACACCGGGCGCGATTCTGCTCTGGGCGTGCGTCTGCTGCGCCGCTATCTCTTGTCTCCGGTCGAGGAGGGTCCCGCCTTCAAAGCGCACGATCTATTGGGACAGTTATTAGAAAAACAAGGCGACCGTCACGCCGCCGCCGAAGAGTTTCGCGCGGCCCTGGCGCTCTCTCACACTTACACCCGCGCTCAAGAAGATCTAAAGCGAGTCGAACATTGATCGAATCTGAGGTACCCAACAGCCAGCCCTGAGTGGAGTCGAAGGGTCGCGCCTTTGAAACATGGGAATTTCCGAACCCGTCGTATTCACCCCCTCCGACATTTAGAATCTCGCTGACATCCAATTCTTCATGAAATCATTCCAGATCACTCCGAGCAGATCACTCTGAAAGGGACGCAATGAATACTTCATGCCGCGCTGCGCATACTGCAAAGTGGATTCTGGCGGTCGCTTTACTCCCGGCTTCGTTGCTCGCCGAGCCCGTCTCTCTCAAGCACGTGGTGGAACTCGCCCTGACTCACAGTACCGCAGGTGCTATCGCGGCGGCTGACGAGGAACGCACCGCCGCCGGATATCGTGAGCTGCACAATAATTACATCCCTCAGCTCAACACAGGAGCGGGTCTCGGATATTCGTATGGCTTCCCCCTCTCCCTCGAAGGATCGGCCCCTTCCCTGTTCAACATCACAACCCAATCGGCGCTGCTCAATCCGTCTCTGCATGACTATGTGCGAGCAGCGAAAATCGACTCCACTGTCGCTTTCTTGAAGACGAAAGGCGAACGCAACCGAGTGATCGAGGACGCCGCATTGAGCTATGCAGAATTGGCGAAATGGGAACAGCGCCTTTCCCGCCTCCAAGAAACGGAGGCTGCGGCCAACAAGATGCAAGTAGCTGTAGCCGAGCGCGTCAAAGAAGGCGTTGACAGTGAACTCGACGGCACCCGCGCTCGCCTTTCCGCAGCGCGTGTCCGCCTGCGCATCGCCGAAGCGCGGGGAGCAGCCGACGTACTCCGCGAACACCTCGCCAAACTCACAGGTCTCGCCGCCACGAGCATTCAGACCGATCCCGATTCGATTCCTGCGCCTCCGGCATCCGCAACAGCGCAAGACGCACCGAAAGAAGCAGCAGACTCCAATCCCTCAGTGGAAGCCGCTGTGGAACACGCCCGCGCGCAGTATCTACGGGCTCAGGGAGAGCATAAAGCTCTTTGGCCAAGCATCGACTTCGCGGCGCAATATGCCTTACTCTCGAAGTTCAACAACTTTCAGAACTACTACATCCCCTCGAAACCCTGCGTCACTTCGCTCGGCGAGTTCCTGTGCGTGACCAATAACTTCCAGCAGAACAACGCCACGGTCGGAGTGAGTATTCGATTCCCGTTATTCAACGCCTCGCAGCGCTCGCGCGCTCAAGCCGCCGATGCGGAAGCCCGCAAAGCCACCAAGCAGGCGGAAGCTGTCAGGAATCAACTCTCGGAAGAAACTTTGCGC
>Ga0070731_10003741_pt1 | contig 13522 bp, 12 predicted proteins | sample Coa_R1_2_FD_66448 | JGI IMG/M metagenome (GOLD analysis project Ga0070731, IMG submission 66448) | Surface soil microbial communities from Centralia Pennsylvania, which are recovering from an underground coalmine fire - Coalmine... | ecosystem: Environmental > Terrestrial > Soil > Unclassified ... | reverse complement strand
GCGTCAATGCGTCCCTCCAGTAACGCCGCGATCGCGAACGAGAAAGTAATCGAGAAGCCAACGTAGCCGAGGTAAAGCAACGGTGGATGGAAGGCGAGGCCTGGGTCCTGCAAGATCGGATTGAGGTCGCGGCCTTCGAACGGCGCCTCGGCAATGCGCAAGAACGGATTCGACGTGATCAGGATGAAGAGCTCAAAGGCTGCGGCAATCCAGGCCTGTACCGCCAGTGCGTTAGCTTTAAGCTTCGCCGGCAGATTGCCGCCAAAAACCGCGACCAGCGCGCCGAAAAAGGCGAGGATCGAAATCCACAGCATCATGGAGCCTTCGTGGTTTCCCCAGACGCTGGTGAGCCGATAGATCAGCGGCATTTGCGAATTAGAATTCTCGTAGACGTTCAACACCGAGAAATCGGACGCCACGTAGCACTCGGCGAGCGCGCCAAACGCGATCGCCACGAAGGCGAATTGCGCCAACGCCGCCGGCGTCGCGATGCTCATAAGCAAAGGGTCATTGGTGCGGGTGCCGACGATCGGCATGGTGCCCTGGATGAGCGCCAGCCCGAGGGCGAGCATCAAAGCATACTGGCCGAGTTCGGGAATCATTTGTTTGCACCCGTGATCGGCAACGCCGCCCGTTGCGCATAATCATCCTTCCAATGCCCCGATTTCTTCAGAGCATCGGCAACCTCCTTCGGCATGTAAGTCTCGTCGTGCTTGGCGAGAATTGTGTCGGCATCGAATACGCCGGAATTGTCGAGCGTGCCTTCGGCCACTACCCCCTGCCCTTCGCGAAACAGGTCCGGCACCACACCGTGATAGACCACGGGTATCTCGGCCTTGCCATCGGTGACTTCGAAGCGGATGCGCAAACCGCCGCCGCGCACCACACTGCCGTCTTTCACCATCCCGCCAAGCCGAATGCGCGTTCCCGGGCTGACATGCTTCTCGACCACATCGCTTGGCGAATTGAAAAATACGATCGAGTCGCGGAACGCATTGAGCATGAGCCCAACGGCGACGGCGAGGACGCCGAGCGAGCCGCCGATCAGAACCAAGCGTCGCTGCTTGCGAGTCATTCTCGCTGTCTCCAGCGCATAGTGCCGTCCATCATCCTTCTAGACCAAGACCCTTTACGAGGTCATCGATCCGCTTGACCTCCTCGGGGTGTTGGACAAGTGCCTTCTTCGCGTCAGCGGCCGCGCTCTTTGCCTGTTCACGCTCGCCAAGCACGGCGTAGGCACGCACCAGCCGCACCCAGCCCTCAACGTCGCTGCCGTCGGTGTGCAGTCGATCAGCGAGCTTCGCGACCATACCGCGGATCATTTCGGTACGCTGAGCCTCCGGCATCTCTTGCGCCGCCGCCACGTCTTCTTGGCGCGGGCCCGGAGCCTCGCCCGCAACCGGCTCGCCGGTGACGCGTGCCAGCGATTCGCGAACAAGTCCAACCCACGGCGCATTCGGCGGCGCATCTTTCAGCATGGCGCGCCATTTGTCGGCAGCAGCGTCGCGCTTGCCGTCCTGCTCGTCGGCCAGACCTAAAAAGAACCGCGCCTTCGGTTCGCGCGGGTCGAGCGCAACAGCGCGCTCAAATTCTTTCTTTGCTTCGTCCGTCACCACGCCATTGGCGGCGCCGGCCAGCGCCTCGCCGAGTGCGGAATCGCGGCCGGCAGTCTCTCCGTTGAGCACAAGCGATTTGCGAAACGCCACAACCGCATCATCAAAGCGACCCAGCCGCATATAGACCGGCCCGATTACCTGCCAGCCAGCGCCGTCATTGGGATTTTGCGCAAGATGCTCCTCGACCCGGCCAATCAGCTTCGCGATGTTTTGTTGATCCTGCGGTGTAGCCGAACGCGCGTATGCGGGCTGCCCTGGAATTTCCGGCGAACCGAGCGCCGCGTAGAGGCCAACCGGAAGGAGCAAGAGGACGATCAGCGCTGCCACGGCCGCAGCGCGGCGATGCCAAAGCGGCTGCGTTGGCAGCGGTGCTGGCGCTTGCGTATCCGCTGCCGCCAGCAAACGCCGCGAAACCTCGACGCGGGCGGCCTCCGCCTCGGCTTCGCCGATGAGACCCGCGCTGCGGTCGCGGCCGATTTCTTCCAGTTGATCCTGGTAGACGACAAGATCACTGCCTCCTTGCCCGGCGCGTGGCTTGCGCGCAAGCGGCCAAAGCACGGCGAGAATCGCCGCAACGCTCATCAATGCAAAACCTATCCAAAGCATGATGCCGCTATTTCAGAGTCACTCCGGGCGACCTTGCGATCCGCATCCTTGCGATCCGCATGTAACCCAGCAAAAAGGCTGGAACTCAAGCCATGGAGCCCCTTTGCCGCCGCTGGTTACAACACGACGTGAATACGGCCGCAATGGGAACATCAGCGCGTCAATTGCGCACTCTCGCCCGCCGGTCTGGCCGGGATGCTCCGGTCGGCGGCCAATCCTGCGCGGTCTCCACTCAGGAACGTCTTGCTGAGCAACCACGTCTCCCGAACGGCGCCGTTGCGGTTCTAATCTTGCCGCGATTAAGAAGATGTTACGGATATTTTTTGCTACGGCGTCGACGCTGCGCAGATGGCGACCAGAGGACTTTTCGACGGGTTGGATTCCGCGCCGCATGAAGCTCCCCGCTCGCCAAGAAACCTCGCCGCGCTTCGTGCAGGCCCGCAATAAGCGGTGACCAAAACTTCGTTGTCGTGGCACACCACCGTGCAATCGCCATTAAGGCAGTTCAAATGCACGACCCGAACGTTCGGCGACGCCGCAGGCCCCTGCTCGCCGCGCGCCCCCTGGGGTCCGGCAAGCCCGGCAGGCCCCTGTGGGCCTGGCGGACCTGGATCGCCCTTCGGACCTGCTGGTCCGGCGGGGCCCGCGTCGCCTTGCGGTCCCTTGCCGCAACCGGCCAGCGCCGATACCAGCGCGATGGCAAGTATGAGATGATGCACTGCACGCATGGTGCTTTCCTTCTAGTCCGGTGGACCCTCGGCGCCTGCAATAGAAAGTTGCACAACGCTTTCAGTTCCATGGAATTGCGACAAGGTGCCGAGCCCGTCCCGGTGCTGCACACTGGCGGCTGCGAGTCGGTTTGGCTAAGACTCGCTCTCCGTGAGAGTTTTGCGATTTCGCCAAGCGCGTGCCGCAGCTGGCGCGCGAACAGCCGATAGAGGAAGCCATGCGCCGCCACTGGCATCGACTTATTCGGGGCACGATAGCATCGCTGGTTTTAACGAGTGCCCTGGCGTTGATGGCGTGGGGAGCGCGCGCTGGAGATTATCCGACACGTGTCGTTAGGATCGTGGTGCCCTATCCGGCCGGTGGTACGGCCGATGTGATGCCGCGCATCATCGCCGATTGGCTTTCGCGCAAGTGGGGCCAGTCGGTCATCATCGAGAACCGCACGGGGGCGGGCGGCAATATCGGCGCGGAGGCGGTCGCCAAATCCGACCCCGACGGCTATACGCTGTTGTCGGCGCCGCCCGGACCGCTGGTCGTCAATCAGAACCTCTATCAACACCTCGATTTCGATCCGCTGCAATTCGAGCCGATAGTCGTCATAGGTCGCGTGCCAAATGCGCTCGTGGTCAATCCGGACAAAATCAAAGCCAACACAGTGAAGGATTTCGTCGCCTATGCGGAGGCAAATTCCGGGAAAATCACCGACGCCACGCAGGGCAACGGCACGACGTCACATTTGACCTCGGAACTATTCCAGATGATGGCGCACGTGAAACTGCAAAACGTGCCTTATCGCGGCTCAGCGCCGGCGCTCAACGATCTCGTGGCCGGCAACGTCGACTGCATGTTCGATAACCTCGGCGTGTCGATGCAATTTGTAAAAGCCGGCAAACTGAAGCTAATTGCAGTCGCCTCCCTGCAGCGCGTGGCCTCCCTCGCCGACGTTCCCACCATTGGCGAAACCTTGCCCGGTTTTGCTTCCGTGACTTGGTTCGCGCTGGCAGCGCCGCCCAAGACACCCGCTGCGATCGTCGATAAGGTCAACGCCGACGTGAACGAGGCGCTGCACGATCCAAGTATCGTTCAGCGCCTTGCCGATCTTTCGGCTGAGCCGGCCGGAGGCACCGTGGCGGCCACCGCGTCTTATTTCCGGGAAGAAGCCGTGCGTTGGAAGAATGTCATCACGTCTGCACACGTAACGCTTGATTGAGGCGGGGTAGGCATGGCCGCGGATGCCAAATCGCTGCCCGCCCGCCGTAAAAGATGCCGCGACGTCGGCTCGATTGCCTCCGCAATCTTTCTTGCCGGCACCGTCGCCTGCACTGCGGCCGAATCCTATCCGACCCGCCCAATAAGGCTGCTCGTCGGTTTTCCGGCCGGCGGCCCGACGGATATTCCGGCGCGGTTTATTGCTGACCGCCTGAGCACACAACTCGGCCAGAAAGTTTTTGTCGAGGACAAGCCGGGCGCGGGCGGCATGATCGCTCTCGATGACATGCTCGCCCAGCCGAAGGACGGCTACAATCTTCAACTCTGCACCTACTTCGACGCGATCAACACTCTGCTCTACAAGAACGCCTCGTACAGACTAGGCGATATCGCCCCCGTAACCATGGTGTCCAAGTACTATTATTTGATAGCGCTTGCCAAATCGGTGCCGGCAGAGACGTTCGATCAATTCGTCGCCTACGCTAAAGCGCATCCTGGGGACATCCTCTACGGCACGGTGGGCGCCGGATCGACGCAGGAGCTGGTCGCTCATGAACTGGAGAAATCCGCCGGCATCAAAATGACCAAGGTGCCGTTCAAGGGGTCCACCGAGATCACTCAGGAGATGCTGGCCGGCCGTGTACATTTTCAAGTGGGGCCCACGCTCGCCATCGCTCCGTATTACAAGACCGGCGAGCTGAAGGTGGTGGCGACAACCAGCCCGGAGCGGTTGAAGAGCTTTCCCGAAATTCCGACATTGGCCGAACGTGGCAATGCGCTCTCGCCTTATGGTTGGCTCGGTGTCTGCGCCGTTGCCGGAACGCCCAAGCCGATCGTTGACCTTCTCAACCGGCATGTTACATCGATCACGCAGTCCGACGAGTACCGGCAGTTCCTGGAGAAAACCGGGAGCATCCCGGCGGCAACGACGCCGGAAGAATTCGGCCGCATATTCGCTCAAACCATCCGCGAGGCGGCGCCCTACATCCGCGAATTCCATATGCAAATCGAATAGCCGAGCCATGAAGCACAGCAGCGATCGTATTCTCACGACCCATGCGGGCAGCCTGCCTCGGCCGGCGGATTTGCTTGCGCTCGTGGAGCGCGACGGCCCAAAAGCGTTCGACTCGCCCGCGGCGGCTGCCCAGCTGCATGGCGCCGTCGCCGACATCGTGCACCACCAAGCAGACCTCGGCATCGATGTGGTCGATGACGGCGAATACGGCAAACCGAGCTTCGTCAGCTACATCAACGAACGGCTCGGTGGCTACGAGGTCGATCGCAACGCAGGGCCGCGCAACCAATGGGCTACGTCACGCGAGGGCCTGTCGTTTCCCGAGTTTTATTCGCAGACCCATGCTGCCTCGACCCACACCCACATGATCTGCACTGGCCCGATTACTTATAAGGGGCATACGCGACTCCAGCGCGATATCGATAATTTCAAAAACGCGCTGAAAGGCGCGAAGGTCGAGGAAGCCTTCATGCCGGCGATCTCGCCGTCCAATATCGAGGATTGGCAGAAAAACGCCTATTACAAATCGACCGAGGAATACATTTTCGCCATCGCCGACGCGATGCACGAGGAATACAAGGCCATCGTCGATGCCGGCTTCCTCTTACAGATCGACGACCCGCGGCTTGTCACCTATTACATCATTCATCCGGAAGTTAACATCGCCGACTGCCGCAAATGGGCGGAGCTTCGCGTCGAGGCGCTTAACCACGCGCTGCGCGGGATTCCCGAAGAAAAAATCCGCTTCCACACATGCTACGGAATCAACATGGGGCCGCGCGTCCACGATATGGAGCTTAAGGATATCGTCGACATCATTCTGAAAATTCGCGCCGGGGCTTATTCGTTCGAGGCCGGCAACCCCCGGCATGAGCACGAATGGAAAGTGTGGAAGAACGTCAAGCTGCCCGACGGTAAGATTCTGATTCCGGGTGTCATCTCGCACTCCACGGTATTGGTCGAGCATCCCGAACTGGTGGCGGAGCGCCTGGTGCGCTACGCCGGCGTCGTCGGACGCGAGAACGTGATCGGCGGCTCCGATTGTGGCTTTGCGACCTTCGCCGGCTCGAAAGAAGTGCATCCTTCGATCGTCTGGGCAAAATTCAAGTCGCTTACCGACGGTGCACGGATCGCCTCGAAAGAGCTGTGGGCACATTAGCCGTCCCTCTTCCTCCGAAGATGGACCCATCACTGAGCCTTAACTTCCCCTTTCGTGGCTGTGCCCAAAGGGTACGATCTTGTTGTCGACGTCGTGCCCGATGTCGGCGCGTCCCAACCAGGGGATTCCGGCTCTGCGGCACCAATACCGAGCGATCTCTTCTTCGTTCATTCCAAACTCTGGCTCATTCGGCGTAATATTGCTGCAACGCCCGAGCATGATGCCTGACACGCGCCGGATACTGGCGTTGCTGGTGATGTGAAACAGCGAGCGATCGATTCTGTACTTTGCCTCGCTCACCTCCTCCAACATCAGCACGTGCCCCTCGAGGACAGGCTCCAGCGGCGTGCCCAGGAGTTGGCTCAGCACCGTTATGTTGAATGCTGCCGTCATTTTCGAGCCGTCGACAGTCGGCTCGAGCGCCTCAGGCGCTCGATCGATTATCCAGGCCAGCGCTCTCGCGATTGTTGCATCCCCCCCATCGCGAAGGACGTCTTGCGCGACAGGGCCGTGCGCCACGCCCCTAAATCCCATCCGGTACAAAGCTGCAAGCAGCATGCCGGCGTCGCTGTAGCCCATGTAGGTCTTTCCCCAGGACGGTTGCTTCAACCCGGACATGATCGTCTCGGCGACGCGGCACGACCCGTACCCGCCGCGTGCGACCCAGACCGCGTCGAAGCTTTCGTCATTGGCGACGTCGAGGAAGGCGCGGGCGCGCGTTTCATCATCACCCGCGAAATGTCCGTGCGATTCAAAGCACTGCGGATGGAAGACGATCTCAGGCGTCCGATCCGGATAGAGACGCTTGGCTAGCGCCGGAACGCGTGCAGCGACTTCCGGAGACAAACGCGAGGCCGGCGCGACGACGCCAATCTTGCAGCTCTCCCTGCTCACGCGAACTCCCCCGTTTAAGTTGCTCCTTCATCGGCAATGCCTGTAGATTTCGCCGATGCCCCAACACGGAGATTACTTTTTCTGCGGCATCGGCGGTAGCGGCATGACTCCGCTCGCGTTGATCATCCAGGCGACGGGCGGACGTGTCGAGGGCTCTGACCGCGCGCTCGACCAAGGACGCAACGGCGAAAGATTCGATTTCTTGCGCGAGCGCGGTGTCCTGCTCCACCCGCAGGACGGCAGCGGAATTCACCGCGACAGCCAGATTCTGGTCACCTCCGCGGCGGTCGAGGAGACAATCCCCGACGTGCAAGCGGCGCGGCGCGTCGGTGCCGCGGTCATGACGCGGGCAGAGCTTCTCGCCCAACTCTTCAATCAGGCGGCATTCAGCATCGGCGTCGCCGGCACCAGCGGCAAGTCCACCACCGTCGGCATGATCGGGTGGATTCTGCAGCGCTCCGGGAAGAGCCCCACCATCATGAACGGCGCCGACATGAAGAACTTCATCGACCCAAGCTCGCCGTTTGCCAGCGCCCGGGTCGGCAACGGCGAAATTTTCCTCAGCGAAGTTGACGAAAGCGACGGCTCGATTGCACTTTTCAAGCCGCGCGTGGCGGTCGTGAACAATATCTCGCTTGACCACAAATCGCTCGACGAGCTGCGTACCCTTTTCCGAGGCTTCGTCGCCAATGCGCAAACGGCGGTACTGAATCTCGATAACGCCGAAACAGCGGCGCTTACCGCCGATTTGAGGCCAGGTCACGCGGTGACCTACAGTTTACGCGTGACGGAAGCCGATCTTCTCGCCTCAGCGGTGACCCCCGCGCCGGCCGGTATCGCGTTCCGGGTTAAAGCGCGCGATACCGGCGAGACTGCCAGCGTAGAGCTAAGAGTTCCGGGGGCACACAACGTCTCGAATGCCCTTGCGGCTTTGTGTGTCGCGAAGGTTTGTGGCATTGGGCCCGCAGAGGCTGCGTCTTATCTGGGCGGGTTCATGGGGATCCGCCGGCGATTGGAGGTCGTGGGCACTGCAAACGAGATCACCGTAATCGACGACTTTGCACATAACCCCGACAAGATCGCCGCCACGCTCCAAACCCTGCACGCATTCCCCGGCCGATTGCTGTTGATGTTTCAGCCCCACGGCTACGGCCCGATTCGCCTGATGAAGGATGCTCTCGTGGATTGCTTTGTGCGCGGGCTGAAAGATGACGACATCCTGGTCATGCCGGAGCCCGTGTATTTCGGCGGCACCGTCGATCGCCGCGTTGGAAGCCACGACGTTGTTCGCGAAATTGAGCGGCAGGGTCGGAACGCCCTCGCCTTCCCAGACCGTGTTAGCTGCGGCGAGGCTTTGGTTAACCTCGCCCGGCGTGGCGATCGTATTGTCATCATGGGAGCGCGCGATGATTCGCTTTCGCTTTTCGCACGCGAGCTCCTTCGCCGGATATCGGCCTCTGAGGCTCAATTGCAAGAAAGCCGCGGTTAGATCCGCCCAATTCCGCGGCGCGAAGCGAGCAGGCTACCAATCAATCGCCAGGCAGGGCGAGTTCGGCGCGCAGGCCGCCGATCGGAGCGGTGTCGAACGTGAGCGCGCCGTTATAAAGACCTGCGAGTTCGACCACGATGGAAAGTCCAAGACCCGAGCCCGGCTTGGTTTCGTCCAGCCTCCGTCCGCGCGTCGCCACTTGTTCGCGGTCAGCCGGCGAAAGACCGGGGCCATCATCGTCAACGATAATGCGTACGTGAGCCTTCTCTGCGTTGTCGCTACCTTCGACTTTCTGTCCTTTTGCGTCGGTGGCCGCATGATCGGTCACCACCTCGATAGCGACCCGCGAGTGCGCCCACTTACAGCCATTGTCGACCAAGTTACCAATCATCTCCTCAAGATCCTGTTGCTCGCCGCGGAAGTAGGCGTGCTCAGGGACGTCCACCGCGATGGCGATATCGCGCTCACGGTGAATCTTCTGCATGGTACGCGCGAGCGCAGACACCACGGGGCAAACGTCGGTCAGCGTGCCGACGACGGTCGAGCGGGCAGCAAGACGTGCGCGCTCAAGCTGACGCGCCACCTGATCGCGCATGATGTCGGCCTGCTCGCGGACCTTCTGTGCGAGCGGATCGTCGCTTCGTGCCGCCGCCTCGTTGACGATGACGGATAGAGGCGTCTTCAGGGCGTGAGCGAGATTACCCACATGCGTCCGCGCGCGCTCGACGATCTCGCGGTTGGCCTCCAGCAGCGCATTGGTCTCGCGTGCGAGCGGCGCGATCTCTACGGGGAATTCCCCCTCGAGGCGCTCGGCGCGGCCAGAACGGATCGCGGCCAAGCTCTGCGAGATGCGCGCTAACGGGGCCAGACCGAAGCGGACTTGCAGCGCGGTGGTGACCAATAACGCGAGCGTGAGAAGAGCGAAGATTGCGCTGATGGCACGGTCGAAACCGCGCGTCTCCTCGTCGATCTCCGAAGAGTCGCCGGCAACCACGATCAAATATTTGCCGTCATCGCCGAGGTCGATATTGCGCTCGACCAGACGCAGCCTCTGTTCCTCGGGACCCTGTACGTAGCCCTGAACGGGCTCGGTGGCTGCGGCTTGATCGCTACCGAGGTGAGGCAACACTGAATCCCACAATGAGCGGGACGAGCGAACGTCGGGCTTTTTCGCATCAAGACGCGTGACTTGCCAATACCAGCCCGACAGCGGCAAATCGAACAACGGTTCGCCGATCGACTGTGGAAATTTGTCACCACCCTCCTCCGGCGACGCCACGTCGGCGACCAGCGTGCGCAGATAGACATCGAGACGCCGGTCAAACGCGCGCTCTACCGCGTGCCGGTACAGGGTGGAAAGCGAGAAGCCCGTGATGATGAGGATAACGAGCGTCCACGCGGCCGCCCACAGAAACAGGCGCAGAGCAAGCGAGTTAGTGCGCATCGGGTGGGGTAAGCAGATAACCGAGGCCGCGCACCGTCTGGATCACGTCGACACCGAGTTTCTTGCGAATTCGGCCAACGAACACTTCGATGGTGTTGGAATCGCGGTCGAAGTCCTGATCGTAGAGATGCTCGACGAGTTCGGTGCGGGAAACGACGCGTCCGGCATGATGCATGAGATAGGCGAGCAGCCGATACTCGTGCGACGTGAGCTTTACCGGATTGCCGTCAACGGCAACGCGGCCCGTCCGAGTATCCAGACGCACCGGCCCACAGGTAAACTCGCTTTTGGCGTGGCCAGCCGAGCGGCGGAGCAGCGCACGCACCCGCGCCAGCACTTCCTCGAGGTGGAACGGCTTCGCAACATAGTCATCGGCGCCAGCGTCGAAACCCTGCACCTTGTCGCTCCAGCGGTCGCGCGCGGTGAGAATGAGCACCGGCATGGCGCGGCCAGCGCGCCGCCAGCCCTCGAGCACTGAGATGCCGTCCATTTTTGGCAGGCCAATATCCAGAATGACGGCGTCGTAGGGTTCGCTCTCACCGAGATAGTGACCCTCCTCACCATCGAAAGCGCGATCGACCACGTAACCGGCTTCGGTCAGCGCGGTTGAGAGCTGCCGGTTGAGATCGGGATCGTCCTCGACAACAAGTAGGCGCAATGAAATAAAACTCCGCTCAGCGCTGCCCCACCAGCGTGCCCTTCACGGCATCGACGGTCAACCGCGCTACTTTGCCATCGCGCGCCAAAACCGTCAGCACATAGACAAGCCCATCCGCGCCACGACACAGCCGCGCCCGGACCAATGTGCCGGCCACGCGCTTTCTGGCGGCTCGCGCGGCGGCGGCAAGATGGATCACTTTGCCGCTCTCCTCCACGGCCTTGCGCTCCTTCTGATCGAGGCAGGCATGTGAAGGCGCAGCGTCGGAACGCGGCGGTTCTGCGGGTGGAGCGGCCTCTTCCGCCCGTGCCAGCCCTAGAGTAAGCCCGGTGAGCACAATAATGACTGCCCGCACGATGTAGTGCATGTTTTGACCTAGGCGCCGAGAACTGAACGGTGAATGAACGGCTGTTTTAGGGCAGGTTAGGCCTGAAATATTGAGGGTGCGGGAATGATTTTTCACCGTATCGCATCGGCGCGCGCAGCGTTGCTCTATCTTGTCGCCGCGTTTTCAGTCACGGCCGCCGACAATCTCGCCACGGCGATGGTCGGTGGGGCACAGCCGGCGGCTGATAGGCTTGGGCAATCGGTCGTTATGCTCGACGGCTCCGGCGGCACCGTGTGCACCGCAACCGCTATCGGGCGCGATCTTCTGCTCACGGCAGCGCACTGCGTACAGCCCGGATCCGAATACAAGCTCCTGGAAAACCCCGCCAGCCGAGAGGCGAAGCTGAAAGATATCGCCCGCATCGAACGTCATCCCCAATTCGACCTCAAAAGGCTTTTTGCCCACCTCGCCACGGCCGACGTAGCGCTGATCAAGCTCGCCGCGCCGCTGGCGGCAAAAATCCCTGCAGTCCGCCTTGGCAGTCAAAGCGAAGTTGTGGCAGTCGGCGATGCTCTCGCTGTAGTGGGCTACGGGGTTACCGCGCGCGGCGCCGAAAGGCTCGACGGTATGGTGCGCGCCGCGACGCTTGTGGCGACGGGTCAACCCGGCTCGCTGCAAATCCGTTTGTTTGATCCTCGAACCAAAGGCGAAGCCGCCGGCCTCGGTGCCTGCACCGGCGATTCCGGCGCACCGGCATTTCGTGAAGAGAACGGCGGTTATGCTCTCATCGGCGTCGTGAGCTGGTCGACCGGACCGAAGCTCACCGCCGGCTGCGGCGGCCTCACCGGCATTACCCCAATCGCCCGTTACCGGAACTGGATCGTCGGCACCGCCGGAGCGCTCGGTTCCCCACTCATGCCTTGACTGGATTTAGAATCGGCAGCGCTCAAATACTGAGGCCGCTATTCCGCCGCTGCCGGCGAAGAAGTCTCTCGCGGTACCGGTGCCGCCATGATCGTGGTGCGCAAAGGCCGCTCCTCCATAATAAGAAGCGCCACAATGCCTACCAACAGAAAGGCAACGGCCACGGCGAAAATGAAACTGAACATATGGGCGAGCACGTCTACGGTGGCGGTCTGTGCGACCGTAATCACTGCGATGGTCGCGCCGCGCTGCGGCGCAGCGCCAAGATGCCCAAGCATAATCGCGCCCATGATCGCGACAATCAATGCACTTGCCAACGCGCGAAAGAAATTCATCGTGCCCATGGCAATACCGATTTGTTGGTGGGCAACCGCGTTTTGGATCGAGACAGTGACAATCGGATAGGAACTGCCCGTGCCCATGCCAACTAGACACATGATGGAGGCCACCGCCCACACCGGCATCAGCGGATAAATCACCAACAGCATCACGGCGACCGACGCGAAACTCAGGAAGAGGATCGGCACCCACTTGTAGCGATTGAGATGCAACATGGCGCGCCCCGAGAGAAACGAGCCAGGGGTCGTCATCATGACGATCGGGATCAACGCCAAGCCGGAATCGCTCGCCGACAGGCCATGGACCAGCTCATAATAGAGCGGCACGAAGATGGTAAGACCGATACTGACGCCCTGGGCACAGGAAGCACCGAGTGTGCCGAAGCGCATCACGGGATTGTTCAGGACAGCCAGCGGCAGGAATGGTTCCGGCACCCGCAGCACCCACCAGATGAAGATCGCCGCCAAAAGCAGCGAAGCAACGATGAGCGCGGCGATCTGCGGCGACAGCCAAGGATAGCGCGTCCCGCCCCAAGTCAGGGCGAGCAGTAACGCCATTGCTGACGCCACCATCAGTCCGGCACCAGTGATGTCGATCGCATGGGCGCGGGCGTGACGCGGCAGACGTTTGAGCTGCCTTTGCGACAACAAGGCTGCGACGAAGCAAAGCGGCACATTGAGCCAAAAGATCATTGACCAGTGCAGATGCTCGGCGATGACCCCTCCCAGAACGGGACCTCCGGCCCCCGCGACGATCCAGACCGACCCGGTGTAAGCTTGGTAGTAGCCGCGCTCGCGCGGCGGTACCGCGTCGGCGATGATCGACTGCGCCAGCGGTACGATCCCGCCGCCGCCCAGCCCCTGCAGGCCGCGCGCCATGATGAGCATGACCATGCTCGGCGCAACCGCGCTCGCTGCCGAGCCCGCCATGAATACGCCAAGCGCGACCAGCATCATGCCGCGGCGGCCGTAGATGTCGCTGAGCTTGCCGTAGAGCGGGGCGACCAGAGTTGACGTCAACAGATAGGCGATCACCACCCATGAGAGATTTTCGAAATCGCCGAAGGCGCGACCGATGGTTGGCAGCGCCGTCGCCACGATGGTCTGGTTCAG
>Ga0070731_10003740_pt1 | contig 13527 bp, 11 predicted proteins | sample Coa_R1_2_FD_66448 | JGI IMG/M metagenome (GOLD analysis project Ga0070731, IMG submission 66448) | Surface soil microbial communities from Centralia Pennsylvania, which are recovering from an underground coalmine fire - Coalmine... | ecosystem: Environmental > Terrestrial > Soil > Unclassified ... | reverse complement strand
GGCACGACCCGGGGCCGCCTGCACGTCGACGGACTCGCCGATCTGGCCGACGGCGGCAGCCTGAACGGGCTGGTCGCGCCGCCATCGGCGGTGACCGATCCGGCCGGCGAGGCGAAGACGATCGCGAGCCTGACCGGCCTGGACGAGACGACCCTCGAGGCCACCCTCCGCTCGATCGCCCAGCAGCCCGGCGACACGCCCCAAGTGGTGCTCGGCTCGATCCCCGATACCGCGTCGTCCTCGATCCCCACCGCGATCTCGAAGGGCAGCCTGACCGGCTTCATCGTCCAGGGCCTGCCCGACGTGGCGGTGGCCGGCACCGCGGGGATCACGTTCGTCGAGCAGACGACCGCGGGCAAGGCGTTCCTGGTCCCGACCAGCGCCCCGGTCACCGGGCTGGCCAACGTCGACGTCGGGTCGCCCTCGCTCTACGTGGCCGAGTCTGACAAGACAGTGTCCCAGGTGTCGATCGACGATCCCACGGCCGGGACGATCACGGCCCCCAGCCTCCAGACGTCGCTGGCAATGCCCGGCCAGGTCAGCAAGGTGGCCTACGACGCCGCGACCCAGATGCTCGAGGTCCTGGGCCGAACCGCCGACGGTTCGGCCGAGACGGTTTACGTGGTCGATCCGCAGGTCAACGGCGGCACGCCGGGCGCCACGTACGCCGACGCCCAGCTGCCGATCACCAGCGTCGCCTGGGCGCTCGACGCCAATCACGACTATCCGAGCACCGACCGGGAGGCCCTCCTGGTGGCATCGGCCGACGGCACGATCGCCTCGATCGACGTCGGTGGCGACCCGTTCGCGTGGCGCTTTCCGGGCGTCGTGCTCGGCGTCCTGACCGCGGTCTTCATGTACCTGCTGGCCCGGATCCTGTTCAAGCGCCGCTCGATCGCGATCCTGGCCGGAGCCCTGGTGGCCGTCGACGGGATGTTCTTCGTCCAGTCGCGAATCGCCATGAACGACGTCTATGTGGGCTTCTTCATCGTCGCCGCCTACACCCTCTTCGCCGCGATCTGGACGGGCTGGTGGCGCTGGCGCTGGGCGTGGCTCGTGGGCCTGCCGATCGTGGGCCTCCTGCTGGGCCTCGCCCTGGCGAGCAAGTGGGTCGGGCTGTACGCCATCGCCGGGGTCGGGATCCTGATCCTGGGCCGCTCGGCTCTCGGCCGGATGATCCTGATCCTGTCGCTGATCGCGGGCACAGTCGTGCTGGGCAACGCCGCCCTGACGGCGATCCCGGCGATCCACCCGACCAGCGGCCCGAACTACTTCTTCGTGTTCGTCCTCCTTGCCCTGACGATCGCCACGGTTCTGTACACGGTCCTGCGCCCGGTCGCCTGGAGCGACGACGAGACCCGCCTGGCGATCGCCGGTCCGGCGCTGCTGGGCATCGTCGTCTTCCTGGCCGCGGTCGCCCTGAACATCTGGACGACCTCCTACACGCTGGGCTCCATTTCGATCAAGCCGGTCGAGGTCGCCGCCGGCCTGATCGTCAGCTCGGGGATCATCTACCTGCTCTTCCGGCTGGCCGGCTCGTTCGGGATGGGTCCCCTCAGCCCGCCACCCGAGCCGGGCGATCCACTGGCCCAGGCGCCCCTGGCGTCGCCGCCGCCGGCGGGCTGGCTGCGCCTGGGCTGGGGGTTCGGGATCCCGATCGTGTGGATGATCGGATCACTGCTGCTCCTGCCCGTGGTGGTCTATGTCGTGAGCTATATCCCGTGGGCGGTCTCGACTGCCGGCGGCCCGCAGCTCTTCCCGGGCTGGCCGCCGGGCCACACCGGCCAGACCCTGGTCGACCTGACCCAGGCCATGTACAACTATCACAACACCCTGCGCGCCACCCACCCGGCCTCCTCGCCGTTCTGGGCGTGGCCGCTCGACTTCAAGCCGGTCTGGTTCTACGAGTCGAGCTTCGCCGGAAACACGTCCGCGGCGATCTACGACAACGGCAACCTGGTGACCTGGTGGCTGGAGATCCCGGCGATCGCCTTCGTCGCCTGGCAGGCATTCAAGCGCAGCAGCCTGGGCCTCGGCCTGATCCTGGTCGGGTTCATCCTCCAGTGGGTGCCCTGGATGCCGATCGACCGGGCGACGTTCCAGTACCACTACTACACCAGCCTGCCCTTCCTGGTCCTGGCCCTGGCCTACTTCCTGGCCGAGCTCTGGCACGGCGCCTCGCGCCATACCTGGCTGCTGGCCCGCGCCTCGGCCGCGGCCGTGGTCCTCGGCCCCGGCCTGCTGTGGGCGTTCAAGGGGCCGCTGTGCAACTACGTCCGGGTCAATGCCGCGAACCCCGGTTCGGGAGCCTGCGTCGATTCGACGCCCGGCGACCTGCTGGTCACGGTCCAGGCCGCCGGCCTGGGGCTGGTGATGGTCGTCGCCGCGATCCTCCTCGTCGCCCAGCTCGTGCGGCTGCGCCACGGCGGCACGGACCGCCAGCTGTTCCGGATCGTGGGCACCGCGGTGGGCGCCGTCATCGCCGTGCTCGTGGTCCGGGCGGTGCTGCCCGACACGCCCCTGATCGACCAGGCCGGCTTCTCGACGGCACCGATCGCCTTCGTCCTGCTGGCGATCCTGGTCCCGATCGCGTGGGTCGTCCTGACCGCCCGCGACGCGCGCCGGTTCGTGGCCGGGGTGCTGGCGGCGGCGGCGGTCTTCTTCGTCGTCTTCTACCCGAACCTCGCGGCCCTGCCGCTGCCCTCGTCGGTGTTCAACGCCTACCAGGGCATCCTGCCGACCTGGCTCTACCCGTTCCAGTTCCCGGACAACACCGACACCTCGGTCGGCGCCCAGCCCGTCCTGTCCCTGATCCCGATCCTGACCGCGGTGATGCTGGCGGTCCTGTGCCTGGTCGTCGGCTACAGCGCCTGGTCGTCGCGCATCCCGCGGGTGAGAGCCGACGGCGAGGGAAGCGGCGGCGACGGGCCGGTCGGGCCGGTCGGGCCGGCAGCCGGGGGCGAGGCGACCTGACGGTCAGTCCGGCTCGACCGCCGGCCCAAACGGAGCGGGGATCTCGGAGTGGAAGTCGGGTGGCAGGCTGCCGCTGGCGGCCAGCCGCCGGATCACGAAGCCGTAATACGCCTCGACCTTGGCCGACACGCGCTCCCAGCTGAACTCGGCCGCCCGGAGTGGGCCAGCCTGGCGCATCGACTCGCGCAGGACTGGGTCGCCCAGCAATCGGGCAATCGCGGCCGCCAGCTCCTTGGGCTCGTGGGGCTCGACGAGCAGGGCGTTCTGGCCACGCCGGACGACGCCCTTGTAGCCGTGGATATCCGAGCACACGATGGGGGCGCCGGCGGCCATTGCCTCGAGGAGCACGATCCCGAACGATTCCCGTCCGGTAGCCGGTGAAACGAAGACGTCGGCGGTCTTGTACAGCTGGGCCTTCTCGGCATCGCTGACCCGGCCCAGGAATTCGACGTCGAGCAGGCGGCGGGTCAGGACGTAGCGCCGTGCCTCGCGCTCCTGGGGTCCAGAGCCGACGATCAGCAGCCGGCAGGCCACGCCCTCGCGGCGCAGCAGGCGGTAGGCCTTGAGCAGCTCGAGGAGGCCTTTGCGCGGCTCGTGGCGGCCGACGAACAGCAGGTTCGGGGTGCCGTCCTGCCAGCGCGACAAGGGCACCGCCCGTTCGAAACGGGCCACGTCCACGCCGTTGGGGATCACCTTGTAGTCGCCCGGGAAGTAGCGGTCGATGAAGTGCCGGGCGGCGGCACTGACCGCGATCCGGCCGTGCAGCCGCGAGGCGTGGCCCTGCATGAAGCGCCGGCCGAACTCGTACGACGGCGAGAAGCCGGCATAGGCGTGAAATGTTGCGATGTTCACGCTGCGCGACTGGTGGAGCAGGATCAGCGACAGGAAGGGCACGAACGGCTCGTGGAAGTGGAGCACGTCGAACTGCTCGCGCTCGAGCATCTTGCCGATCTGGCTGACGTAGCGAGGCGACACCGTGATCGTCCCGACCGAGCCGTTGGTCGGCATGCTGAAGCCCTTGCCCAGGCGAATCACGTCGCCTTCGGACGAGCGCTGCAGGCCGTGGCTGCTGCTGATGATCCGGACGTCATGGCCGCGCTGGCGGAAGTTCTCGTACAGGTAGCGGACGTGCTCGTTGACCCCGCCCGGGACCGGGTAGACGTAGGGCGTCACCAGGCCGATCTTCATCGCCGCTCCTCCTCCGCCTCGAGGTCGAGCTGGGGTGGCCGCCGGCGACCGCCGGGATATCCGTGATCGCGGCCGGTGCCGTCCTTGCGAACCCGCCCACGGGTCTCGTCGCGGATATCGCGGCCGTACTTGCGAAGCTGCCGGCCAAACGTGCCGAGCTGCCCGGCCGTGGGGTGGAAGGTGCCCTGCCAGCTGCTCTCCCGGGCGAGGATCGCCGCCCGCAGGTCCGCCGCCGAGCGGCCCGGGAAGGTCGTCGAGCCCCGTCCGATCGCCTCGACGGCGTGAGCGTCGCTGCTGCCCACGCTCGCCAGCCCGTGGCGCTCGGCGAAGCGCACGACCCGGCCGTGCACCCGGCCGAAGGTCGTCGGGTTGAAGACCTCGATCGCGTCGGGATGGAAGGCGGGGTCCGGCTCGGCCAGGAGCCGCCGGAGCATCAGGCCCTGGGCGCAGAGCGGATACGGGAAGAGCGGATGGGCCGGGATCGCCAGGCCGCCCTGCTCGTGGACCTGGGCGATCGAGGCTCGCAGCGATTGCCAGGGCTTGATCGGCTCGGTCAGCCACAGGCCCAGGAGGTGGCCGCCGCGGGTCGAGATCTCCTCGCCCACGACAACTTCGACCGCCAGTCCGCGACGGGCCGCGAGGGCCTGCCCGGCGAGCGCTGCATCGATCCGATCGTGGTCGGTGATCGCGATCACCTGGAGCTCTTCGGCCAGCGCCGCGGCCAGGATCTCGTCGATCCCAGCGGTCCCGTCGGAGGCCTTGCTGTGCAGGTGGAGGTCGGCCCGTCCGGTCATGAGACGGTCGGCGCCCGGGTCGCGATCGGCGCTCATGCGCCGGCCTCGTCGCGCCAGATCGGGAAGAAGACGGCCCACCACTGGTCGGGCGCCCGGGCGATCAGGCGCTCGAAGGCGGCGACCTCGGCGGTCAGGAACGCCGTGACCTGCTCGCGCCTGGTGCCGCTGCTGGGCGCGTCGACTCGTTCCAGGCGGCCCCGGTAGAAGCCCGGCGTCGTCCGCCAGGCACCGGCCACGAATGCCGGCACGTGCGACTGCACGGCCAGCAGCCCCGGTCCTGCCGGGATCGGCGCCGGGGTCCCGAAGAACGGGATCTGCACGCCGCCCCCGGTGATATCCCGGTCGGCGACGATGCCCGCGATCTCGCCCCGTTCGAGCGCCCCGGCCAGCTCGCTGCGGGCGAGGGACAGGTCCACCAGCCGGATCCCGACAACATTCCGGGTACGCACGAACCAGGCCTGGATGGCCGGCTCGTCGATCGTCTCCATCGGCGTCGTGACCGGCCGCCCGGAGCGCTCGACGAGGTAGAAGCCGGGCAGCTCGAGCGAGCCGAAATGAAGGCCGACGAAGATCACCGGGCCGTGCTCGGCGAAGGCTGCATCGACGACGGCCGGGTCCTCGATCGTGGTCCGCTCCCGGACGTAGGCACCGCCCATCGTCGGGGCACGCATCGTCTCGAGGTAGTTGCGGGCGTAGTGCCGGAAGGCCGAGCGGACCAGGCGGTCGAGCGCGACCGGGTCGCCGGCCGCCGGCCAGGCCGTCGGATCGCCCACCTGTTGGGCGGCCATCCAGGTCACCACCCGGCGCAGGTTGGACCGGGCGAGCTGGCGCTTGGCCGGTGCCAGCCGATACCACACGTCGCCGCCCAGGTCGGCCAGCCGGATCGCCAGCCGTTCGGGCAGGTGGCAGGCCAGCCACGAGGCAGCGGCCAGGAGCCGGGCCGCCAGGCGTCCGCGCGCGCTGCCGCTGCGTTGGCCCCCGCCGCTCATCCTGGGTTGCCGGCCATCACTTGAGATTGGCCGCCATCCGCTCGGCCCGGGCGGCCAGCATGTCCGCCTCGGCCGCGGTCGCCGGCCACATCGGCTTGAAGCTGTACCACTGGTCGGGCGCGGCGCTGATGATCCGCTCGAGGGCCGTGGCCAGCGACTGCGACGCGGCCTGGATGCCGGCCGGGGTATTGGACGGCACCAGGATCGGCTCGTCGAGCTCGACCAGGAAGTGGTCGTTGGGCTGGCGCCGGATGGCGATGGGCAGGATCGTGGCCCCGGTCTTGGCCGCCAGCGCCGCCGGCCCCGCGGGCAGGGTCGTCCAGGCGCCGAACAGCTTCACCGGGATGCCGTCGTCGCGGTAGCCCCAGTCAACGAGGAGGGCCAGCAGCTCGTGCCGGCGCAGGACGCCGTAGACCTCGCGCAGGTTGCGCCAGGGGATCACGTGGGCGCCCCACGACTCGCGCTGGCGGCGAAGGATCTCGAACAGCTCGGGAAACGCCGAATCGTCGGCGACGACCGAGATCGGCCAGCCGCGATGGGCCACGCCGGCGGCGACCACCTCGTTGTTGCCGACATGGCAGATCGCCAGGACGACGCCGTTCGAGGAGCGCCAGAAGCGCTCGACACCGTCCAGTCCGTCGCCATCGACGAGCGTGGCGGCCTGGGCCTGGCTGAGGCGCGGAAGGCGCATCAGCTCGACGAGGTAGCGGGCGTAGGTGGCATAGGCCCGCAGCGCCAGGCGGCGGACGGCCGGGCTGTCGGGCGGCTTCCCGATCACGTGCCCGAAGTTCGTATTCGACCAGCGGCGCTTCGTGGGCCACAGGATGTACGACGCCCGGGTGAACCAGCCGATCACCGTCCACGCCGGGCGCGCCGGCAGTCGGGCGAGCAGCCACGAGCCGCCTCGAAAGAGCAGGACGCTCGTTCGTTCCACGATCCGCGGGCCTTCGCTTGCCCGGCGGTGGGGAGCCTCCAGGCGGTCGGTCGCCGGCTCGGCGCCGGGTCGCGACCGCCGCTCGTCGGTCATCGCCTGCCTAGCCGGCGGAGGCGGCGACCTTCGCCTTGGACCCGCCCATCCGGCGATAGGTCTTCTTGACCGGTGCCTCGGTGCCCACCAGGGTCTCGTTGTCCTCGCCCCGGATGAACGCCTCGACGCGGTTGAAGGCGATGTCGTCGTGGATCTGGATCGGCGGGCTCTTCATGAAGTAGCTCGACGGCGCCACGAGGGTGCCCTTGAGGCCCCGATCGAGGCCCAGCTTCAGGCAGCGGATCGCGTCGGTGATGACGCCGGCGCTATTGGGGCTGTCCCAGACCTCGAGCTTGAGCTCGGCGTTGAGGGGCACGTCACCATAGGTCGTGCCCTCCATCCGGATGTAGCACCACTTCCGGTCGAGGAGCCACGGCACGTGGTCGCTGGGGCCGACGTGGATGTCGTCGGGATCGAGCTCGTAGTCGAGCATCGAGGTGACGGCGTTGGTCTTGCTGATCTTCTTGGACTCGAGGCGCTCCCGCTCGAGCATGTTCAGGAAGTCGGTGTTGCCCCCGAAGTTGAGCTGGTACGTCCGGTCGAGGCGCACGCCGCGATCCATGAACAGGCGGGTGAGCACCCGGTGGGTGATCGTCGCGCCAACCTGGCTCTTGATGTCGTCGCCAATGACCGGCAGGCCCTCCTCGGCGAAGCGGCGCTGCCAGTACGGCTCGCGGCCGATGAACACGGGGATCGCGTTGACGAAGCCGACGCCGGCCTTGAGGGCCTGCTCGACATACCACTTGGTCGCCTCTTCGGAGCCGACGGGGAGGTACGACACGACGACGTCGACCTGGCGCTCCTTGAGGATGCCGACCACGTCGGCCGTCGGCCCGGGCGCCTTCTCGATGATCTGGCTGAGGTACTTGCCCAGGCCGTCGTGGGTCATCCCGCGCTCGACCTTGACCCCGATATGGGGGACCTGCTTGAAGACGTAGGTGTTGTTGGGCTTGGTGTAGATCGCCTCGGACAGGTCCTTGCCGACCTTGTTCTTGTCGATGTCGAAGGCGGCCACGAACTCGATGTCGCGGATGTGATAGCCGCCCAGGTCGACGTGCATCAGGCCGGGGACGAAGTCGTCCTTCTTGGCGTTCTCGTAGTAGTAGCGGCCCTGGACCAGGCTGCTGGCGCAGTTGCCCACGCCGACGATCGCGACCCGGATCTTGCCGTCGTTGCGGCCGGCCCCGGCGCGGGTCTTCGATGGGCTGCCGGCGGTGGCGGCCGACTTGCCGTTCGTCCCGGTGTGTCCGTTGCTGTCGTTCTTCGGCACGTGTGCTCTCTCCTACTTGCCGTCGCTGGTGGCGGCCTGCTTCGTGACGTGGATGATGCGCTGGATGACGGTGATCGTGGCGAGGATGGCGATCAGCCCGAGGGCTGCCGCCAGGACCTGGGCGCCGGTGCTCGCATTGCTCAGGGTCCCCCAAGCGACGATCGAAAAGCCCGGTCCGCTGGACACGACGGCGGACGGCTGGACGCCGCCGGCCAGGCCGGCGATCAGCAGGCCCAGGCTGAGGATGACCAGGCGGACCTCGCGCGGGGCGAGGCCCACGGCGGCCATCCCGCTGCCGGTGCTCAGGCCCAGGCTCTCGGCCCGGGCCCGGGTGTAGCTGACCAGGAACGCCTCGGACATGGCTGCCGCGGCGAGCCCCGCGCCGAGCGGGAAGCCGGCGTTCAGGCAGCCGATGACGACCCCGATGTAGACGACCGACTCGCCCCAGCGGTCGAAGACCGAGTCGAGGAACGCCCCGACCTTGCTGGCCTTGCCGGTTGCCCGGGCGAGCGCGCCGTCGAACATGTCGAACGCCCCGCCGAGGAAGACGACGATCCCGGCCAGCAGCCACAGCCCGGCCGCCGCGAGGGCGGCACCGGCCACGGTGATCAGGAAACCAAGGATCGTGAGGGCGTTGGGCGTCAGTCCGAGGCGGCCAAGGAACAGGGCGATCGGCTCGCCGAGATGGCGGACGCGGGTCCGGAAACCGGTCGGGGCCGTGCTCGGGACGGGGGTGGTCATCGGCCGGCGATGCCCAGCAGCTCGCGCTCGTGCGCGGCGGCTTCGCTGAACGCCTCGGGCCGCAGGCTGCAGATCGTCTCCCGGCCCAGGCGCTGAGTGGTGACGATGCCCGAGGCCCGCAGCTTGCCGAGGTGCCAGCTGACGAGTGGCTGGCTCAGCCCGACATGGTCAATGAGCTCGGTCACCGTGGCCGAGCCGCCGGCCAGGCGCTGGACGATCCGCAGGCGATTGACGTCGGCCAGGGCCTTGTGGAAGAGGCGGATCTGGCGGAGCTCATCCGGCTGATCGACCACGGATGCGATCGTCGACCGGATTCGCGCGGGTGACGGGCTCAGGTTGGTGCTCCAGGATTCTGCCCGACGGCTTCAACGAGCATTTATATAAACCGTTGTTGATCCTAGGCCGGTCTGCGCATCCGTGTCAAGGGCCGGCTGGTTCCAGGTCGCGCACGGTGGCCGCCGCGCCTCCGCCAAAACGCGACTTCGGTCGAGCGTGTGGCCGGTCCTGGCCCTCGTACCGGCGGAATCTCGCCTGGCATGGGCGCATGCGTGCAGGGCAGGATCGGCCGGAGGCCGCCGATGAGCTTCCAGGGCACCGAATCCGACCATACGGCCGTCTTCAGTCGAGATTTGGCAGCGGACCCCGGCACGGCAGCGTGCGGCCTCTTGCCCAACGGCCCGTTGCTGCCATATACTGAACTAGATGGTTCAGTATCAGTCCCAGTTCGACGCTCCGTTCGCCGCCCTGTCCGACGCAACACGACGGGGCGTGCTCGAACAGCTGGTGCAGTCGGACGCGTCGATCACCCAGCTCGCCGACCGCTTCGGGATGACCCTCACCGGCATGAAGAAGCACGTGAGCGTGCTCGAGCATGCAGGCCTCGTCGCCACCCGGAAGGTCGGTCGTGTCCGCACGTGTCGGCTCGGTCCACGCACGCTGGCCGACGAGGCAGCCTGGATCGAACGCTATCGCCAGCTCTGGGCCAACCGGTTCAACGCGCTCGACACGATCGTTGAGGAACTCATCGAACAGGAGAACGCCGATGGCCGCGAAACTCGCAAATAGCCTCGCCGAGATCAAGGACGGCACGACGACGGAGCGCACATCTGACCGGGAGCTGCTCATCACCCGCACCTTCAAATGCCCGGCCCACCTGGTGTTCAAGGCCTGGACCACGCCCGAGCTCCTGAAGCGCTGGTGGGCGCCCGAATCCTTCGGGATCAAGCTCGTCGGCTGCGAGGTCGATGCCCGCACCGGCGGGCGCTACCGCTTCCTCTTCGACGTGCCCGGTCAAACGGAGCCCTTTGCCTTCTTCGGCAAATATCTCGAAGTGACGCCGCCCGAGCGCCTCGTCTGGACCAACGAGGAGGGCGACGACGGCTCGGTCACCACCCTCACCCTCGTGGAGAAGGACGGCAAGACCCACCTCGTGCTCCGCGACCTGTATCCCAGCAAGGACGCCCTCGACGCCGCCCTCGCCTCGGAAAGCACCGGCGCCTACCCCGAGCAGTTCGTTCAGCTCGACCTGGTGCTGGCCAGCGCGGAGTAAGCACCGGCGCCGCGCCTCCGCCAAAACGCGACGTTGGTCGAGCTTATGGTCGGTCGTGCCGCTCGTACCGGCGGAATCAGGCCCGACGTGAGCGCATTCGTGCACGGCAGTCTCGGCCGGAGGCCGCCGACGAGCGCTCAGGGCACCGAATCCGACCATAAGACCGACTCATCTCGAGATTTGGCAACGGACCCCGGCGACACGGCCCGCCGCCGGCGACACGGCCCGCCGCCGGCGGCAAGGCCCGCGAGTCCCCAACTGGCGGCACGGACCGCGAGCCCACGCGCGGTGCTGCCGCGCACCGAACCGATGCGCATCCCGGATCTGAGCGAACCTTCTGGCGGGCCCGTTCGTCTGTACGGGGGATGAAAGCAATCAGCGAGGGCGCAGTGGGATCCAACCTTGGTCCGGCACGGTCGGCTCGCGAGGGCGAGACGGCCGAGGCACGGTTCCGGTCGATGGCGATCGGCGAGCTCGACCGGGCCTACCGCCTGGCCGGCCTGCTCCTCGGCGACGCGACCGAGGCCGAGGACGCGACCCAGGAGGCACTCCTGCGCGCCTGGACGTCGCTCAAGTCGCTTCGCGACCCGGCGGGCTTCCAGGCCTGGTTCGACCGGATCCTGGTCAACGTCTGCCGCGACCGGATGCGCCGGCGCAGCCGGATCCGGTTCCTCGACATCGAAGGCACACCCGAACAGTCCGCCGGCGGCGATCCGTTCGCGTCGTTCATCGAGCGCGACACGATCCTCGGGGCAATGCGCGGGATGCGCGATGAGTGCCGCCAGGTGGTCGTCATGCACTACTGGGCGGACCTGCCCCTGAACGAGATCGGATCGAGGCTGGGCATGCCCCTGGGAACCGTCAAGTCCCGGCTCCACGAAGGCCGCGAGCACATGCGCAAGTCTGCCGGTCGCCCGGCAGACGGGAAGCGAGGCTGACATGGACGACTTCGATCACGACATCCGCAACGCCTTCCACGCCCGGCAGCTGCCGGGGGCGCCTTCCAGCCTGGTCCATTCGCTCGACGACCTGCCCCACCGCCAGGCGCGCCCCAACAACGCCTTCCGGCTGGTCCTTGGCCTCGCCGCGACGCTGGCGATCCTGCTGGTGGCGGTCGTCGCCCTGAGCGGCGGCTCCCCGACGCCCCCGGTCGGCTCGCCGCTGCCCTCGCTGCCCGTCGTGGTAAACCCGTCGGTCGAGCCGTCCTCCGAGCCGAGTCCGAGCCCGACCATCGCGTCGATCCCGCCCAGCCCGTCACCAACGGCGACGGCAGCCCCGACGCCAACGCCCACCGCGGCGGGTCCCACGCCGACGCCGGCCGCCAATGTCGGCCCGGCCGGGATCATCGATGCCGAGCACGGCTGGGCCGTCGGCGACCAGCGCCTGCTGGTCACGGCGGATGGCGGCGCGAGCTGGCGTGACGTCAATCCACCGGCGCCCACGACGGGCGGCGTCCCGGCGAACCTGCTGAACGTCGAGTTCCTCGATCCGGATCATGGCTGGGTGGCCGTTGCCGAGCCGTTCAAGCTGGCCACCGACCCGAGCTTCGGCCGGATCGACGTGTGGCGGACGACGGATGGCGGCCTGACCTGGGCCAAGTCGACCCTGCCCAAGGCCAAGATCAACAACGCAGGCGACACGCTCCCCCCGTTCAGCTTCGACTTCCTTGACCTGACCCACGGCTTCGCCTTCATCTCCGGCAACTACAGCCACTCGTCCGGCGACAGCGACCTGTACTACACCGCGGACGGCGGGAAGACCTGGTCGGCCGACCGGCCGACGGGGCCCGGTTTCGACGGCGTGGAGGGCTCGGCGATCTCGTTCGCGACGGCCGATGACGGAGTGATCGTGGGCAGCACGGTGGGTTCCGGCGTCTTCGTCACCCATGACGGCGGCACGACCTGGGCCCAGGCAACGGTGTCGGCCGTGTCGAGCTTTGGCGGTGACCTGCGCGTCTTCAGCCAGCCCGTCTTCTCGGACGCCCAGCATGGCCTGGTCGGGATCCGCTTCCAGGGCGACACTCAGAGCGTCACCCGGATCTATCGAACGGCCGATGGCGGATCGTCCTGGAGCTACGTCAGCGCGGTCCCGGGGAGCGGCCCGTTCATCGTCTCGATCGTCGACCAACAGCACTGGATCGCGACCGACGGCGCGACGGCGGTCCACAGCCAGAACGCCGGCGCAAGCTGGACCACCGTCGCCACACAACCTGCGCTCGATGGCCTGCTGGCGATCCAGTTCACCAGCCTGAAGGAGGGCTGGGCAGAGTGGACCGACACGCTCGGCAACTCGCACGTCTCGATGACCACCGACGACGGCGCCAGCTGGCAGGAGCTCGCGCCCTGACGAGGTAAAGGTTGGGCCGCCGCAGGGCACCCGACCAGAGCCCGGCGCCCGCCCGTCTACACTCGGGTCGTGAACGGGCGTGCACGAGCGATCCTGCTGCTGGTCCTAGGCATCGCCGTCTTCCTGACTGGCCTCGAGCTGATGATCACGGCGGTGGCCCTGCCCACGATCGTGACCGGGCTGGCCGACTGGACCCAGCTGCGGACCGCCTCATGGGTGGTCAACGGCTACCTCCTGGTCTACGTCGGGACGATGCCCCTGGCCGGCCGCCTGGCCGATCTGTGGGGTGCCCGCCGGCTGCTCCTGCTGGGCCTGGCCGCGTTCACGATCGGCTCGGCCCTCGCCGGTGCCAGCCAGGACCTGGGCGAGCTGATCGGCGCCCGGCTCGTCCAGGCGTTCGGCGGCGGGATCATCGTGCCCGTCGCGACGGCGGCCGCCGCCCACCTGTACGCGGAGGCCTCCAGGCCACGGGCCCTGGGCGTGGTCGGCGGCCTGACGTTCCTGGGGATGGCCGCGGGACCGTTCGCCGGCGCGGCGATCCTGGGCACGCTCCACCCGGCCACGGCCCTGGCCGACCGGGCGATCACCAGCGGCCCTCTCCTGGCGATCCTCGCGCCGGCGTGGCGCTGGGTCTTCTACCTGAATGTGCC
>Ga0070731_10003739_pt1 | contig 13528 bp, 10 predicted proteins | sample Coa_R1_2_FD_66448 | JGI IMG/M metagenome (GOLD analysis project Ga0070731, IMG submission 66448) | Surface soil microbial communities from Centralia Pennsylvania, which are recovering from an underground coalmine fire - Coalmine... | ecosystem: Environmental > Terrestrial > Soil > Unclassified ... | reverse complement strand
CTCACTGTTCTGAAGAAGCTGCTGCTTGCGCACCAGCCACGCTCCTTGAAAATTGCCGCTCTGCTCGATAAACCCTCGCGGCGCAAGCTTCCGCTGCACGGCGATTACGTAGGCTTCACGATTCCTGATGAGTTCGTCGTCGGCTATGGCCTCGACTATGCGGAACGCTACAGAAATCTCGCCGACATTTGCATTGTTCCAAGGGAATAAGGAACCTTCAGAGGTCTGAAGTTTGGTTTCGCGCCCCCGATTTTAAGGCAAAAAATCCGACTGCTATTATAGAAAGCAATGGGCTCTGTCCTGACCAAGCACGAAAAACATTTGCATGTCGAGCCGCTGTTGCTGGAGGTTGCCGACGTCATGGCAACCTCGCTCGACCTGGATACCACGCTACGCCGCATCGCGGAAGTGGTTCGCAAGGTCATTGACTACGAGATTTTCGCAATCCTTCTGCTTAACGAAAAAACTCAGGAGCTGCGATTTCGCTTCCAGATCGGTTATCCGCGTGAGTTCGCCGAGCGGGCGCGGGTCAAAGTGGGTGAAGGCGTGACCGGGATCGCCGTCCAGGAGCGCAAGGCGATCCTGATCGACGATGTGACCCGCGACTCGCGGTACATCGCCGCGATTCCAAACGTCTGCTCCGAACTGGCAGTACCGTTGATCACCAAGAACCGCGTGATTGGCGTCATCGATTTAGAGGCGCGTGATCAGGGCTATTTCAATGAAGAACACAAGCGCCTGCTGATGCTGATCGCCTCGCGCATGGCGGCGGGCATCGAAAACGCCCAACTCTATACCCGCACCACTCGGCAGGCGCGAATTCTTCTGCTGCTCAATGAAATCGCTCGTGAACTGAGCTCGATTTTGAATCTCGATGAGCTTCTGGGGCGCATTGCCGAATTGCTGCGCCGCCTGATCGACTACCAGATGTTCAGCATCCACCTGCTCGATTCTTCCGGCGAAAAATTACAGAGCCGCTTCAGCCTGCGCTTCAACGAAAATGTTCACGTGAAGCACGAAATCCCGCTCGGTTACGGGCTCGTCGGCCATGCGGCGCAGATGCGCCAGGCGATTCTGGTGCCTGACGTCAGCAAAGATCCGCGCTATGTCGAGGGCAATCCGGAGACGCGGTCTGAGTTGGCTGTGCCTTTGATCTATAAAGACAAAGTAATCGGCGTTCTCGATCTTGAGCACACTCGGCGCGGTTACTTTACCGATGACCACCGGCGCACGCTGGTGACGCTTGCTGCGCAGGTCGCCATAGCCATCGAGAACGCGCGACTCTACGAGGAGATCGCACGCCAGGAGCGGCGTCTGGAGCGGGAACTCTCGCTGGCGCGGGAGTTGCAGATGCGGCTTTTGCCTCAGACTCTGCCGCAGATGAAGCATCTCGAGGTTGCTGCTAAATTCACTCCCGCCAGAGCCATTGGCGGAGATCTGTATGATTTCATCCCTTACTCGCTTTCGCGGCTGGGAATCGTGATCGGCGATGTCAGCGGCAAGGGCGCGCCTGCCGCGATTTATGCAGCTCTGGTAAGCGGCATTCTGCGTTCGCATGCACCCATCGAACCTGCTCCGGCTGAAATGCTTTCAGCTGTAAATATGTCGCTGGCGGAACGGCGCATCGAAGCGCAATTTGTATCCCTGATTTACGCCGTGTGGGACGATGAACATCGCACGCTTCTAGTGTCGAACTCGGGCTTGCCGCGGCCGGTGCTGGTACGAGACGGAAAAACTACTCCGATTGAGGCAACCGGCTTGCCGCTGGGCCTCTTCGACGATGTGAGCTACGACGAGTTTCGCTTCGACATGAAACCAGGTGACACTTTCGTTTTCTTCAGCGATGGCATCCTGGACGCCCGCAACCGCCGCGGTGAACTCTTCGGCCGCACTCGGGTCGAGAAAATCATCGCTCAATGCGCCGGCAAATCGGCAAACTGCGTCGTTGATTCCCTGTTCAAAGCTGCCGCCGAGCACTCGGCTGGAGTCGAGACATTCGACGATCAGACGGTGCTCGCCATCAAAGTTAAAGATGGTCAAAAAGCCGGCTCTTCCTCCAAGCAAACATGACCCGGAACAGTGCGGTCGCGAAACCTGCGCGCAAAAAGTCCGAGCGGCCACCGGGTTTTGTTTACCATGCACAGCGAAAAGCATTGGTGCGCCCTGCGACCGCTTCTGTAATGTATTGCGAAGGTGTTTCGCTCGCCAAACTTGCCGAGCGTTTTGGCACGCCGCTTTATGTGTATTCGACAGCCACGATTAGAAAACGGCTGGAGGCGTTTGAAAACGCCTTTCGCAATATTCCCCACACAATCTGCTATTCGGTCAAAGCCAACTCCAATTTAAGCATTCTGCGTTTGCTCGCGAAGGCAGGATGCGGCTTCGACGTAGTTTCAGCCGGAGAACTCGAGCGGGTTTTAATTGCGGATCGCAAAGCCGCCCCAAGAGTCGTCTTCTCCGGAGTGGGAAAATCCCGCGCCGAAATGGCCGCGGCCTTAAAGAGCGGAATCTTGCTGTTCAATGTGGAAAGCGAAGCGGAGCTTTCGGCTTTGGCAGAGTGCGCCGCGCGATTGCATTTGGTTGCGCCGGTCGCACTGCGGGTCAATCCCGACGTCGCCGCCGACACCCATCCTTACATTTCTACTGGCCTGCACAAACACAAATTTGGCGTGCCTATCGGTGTTGCACGCGCACTTTATGCAAAATGTTCCAGCGTACGGCATCTGAAGATTTCTGGAGTCAGCGTCCACATCGGATCGCAGATTACCGAAGTAGCTCCTTTCAAAGAGGCCGTCGCGCGCGTCTCTGATTTGGTTCGCGAGTTGCGCACGGACGGCCATGATATCCAGTACGTCGACGTCGGTGGTGGCCTCGGCATCCCTTACCAGGAGCCCGAAGCCGACTTTGCCAATTACTTCAAAAGCTATGTCCGCGCCGTGACGGTTCCGTTGCGACGGCTAAACGTGCACGTGCTCCTCGAGCCCGGACGCTCGATCATCGGCCCGGCTGGAGTTCTACTCACGACCGTCCTGTATAAAAAACAGAACGAGGGCAAGCGCTTCCTGGTTGTGGACGCGGCGATGAACGATCTCATTCGCCCCGCACTTTACGGCGCTCACCACGAAATTGTTCCCGTTCAGGCAGGCAATTCGGATTCATCAGAGTCGGAGCGGGTCGACATCGTGGGGCCAGTCTGCGAATCGAGCGACTTCTTTGCCCGTGACCGAGAAATGCCATTCGTCGAACCGGAAGATCTGCTCGCCATTCTGGACACGGGTGCATACGGCATGGTCCTGGCTTCGAACTACAATACACGTCCGCGGCCGGCAGAAGTTCTGGTCAGTGGAAAGTCCGTGAAGCTCATTCGGCGTCGAGAGACAATCCGCGACCTGCTTACGACTGAAAAGCTGAGATGATGCCGCTTACTTTTCTCCCCACTTGAGTTTCGTGCGAAGAACTTGAAAGAAATCGGCACTGGTGCGGAACAAACTGACTTTATGTTCCGAGCGCCGGCAGCGCACCCGGTCTCCGTCTTTCAAATCAAGCCCCGGCTGGCCGTCCAGGCTGAGATACGCAACATCTTCTTCGCTGCGCAGCAGAATCTCGACCACCGAAGAATCCGGCACAACCAGCGGCCGGTGCGTAAGCGAATGTGGAGAAACTGGAGTGATTACAAAAGCGCTGACCGTCGGCATCACAACCGGACCTCCGGCAGACAGAGAGTAAGCGGTCGATCCCGTCGGCGTGGCCATGATTATTCCATCCGCCCGATAACTGGAGACGAATGTCTTATCCACAAAAAGCTCATAGTTATTCAAACGGGCCAGCGTAGTCTTATTGACCACGACATCGTTAAACGCGAGATAGCTTCCCAGAATTTCTTCGCCCCGCAGGAGGTCGCAATGCATCAAGGACCGCCGCTCCACCGGTGCCCGCCCCTGGCCAATGACCTCCAACATCGAGAACAGCGACGAAAGCGGGACATCGGTGAGGAAGCCGAGCGAACCCAGGTTCACGCCAAGCAGCGGTGCATCGCTTGCCGCTGTCGCTCGAACCGCCGAAAGCAGCGTGCCGTCGCCGCCCAGAACCACCACAAGGTCCAGACGCCGTGAACCCATCTCTGAACGCAGCACCTCTTCTTCGCCGTCGCAATACTTTGCTGTTTCAGGATCAAAAATGATTTTGTAGCTGTGAGCCCGCAACCATGCCAACAACTCGGGGAGGATTTGCGCTACCTCCGGCCGCGCAGGGCGAGAGACAATTGCCGCAACTTTCTGATGAGAAGATTCGGGCGGACTTGCCATGTTCGACGACAATAGCAAGATTGTACAGAATTTGCATGAAAAGCTCCGGGGTTGCGCGCAAAAAGCATCTTCTATCTGTAAGCGCTCGATAAAGCAGATACGAACGGACTGGACTCGAACACTGGCACTCCCAGGGCGCGACGCGACCCTTTAGAAAATTCCCCAGAGCAGGAATTCTCGATTTCCTTCCATTCCCAGGATAGGTGACTCAATCACATCAGTGCGCGCTGCCCCAAGATCAACCATGGTCGCCTTCACCTTTTCAACCGCAGCCAGCTGGGCGGCTTCTTCGCGCACAATTCCTCCCTTGCCAACGAATTCCCTTCCCGCCTCAAATTGTGGTTTGACGAGGACGATGACCTGCCTGCCCGCCCGATCTTCAGTGGAATGGGGAAAAGCGGCGTCGAGCACAGGCCGTAGAACCAGCGTCGCAGAGATAAATGCGACATCGATCACGATCAGGTCCGCTTCGTCACCAACCATTTCTCTCGTGAGGTATCGGGCGTTAGTCTTCTCCATTAATCGCACGCGCGAATCTTGGCGCAGTTTGAAATCCATCTGGCCGTAACCCGTGTCGATCGCTATCACGCGGGCTGCGCCCTCTTGCAGAAGGCAATCGGTAAAACCTCCGGTGGAGGCGCCGACATCCACGCAGATTTTACCCGTTACATCGATCTGCCAATGCTCGAGGGCTCGTGCCAGCTTCAGACCTCCTCGGCTTACATATTTGAGATCTTCGCCCAGCAGCCGTACCGCAGCGTCGGCGACCACCTGCGATCCGGCTTTGTCGGACTTCTGGCCATCGACCAACACCTTTCCTGCAAGAATCAGAGCCTGCGCTCGCTCTCGCGAAGCAGCTAATCCACGATCAACCAGAAGTTTATCGAGTCTGAGTTTCAATAGGTTCGATGAAGAAGGTATTGCCAATTTCTTTGCGTACTTCTAACGCTCTCTTTTTTAAAAATCTTTAAGCGCGGAGCGCGAAAATCCACGCCAAGCTCTCGGAGAAAATCGTGACGCAAGTGTCACCAAAGTGCCAGCACCCGCCCCGGTGCAAAATGCTGAACCATCTTTTCATGAATCACTTACGAAAATACCGCCGCCCTTTTCCACAGCATTATCCACGAATGTGTTGAAAACTTCCGGCAAAAAAGAAAAGCCGCCACGAGGGGCGGCTCGGAAGCAACTGACGGCAATTAACCTGCCACTTCCTCCAGCAACTTCTGATCGATATCGAAGTTGGAGTGCACGTTCTGTACGTCGTCGTGCTCCTCCAAGGCTTCCATCAAACGGATCATCGTACTCGCCGCCTGACCCTCGAGCTTGATGTAATTCTGCGGAATCATGGAAACGCTAGAGGACGAAGGCTCAATACCCGCTTTTTTTACCGCTTCGAGAACCGCTTCGTATGCAGAAGGCTCAGTGAGTATCTCCCAGTTTTCGCCGTCGTCGTTCAGATCCTCGCCGCCCGCTTCGAGAACAATGTTCATCAAATCGTCTTCTTTCGCAGCGCTTTTCGGAATGATGATGTCGCCCTTTTTGTGGAACATCCACGAAACCGCCCCCGCTTCGGCCATGTTGCCGCCATTTTTGCCAAACGCATGACGGATTTCGCTGACAGTACGGTTGCGATTATCAGTATTGATGTCGAGCAGAACGGCGACGCCGCCGGGCCCGTAACCCTCGAGAGAGAATTCTTCGTAAGTCGCGCCAGGCAGCTCTCCGGTGCCGCGCTGAATTGCCCGCTTGATGTTATCCGCAGGCATGTTTTCCCCTTTGGCGGCGAGGATGGCGCCGCGCAAGCGTGGATTGGAATCAGGATCGCCTCCCCCATTTTTGGCGGCAATGCTGATTTCCTTGATGAGCCGGGTAAAAATCTTGCCGCGCTTGGCATCGAGCGCGCCCTTCTTGTGCTTGATGGTGGCCCATTTTGAATGGCCGGACATGGTTAGACCTCAGTCTTATGATTTCGTTTTACGCGGGATGCGCCCGTAGAAGTCTCACAGGCTGCCTCGAAAATGCGCAGGCGTACAAAAAATTATAACACGGCATCGTTTCGTCATCACCAAAAGTGCCGGAGCGATAGCCACATTAGGTCATTGACTGCCACCGATAGGCCAACCTAACATGCCAGCAACTTGTTCCCTGCATATGTCTGGCCAATTGATAGGACATTACCGGGTAATCGAGAAAATCGGCTCCGGCGCCATGGGCGAAGTCTTTCGCGCCCGTGACGAGAGACTGGGCCGCGATGTCGCGCTAAAATTCATCCGCCAGTCCTCGGGAGATAATCCTGATCATCTTCACCGCTTCGAGTTGGAGGCGCGCGCCGCAGCCGCTCTGAATCATCCCAACATCGTTGCGATCTACGACGTGGGATCGAATGATGGTACGCCCTACATCGTTTGCGAGCTGTTGGAAGGCAAAACTCTCCGCACGCGTCTGGCTGAGGGACCCCTTCCGGTTAAACAGACGCTCGACTATGTTCTGCAGATTGTTCATGGCCTCATCGCCGCCCATGATCGCCGCATTGTCCATCGGGATCTTAAGCCGGAGAATCTATTCCTGACCAGCGACGGCCGCGTCAAAATTCTCGATTTTGGCGTGGCAAAACTTCAGTCGCCGCTGGAAGAATCTGGCCGGCGCGCCGAAGAGCTAACCACTGTAACCAAGAGTGGCAGTGTGATCGGCACCGTCGCTTACATGTCTCCCGAGCAATTGCGGGGCAAAGCTGTCGACCACCGCAGTGATATTTTCAGCGTCGGCACAATCCTTTATGAAATGTTGACCGGTTGCCGCGCCTTTAGCGGCGAGACTGAGGTCGACACCATTACGGCTGTACTTCGCGAGCAGCCTCCGGAAAGCAATCTCGAGCAGGCTAAAATCCCGACCTCGTGCCAGCAGATTCTCATGCATTGTCTGGAGAAGGAGCCGGAGAATCGTTTTCAATCGGCTCGTGATCTGGCCTTCGCATTGGAGACGCTCACCGAGGACTCCGGCATAAGAAAACGCCCATCGAGACCGCGCGCGCCGGCGGCCAGATTCTTGCTGGCTCCCTTGGCTGCGGTTTCTGTGGTTGCACTCGCTCTGCTGCTGTGGAGCCCGTGGCAACAGAGAATGGTCAGCCCGGCTTACCAGCGCCTGACGTTTGAGCAGGGCACGGTTTACTCAGCACGATTCACTCCCAATTTTCGCGCAATCGTTTACGGGGCGGCTTGGAATGGCAAGCCGCTGCAGCTTTTTTCTACCGTCGGCGACTCCCTTCTGAGCCAGCCGCTCAATCTTACACAAGCTAGCCTGCTCGCCATCTCGCACACGGGGGAGCTTGCCTTGGCTTTGCATCCCCAGCATGGCTCTCACCTGGAGATTTCCGGCGGCATGCTTGCGCGCTCTCCTTTGGCCGGGGGCTCGCCTCGCGAAATTCTGGAAGATGTTTCCTGGGCAGATTGGGACGCCAGCGGCGAGCTCGCGGTGGTTCATCGCTTCCCGGGCCGCGATCAGCTCGAGTACCCTATCGGGCGCGTGCTCTACCAAACCGCCGGCTGGATCAGCCATATTCGCCTTTCTCCGCAGGGCGACAAAATTGCGTTTATGAATCATCCGATCCAGTGGGATGACGGCGGATCGGTCGATTTGGTCGATTTGAACGGAAATCACAGGGTGCTTTCGAAAGGATGGGAGTCGGAAGACGGCCTGGCTTGGAGTCCCGACGCGAAAGAGGTCTGGTTCACGGCGGTTGAGAAAGGCAATGCCCGCGAGTTGCTGGGTGTAACTTCCTCTGGCCGGCTGCGGAAAGTGTTCGCATTGCCTGCCGACATGACTTTGGAAGATGTTGCCCCGGATGGCCGCGCGCTGGTCAGTCTCGATGCCGAACGGATTGCGTTGGCTAGCAACTCACGAAATGAAAAGCCGATTGATCTTTCGTGGCACGACTGGAATTTAGCAAAAGACGTTTCGCGCGATGGACGATGGATATTATTTGAAGATTCCAGCGAAGCCGCTGGTAGCCAATATTCAGTCGCGATCCGCAACATCGACGGCGCGCCCCCCGTGCAACTGGGCGTCGGAAGCGCAGGCGGACTTTCACCGGACGGAAAATGGGCGGTATCCATTACTCCCGGAAACCCGGGAAAAATCGTGCTCGTTCCTACGGGCGCGGGCAGGTCCCGCACGGTTCCAACGCAAGGCCTTGATCAGATCTACAGCGGAGCAGGCCATTTTCTCCCCGATGGAAAGCACATCAGCATCTATGCGAGTGAACGCGGCCACAAAGCCCGCTGTTACCTGGTGGATGTAGACGGCGGTCAACCGATGCCAATCACCCCCGAAGGAATCAAGGCCGCATTAGTCTCGCCCGATATGAAGTATGTCGTTCGTGCGGACCCGAACGGAATCGTAGCCGTCTATCCGATTGGCGAAGGTGAGCCACGACCAATTCCAAATCTGGCCCCTGGATTTATTCCCATTCAATGGGCCGAAGACAACTCGTCCGTCTACGGTTACTACCAAGGGCCTGTTCCAACCAAGGTACACAAAGTCAACATTATTACTGGACAGCAGTCAGTCGTGCAGGAGTTGCAGCCGGAGAGCAATACTGGTGTGGTCTCAATTGCCCCGGTTATTGTCAATCGCGATGGCTCGCGATCGGCGTACAGCTATTATCAGGTGTTGTCGGTGCTTTACCTGATTTCCGGATTGCGCTAATCGCAAAGCAAGTCTGTCACCTCTCACTCCAGCGAGCCAGAAAAATCTATGGGCACGTAATGAAAGAAAATCGATGTCGAGGTATAGCCCTTTGCCAGCCGGTTGCGGTAATGCGGAACCTGGGTTCCGCGATACACAAGCCCGTCGCCAAGCGCCTGGTAAACCGTAACCGTGCCCTCCGGCGTGTCAAGCAGAATAGGCCATGACGTTGCAAGATCTGGCTCTGGCGAAAAATCCAGGCACAAGGTAACGCTGAATTCGCACTGCGCGCGATCGACATGTTTCTTTAATTCGGCGCCGCTCAAGTAAGAAGCCATATACACATACGAAGGCTTGACCGGTTCGCCAACGACCGCGCTCACCGCATTTGCCAGCTGATGATGAAAGAAACTCGCGACGGTCTCGTTGTGAGCTACGTATCGGCGCGAACTCTGCTCATCTCCTAGGCGGATCGCTCCCCGCCGGATGGCCTGCCGGTAATATCGCCGCAGGGCGGCGACATGGAACGGATGAATCAGGCTGCGGAGAGGAAAATATGATTTGTCTTTAAATTGAGTGCGGCCTTTGTTTACGATTTTTGACCAATTCTCTGAGCGGTGCTTGGCGCTCTCTTCGTCCATCAGTATGCCCGCCGCACTGAGTACGGAGAGAACATGTGGTGGCATGAAAACGGGCTTGGCTTCCCCCATCTTCAACTTCCAAATAAACGCTGCGAGGCTTTGGCCAATCCAAAAGGGCTGTAGGCAATCGGTCGCCGGGTCTCGAACCCAGGCAACCGTACTCTGCAAACTGAAATTTCTCAGTAAATCTCTGTGGTGCTCCAGTTCTGGCGGGACGCTTCCATTTGACAGAAGCAAGCAATCTGGATTCAGCCAAAGCGGGCGATCAACCTGGTCGCGCGCCAAAGTTGACTCCGGCCAAGCACGGGGAATCAGGTGCAGCGGAAGTTCGTCAAGCAGGCAATGGAATTGCCCTGGCGGCAGAGCCGAAGTCTGCGTTTGCCGCGGCTCTGCCCCCATCAGGTTTGCAATCCACTCCAGCCAGGCCGTGTTATTTACTTGTGTATCCATCCGTTGAGTGTGAAACGGCTGTCGGCAAACGCGCGAGACGGGCACTCCACGCCCGAAATCTCATGCAACACCGAGCATGGGAAAAAGACAATCTGGTTCTGCCGTGGCAATATGCTTTGATACTTGCCACTCTTGATTTGCTGCGCGCCGACGCGATCTGAATCGTGCAGCCGCAACTCTCCACCAGCAAATCGGCGTGGTTCGCGATGAAAGAAATACACGAAAGTGAGGTAGCGCGAGGCGATCGCCGCATCACTATTGTCAGCATGTGCGCCGAAGAAGTCACCGTCATTGCTGGCGGTGATTTGAGCCTCAACCCGCCTGATCGGAAACTCTTCCAGTCCTAGCTGCTCCAGCACCCGCGGCAGGACGCCACGTATTCGCTCCAGAATGATTTCCTGATGCTGCCCAATATCCATCAGCACCCGGGAGCGCCGATGCGTATGGTCGACGACACCCGCTTCGCCGCTCGGCGAGATTACCGCACTGGTCTGAAACGCCGCCTCGTTCTGGAGCGCGAAGTTCAGAAGATCCTCTAGCTCCTGCGGAGCAAGAAATTCGTCGAGAACGACGCTTTGAGCGCGCAACTCGGTTGGACGATCCGCAACTCCTACTCCACCCGAATCGTAAAGCTTTTGTTTTATTTCCCGTGTAGCAGTGGCGTAAGACCGCACGGACGTTGAACCAGTCGGCGGCTGCGGTGAACCTTTAGGCCCCGGAGCCGGCGTTGGCGGTTGGGGCGAAGAAGTTGGAGGTTGCGGCGAGACAGCGGGGCCAGGTCCGGTCGTCGGAGGCTGCGGCGAACCGGTCGGAGGCTGCGGACTAGCCTGGATCGTGTGTTCGTGAATCCCCTCTTCACTTCGAGTGGCAATTCCCGATCGCGCCAGAATTTGCTCCACAATGCTGCCGCCCAGCAGCGAGAATGCGCGTTGTGCCACCGTTTCTCCAACCGATCGCGCAATGACCGCGGTTACCGTGGATTGAATCTGCGGGGTCGTGGTATTCGATATGGCCTTGGAATTTTGCAGCAGGCTGGTAAGCAACTCCCGCTCTCGCGGGCTCAGAATTCGCTCATCCTGCATCAACGTTTCAGAAAAGGCATCGAGTATCTGCTTCGCCGTCATCAGGCACACTCCTCCCTTTATTTGCTCGAACGTTTTTCGTTCTTGTTGTGCGATCGGGGAAGTAGCCTTCGCGAAGAAACCTAACACCGCATTGCGCGTTTATCAAACAGAATATGCAGCGAAACAGTGGAAAACGTGTTGATTACACAATGGAAGTTTCGCGGCTGACCAGGGCGCCTACCATCGACTGGAAAATCTTGATCCCGTCCGTGCCCCCCAATTCCGGTTCGGAGGCTCTCTCCGGATGCGGCATCATGCCGACTACGTTGCCCCCGGCGCTGCAGATCCCTGCGATGTTCTCCAACGAGCCATTGGGATTAGCTTCAGCTGATATTTGGCCGGCCGCTGTCGCGTACCGAAAGACTATTCGCTTTTCACGACGTAGCTGGTCTAACGTCGCCTGATCGCAGAAATAGTTCCCTTCCATATGCCCGATGGGGATTGTCAACACTTCGCCTTGCGAGCACGCATTGGTGAATGGAGTCGCCGCATTCTCCACCCGCACACGGACCGGCTTGCACACATACTTCAAACCAACGTTGCGGATCAGCGCTCCCGGGAGCAAGCCCGCTTCACACAAAATCTGGAATCCATTGCAAATTCCCAGTACCAGGCCGCCGCCTTCGGCAAAGCGTCGCACCGATTCCATAACCGGCGAGAATTTCGCAATCGCGCCCGTTCGCAGATAGTCGCCAAAAGCGAATCCTCCGGGCACGATGATGGCATCGCAGCTCTCCAGATCGTGCGACTCGTGCCACAAGAAGGTGACGGGTTGCTTGGCAATCTGCTGGACGGTCCAGAATGCATCATGGTCGCAGTTCGAACCGGGAAAAATGATGACTCCGAATTTCATCGTGTGCCTTTTGAGTGGGATTGAAGTCAGTTTAGCACGTCAACTTTGCGGGAATGAGCGAAAGGTATCAAACAGGATGCGAACGGAAAGCGACGTTTCAGTTCGAAGCCTTGACCTGCGTCGAAGAGGTAGATGCAGGTCCCAGTGCCGGCAGACTGATCACGACCGGACCCGTGGACTCAATCTTCGTACCTGGATTAGAGGACGCCCCGCCACTTTTGGGTTCAGCTTGGTCTGATTGCGTCAGTTCCTCCAGGGGAACTAGCGGCGAAATACCTTTAGCCTTCACAATCGCCCAGTGCCATTCCTGATCGGGAAACAGCTCAAAGTTCAATGTTGTACGGAAGGTCGCGGTGGCTGAGGGCGCCGCCGATCCCTTTACCCGCAATAGCACCGTGACATCGGGCTGTTTCTGAAAAGAATCCTGGGCCGGCTGCGAAACGTTCTCACCAGCAGGAAAAATCCTCGCATTCCCATAAGAAGAGGCTGTGCCGTCAGCCTTGTGGCTCCTGACAATCGTCAACCCGATGATCACTTCGTGAAGCTCCCATGCGGATCCATTGTGCAGGGTGACCTCGAAGGAATCTCCCTCGATCGCCGCCGGTCCATCTAATTTTGCCTGTTCTGTGCTGGGCAGGTCGTTCAACATCATCGCATCGGAAAACGGCGAGGATTTCGAACTGAAAGAAAGACTGCAAGTCACATCGGGCGAGGACGCTTGAGCGCTGCTGCCAGGGGCGAGCGATAGAACCGGCGACGAACCTGACGCTCTTCGGCTCTGTGCATCGCTCATGACCTCGGGCAGGTTGTCGTTATCAATGATTGTTTCGGAAGGTGCGGGCTTCTTTCTCAGGCTGCGCGCCAGGTCGCCAAGTGAAACATCGCCGGCATCGTCCTGGGCGTACGCCGACGGACCAACCCATATAACTATAACGAAGACAGCAATCAGGAGGGTCAACTGCAGCCGGGGTGGTCGAAGGAGTTGCACAATTCGGAGTCACGAAACCAAGGTGACGTTACCTGAATTGTAGCGGGAGCAAAGCTGATGGCAGAGGTAACGAGCGGCAAACCTTAGGGCTAGACCTTCTGCGCAGAAGGTAAGAATGGGCGCGCGCTGACGAAATGGAAGCGCAACGGGGTGCGCACGCCCGAACTTACAGACCCAAGCTTCCCAGACCCAAGCTTCTAAACCGCTCGTCTAAAGAAGCCCCGAAGAGCGCAAACGTGAAACTGGATCGACTACCGGCTGCCTCCGAAATACCCATCGGGCCACCGCAAAGCCCAGAGCCGCATAGCACAGATGCATGAACCTCATGGACACCCCCATCCAGTTATGGTTTCTTTTTTCAGGGGAGGATCAGCATCACTATCGGCAAAATATCAGCCACCGGAAAAGCAGACAAGGCCCAACCGTGCCATGGTTCTGGCACGGAAGTAATAGCACTTTACTATCACCGGAGACAAAAGTCTCTC
>Ga0070731_10003738_pt1 | contig 13530 bp, 8 predicted proteins | sample Coa_R1_2_FD_66448 | JGI IMG/M metagenome (GOLD analysis project Ga0070731, IMG submission 66448) | Surface soil microbial communities from Centralia Pennsylvania, which are recovering from an underground coalmine fire - Coalmine... | ecosystem: Environmental > Terrestrial > Soil > Unclassified ... | reverse complement strand
CGCCGCCTTTGGCTGCCAACTCGAGCGTAAGATCATGAACTTCACCATTTTCAGATAAAAGTCTCGTTATCAGAATCTTCTTGCTTTCGTCAGCGATCATGTCAAAAATAGACAGGCGAACTATTTGTTTGGATCCGTATCCAAGGAGATCGGTTAGTGCAGGATTAACCTCTTTGAAAAAAAACTTTCCATCGGCGATAAAGACAGCATCCTTTGATTTTTCGAAAATCGCACGATACTTTTTTTCACTTTCCCGCAGGGATTTGAGCGAATTCGAGCGGTCGATTGCATATCGTATCGATCTCTCCAGTTTGTCGGTGGCAAGCTCGGATTTTACGAGATAATCAGTAGCTCCCGCCTCCATGGCTTCAATATCCAGCTTACGGCTGCCCATGCCCGTGAGCATGACGATAGGCTGATGGCAATCAGCGGCCACCGCCTCCTTCAAAATGTCGAGCCCGGTTTTAGCACCAAGCTTATAATCGACAAAATAAAGATCATGCCCATGTTCTCGCATGTCCCTCAATGCCGCATCGTGCTCATAACACCAGTCAATCAGAAATGAGCGTCCCTGAATATGATTAATAAAACCGCTAATCAGCAAAAAATCATCTTCATCATCGTCGATAACCATAATTTTTATTGGCTTAACCACGACATCGGGTTTTCGCTTGTATAAAGCCTGGTTGATGGTCGCCATAAGACATTTTTTATTATCGGTTTTTGTTATTTCAAGTTGTCAAACCACCTCGGCTTGCAATTCCTTTACACGATCCATTGGTAGTGAAATGATAATCGTCGTTCCTTCGCCCACACGGCTGCGGGCATAAATGTGCCCGTCATTCTTTTCAGCTATTTTTTTGCAAAGCGCAAGGCCGATCCCGGTACCTTCAAACTCTGACTTGGGATGCAGCCGTCTAAACATATCAAAAACTTCTTCGGCGTATTTTTGCTCAAACCCGATCCCGTTATCCTGAATATAAAGCCTACAATATTGCAATGTTTCCGCCCGGGGCTTCCTATCAGTTTTTTCATTGCTGCCTTCCCAGTAAACGCGAATAACGGGCTGAATGCCTTTCCTGCTGTATTTTAACGAATTGCTGAGCAAATTGAAAAACAAAGGCCGGATAAGTACCGGGTTTATGAACAGCATCGGCAGTTTGTCCAATACAATCCTGGCATCTTTTTCTCTAATAATCTCGTCAAGCTCAAAAATAATTTCCTTGAGGACGATATTCGGGTCTACCAACTCCGCGGGATCATTTTCTCCGGAAATTTTGCAGAATTCGAGAAGATCATTGATCAAATCCTGCATTTGTTTAGAAACGCGACCGATCCGGCTTATATATCCCTTCTCTGCCTCACCAATACCATCGCTGTGGTTTGTCAGCAAATCACTAAACATACGAATTTTTCTCAATGGAGCCTGGAGATCGTGTGAAGCCATTAGGACGAATAGATCGAGGTCCTTATTAGCGGATTCAAGCAGAGCGATATTCTCCAGGAGCTTTATATTCAGCATACTCACTTTCTCTTCCGAGGCCTTGCGCTCGTTGATTTCCATTTCGAGGTTCTTGTTGATTCCCACAAGCTTTTGTTCTTGTGCAATTAGTTGCCGGTTTTTGCGATAGAGCTCGGCAAAGACTGACACTTTAGCCCTCAAAATATCCGCATTTATTGGCTTGTTGATGTAATCCACAGCACCCGCTTCGTACCCTTTGAAAACGTTGTCTTCTCCGAAATTGTTTGCAGTTATGAATATGATCGGAATGTGCCTTAGTTTCTCTCTCGAGTAAATCATCCTAGCGGTTTCAAAGCCGTTGATAACAGGCATCTGTACATCCATCAGGATGAGTGCAAAATCGAATTCATGGAGCAAAATCTTCAAAACCTGTTTGCCGGAATTCGCTTTTACAAACTGATAGCCGTCTTTCTCCAGGATCGTCTCCAGAGAAAGCAGGTTGTCATCCCGGTCATCCACCAAAAGAATCTTCGGTTGCATTCAGATAGGCAACTTTATCTTTAGTTAAATCTATTTATTTGTAAAACCACATCCTCATAAGCGAGAGAAGTTGGTCTATTTTTAACGGTTTTGTAATATAATCGGACGCTCCTGCTTCAATGCATTTTAAGCGGTCGCCTTTCATAGCTTTAGCAGTAACGGCAATTATGGGAAGCGCATTGTTCTTATGTTCTCTCCTGATCTTCTGCGTTGTTTCATAGCCATCCATTTCGGGCATCATGATGTCCATGAGTACCATGTCCACTCGCTGTTTCTCATCGTTAATGATGGTAATCGCGTCTTTGCCACTTTCGGCCGTGATCACATTAATATTGTATCGTTCAAAGACCGTTGTCAACGCAAAAAGATTTCGAACGTCATCATCCACTACGAGAATATTCTTACCCGTCAAGATATCATTCTTAAGTCGCGTGTTTTCGATCAGCCTCTTTTTTTCTGGAGTCAGGTCCTTATGATTGATGTGAAGCTGAAGAATTGTTTCTTCCAAAAGGTTTTCCAGGGAATTCGCACTTTTGAGCAGTACAGAATTGGTCGCGCGCGCGATCTGTTGCATCTCCTTTTTATTAAAGTCTTTAGCTGAATAAATTATGACCGGCGTATTTTTCCTTTTGGCGCGTGAAACTCTTTCCAAAAGGTCCAGGCCAGAGATGTCGGGCAACGTATAGTCGAGAATAATACAGTCGTATTCGGCCAGGTCGTTCTTGTTTAGTGCGCTTTCGCCTGTTTCGGCGATTGTGACTTCCATGATTCCGTTACCCAGGATTTTGACAATTTGGGAAGAGTCCATTTCATTGTCCTCTACGACGAGTACCTTTTTTACGATCTTCTCATGATGGTTAACTATATCCTCGAACAACTCTTTCAACGCTTCATTTTCCAAAGGTTTTAGCAGGAAGCTACGCGCTCCACGCCTGATTGCCAAATCTCTGTTTTCTTCACCCGATATGAGATGAATCGGGATATGTCGGAAATTCAGGTCGTTGCGCAGCAGGTCGAGGACCTTCCAGCCACTGGTGTCTGGAAGTTTTACATCAAGCGTAATTGCAATCGGGTTAAACCGGTTTATAAAATCAAAAACCTCCACATATGTTGTCGCCACAACGGCTTTGAGACTCAGGTCATGCGCACGCTCAATCAGGATCTTCCCGAAACGCAAATCATCCTCGACTATTAGAACCGTTTTATCGGATTGTTGGATGCGGGCCCGGTCGTCCCCAGTCTCATTGATCATTTCATTGACAAGATTTAAATTTTCTGCGTCCGTGTCACGCAGTGAATTCAACAAATTGTCAATTGAGCCGGCGCCATCACCCAGTTGCAGTTGTTGGTAGGCGCTAAGGTTTTCTTTGGTCTCTTTTGTGATTGTACCGGTGGGGCTTTCTACCGGAAGGAAAAGCGTAAACGTACTTCCTTCTGAGGGATAACTTTCAAGTTCGATGTTTCCGCCAAGCAATTCCGCCAGGCCCCGGCTTATTGAAAGTCCTAGTCCGGTGCCGCCATATTTTCGGCTTGTGGATCCTTCTGCCTGCTGGAAGGCCTCGAAAATGATGTTCTGTTTTTCTTTTGGTATACCAATTCCAGTATCACTGATGGCAAAAGCCACCACACGTCCGGCATTATCAAGGGACGAAACGCCCTGTTTCCAGTTCTTGCGGGCTTCGTAAATCTTCAGCCTGACTTCGCCTTTTTCCGTAAACTTGAAGGAGTTCGATAGCAGGTTCTTCAAAATCTGGTTAAGCCTCTGAAGATCGGTCGACATTGTTTCTGGCAAATTCGGATCCGTATCAATAGTGAATCGCAAATGCCGGGCCTCCGAAATCGGCTTGAAAGTCGTTTCGACAAAGGATGCAATCTCACCAAATCTTACCGGCGCAATATTGGCAGTTATAAATCCGGACTCGATCTTTGAAAGATCCAGGATATCATTGATCAGTTGGATTAAATCGTCCCCGCAAGAGTGAATAGTTTTTGCATAACGGATTTGCTTATCGTTGAGATTGCCTTCCGCGTTTTCATACAGTTGCTGGGCAAGGATCAGGAGACTGTTCAAGGGCGTACGCAACTCATGAGACATATTTGCCAGGAACTCAGATTTATATTTGGAGGTTAGTGTGAGCTGTTCGGCTTTTTCTTCCAGCGATCGTCTTGCTTCTTCCACTTCCTTGTTCTTCGCCTCTACTTCATTTTTTTGTTTGACAAGCAAAAGCGCTTTATCCTGAAGCTCGTCATTAGTCCTCCTCAGTTCCTCCTGTTGAATTTTTAGCTCGCCTGCGAGAGATTGAGACTGGGTCAGCAGTTCTTCAGTCCTCGTGTTAGCTTCGATCGTATTGAGAACTATTCCGATGCTTTCTGTGAGCTGGCCAAGGAAATTAAGGTGTGTCTGGCTGAACATGTCCAGGGAAGCAAGCTCAATAACAGCCTTTACTTCATTTTCAAATAAGACAGGGAGGATAATAAGGTTCGCAGGCTTGGACCTTCCGAGACCCGAATTGATTTTAATATAGTTACCTGGCACATTGGACAATATTATACGTTCCTTCTCGAAAGCCACCTGGCCAACGAGGCCTTCGCCAATGGCAAATTCCGTCGGAATATTTTTTTCGGATTTATAGCCATATGCGGAGAAAAGGCTGAGGGTAACCTTTTGCGTTTCTTCGTCCTGTCGCAACACGTAGAATGCTCCGTAATGCGCCATTACCACCTGAGCAAGCTCGGAAAGAATCCGCTGCGTTACAGTCTTGAGATCCTTCTGCCCCTGCAGCATTTGCGTAAATTTTGCCAGGTTGGATTTTAACCAATCCTGTTCCTGGTTTCGGAGGGTCGTCTCTTTAAGGTTTGCAATCATCTGGTTAATCGTGTCCTTCAAGGCTTCTACTTCTCCTTTGGCCTCCACGCGAATCGTTCGAGTAAGGTCGCCTTTGGTAACTGCTGAAGCCACTTCGGAGATCGATCGTACCTGCGTGGTAAGATTTTGCGCGAGCTGGTTTACATTATCCGTCAGGTTCTTCCAAATGCCCGAAGCGCCGGGAACACTCGCTTGGCCTCCTAGCCTTCCGTCCACACCAACCTCGCGAGCAACTGTAGTTACCTGGTCTGCAAAGAGAGCGAGCGTATCAATCATTTCATTAATGGTGTCGATCAATTGCGCAACCTCCCCGCGCGAAACAATGGCAAGCTTTTGCTTAAGATTCCCGGTTGCAACGGCTGTTACCACTTTCGCAATATTGCGAACCTGATTGGTAAGGTTTGATGCCATCATATTGACCGAATCTGTAAGGTCCTTCCATGTCCCGGCTACGCCGCGCACTTCGGCCTGGCCGCCGAGTTTACCTTCCGTTCCGACTTCACGTGCTACACGGGTAACTTCAAAAGCGAAGGAGTTCAATTGTTCCACCATCGTATTGATGGTGTTTTTGAGATCCAGAATCTCGCCCTTTACGTCAATAGCCACCGTCTTGGAAAGGTCACCGCTCGCTACTGCTTTTGTCACCTCAGCAATATTGCGCACCTGGGCTGTAAGGTTACCGGTCATCTGGTTGACTGAATCGGTCAAATCTTTCCATGTTCCCGCCACGCCAGGGACAAACGCCTGGCCGCCGAGTTTTCCGTCCGTTCCTACTTCTCTTGCCACGCGTGTGACCTCAGAGGCAAAAGCGCGGAGCTGGTCCACCATGGTATTCAGGGTTTCCTTCAATTGGAGGATTTCGCCCCGCACGTCTACCGTAATCTTTTTCGACATGTCGCCATTGGCCACTGCAACAGCAACCTCAGCAATATTACGCACCTGGTCAGTCAGGTTGCCGGCCATTTGGTTCACTGAGTCCGTCAGGTCCTTCCATGTTCCCGCAACCCCCGGGACATTGGCCTGGCCGCCCAATTTTCCCTCGGTTCCAACCTCACGCGCTACACGAGTGACTTCAGAGGCGAACCCGCGCAATTGGTCGACCATGGTATTGATCGTATTTTTTAGTTCCAGGATTTCTCCTTGAACATCCACCGTAATCTTGCGAGAAAGATCGCCGTTAGCAACAGCTGTCGTTACTTCAGCAATATTGCGCACCTGGGATGTCAGGTTGGATGCCATTTTATTAACGGAATCTGTCAAATCCTTCCATGTCCCCCCGACGCCAGGCACATCCGCCTGACCGCCGAGTTTGCCTTCTGAACCTACTTCACGCGCAACGCGGGTTACCTCTGAACCAAATGAATTAAGTTGATCCACCATTGTATTGATGGTATTTTTCAGCTCGAGGATTTCTCCTTTAACATCCACTGTGATTTTTCTGGAAAGGTCCCCTTTTGCCACTGCGGTTGTGACTTCCGCAATATTTCTTACCTGGCCTGTCAGGTTACTTGCCATACCGTTGACTGAATCTGTCAGGTCTTTCCAAACGCCACCGACTCCCTCCACTGCAGCTTGGCCGCCCAATTTTCCTTCTGAGCCGACTTCGCGCGCCACGCGGGTAACTTCAGAAGCAAAGCCGCGCAACTGGTCAACCATGGTATTGATCGTATTCTTCAATTCAAGGATCTCGCCTTTCACGTCCACGTCGATTTTTCTTGACAAATCGCCGGTTGCCACAGCCGTTGTTACTTCCGCAATATTTCGCACCTGCGAGGTCAGGTTTGACGCCATCTTGTTAACGGAATCGGTCAGATCTTTCCAGGTTCCCCCCACGCCCGGAACATCAGCCTGGCCGCCAAGTTTGCCTTCAGAACCTACTTCACGTGCGACGCGGGTAACTTCTGATCCAAAAGAATTCAGCTGGTCGACCATCGTGTTGATCGTATTTTTCAGCTCGAGAATTTCTCCCTTCACATCCACGGTGATTTTTCTCGACAAGTCGCCCTTAGCGACCGCCGTCGTAACTTCTGCAATATTTCTCACCTGGCCGGTCAGGTTGCTCGCCATCTGGTTTACAGAATCGGTGAGATCTTTCCAGGTCCCTGCGACTCCCTTTACCTGCGCCTGGCCGCCGAGTTTTCCTTCTGTGCCGACTTCAAGCGCCACGCGTGTCACTTCCGACGAAAACGAATTCAACTGGTCGACCATCGTATTGATGGTATTTTTCAACTCGGAAATTTCCCCCTTCACGTCTACAGTAATCTTTCTCGATAAATCGCCCTTGGCCACCGCCGTTGTAACTTCCGCAATATTTCTTACCTGGCCTGTCAGGTTACTTGCCATTTGATTCACCGAATCGGTCAAATCCTTCCACACGCCGCCGACTCCTTTCACCTTCGCCTGGCCGCCAAGCTTTCCTTCCGATCCTACTTCACGGGCTACACGCGTAACTTCCGAAGAAAACGAGTTCAGTTGGTCAACCATCGTATTGATCGTATTCTTCAATTCGAGGATCTCGCCCTTCACGTCCACTGTAATTTGTCGCGAAAGATCGCCCTTGGCAACAGCCGTTGTCACCTCAGCAATATTCCTCACCTGGCCAGTCAGGTTGCTGGCCATTTGGTTGACTGAGTCAGTGAGATCTTTCCAGGTTCCCGCGACTCCCTTTACCTGCGCTTGCCCGCCCAGCTTACCTTCAGTACCAACCTCCAGCGCAACACGCGTCACTTCGGATGAAAACGAATTCAGCTGGTCAACCATCGTATTGATCGTATTCTTCAATTCAAGGATCTCGCCTTTTACGTCCACAGTAATTTTCTTCGATAAGTCTCCTTTGGCTACCGCCGTCGTCACTTCGGCGATATTGCGTACCTGCGCTGTTAGGTTGCTCCCCATCTGGTTTACAGAATCAGTAAGGTCTTTCCATACACCATCTACTCCTTTAACCTTGGCCTGCCCACCAAGTTTCCCTTCAGAACCTACTTCGCGTGCGACTCGCGTAACTTCCATAGAAAACAAATTAAGCTGGCGAACCATGTCATTCACTTCCTTTGCAATTCGCGCAAATTCTCCTTTAAGCGTGTGGCCGCCGATTTCCAGTGGCATTTGTTGTGAAAGGTTGCCTTTTGCCACGGAGCTGATAACATGAGCAATTTCTATGGTAGGATGAACCAGATCAGAGATGAGTGAGTTAAGCGATTCGACGCCAGTGCTCCAGGAACCTTTGGCACTGGGGGATTCAATGCGCTGCGTTAATTTTCCCTCCTTCCCAATTATATTCCCCGCCCTGGTAAATTCCAGCATCATTTGTTCGTTTAGGGCTATGATGTCATTTAACGTATCGTACACCTTGCCCTGGATTCCAAATTTGTCAATGGGCATTCTGACTGTAAAATTCCCTTTCTTAACTTCGCTGAGGACTGCCAGGATGATCCGGTAATCTTCGGCATCTGGTTCTTCAGTGTGGGGAGTCCGCGCAGGCTTTTTAAATGGCTTAGTTTTTGACTTTTGGCCATTGTGGTTGGCTTCCACGCGAGGCCTGGAAAGTGTTGGGGCACTTTTTTGGGTCGTCATGACGGTTAATTAAGTTTTAAAATAGCATACAGCATTAGTCCAATATCGCACAACATAAAATGGCGTCACGCCTTTCCACAGCAATGCGCAGCATTGTCCCTGAGACAAAGGTTTCACGAAGATTTCGGTATTATTGAGAGTGGGTTCAGGTAAAAGTAGTGATTTTAATTTTACGTGCATAGATATGAGGTACATTTTTTTCAGTTCATAAGATTGTGACAAATCAACAGGTTGGAATTATGGAAAAGCAATATCAGAAAAAAGTTTTTATCGTCGACGATGATGCTGATGACAGGCAAATTATAAAGGAAGCTTTTTCAGAATGCCAAGGCGAGAATGCATGCGTTTATTTTGAAAGTGCCCAAAAACTACTTTCTGCAATGCATAACAAGGAGCATCCGCTACCACTCCTTGTCCTCCTTGATTTGAATATGCCCGGCCTGACGGGTCTTCAGGCGTTAAAAGAAATACGCGGAAACAGCAAGTTCAGCCAAGTTCCGGTCGTCGTATTAACCACTTCCAATCTTCCCCGGGACAAAGCAAGTTGTTATCAGCTTGGCGCCAGTTGCTTTATTACAAAGCCGGATTCTTTCGCGAAACTTGTAGAAATCGTCAATGCTATTTCATTGCTATGGCTAACCGGAAACGAAATTCCTTAACCCATGAAGATTAAGCCATTACACTTTGAAAGAATACATATTCGTCAGCTTTCCGTGCCTGCCCAAAAGTGATCCTATTTGTGGAAAAAACGCAGCGGACGACTTATTTTTTTCGCTCGCCAAACTTATTTCTTGCAAAATTAGTAATAGGCTGGTGCAGAAAATCTTCCCCAAAAAGCGTTAAAAATTCTTCCTTGTCTTTATCGCTAAGTAATCTGAATATGCCTTTAATCCAGTCTCGCTTCGCCTCGAGTTCTTGAATGGTTGCCCGGGAGTCCACCATTTCAATAAATTTTAGGATTTCTTCTACGAGCAAATTCTTGAGTTTGAATGCAGGATCGTATTCCATTCCAGCCTATGTATATGAAGAAGGCCACAAATACCAAACCGTTTCCGGCCGCCTTCCCATTAATTATCGCGCTAGGGTGATCAATTTGTTAATGGTTGACTGTAGGTTGGTAAAAATACGAGGCGGCATGGTTGACCGGGATGGCCTGATTTTCGATTACTATTTAAAAAAGCACGATTATGAGCGGATCAAAAACATTTCTGGTATTTCTAATGGGGATGGCTGCTGGCGTAGCTACAGGTATATTGGTTGCTCCCCGGCGGGGAGATAAAACTCGGAAAAAACTCGCTAAGCATGCACGGGCATTTTCCGGACAGCTCTTAAATAAAGCAACGAAGGTTGGCGAGCAACTAAAAGATAGTTATGAATCGGCCAAAGACGGCGTGTCCAAGTCTCTTAATATCTCTTAATAGGCCTCTTTAGCGAACTTCCTATAATTTGAGCGCTGTTCAGCAAAATGGAATATTACCGGTGTGATATTGCGGGTTTCTGATTTTGCAAATCAGTACGCTTCGATGAGTCTTATTAGCGTCTTATAAAGAGACTCTAGCCATGGTGAACGAACGGGCAGCGGTTGCCTGCCCACCTTATTTCATGTTGTGGACATTTGTGCATGATACAGCAACCCTGTTGTTGCGTTATATTCCCACTCATTAAATTTTCGACTTGCTTTTTAATGGCATAGAAGTTTCTTGAGCTTGGGCGAGGGGCCTGCCCCTGTTCAAAATATTACAATGAGCAAAAAGAATTCCGCGCGGCGGCGGTTCGTTCCCACTTGTCGCGTCGCAAATTACGCTGATGAAGTCGAATATGACGACTGAAAGCCGCCAAAAGTTCGTAAAAGGAGAATGGTCGTCCCTCAAGACGAGCTTCTTGCTAAATTCGGGAATTATCGAGGCCAAAAAATAATTTATGGGGGAAAAGCCAAATGAAAACGCGGCGTCAAAAACAGCCGAAGCGGGAAAAAAGTAAGTGATCCAAACAGCCAATTGTCGTCGGACTGTCTGGAGCCCGGCGCGAAGACGAAAGGTTCCGGAGAAAAAAAATGCAAAAGAATAAGTTCAAATTCAATCGAAAATGTCTATAAGTAGTACAATATATGTTTTGATCGTACTTTTTTTCGCACTTTCAATTTTGGCGGTGATTGTGATTAAGCAGCCTTTTCTTCTCTACGTTTGCCTTCCACTGACAGTGATCCTGATCTTCGCCAGGATTGTGAGAGGGGATGATTAGAGCTTGCGAGGAACCAGTCAATTTGGCAAAATCATTTTTTGTTGCAATTCCCGTCTTCCTGACTTTAGCGGGATTTGCTTATTTCTTAAGTCTAAAGGTCCTCCACAGTGGAAATTGGTTCCTGATTATCTGACTAGTGGTCCTCGCAGTTTTAATCATTGTGACGATTTCCGATACCCGTCATCAAAGCGGGAGTCTCTTGTCGGGCATACGCGGGTTGTTTCTCGGCCTGGAAGGCATCTCCTGTTTATTGGCGTTCTGGCTGATTCCTTTTCTGTTTAGGCACCCCGAGCTATACGATTAAGCTATTACGCTGGCTCAGAAATTCCAGAAAAGCTCAGTATTATATTCCATCCGAACATACCCGCGTGCATTGTGCCTTACAAAAATATTTGCAAGCTGATCAATCATTGTATCATAGCGGGCATGTCCTAGCAGCGGCATAAATGAAGAGGAAAGCAGCTGGCCCTTCAGCGATTCGAAATTCAATTCCTGAATATTAGGGAACTTTTTTGTGTAGACTTTTCTTGGTTCATAAAAAGCTCGTATTGAGTGGTCGTTTACGATTCTGGACGGCTTCCGCTCGATACTGAATCGGCGCTGTAAGTCATCATATGCTTTCAGAAACGGCGTATGCTTATTGCGAACGTTCCACGCCAGGACTACGATTCCTCCCGGTTTCAATATTCGAAAAAATTCTTTTTTTGTAGCGTGCGGGGCCATCCAGTGAAATGCCTGCGCTACGGTAATCAGATCGATACTGCCAGCGTCAAGGCCTGTTTTCTCAGCACACCCATTTTTGCAGATAAAATCCGTGTAACCTGACAACTTATACTGGGCCGCTTTTCGCATTTCTTCATTGGGTTCGATGCCAATAACACGATAATGTGCTTGTAAAAGCTTCTCGGAAAAAAGCCCGGTGCCACAGCCAATATCTGCAATTAAGCTTGTCTTTGTTAATCCGGCAGTCTCTTCCAGAAATGTTATGATCGTGTCAGGGTAAGAGGGCCGGTATTTTACATAATTTTCTACTCGGTTTGAAAACCTACTGGTAGGGTGAAGTGATTCGAGACTGATCGTCATACTAATGATTTGATTGATCGAGGTAACAAGTTAGTTCGGGCCTATTCTATGCACCAAACATCGATGACGAGGTCTTTTTTTCGAGGACTCTTAAATGAAGGTCTGACACCACGCATTCCTGATGATTGCGTCGCAAGGCCGTTGATGAAATTTAATGGGTGCCGCGGGTGGGTTTCCTTTCTTTTTCTATTTTCCCCGTCGTTATTTGATCTCAAAAGACGGATCTGCTCTCGGGAGGATTTCTCTTCACGCATACCTAATAATTTTGAAAAAATGATTAATCGATGATGAATGCTCAATCAACGCATGTAGGCATCTCGGCTCCTGATTTATTAGTTCTGTCCTGTCCCAGGTGGGATCCTAAAGAATAAGAAGAAACAATCAAAGGGTAGAATAAAGATAATGTATTTATTGAAAATAAGCTGCCGCAAATTTTTATACCTTGCGTTTACCGATTTCTCGAACCTCAATTGGCGAAAAATACGTTGCCTGCACTGCATCAAAGGGGCAATGGAAATTGCATCCCCGAGAGCCTGGTCAGAGCCACATCTTTCTGTTGAACCAGCACTTTGACACGATTTCCTATTTCCATTAAAAATTTCTGCAGGAAAAAATGCGCCTTTTGGTGGTCAATCTTTGTGGCTTCCAGCATTCGGATAGTATCCGCGAGACCCAGCGCGCGCAGAAAGTATTGCTGGTTCGTATATCCCGTGGAAATAAGCCCAAGTAATTCGCCCCACTTTTCAATAGCGGAAAAATTCACCTGCGCCATGATGTCTTGCTCACCAATATGATCATAAGGTCGAAAATTCACCGTGTGATCATAGAAGCACGTCATTGTACCGGAATTTTTCCTCGAATTGTATAATTCATCCGAACTGCCGCCGTAGTCAAAAGTCATAACAAAACCGCGATTCAAATGTTCGTTGACCTCTCGAAGCCAAAACTTCGGTTCTAAATTGACCTCAGTCGAAAAACCATCCGGCAATGAAACTTCTAAAAATGAAAAATAATCGAGCAATTCCTGGCTCGCTGATCTTAACTCTTCGTGGAAAGTCCCGTCAAAGTCCACAAAAATCTCCTTAAGGCCGTTTTGCACCTTGACACGGTGAAAGGAGAAATTATCTATAAGTTCATTCGAAAGGACACATCCCTCGAAAACTCCAAGAGCAGAAGTGTTTTCGAGATAGACGACCTTTCCAGGAGGAAATGCGCAAATCAGATCCTTTTGAGGGGGGCGTTTATCAACTATAAAATAAGTCAAACGCTCGAAAAAGCGATTGTCCATAGCCAAACATTCCAGGATATCGCGGCAGAGAAGCCCGCTGCCACCACCATATTCTAGAACCGTAAATTCGTTCTGCCCCAGAATATTCCACATTTCTTGCAGCTGCCGGGCAATTGCGAATCCGAAAAGGCTGCTTGCCTCAACACTGGTGTAGAAATCACCGCTCCTTCCGACTGGCTCCCGGTCTTGGCAATAATAACCAAAATGAGGTGTGTAAAGGCAACGCTCCATAAATTCACAGAACGATATCGGGCCTTGCCTGTAAATCGTCTCACCAATTATCGCCCGCAGCTCACGCTGGTTTACACTAATGTCTGTCATCGCAATTCTGAAGAGGGCACGGTCCAACTGACCCTGCCTCCAGGGATTGATCCATTAAAAATGAAATAAATTAATGGTTCTGTGTCTATGCAGAAGTGCTACCAACAGCTTACTTTTTTGTAGCCTCATATAGATCAGATATAACGCCACAGTCCC
>Ga0070731_10003737_pt1 | contig 13531 bp, 8 predicted proteins | sample Coa_R1_2_FD_66448 | JGI IMG/M metagenome (GOLD analysis project Ga0070731, IMG submission 66448) | Surface soil microbial communities from Centralia Pennsylvania, which are recovering from an underground coalmine fire - Coalmine... | ecosystem: Environmental > Terrestrial > Soil > Unclassified ... | reverse complement strand
CGGCCAATGGCCGCCGGCTCGCCCGCGACCTCGCGAGCGGGCTGGGCGAAGCCGGCATCGTCGTCGTTTCCGGCATGGCGCGCGGGATCGACGCGGCGGCGCATCTGGGGGCGCTGGAGACCGGCTCGGTCGCGGTCGTCGCCGGCGGCGCCGACATCGTCTATCCGGAAGAGAATCGCGGGCTTTACGACGCTCTTGCCCGCGACGGCGCGATCGTCGCCGAATTGCCGCTCGGCACCGAGCCGCAGGCCCGCCATTTCCCGCGCCGCAACCGCATCATCTCGGGGCTGGCGCTGGGCGTCGCGGTGGTCGAGGCGGCGGCCAAATCGGGTTCGCTGATCACCGCCCGCTACGCCTTGGAGCAGGGCCGCGAGGTTTTCGCGGTGCCCGGCTCGCCGCTCGACCCGCGCTGCCGCGGCACCAACGATCTGTTGCGCAGCGGCGCGACCCTGACCGAAACCGCCGACGACATCATCACGCAGCTCGGGCCGCTGTTGCGCGGGCATCCGCCGCCCCAGCCGCCGGCTGCACGCCAGCCGCCGCTGCCGCTGCTGCGGCCGGCGCCGCGGGCGGCGATGCCGGTCGCGGCAGCGCCGGAGAGCGAGGAGGCTGGGCTCGAGCTGATCGTCGAAAAGCTGAGCCCGACCCCGGTCGCGGTTGACGAACTGGTGCGCCAGTGCCAATTGTCTGCCGCGGCCGTCGCCACCCTCCTGCTCGAATTGGAACTCGCCGGCCGCATCGAGCGTCATCCCGGCAATCTTGTGTCGCTCCGCTAAACCCCTTTAGCGCAGCCTTTTTGCTTGAAGGCGTGCATGTACGTCGTCGTCGTCGAATCGCCTGCCAAGGCGAAGACCATCAATAAATACCTCGGTCGCGACTACAAGGTCGTGGCGAGCTATGGCCATGTCCGCGACCTGCCGGCCAAGGACGGCTCTGTGCTGCCCGATTCCGATTTCGCGATGTCGTGGGAGGTCGACGGCAAGTCCGAAAAGCACATGAAGGAGATCGCTGCGGCGATGAAGGGCGCCGACCGGCTCTATCTCGCCACCGACCCCGACCGCGAGGGCGAGGCGATCTCCTGGCACGTGCGCGAGGTACTGAAGGCGCGCCACCTGTTGAAGAAGGACGTCGACGTAAAGCGCGTCGTCTTCAACGAGGTGACGCGCAACGCCGTGCTCGAAGCGTTCCGCAAGCCACGCGAGATCGACGACGAGCTGGTCGAGGCCTATCTCGCGCGCCGCGCGCTCGATTACCTTGTCGGCTTCACGCTGTCGCCGGTGTTGTGGCGCAAATTGCCGGGCAGCCGCTCGGCAGGCCGGGTGCAGTCGGTCGCGCTGCGCCTCATCTGCGAGCGCGAAGCCGAGATCGAAGCCTTCAAGGCGCGCGAATACTGGACGATCGAGGTCGAGTTCCAGACCGAGGCGGGCGACAGCTTCACCGCGCATCTGTCGCATCTCGACGGCAAACGACTCGACCGCTTCGCACTCGACAGCGAGGCGAAAGCGCGCGCCGCCGCCGACGCGATCCTCAAGGCGGCCGGATTTTCGGTCGCCTCGGTCGAGCACCGAGAGGTGCGGCGCAACCCGTTCCCGCCCTTCACCACCTCGACCTTGCAGCAGGAGGCCTCGCGCAAGCTCGGCTTCGGCGCGAGCCGCACGATGTCCTTGGCGCAGCGCCTCTATGAGGGCATCGACCTCGACGGCGACACGGTCGGGCTTATCACCTACATGCGCACCGACGGCGTCGCGATCGCCGCCGAGGCGATCGCCGCGGCGCGCCAGCTGATCGGCGGCGAGTTCGGCGCGCGTTACGTGCCGGGCGAACCACGCGTCTACCGCAGCCCGGCGAAGAACGCGCAGGAGGCGCACGAGGCGATCCGCCCGACCGACCTCGCGCGCCGCCCGGCCGATGTCGCGCGCCACCTCGACCACGACCAGCGCCGCCTCTACGAGCTGATCTGGAAGCGCACCGTGGCGAGCCAGATGGCCTCGGCCGTGCTCGACCAGGTCGCCGTCGACATCGCCGACCCGAGCGGCAAGATTCGCCTGCACGCGACGGGCTCGGTCGTGGTGTTCGACGGGTTTTTGAAGCTCTATCAGGAAGACCGCGACGATGCGGCCGACGAAGAGGGCGAGGGCCGGCGGCTGCCGGCGATGCGCGAGAACGAGCGCCTGGCGCGCGGCGCCGTCACCCCCAACCAGCATTTCACCCAGCCGCCGCCGCGCTACAGCGAGGCGAGCCTTGTGAAAAAACTCGAGGAACTCGGCATCGGCCGGCCCTCGACCTACGCCTCGATCATCCAGGTGCTGCAGGACCGCGACTATGTGCGGCTCGACAAGCGGCGCTTTGTGCCGGAGGACCGCGGCCGCCTCGTCACCGCGTTCCTCACCAGCTTTTTCGAGCGCTACGTCGAATACAATTTCACCGCCGATTTGGAAAACCAGCTCGACGAGGTATCGGGCGGCCGGGTCGACTGGAAGGAACTCCTGCGCAATTTCTGGCGCGATTTCTCAGTTTCGATCGACGGCACCAAGGATCTGACGATCAAGGCGGTGCTCGAGGCGCTCGATAGCGAACTCGGGCGCCATTTCTTTCCGGACGACGGTTCCGGACGCGACGCGCGGCTGTGCCCCGGCTGCGGCGCCGGCCGGCTGTCGTTGAAGCTGGGCCGCTTCGGCGCCTTTGTCGGCTGCTCCAACTACCCCGAATGCCGCTACACCCGGGCCTTCGGGATCGACGCCGAGGGCGAGACCGGCGGCACCGATACGGTGCTCGGCAAGGACCCGGCGAGCGGCTACAGCGTTGCGGTGAAAAAGGGGCCTTACGGCCACTACCTGCAGCTCGGCGAAGCGGAAAACGGCGCCAAGCCGAAGCGCGTCGCGCTGCCGCGCGGGCTGAAGCCGACCGACGTCGACCTCGACACCGCGCTGCGTCTCCTGGCCTTGCCGCGCGAGATCGGCCGCCACCCGGAAACCGGCGAGCCGATCACCGCCGGGATCGGCCGGTTCGGCGCCTACATCAAGCACGGCGCGTCGTTTGCTTCGCTCGCCGCCGATGACGATGTGCTGGGAATCGGCCTCAACCGCGCCGTAACGCTGCTTGCCGAGGCGAAAAGCGGCGGACGGCGCGGGCCGCAGTTGCTGCGCGAAGTCGGGGCCCACCCCGACGGCGGCACGATCGGCCTCTATCGCGGCCGCTACGGCCCCTATGTCAGCCATGACGGGGTCATCGCCTCGCTGCCCAAGGGCGCCGACCCGGACAGCTTTGCGCTCGAGCGCGCGGTCGAGCTGATCGCCGTCCAGCGCGCCAAGGGCAAAGGCAAGGCGCGCCGGCCTGTCCGCAAGGCCGCGGCCGCTCGCCCCGCCAATGGTGCGGCGAAGGCGGCGCCGCGCGCGGCGGCCAGGCGCCCGGCCAGCGCCGCTAAAGCCACCTCAGGCACCCGGGGAAAGCCCGCCGCCACCCGGGCAAAACCGGCGGCAAAGCGCGCCGCTAAGCCGGCGCGCCGCCCGTCAGCCGCCTCATGAGCGGCCGCCACATGGGACGTCTTCCCGGCGCAGGCCGGGACCCATTTCTCCACCTGCGAGGCGGTTGAACGATGGATCCCGGCCTGCGCCGGGAAGACGTCTTTTCTTTTTCTTCTCTTATCTATTCCCCCGATCGGGTGCGTTAAGCGTGGCACGCCGGTTCAGCCCCCCTCCCCGCACCGCCCGCGGCGGCAACCGCAAGGTCGCCGCCGGTAAAGGGCTGCCCGAGATCATCCCGATCGAGCGCTGCGGCAGCGATGCCGACGGCTTTCCCCTGGCACGCCCGCTCGGCCAGTCGGGCGACGGCGAGATTCCGGGCTTTCGCCTCATCGGCACGGCCGGCGAGGAACTCGCGGTCGGCGAGCGCGCCCTGGCCCGGCTGGTACGCCGCGAGTCGGGCGAGATCGACGCCCAGATCATCCGCCGGCTCGACGATGCGGCGGCGAGCCGCGTCGTCGGGGTCTTTCGCCGCACCCATGACGGCGGCGTGATCGTCGCCGCCGACCGCCGCGACAAGAGCGAATACCGGGTGCTCGGCCATGACGCGGCCGGGCTCGGCGATGAGGAGCTGGTCGTCGCCGAGACGCTGCCGTCGCGTCAGTTCGGCAAGCGCGCCCGCATCATCGAGCGGCTCGGGGCGGCCGACGCGCCGGGCGCGATCAGCCGGATGATGATCGCCAGCTTTGATATTCCCGCCGAGTTCCCGCCACCCGCGCTGGCCGAAGCGGCGGCGGCGCGGCCGCTGGGCGCGACCGACGCGGCAGGCCGGGCCGATCTGCGCCATTTGGCGCTGGTCACGATCGACGACAGCGACGCCCGCGACTTCGACGATGCGGTGTGGGCCGAACCGGCCGACGATCCGGCCAGCCCGGGGGACAGTCCGGAGGGCTGGCACATCGTCGTCGCGATCGCCGATGTCGCGCATTACGTGACCCCCGGCGGCGCGCTCGACCGCGAGGCGGCGCGGCGCGGCAACTCGGTCTATTTCCCCGACCGCGTCGTGCCAATGCTGCCGGAGGCGCTGTCCAACGAGCTGTGCTCCCTGAAGCCGGGCGAGGACCGCCCGTGCCTGGCGGCGCATCTGTGGATCGACGCCGCCGGCCGCAAACTGCGCCACCGCTTCGAGCGCGCCGTGATGCGCTCGGCGGCGCGGCTGACTTACGATCGCATCCAGGCCGCGCGGGACGGCGCGGGCGACCCCGATGCGCTGGCGCCCGAGCGTCTTGCCGCGCTCTACGGCGCCTTTGCCGCGCTCGAGCGGGCGAAGCGGGCGCGCGGCGCGCTGTTGCTCGACCTCGCCGAGCACCGCGTCGTGCTCGACGCAGAGCGCCAACCGGTCGCGGTGGTGCCGCGGGTCCGGCTCGATAGCCACCGGCTGATCGAGGAATTCATGATCCTCGCCAATGTCGCGGCGGCCGAGGAGCTGGAAGGGCGGCAGCGCGCCTGCCTCTACCGCGTGCACGACCAGCCCGACCCGGAGAAGCTCGCGGCGCTGCGCGATTTCCTCGCCGAAATGGGCATCCCCGGCCTCGCCCTCGCCAAGGGCCAGGTGATCCGCCCCGAACTCTTCAACCGCATCCTGACGCGCGCCGCCGGTACTAAGGAGGCCGCGCTCGTCAACGAACTGGTGCTGCGCGCCCAGGCGCAGGCCGCCTACAGCCCGAACAATCTCGGCCATTTCGGCCTGGCGCTGCCGCGCTATGCGCATTTTACCTCGCCGATCCGCCGTTACGCCGATCTCGTCGTGCACCGCGCGCTGCTCGGCGAAGGCGCGCGCGCCGCCGAGGGCGGCTTGGAGGAAATCGCGCAGCACATCTCGGCGACCGAGCGGCGCGCCGCCTCGGCCGAACGCGCCGCGCTCGACCGCTATCGCGCGCGGCTGCTCGGCGGCGCGATCGGCACCCTCTTCGAGGCGCGCATCACCGGGGTCGCCGCGTTCGGCTTGTTCGTCGGCCTGCCCGAGAGCGGCACCGACGGGCTGGTGCCGATATCGACCCTGCCCTCCGACTATTACGACCACGACGCGCGGCGCCACCGGTTGGTCGGGCGTCGCAGCGGCCGTGTCTTCGCGCTCGGCGACGCGGTGCGCGTCAAGCTCGCCGAGGCCGATCCGGTCGGCGGCCGGCTGATCTTCCGGCTCGACGTCGACGCCGCGGCGCAAGCGCCGACGCTGCCGCCGCGCGGCCGCGGGCATCCGTACCGCCGGCGCCGCTGAGGGCCGCTTACGCCGCGATGGCGATGCCCGGTTGCCTGCCGGCGCGCCTCCCTCTAATGTGAACGCCGTTCGAGGAATGCCGCCGAGCCGGCCACCATCGAACGGATCGCCTGACTGTCCCCCGGTATCAGAGGGCGCACTGGCGAATGAACAGGGAGGAACGAGTGGTGTCGCATCGCGCACTGCGCTCTTCGCGGAATGCCGTCACCGCCGCTCGGGCGGGCCTTGCGCTGGCCCTCCTTGCGCTGGCGGCCTGCGCCGGACAGCAAACGGCGGCGATCGGTCCCGAGGGCAAGCTTTTCGCGCGCGGGCTTGGCGACATCTCCGATCTTTACATCCAGCCGATTTCGAGCCGGCGTCTGGCGCTGGCCGGGATGGCGCGGCTGTCGCGGCTGGACAGCCAGATCGTCGTCAGCGACAGCCTCGGCAACCGCTTCGCCGACTCGCTGAGCCTCGGCTATGGCGGGCGCGACATCAACTTCTTCGCGGCGCCGGCCGACAACGACGCCCGAGGCTGGGGCGCCCTGGTCGACACCGTCGTCGCCGCCGCGAAACAGGCCTCGCCGCGCCTCGCCGCCCTGCCGCAGGAAGCGATCGACACCGCCGTCTTCACCGGCATAAGCAGCGCGCTCGACCGTTTCTCGCACTACGCGCCGCCGGAGCAGGCGCGCGACCTGCGCGCCGCGCGCAACGGCTTTGGCGGCATCGGGGTGACGGTCGATACGGTCGACAATGCCTACCGGGTTACCGCGGTCACGCCGCACAGCCCGGCCGAAATCGCCGGCATCCAGCCGGAAGACCAGATCGTCTCGATCGATGGCGTCGCCACCGCCGGCTGCCCGCATCATGAAGTCGTCGACCGGCTGCGCGGTCCGATCGGCAGCGCCGTGCAGGTCAAGGTTCTGCACCCCGGCACCGGGCAGCCGCGCGACGTCCGGCTGCAGCGCGACTACGTCGTGCTGCCGACCGTCACCCCGTCGCGCGACGGCAACATCGCGATCTTCCAGATCGCCAGCTTTAACCGCAGCACGACGCAGCGCCTCGCCAAGGACCTCGCCGACGCCGAGCGCCAGGCGGGCGGGCGGCTTGCCGGCATCGTGCTCGACCTGCGCGGCAATCCGGGCGGCCTGCTCGACCAGGCGGCGAGCCTCTCCGATCTCTTCATCCGCAAGGGGCCGATCGTCTCGACCACCGGGCGTCATCCGGCCAGCCGGCAGTATTTCGCGGCGGCCGGAGATGCCGTCACGCCGCAGCTGCCGATCGTCGTGCTGGTCAACGGCGGGTCGGCTTCGGCGGCCGAGATCGTCGCGGCGGCGCTGCAGGATGCCGGACGCGCCGTCGTGATCGGCAGCTCGTCCTATGGCAAGGGCACGGTGCAGACGGTGCTGCGCCTGCCCAACGACGGCGAATTTACCGTCACCTGGGCGCGGCTCATCGCGCCCTCGGGCTATCTGTTGCAGGGGCACGGCGTGGTGCCGACGGTGTGCACCGCGAGCCTGCCGAGTGGCGCCGGCGGACCCCCAGGCGGGCCGCAGCAGATTACTGCCGCACCGAGCGTCGTGCCGGCGTCGAGCCCGCGCGCCGCGCTCGACGACGCGGGCTGGGCTGAGCTGCGCCGCGCCTGTCCGCCGAGCCACGCCCGCCCGGCGATCGATCTGCAACTGGCCGAGCGCCTGCTGGCGAGCCCGGAACTCTACAGCGCGGCCCTCCATGCCCTGCCGGCGGCGCCGCAGCTCGCGCAGAACGCGGTCTCGCCCGCGCCTTGACACGAAGCGGGTGCGCGCTATCTTGAGCCGGACGCTGAATTCAACCTCGCGAGGCCGCCGATGGCGAAGACCAACACAGTTCTGATCAAGCTGGTCAGCAGCGCCGATACGGGGTTTTTCTACGTCACCAAGAAAAACCCGCGGACCAAGACCAACAAGCTCGAATTGAAGAAATTCGACCCGGTCGCGCGCAAGCACGTCATCTTCAAGGAAGCGAAAATAAAGTAGCGGCTGAGCGGGCGCCGCCGACCCGGCGGGTCAGGACGCCAGCGACAGCGGCGCGTCCGAGGTCGCGGCGTCCAGGGCAGGCAACGTGGTAACCCGGTTGCGGCCGGCGTTCTTCGCGATATAGAGCGCGTCATCGGCGCGCTTCATCAGGGCGTCCAGCGTGTCCCTATCGTCGGCCACCGCGACGCCGACGCTGACGGTGACCGCCAAATCGCCGCCGGTTCCCGGGATGTCGAACGGCACATCGCCGACCGCGGCGCGCAAGCGCTCGGCGACGACGAGTGCGCCGGCGAGGTTGGTCTCCGGCATCACGACGACGAACTCCTCGCCGCCGAAGCGGCCGACGAGGTCGACGCTGCGCAGCTGGCGCAGCGCCCGGGCGGCGAGTTCGCGCAGCACCGCGTCCCCGACCGGATGGCCATGCCGGTCGTTGACCTGCTTGAAATGATCGATGTCGAAGATCATCAGCGCGATGTCGGAGCTGCCTTCCGAATTGCGCGCCAGGAGCTCGCTCAGATGCGCCAGCACATAGCGGCGGTTGTAGAGGCCGGTCAGTTCGTCGGTCAGCGCCAACGACAGGCCGCGCTGATAATTCTGCCGCAGCCTGTCCTGCAGGCGCTTGCGGCGGATCTGGGTGCGCACCCGGGCCAACAGTTCGTTCCGGTCGACCGGGCGAATCAGATAGTCGTTGGCGCCGAGGTCAAGCCCCTTGGCGAGCCGCGGCAATTCGCCGTCATCGGCCATCAACAGGATCGGCAACTGCCGCCAAGCCTCGGTCGCGCGCCACTGCGAGACCAGCCGTAAGGGGTCGCCGTCCGGCATCGACAGGCTGGCGATCACCAGCTCGACCGACTCGTCGAGCATCGACTGCGCCTCGGCGCAGGTCGTCGCGCGCAGCACCGAGGCGGCAACCGGAGTCAGCACGTCGATCAGCCGAGCGGCGGCAAAGCCCTGCTCGTCGACCAGCAGAATCCGCGCGGCCGCGACATCGGCGGAAAGTGCGCTTTCCACATCGGCGGTGCCGAATAGGCCGCAGACATCCTCACGCAGCCGCAGTTCGTCCATCATCCGCTTCAGCCGCACCAGCGAGCGCACCCGCGCGAACAGCGAGATGTCGTTGACCGGCTTCGTCAGGAAATCGTCGGCGCCCGCCTCCAGCCCGCGCAGCCGGTCGGCGACGTCCGACAGCGCCGTCACCATCACCACCGGGATGTCGGTCGTGCGCGCGTTGGCCTTCAGGCGGCGGCACACCTCAAAGCCATCCATCCGCGGCATCATCACGTCGAGCAGGATGATGTCGGGCACTTCGGCGTCCGCCATCTCCAGCGCGCGCGGACCGTTCTGGGCGCTCAGCACCTCGAAATACTCGCTGGCCAGCTTGGCTTCGAGCAGCTTGATGTTGAGATCGACGTCGTCAACCACCAGGACGCGCGCGGTCATAGCCGGATCATACCCTCATCACGGTAGGTAGCGCTCGACGGTCCGCATGAAACCCACCACCGAAATCGGCTTGGCGATATAGGCCTCGCAGCCGCCATCGCGGATTTTCTGTTCGTCGCCCTTCATCGCGAACGCCGTCACCGCGATGACCGGAATCGCCCGCAGGTCATCGTCCTCCTTGAGCCATTTGGTAACCTCGAGGCCGGAGACTTCGGGCAGCTGGATATCCATCAGGATCAAATCCGGCCGATACTGGCGCGCCATCCGCAGCGCCTCCACCCCGTCCTTGGTCTGCAGCGTGCGATACCCGTGGGCTTCGAGCAAATCGTTGAACAGCTTCATGTTGAGATCGTTGTCTTCGACGATCAACACCTTTCGCGTCTTGTGGTCAACCGTACCGACGTTCCCGTCCATTGCGTTCAAACCTCTCCACGCCCGGCGCCAAGATCGCGGATACCCAGGCCATCGCGGCACCTCCGGGCGCGGGATGCGAGCCGGCGCGTCGCGATCTAACGGCTCAACGTTGTAAGCAAGTTGGTTTAAGAATTAGTAACCGTTCGGCAACACGCGACGTCATTAGCGGGCCTGGAAGCGCGGAAGAGGATGAGCCCAGCCTTTCGCATCGGCGTCGACCTCGGCGGCAGCAAGATCGAAGCCGCCGCGCTCGACCCCGAAGGCGCGATTTGCGCCCGCCGCCGGCGCGCCACGCCGGCCGGCGATTACCGCGGCACGATAGCGGCGATCGGCGAGCTCGTCGCGGCGCTCGAAAGCGAGATCGGCGGGCGCACGACGGTCGGCATCGGCATCCCCGGCACGATCGTCGGCGCCACCGGCCTGGTCAAAAACGCCAACTCGACCTGGCTCAACCAGCGGCCGCTCGGCCGCGACGTCGAAAGGGCGCTCGGCCGCCCGGTGCGCTTCGCCAACGACGCCAATTGCTTTGCGCTGTCGGAAGCGAGCGACGGCGCGGCGGCGGGCTGTCGCAGCGTCTTCGGGGTCATCCTCGGCACCGGGGTCGGCGGCGGCATCGTGATCGACGGCCGCCTCCTCGTCGGGGCCAACGCGATCGCCGGCGAATGGGGCCACAACCCGCTGCCGGCGCCGCGCCCGGACGAATTGCCGGGGCCGGCCTGCTATTGCGGCCGCGCGGGCTGCATCGAGACCTTTCTCTCCGGACCGGGGCTCGCCCTCGACCACCGCCACCACAACGGCGAGGACCTCGCCGGCCCGCAGATCGCCGCCCGGGCCGCGGCCGGCGACCCGGCTTGCGGCGCGACGCTCGAGCGCTACGCCGATCGGCTGGCGCGCGCCCTCGCTGGAATCATTAATGTGCTCGACCCCGAGGCGATCGTGCTTGGCGGCGGCCTCTCCGCCCTCACCTACCTTTATGACGCGGTGCCGCGCCGCTGGGGCCGCCACATCCTGTCCGACACGATCCTGACGCGCCTGTTGCCGCCGCTTCACGGCGACGCGAGCGGGGTGCGCGGCGCGGCCTGGCTGTGGCCGGCGGCTGCGGCGGGATGACCCACGTCCTGTGCCGCGACTGCGCCGCGCTTGCCACAGCGCCGAGCGTGCCGCCGCGCTGCGCCGAATGCGGCTCACCGCGGCTCGTCGCGCACGACGAATTGGCCGCGCTGGCGATCGCCCACCTCGATTGCGACGCCTTCTACGCGACGGTCGAAAAGCGCGACCGGCCGGAGCTCGCCGAGCTGCCGGTTATCGTCGGCGGCGGCGCGCGCGGCGTCGTGCTCGCCTGCTGCTACGTCGCGCGGGTCTACGGGGTGCGCTCGGCGATGCCGATGTTCAAGGCGCTGGCGCTGTGCCCCGACGCGGTGGTCATCCGCCCCGACATGGCGAAATACCGCGAGGTCGGCCGCGCGGTGCGGGTCGAGATGCGGCGCCTGACGCCGCTCGTCGAGCCGCTGTCGATCGACGAAGCCTTTCTCGATTTGAGCGGCACCGAGGCGCTGCACGGCGCGCTGCCGGCGCAGCTCCTGGCCGCCCTCGCCCGCCGCGTTGAGGCGGCGCTCGGCATCACGATTTCAGTCGGGCTCAGCTGCAACAAGTTTCTGGCCAAACTCGCTTCCGACCTCGACAAGCCGCGCGGCTTCGCGGTGATCGGCCGCGCCGAGGCCGCGGATTTCCTCGCCGACAAGCCGGTCGGCTGGCTGTGGGGCGTCGGCGGCGCGATGCAGCGCCGCCTCGCCGCCGACGGCATCATGCGGATCGGCCAGCTGCGCGCCCAGGACCCGCGCGACCTCGCTCAGCGCTATGGCCGCAACGGGGTGCGTTTGTGGCACTTGGCGGGGGGCGAGGACGCGCGCCGCGTCGACCCCGACGAACGAGCGCGCTCGATCTCGGCCGAAACCACCTTCGCCCGCGACGAGGCTGACGCCGAGGCGTTGGCCGGCGCGCTGTGGCCCCTGTGCGAGCGCGTCGCCGACCGCCTGCGGCAGGGCGGGCTCGCCGCCGGCACCGTGACGCTCAAGCTGAAGACCGCCGATTTCCGCCTGCGCACCCGCTCGCACCGCCTCGCCGACCCGACCCAATTGGCGGACCTGCTGTTCGCCACGGCGCGCCATCTCCTCATTGGCGAAGCCGACGGCAACACGCGCTTTCGCCTGATCGGAGTGGGCGCCGACGCGCTCGCCCCCGGCGCCGCCGCCGATCTCCCGACCCTCTTCGACCAGCCCCGCCAGCTCGCCGACGCGATCGACCAAATCCGCCGCCGCCACGGCGCCACCGCCCTGCGCCGCGGCCGCGCCCTGCCGCAAGGCTGAGCGACTGCCGGCGAATTCCCTGCAAACAGGAAATTTTCATCCGGCGCCCGGAAGACCCCGATAAACCCTTTAGTTTCTATTTGTTAGGAACTTTCCGATCGGCGCGGAGCAGGAAATTTTTCGCGGCGCCGCAGGGAGTTTTTGGCGCGGGGGCAGGGAATTGGTGCGGCGGCAGGGATTCACGCAACGGGTCTCCCGATAATTATCCCATTAGCAATGATTGCGATCAAATGTATCTGAGACAATCCAATGTCAAGCACCACCCTCGCCCTGACTCCAATACATGTAGGGGAACCCGACGGCCGACTTGTAGCGGTTGGAGCGGAATCTACACTTTTTAAGCATTCCTTTCGCGCTTGGGTTTCGTGCCTCCGCGCGAAGGCAATTAACAGCTGGCATAGCCTGAATATGGCGCACTAATCCAGGGCCGATGCCTTGCCCGCGCAGGTTTTCTGCCACAGCGACGACAAAGATATCAGGGCGAAAAGGGTTGATGTGATCTAGAATCAACATGCCTGCCGGAATCGATCTGATATCGACCATCCAAACAAGGCCGACAGCGCACTTTCTTTTCAATCCACGAAGTAGATTCTCGCGATTTTCAGGCGTGCAGACGTGCGCTGCGAGAGCAAGTCCCTCAGCGCCTGAACAAAAGAGCGGAATTAAGGCTTCGGCGTCGCCGTCGGTCGCAAGTCGCGGAGAACTTATGTCCATAATTGCATCTCCCGCAGCCGGTTATGCGACCCTCGCTCGCGATTTCACATTCTTCTTTTATTCGTCATGGCCGGGCTTGACCCGGCCATCTACGTGGATCCCCGGGTCAAGCCCGGGGATGACGATTGTGGGGTGGTTGAAGCTAGGGGATGACGATTGTGGGGTGGCCAAGGCCGGGGATGATGATTGTGAGGTGATCGAAATTCAACGGATGCTGGTCGATCAACTTGCGGTGTGCAGCGGGACGGCCGATCGCCGCCAGCCTCAGCATTTCGGTTTGGGGAGGGGTTCGATGTCGTCGAGTTTGGCGCGGATCGCGTAGTCGCCGTAATCGATCACCATGTCGCGCGAGACGCCGTTGTCGAGCAACAGCATGCCGAGTTCGTAATCGGGCTGGTCGGCTTTCGGGTCGGCCGGGAAGAAGGCGAGCCGCACCCGCCACCCCGGGCGGTTGAGCAGCGGGCTCTTTTTCGCCGCCTCGGCGTCGGGCTCGACCTTGGGGCCGATCACCGCCGAGACCAGCACCGCGCCCTCGACCGCGGCGCCGTCGAAGACGTGCTTGGAGATGAAATTGGTGCCGGCCTTGGCCTGGTCGATCAGGAAGATCGTGTGGGCGCTGGGAAAGGTGACGCCGGGCGCCAGCTTGAAGCTTTTCCCCGGCGGCTGCTCGAAATCGGCGGCGCCCCCCTTGCCCGCACCGTCGAGCTGCGCGGCACCGCGGATGCCGTCTTCCTCGGCGCCGTCGCGGGTCTCCTTCTGGTTGAAGCGGTAGCGCAGCCCGTCTTTGGCTTCCCAGGTCACGTAGTTGGAGGCGATGTTGACGTCGCCCGACTCGGTATAGTCCATCTTCAGCCGGTAGTTCTG
>Ga0070731_10003736_pt1 | contig 13533 bp, 9 predicted proteins | sample Coa_R1_2_FD_66448 | JGI IMG/M metagenome (GOLD analysis project Ga0070731, IMG submission 66448) | Surface soil microbial communities from Centralia Pennsylvania, which are recovering from an underground coalmine fire - Coalmine... | ecosystem: Environmental > Terrestrial > Soil > Unclassified ... | reverse complement strand
TATTGAAACCGAGTTCATTTGCCGAGTTAATCCACTGCAAGCCGCGATAGATCCACGGGCTGAAATCGCATTGCGCCGCTTCGCCCAGAGCGAACAAGGTCATCGGTCCCATGGCGTGTTGATGCACCGAAAACACCGGATATCCTTCCATGACTCCACCGGCCAGAGAATCGTAGTGCCACCACCATTGTCCGAGTGACCCCTGAGCCTCACACAAGCCGCGCCCACATTGCAGAGCCATCTGCAAAGTGCTTTCTTCCTGATATGCCTGGGAGAATCTGGTCATTGCGTAGATGGGGTAGACCTGATCGGCAAAGCTGCCAATGCGGCCTCGCATCATGCCCATCACGCTGCCTTCGCGTGCCAAGTGTCCAAAGAATCCGTGCTCCCCTCGATTCTTCTTCAGCAGAGCAAAAGTCTGGAATGCCAGATCTCGCAGCTGGGACTGTTTTTCCGGACACGCCAGAACCCAGTTCGAAAGGCCAGTGAGAAACCAGGCCAATTCCATGGTCACTCCCCGCTGTGCACTACGGTAGCGCGTCAAAGCGGTCTCGAGCGCGATGCGCCCTTCGAGTTCAGCAAGGCATTCCGGCGCGACCAGGGCGCATGTCCAGAGCAGCACCCCGAGATCGCCAATATCTTCCACCCAGTCAAGATTTTTGAGCAGGGCTTGCAGGACTGACTTGACAGCGATGGGCGATGTGCCCCCCGCTTCTTCGAAACGGTGAAGGCCCATCAGCGTCATCATGGTATAGCGTGGCGAAAGCCCTTCCCGCACCATGCCAGTCTCAGTCTTCTTCAGGCTGTAGCAGAACAGCTGTTTCTGCTGATCGAACATGGGCACCAGACCACGAACCGCGAGGTCCACGAAGCGCTGTACGGTGGTCTGGGATTCAGTCTGTGCTTCAGTCTGTACATCAACCGATTGCGGCGCCCGCAAGATTCCGGCATCTGTCATTTCTGCAACGCTCCTGGAGAATTCTTTCATAAGGTCGAGTCAGGAAGAACGTCAGTGTCCAACCTAGTGGTACATGTTCCGAGGTACATGGTTCGTAAGTACAACGCCCGCTTCGCCGGCGCGATGTGCTTTTGCGCAGAATCAGATCTCGGGAGAGGGCTGCAATTTCACCGACCGAAACGACGCGACGCGATTAAGCTTCGCCGGCGGTGGAATCTGTCTGATTCATAATCTGCAAGGGCAGGTGGGCGTGTTGCCGGCGTCCAAAATGCAGCACCGAGAGAATGTTGCCCACAATGCATTGCAGCACTGGACGGTCACGGTCGCTGGGCTGGCTCGGACGGTCCCAGCGGATCAGTTTGATCTTGGTCCGCACATCCTGCGTGCTCTCGACCATAGTAAGCCGGCCGGTGTCTGCCAGATAGCGGTCAACCGCCCCGATCTTGCCCCGGAAAATGCTGTAAACCGGAACTCCCAGCGCGGCAGCTTCCCGGTTCATCGTGCCTCCACCGCTTACGACTAAGTCGGAAAACCAGATCAGGTTCAAACCGTCCACAGGCGTGTCCGGCACTACCATTTGACCGGAAGAGATCAGATCGCTCCAATCCGCTCGCAGTTGCTGACCCTGTCGTGCATTTCGCGGAAGGGTCACGGCGCGCACGCGGGAGTCGGAAGAAAGCATCCGCATGGTTTCGGCAAACAGCAGTTCACTCTCCGGATTGTGGTAATGGGCCTCGGTCGCGGGCGGGCGGAGCGTCACCACCAGTTCATCCTCAGAAATTCCCAATCGCGTGAGAATTGAGGGATCGGGACGGAACCGCGGCACATAGACGTCTTCCTTGAGGCCGGGATACCGCATCACCGTCTCGTCGTTGTGAACCATCGCTCCCGCCGGAATCACATCCGGCATCAGGAACCAGTCCGGTTGCAGAAACCCGGTCTTGGTCGAGTGTTCGTAGTCATGCATCATGATGGTGGGGATGCCGAAAGCCTTGCAGATCATCAGCTGGGCTCGCGAGCCGTGCGAAATGGCCACCTGCGGCCGCATCCGTAACGCGGTCGGAGCAAGCTGCAGCGTGCGCAACAGAGTGCCAAAGACTTTCAGGAACTTATTCTTGCCGTAGTGTTTGCCAATCACCTTGCAGGGGAGGTGAAAGAACTCCAGCAGTTCGCACACCTGATAGATGTCGCGTGCAGTCAGCACGACTTCTATGTTCTGCTTTTCCAGTTCTTCGATGATGGGAAGAAAAAATGGTACGTGTGGAGAGTTATCAATATCTATCCACACCTTCTTTGGTTTTGCGGACTTCCGTTGCGCGAAGGTTCTCGGTGCCGTTTGTTGTCCGCCGACGATTGGTTCGCGTTCTTTATTATTTTTCGCCATGACATTCCTTCCCTGAAGTTCTGACGTTGCTGAATTGGAGCAATCTATGAGGGAGGACTTGGGGGAGTGGTGCGTGGAGCAGTGAACTTTAGGCGATGCGCCGAAGTGGCAGCATCACTGCATTAGGACCTGGAGGGTTTTGCGAAAGAATCTTTCGTTCCGGTGATAGCGCTTTGACCGATATGGTCAAGACCGGGGGATGCGAACTGTAGAGAGCGCTGGTACTGTGCGTCGCCGGGAATTTCGGAGATTCAGCTTTTGAGTTTTGCGAACACAGGCGCGCAGCAACTCGGGTTCTTCCCAGGGGACATCGTGATAACCCGAAATCAGAAACGGGCTAGCGGGATCCCGCATCCACTCCTGCGGGAAGAGCGCGATGATGTCGCTCTCCGTCACTTTTTTCGCCGCACACAACGGCTTTCCCGATAAAGCGGAGTACAAAGCTGCGGGCAGATCGCGCCCTGCGCCGAGCGCCAGATGTCCCACCTGAGTCGCGCGCGGATTGATTTCGATTAAGTGCGCGTTTCCCGTGTGTTCTTCCAGCATGAAATCAAAGCCGTGGATCCCGCAGAGGCCGAGGCGGCGAACCATCTTTTCGGCCGACGCCGACATCTCGGCGTTCTCGATCAAACGTAGAACACTCGAGGGCCCTGCCGAGCTACGCTTGTTGACCACCTCAAAGTGCAGGCTGGCCAGGACGTTGCCATTCCAGCAAGCGACAGCAGTGGTCGCCTCCCGCCCTGGAATAAACCTTTGCGCATTGACCACCGATCGCTGACGAAGCAGTGAAGACCAGACCAGGCTCTTGTCTTGATCGACCAAGGCCCGTTTCGCCGCCCGCGCCAGCATAGGAGGAGCCTGCAGGTCACGAAAGGCGCGCTCCGCTTCTTCGAGGCTGTGCACGATTCGAACCCCTTCACCGCCCGACGTACCATTCGCCTTCAGGACGGTCGGGAGTCCCATCCGGGCAACCCATTTTCTGACGTCTCCAAGGTTCGCGATCTCCTCGGTCTCCGGTGCGCGAATGCCTTCTTGCCGGGCCACCCCGATAAAACTGCTTCGCGCATAGACCATTGGAAAGTTCTCCGCAGCGCCCAGCGAACGTTCGATCAGCTCGCAGACCCACTCTCCGGATTTCCCACGCCGACGCTCCTGCTCGTGCAAACGGTGCAATTGAGAAGTGGCCAGGTCATCGCCGGATACGAGGAAGTCCGGTCGCGAAGCGGCAATGGCTGCGGCAAAAGAACGCAACGGCATCAGGCCGCGGTAAGCATAGTCCGTACGGACAGCCTTCATCCGGCTGAGGGGATGTCCGCTCGGACAGACAGCGTCCACCGTGCACCCTGCTTGAGCCAATGCCATGGCCAGCCGGGCGGTCGGGAACCAGCGGGATGTAGTGACAATCAGAACGGTTGGGTTCACTTGACGTCCGAGCCTCCTGGCCCAATCACCGGTTGAAACATCCAGATCAGCGACTGGGATCTTCAACCTTTCATGCCAATTCCCGCGCCACAAATATTTCCCCTCGTTCCGCGTCCGTTGGACTCGGGGAGAGAAGTTCGCGTCGCGGTTGATTTACTTGGGAGAGTGAGGGACAGGAATGCGTTCGCTGCTCTGCTTTGCTTACTTGCTTATTTGTCTGAGCCGCCGGACTTCGGTTGCGAGGCGGCGGGACCGTACCGCTGATAATAATCACTATGCGCTGCGTTGGTGGAGTCGTTCACCAGCGCGCCCAGGAACTTCGTTTTTTCCAACATCTCCAGGCCGCGCTTCAACTGTTGCTTCTCTGTCACTCCGGGCCGGGTCACGAGCAGAATTCCGTCCGCTTGCCGGGCCCAGATGCTGGTGTCGCCAAGAGGCAGGACCGGCGGAGAGTCAATGACAATCCAATCGAACCAGGCCGTCAACTGCTCCATCAGAGGAGAAAGTTTCCCGGACTGCATCAGCTCCAGCGGATTTTCCGCGGCATTTCCCGCCGGCATTACCCACAGTCCCAGACTCTCCAGACGATAAATGTTCATAGCCGAGCCTTCCCCGCGGAACCATTCACTCAGCCCCGGAACGCGGCCCAACCCGAATCTCGCGGCAACGGTCGGACGGCGCAGGTCACCCTCGAGAAGCAGCGTCTTATGCGGCTTCCGGCGTGCCAGCGTGCAAGCCAGATTGGCAGCGACCGTGCTCTTGCCTTCCTGCGGGATGGTGCTGGTAATCAGAACCTTCTTCAGCGGCCGGGTCTGCCGGAGCTGGCGTAAACGTACCGCAAGGAATCGAAACTTTTCCGCGCCCAGGCTCTCTTCTTTTTCGATGGACACCAGCCGGCTGTCGGCGGGGATGGAAACTGAGAGACACGGACAGTGCTCGAGACCAGCCGGGAACGAAGGGCTCGGCTCGAAGCTCCTACCGTCCACTTCAGGGATAGTCGCCGGAACATTTCTGTCCGCGGCGCGCATCTTCTCTTCCGCCGCCTGCAAGAGTTCGGTCGCGAGCGCAAAAGACGAGCCTTTGCTTCCAGCGCTTTCTGATTCCGACCTTTGTAACGCGTCAAATATGTGGCTCATGATCGATGGGGCCCGGTTCGGGGCTTCGTTCTATATGGCGATGCTTCGCAATTCAGATCCGCAAACGCGTTTTCAATTCCTCGTCCTGCAACCGCTCGTTGTGCAGATGGGTGTAGAGTTCGAGCAACGTCTGCGCCGCCTTCTGCACGGTGAGCGTCTCCGCACTCACGCTGGGGTCCGGCGGACGCGTCTGCACTCCCAGCCGGAAGTCGGCAGCAATGGTGTCGATGATGTCAGGAGTCACGCTCGTGGCCTGCCGCGAATATGCCGCAATCAGCGCGTTCTCGCAGACGGTATTGATCAATCGGGGGATGCCGCGACAGTGCCGATGGATCGCAGCAATGGTCTCCTGCGGAAACAACTTCTTCGCATCGGGACTCCCCGCCAGTTGCAGCCTGCGCTCGATGTAGGCCCGGGTTTCATTCAAGTCGAGTGAGGCCAGATGCGAGCGCAATGCGATGCGCTGCTTTAACTGCCGCAGCTCGACCGAGTCCAGCTTGTCGTCCAGTTCGGGCTGGCCTACCAGAAGAATCTGCAGCAATTTCTCGTCCGCGGTTTCCAGATTGGTCAGCAGCCGGATTTCCTCAAGAATGTCGGTGGAGAGATGGTGCGCTTCGTCGACCACCAAAACAGTCGTCAGTTGCTTTTGGCTGCGCGTGATGACGTACTGGGCCAGCTGCAGCAGAAGTTCGCTTTTGTTCTTGCCTGCCGCCGGCAGTCCCAGATCTCCGGCGATATATTGCAGGAACTCCACCGGAGTCAGCTTGCCATTGAATACATAAGCGTAGGCAACGTCGTCGTTCTTCTTCAGCAATTGCAGCAGGCAGCGCAGCAGAAGAGTCTTGCCCGTCCCAACTTCTCCGGTCAGAACCACGAAGCCTTTGTGCCGCCGCACGCCATAGTAAAGCGCAGCCAGCGCTTCGTTATGCCTCTTAGTCGGGCAGAGGAACGACGGGTCGGGCGTGATCTCGAAAGGATTGCGCTTCAGATTGTAGAAGGTCTTATACATAGGCGATGCCGCTAGCCGCGCAAGTAACTCAAGGCAGACCCCACCAGAATGGTAGCAGAAACGAAGGCCGCGACTGCCCATCCCAACCACAGGCGTCGTCGCGCAAGACGCTCGTCCTCAGGACGGATAATCGCCGGAATTTCCGAGATTACCGCTACCGGCAGAAGTTTCTGGAATTCCTTCTCGTCGTAAATCCGGTCATCCATCATTTCGAATCCCCCGGCAAACACGAAACCGAGCGCCAGGCCGACGCCCAATCCGATTCCACAAAACTTCAGGCGATTGGGAAAATCCGGTTTGATGGGCAGGCTGGGCGGATCGACGATGCGAAACCGTTCGCCCTGCTGCAACAGTTCCATGCTGGTCGCCATCTTCGACTCGTTCTTCTTTTTCAGCAGGTCGTCATAGTTAGCCTGCGACTGCTCGTAGCCACGCGTCAAGTCCGCCAACTGCTGTTCGCGGATTGGTTCCTGATTCAACCGCCCCTGATAGTCGTCGACCTTGGTCCGCAGTGCCGCCACGGAATGCTCGCGGTTTGTGATTTCCAGCTGATTGGAGCGCAGCTGACTTTGAATCGGAGCCAGCAACGATGCCTGTGCTGGATCCGAGCTGGCATGCGCGGGATTGGCAGTATTGGAGCCTTCGCTACTACCGTCGCCGGGTTTCGAGTTCAAGCTGGCCAGCAGCTGGTCGCGCATTTTTTCAGTCTGCGCAATTTGATCCTTCAGCTTGCGTACATCCGGATGCCGGTCAGTGTAATGGGATCGCAGGTCCGCCAATTGGGCCTTAAGCTTTTCCAATTCCTGATCGAGTCCAGGCAGACCGGTTGTGGTGCCGTCCGGGCTCTTCGAGGACCCTTGCAGTGCACGGTACTGGTCGGCCAGAGTTTGAAGATAGACATGTTGTTGGCGGGCAGTATTGAGCGCGTCTTCTTCATTCTGCAACTGGGATTGCAGGCCCTGCAGAATCTGGAGGTTGCTCGCCAGTTGCCCCGGCATCTCTCCTACATGCTGGCCCTTGAACTCGCGTATCTTTTCTTCCTGGTCGGACAGAGTCTTACGCGCAGTCTCGAGTTGCGCCTCAAGAAACTGCGTTGTGCCCTCTGACTGCTGCTGCCGCACTTCGAGGTTTTCGTTGATGAACAGATCGGTCAACTCGCTGGTGACCTTTTGCGCCATCAGCGGACTGCGCGACGAGTAGGAGACGTTGAACGCGGTGATTCTATTGCGCTCGTCCCGCACCAGGTCGATGACGATATCCTTGCGCATCATCTCAACCTTCTGGTCGGGCGAACGCTGGGCATGTCCCCCGGCGTAGAGTGTGAATTCGTCTATGATGTGCAGCAGCCGCGTGCGGCTCAGAATCTGCTGCGTGATGCTTTGCATGCGCTCCTGCAAATCATCATTCACGTTGGGCGTGACGTAATCCTTGGGCATGGTGGGCTGTTCCACCAGAATCAGCGTGCTGGACAGGTAGCGTGGCGGCAGCACCCAGCTTGCGCCCCACACGAGTACCCAGCCCACAAACAAAGGCAGCAGGAAGTGGAGGTGCCGCCGGCGCACCACACCCAGGCAGTACTCCAGATTCAAGCCTTCCGATTTTTCTTCGAGTTCTTCGACCATAAAATTATCCGCAGACTTATCTGCCCAGCGGTTTGGCGAACTGGTACGACACTGAAACAAATTCGCGGTTGGTGTCGGGAGTTGTGGAGATGGCAGCAACGTTGTAGCTCTGGTGCAGCCGCGTGTATCCCAGCTGCAGGTTCAGATGCTCGCCGAACATACGCTGCAATGAAACTGTCCCCGAAAGCGTGTGTCCGTCGGTGCTGTCGGCCGCGGCCGAAGACGATCCACCCACAAAAGTGTTTTGTACATATCCGCCGGAAAGAGAGGCGCTTAGAGCTTGACCAATCTGCTGCCGGATCGATGCCATCGCCGCATCCATCTTCACTGCACCGATCAGACCGCCTCCGCCCGCAACAATGTGCGAATAACTTACCGCCAGGTTGGTGGACTGTCCCTGCCAGTTCATGCTGGCGCCGCCAGCCGGTGTCCACGATTGCGAACCAGGCTCGGGAGTGGCGACTCCGATCAGGAACTGCGGACCGACGTTCAGATATTGTGGCCCGCCAAACATGGAGATCGAAAACCGCTTCGAAGGCCGAAGGGTGTAGAAAGCGAGAATGGCGTGAGTTTCGGTTTCATTCTGACCCTGCGTTGGAAACGACAGCAGTCTCTGATACTGATAGGCCACTCCCAGGTAGTGTCCCGGGGCAACGCGATAGCTGTAGAACGCCGACCCGGCCTGCGACTCGGAATCAACCAAGCCCGGCACCTCAGTCTGATTCGGATAATGAAGGTTCGAGAAGCTCCCGTCAGCGCCGATCATCGCGTTGGCGGCGAACTGATAGGTGATGCCGACATTCCCGGTGTTGCTGATCCGGTCGGACAGCGGTGCAATCACGGAAAAGTTGGCGGCTTGCGTCCCGCCGGACACGGCCCCGGCTGAACCCAAATCCGGCTGGTTGAATACGTTTGAACTTTTCTGAAAGCTGTCCACGGCGCTGAATGTCACGTGCGGGCTCATACGGTACTGAAAATTAATGGCCGCGTTCTGGTCAGACTCATTACGCGCGCTGGTGTGCTGGTAAAACGTAAATCCGGGTGCGTAATTCAACCCCAAATGAAGGCGCGTCGTAGTCTCATCCAGCGCCACGGTTGGCCACACCGAATAACTCACATCGCTCACCGGTGTCGAGTTGGGCCCGGTCGATCCCAGAACGTTGTCGCTGTAGGCAGTCAAGAAAGTCACTCCACCGCGCAGGTAGTTGGACCGCTCCTGCGATCCGGTCAACACCGGATACGATTGCCCGCTCACCGGAGGAGGCGTCAGCATGAGAGATTCATCGTCGTCGCTGGTTACGGAGTCGGGTGCAAGAGCGGAAATCCGAGGACCGCTGGCGGCTGGCGCAACGCTAGTCTTATTGTCCTGCTGCGCCCCGGCGGGCACTCGCGCTAGAAGCAGGAACAATCCGAACCAGGCTGAATTGGCCATTCTCATAATTGGACAACAATCTACGGCTAACGATCTACGGGACAATAATCGTGTCGCCGGGCTGCAGCTTGACGTTCTGGGCCATGTTCTTTCCCTCACTCACTTCCTTGTAGTTGAAGGTAAGGCGAGATTCCCCGCTGGCGCTATGCCGCAGAACATAAATTGATTTTTTCTTGGCGAAATCCCGAAAGCCGCCGGCCAGCGCGATGGCGTCCAGCACGGTCGGTGAGTTCGCGATAACATACGATCCCGGCTTGGTGACCTGTCCCAGAATATTAAATTTCTGGCTGTTCACCTGCTGCACCATCACCGTGACTTCCGGCTCGGAGATAAAATTTTTCAGCTTCTCGGCGATATCTTTTTCCAGCTTTAACGGAGTCAGCCCCGCAGCCTGAACTTCTCCCACCAGCGGCAGCGAAATCTTCCCGTCGGAGCGTACCGGAATCGAGCGCGATATGTCGGGCTCCTTCCACACATTGATCGCCAGCACGTCGTCATTGCCGATCACAAAACTGTCATCATGCGGCTTATCCGCCGAACTTGCGGATGCACTCGCAGGCGCGCTTGCGGACGAAGTCTGCGCGCCAGCCTGGACGGCAAGCATGACTATGACAGTGACCAGCAACATCGCGATCTGAGTTGTTTTTTTCCGTGCCACGAGTTTTCTTGCCTCGCTATCTTGCCTTCGCGTACCTTGCGTCCCGGTGGCCGTCGCCATACTCTGTGTCGGAGTTTGCTTCGTATTCTGTTTCGTATCCGGAGAATTCGCCCGCGGCAACCGGAGAAAGATAAGGTTGCGGTGCACGCATTTTGTATTGCTCGATCTTGTACAGCATGGTGCGGTAGCTGACCTTCAGCATACGCGCAGCCGCCTTGCGGTTCCAGCCAGTTTGCAGCAGCGCCGCCGCGATGGCATTACGCTCCGCTTCCCACTTGACGCCCTGGATCAAAGATTTCAGGGACTTCAGCGATTCCGGCTTGGCTTTCGCTGACTCTTCCGCGCCGTCCTCCAGCGAGACTGCTCCGGTTTTCAACGTGCGCAAGGCTAGCAGTTGGTTCACTCCGCCGCTCGCGTCCATTCCACTCTCGGTGAAGATCGACTCGGGCTCGCCCGTCACCAGATAGCGCTTCACGAAGGTTTCCAACTCGCTCAAATTTCCCGGCCAGGCGTGAAGCTGGCACGCAGCGATAATGCTTGGAGAAAATCCGCGCGCCGGTAGTCCGTAGTGCCGGGACAGATTGTGCATGAAATAGCGGAGCAAGGTGGCAATCTCTTCTTTACGCTGGCGCAGCGGGGGAACATGCAAGGTGAAAGCGCTAAGGCGATGGTACAAATCCTCGCGCAGCTGTTTCTTCGCCAAAGCGCTTTCCGGATTAACGCTGCTCCCCGCCAGGATTCTCACCCGGGCCGGCGTAGCGTCAGAGCTGGCCGAAGTACCAGCCTCATTATTTTTCAAAACCTGACTTTGCAAAACCTGCAACAAGCGGAGCTGCACGGCCGCGGGCATCTCCGCAATCTCTTCTAGAAAAATCGTGCCCGTTTCGCCCGCTGCGAATTTCCCCAAGGCCGTCTGGGGCGCAGTGGAGTCACCCTCGTCCCCGAACAGTTCCGCTACCAGTTCAGCTTCCGGCAAGGCCGCGCAATTCACTCGCTGCAGCTTGAATCCGGATCGAACGGAAAGCTTGTGAATCAGGCTGGCGACCGTATACTTTCCAGCTCCGCTCTCGCCCACAATCAGCACCGGGACATCGGTCTTGGCCAGCAGGGCCGCCTGGGCGCGAAGCTTTTGCATCATCAGGCTGGCGCTCACGAAACAGGCGTCCGGGCCCAATTGTTCTATGTTCTTACTGGCAATGTCCGCTCTCGTAAGATCCGCTTGCCCGTTTCGAGAGAGGTCGATGCGCTTCCGGATCACCGTCTCGAGATATTTGGCGTCAAACGGCTTGTACACAATATCTTCGGCGTCGAGGCCTGCCGCTTCTTTGACTCGCCCAGCATCTTCCGGAGAGCAAACTAAGATCACCGGAAAATCAGGCTTGAAACATCGCAGCCAGCGCAGGAAGTGTATGGGTTCACTATCCTGAAGCGGAGTGTCCAGCACGAGCACATGGGAATTTGTGCCCGATTGCATCTGCTCCATGGCCTCCCAACCATTCGAGGCCGTCTCCAGCTGCCATGCCGGGGATTGCTCCATGGGATCGAGCGCGCGCAACACGGCCGGATCCCGGCTCACCACCAGCAAGCGCACTGTTTTAGAGTTTTCCGTCAAGGTGAGTTCAATCCTTCCAGAAGCGGAGGATTGCGATTTCAAGTCACTTTCAAGCAGCTTCAACCCAACAATTTCAAACCTGTAATTCTTATGGCAGTAATTTCAAACCGCTTCGACTTCGTATCCTTCTACGCTCACCGCGAGTGAGCGCTGGATCGCATCCACAGAAATGACCAGCGTGCGGTCTCCATTGCGTTGCACCAGGACACCCTCCACACCACTCAGCGCGCCACTGCGGATTCGTACCCGCTGCCCGATCTTGAGGAATGGATGGGAAGCCCAAGGCAATTGCCCCTTAACGATGCTGCGAACGGCGTCAATCTGCTCATCCGGAATGGGGCTGCCTTCGCCCCGGTCGCCCACCAGCCCGAACACTCCCTCCACTCGTAGAACTCGCAAACGCTCCGCCCGCAAAGGCGCGAATTTCGCGAACACATAACAACTGAAAAGTGGCAACTGTACTGACTTCTTGCGGTCGCTCCAGCGGCGCACTTCAGTGACCAGGGGCAGGAATGTGGCGACTCCTCTTTCTTCCAGTCGCCGTGCCACAATCTTCTCGTGCCGCGACCGGGTGTGCAGCCCATACCAAGCTTCGCCTGCCGCTTCAGTCTGCGGCGCGGACTGCCCTAGTTCCCAGAATAAAGTGCTTACGGCCATAGCTTCGCCCTCTAAGTCACTGCCTACGAGTGACCCCAAAGAAAATGAATTGCTCAGAACAAATTGCTCCACAGATCTCAACAGGAGATCGCAGGGGGGAGTACCAGCTAACAGGGGAGACGCTATACAGCTACGACAGTTCTGGGTTAGAAGGAACCAATGTGAACGACGTTTCTACCGGCCATTTTCCGGGGAGGAAGCAGTTACGTCGCCTTACTCAACTTTTCGATCTTCCGTACAACTTCTGATGCATGTTATCTACTGATGCCAAATCGAGCGCTAAAGGTGCTTAACGCTTAATCCCTACCAAGTCTATATAGATAGTCGCGCATTTGCAACGTTTTTAATTCCATGCAAACGCAAACTCGAAAACCCCATGGAAAACAAAGTGGCGAACCTTAGGGGCGGGGGAGAGAAAACGCCAGACTGAATCGCTGGCTTGCCCTGATGAAAAGAGCTTACATGGGATTGCAGACTATTGCAAGGAGTATCAGTAACCTCGCGCAGGTTACCTTCAGCCGTAGAAGGAATTGCGGGGGCAAAAGGGCATCGGGCTGCACTTCCAAACGCAAGCCGATGAATGATTATAAAATGCAGATTCAGCTTGAGTTACATCACGATCTCTCAAGTGAGGGTACGCTTGAGCTATTCAATAATCTCAGAGCGCAAGGTCGTTCCACAGACCTGAGGGGTGGTTCATACCCGGTTGCAATGCCTTGCACACCTTTTCCACAGTTTGACTCTATGCTAAGTGGATTCCCCAGTGGCAATACGTCGAAAAGTGAGTGCAATCCGCCAATTTGACCACCCTTCTCTTCTTTCGCTGCAATATACTGACGGAAGGTTGGGGGGATGACGTTGGGGCTGTAATTGTTTCCGCATCCAGCTTTGGGGTCTCCCCTTGACCTTAACCTGCTCTACGATTCCTGTTGAACCACCGCGCAAGCGCGGCTGATACGTGGTCGTTCTTAAAGCTGTGAACCGCTCAGTACCTCCTCGCCGTACCTTATTAGGTTCCATGATCCACTTCATGAGGCTCCCTTCGGCCGCGCGGCGATTTACTTTGCCGAAGCGAGAGGCCCTAGTTTCCATCGGAAGTGCCACTTTTGCGGCGTAATACGCCAACTTTGCAGGCGGTTGTGGTCAGTGTCGCTGTGTCCACGAACTCTTGTTCGTGATTCGTAACGTAAAATAATCTTCCGCGCACTTTGCTCTCGGGTCGTGGACAATGCCATTAATACAGAGGGACAGGAGTGGCGCCAGACGACTGCCCAAATTGCGGTGGGAGCGGATTTGTTGCGAAGCCGGTGGACTTGAACGGTAAGTCTGAAGGCGTCGCGTTTATCCGATTGAAGTGTCCTATCTGCACGGGCACCGGCCGGAAGCACCCGATCCCTCCAACAACCGCTGGCTGACCGCACGGCCCGCGGTGCTTGCGAAACGTTCGGAACCGGACCGTCATACTTCCCGTCCTATGCTTGACGGTCCGGGCCGCACGCTTTCCAAGCGGCGACTTCCTTACCTTCTCAGCTTCCCTCGTCCTAAGACCTGATTCGCCGTCCTCGTTCAATTCGGCAGGATCGATTCACCACGATCAGTTCACCTTGATTCACGCAGTCGTGGAGAGCCTCACGCAATTCCAG
>Ga0070731_10003735_pt1 | contig 13534 bp, 13 predicted proteins | sample Coa_R1_2_FD_66448 | JGI IMG/M metagenome (GOLD analysis project Ga0070731, IMG submission 66448) | Surface soil microbial communities from Centralia Pennsylvania, which are recovering from an underground coalmine fire - Coalmine... | ecosystem: Environmental > Terrestrial > Soil > Unclassified ... | reverse complement strand
GATTGCTCCTCGCGCAAAAATGGATGATGGCCAGCTCGATATTTGCGTCATCGCCGGCATCCATCCGTTCAAGCTTGCCTGCCTGTTTCCCACGGTTTACTTCGGGCGGCACATTGCGATCCGCGAAGTTGAGTATTTTCAAGCCACAGGGGTTCGCGTCGAAACCGAAGAGCCAATCGACGTCTACGCCGACGGCGAATTCGTCTGCCGTACGCCGGTCGAAATCCGCGTGCAGGCCGCCGCTCTGAAATTGCTCACGCCCTAGCGGCCGGTGCTACACTTTCTCAATGCCCGAACGAAAATCTCGTACCTTGTTGTGGATTCTGATCGGCGGAGGCGCATTCTTCCTCTTTGCTCTCGCCGTTTTTGCTTTAATTTACCTGACGCTGCATGCGGGCACGGAAGAAACTGGTTTCGCCGGCTTTGGCGATCGCATTGGCGTTGTCGATCTGGAAGGTGTGATTTTATCGCCTGAGCCGGTGGTCGGCGAGCTCAAGCGTTTTGCCGACGATTCCTCCATTAAAGCGATCATTTTGCACGTGAACTCCCCTGGCGGAGGCGTGGCCGCCTCGGAAGAAATTTATCGCGAGGTCAAGCGGATCCGCGAGGAGAAGAAGAAAAACATCGTGGTCTCCGTTGAGACGGTCGGAGCTAGCGGCGCTTATTACATAGCCTCGGCTGCCAACAAAATTTATGCCGATAACGGCAGCATTGTGGGGTCAATCGGCGTCATCGCACAATGGGTGAATTACGGCGATCTGCTGAAGTGGGCCAAGCTCAAAGATGTGGTGCTGAAAACCGGAGAGTTCAAGGATACCGGCAATCCCGCCCGTGACCTTACTCCGGCCGAACAGGCTTACATGCAGTCGCTGATCGATAACATGTTTGGACAATTTGTTCACGCCGTCGCTGACGGCCGGGGCATGAAATTCGACGACGTAAAAGCCATCGCCAACGGGAAAGTCTGGACGGGCGAGCAGGCCTTATCCATGAAGCTGATTGACAACGTTGGCGACTTTCAAGCGGCGGTGAAAGACACCGCCAAGTCGGTCGGAATCTCTGGAGAACCAACACTCGTTCACCCGGAAAAAGAGCGGCGCACGCTTCTCGATTTGCTGCTCGGAGATGCTTCCAAATATCTACCCAGCCGCGAGAAGATGCTCGAGCAACAGGTGGGATTTTATTATTTATGGAAGTGAGTGGTCGCACCCAATCTAGCGACTTGCGTACAAGCCCTGAAATTTGAGAAGGTTATGAGGTTGTCGGCTGCGTCGCTGTGGGTGAGTGCGTAGCCGGGGGAGCAAAGGAACGCTATGACGAAAGCCGATCTGATTGACGAAGTTTCACGCTTGGCGGAATTGACACGCAAAGACAGTGAAGTGATTGTGGAAACGATTTTCGATAGCGTGGTCCGATCCCTGCGAGCGGGCGACAAAATCGAAATCCGCGGCTTTGGCAGCTTCCGCACCCGCCAGCGCAAGCCGCGCATGGGCCGCAATCCAAAGACCGGCGAAAAGGTTGAGGTGCCGGCAAAGAAGATTCCCTTCTTCAAGCCAAGCAAGGAACTCAAAGATCTGGTAAACGAGGGCATCCCTGTGACTACGACCCCAATCGCCCCCGCGACTCCAGGGGCAGCTCCAACGGTGTAGGGCGAGCCCAACCCCAACCTCAAGGGCGGATTCCCACCAGCCCCATCATCCGCCCGGTTCTACCTTTTTCCGCGCGATAAGAAAATAACTGGTCGGTGCGACAGCTCGTGCACAAGGAAGAAGCTTCGATATTTTTGGGCGACACACCGGCAACGATCAGCTGCTGACGATTCGCCTCGACCAGATCGAGTAATATTTTCTTCGGCAGATCACTGTGTCCGGGCGCTCGCGCCGTCAGAAACAGCAGCGGATACTTTTCACGCACCGGGTCGGATTCCTTCACTTCGCGGAACAAAGTTTTCGCGTAGGCAAATTGAGCTTCGAACTTCTCCCGAACTTCTTCACCCACTTCATAACAGCAGCCGTGAATGCCTGGGCCGATTGCAGCTTTCAGATCGCTTGCCCGGCTCCCGAAACATCGCCGCATCACGCCAACGCCCTTCTCCACGATGCGTTTCGCTGTTCCGCGCCAACCGGCATGGAAAACGCCTACTGCCTTTTGCTTCGAGTCCACAAGAATGATCGGCAGGCAGTCGGCCGTCTGGATGGCCAGAAGTAGCGCTGGAGTGTTGGTGATTAGTCCATCGCCTGCGAGCGGCTCTTTGGGCACGGAATCGACGAGATGAATGATATCGGAATGAATCTGGCGTAGCGTGACCAGCGGCCAGATTTGTGACGCGGGAGTTCCCAGCTGACGCAAAAAAGCATTGCGATTGCGCTCGACTGTCGTCCTGGAATCGTCCCTGGTGAATCCGAGGTTGAGAGTTTTTCCTCCGTACGCTCGTGAAAATCCGCCCAACCTCCCAGAAAACCCATGAACAAGCCAGGGAGATTTGGCGAAGCTGCTGAATCGGGTGATCTTGATTGTGTTTCGAATCAGGACTGACTTGGACACTGAATCATGTTATCCGAAAGCCGTCTCGCTCTGCGTAGTGCAGATCGGCACGCAGTCAACGGCTGCTGGCCCAGCGCTGCCGCACTCCCAATAGGAATTTCTGCTTATCCGCGCGCATCTGCCGCACCAGGGAGTCGTTTTCCGTATCTTCATGTGTCGCTGCCCACAGCACCATCTCCGTCATCATCGGAGCTAAGTCGATCCCTTTCTTGGTGAGCGAATAGGTTATCTTGCGGCCATCCGACGGATCGACTTTCTTGCTGATGATTCCGTAACCCACGAGTTTGCGCAAGCGATCGGCCAGAATATTCGTGGCGATGCCTTCATACCCTTGCAGAAATTCTTTGTAGCTTCGCGCCCCGCGCAGCATCATGTCACGAATAATTAACAGGCACCAGCGATCACCCAACATTTCCACTGAAGCATTGAGAGGACAGCCGGACCGGCGATGTTTGCCTTTTTGGATCACGAACGATATTAACATTTCACTTGCATTTCGCAAGTAATCTATTATAGCCTGACGAAGTTCTGGCTTTCGTTTTGGCTGGTTCCGTTGCGTGCTTCGGAACGGGGGAAAACCGGAAAGGATCTGACCAAAGAGGAAACTATGCGTAGGCTATTCGTCTCCAATATGGTTTCCCTCGATGGCTTTTTCGAAGGAGCCCACAAGGAACTCGATTGGCACACTGCCGACGAAGAGTTCTTCGGCTATGCGAAAGAGATGTTGCGTTCGGTCGACACGATTCTCTTCGGCAGGAAGACCTATCAGCTCATGGCCGCCTACTGGCCATCCGCTGCTGAAGATGAAATCGCAGACAAGATGAACAATTTGCCGAAGATTGTTTTCTCTAGAACCCTGAAGAAGGTCGGGTGGAAGAACTCCCGGCTGATCAGCGGCGAAGCCAGTGCTGAGATCTCAAGGCTTAAACAGCAACCCGGACGCGATATGGTGATTCTTGGTAGCGCGAGCCTAGCGGCACCTCTTTTGCAACAGGGCCTGATCGACGAGTATCGAGTAATTGTCAGCCCTGTTCTGATCGGTAGCGGCAACCCTCTTTTCCCGCGAATAACACAGAGGCTGAAACTAACCCTCAAACAGACAAAGGTGCTCGGTTCAGGAACGGTCATTCTTTATTACCAGAAAGGATGACGAAACCCCAGTCCGGCTTTTTACTGAAGCATAACGCGCAAATCAATTCGCACATTCACAGCCACAAACTAATGGTTAATGGAGGCAAATCACGGACGCACGACCTACGCACGAGCAAGCAAGATTTCAACTGCAACTCTTCGAAGAACGACGTGAACCGCGGCTGCGGAAGGCCAGAGAGTGGTTCTGGAAGAATTACATCGTCGAGGGTTTCGACGATGCTATGCGGATTGCGCCGCCCGGAACTGAGGCTGGACAGTTCGCAATGATGGTGATGAGCTACTGGGATCAGGCCTGCGCCATGCTCAATTACGGCCTGCTTCACGAAGACCTGTTCTTCGAGACGACGGGCGAGTTCTTCGGCGTGTGGGAAAGCGTAAGAACGATCGTTCCGCAAGGCCGGGAGCGATTCCAGAACACGCTTTTCCTGAGCAATCTGGAGAAAACCGCGCAACGCTACGAGGTCTGGATTGAAAAACGTTCACCCGGCCACCTCGCTGCTATGCGGCAAATGATGAAGCAGATGCGCAGCCAGAATGCAAAAGCTGCTTAAGTACGTCTAAAATCTACGGACGGCTCGCGCTCATCGTAGTGCAGGCCGTCCTGAGCCTTTTCCTAGGAGCTTTCACATGAGCAAAGTCCGCGTACTCGCAGGCACAAAAAAGGGCGCTTTTATTCTCACATCCGATGGTAAGCGCGGCCAATGGGAGGTCAGCGGGCCGCATTTTGCGGGATGGGAGATATACCATCTCAAGGGTTCGCCCATCGATCCGAACCGTATCTACGCCTCGCAATCGAGCGGATGGTTTGGACAAATTATTCAGCGCTCCGACGATGGTGGAAAAACCTGGCATCAGCCGGGATTGCCTGCCGGCCAGCCGGTGGCGCCGGGTCCCCCGAAAAGTGAAAGCAACAAATTTGCTTACGACGCAGCGGGCAAACCGCTCACGACGCACCAGTGGTACGACGGCACCCAGCATCCCTGGGAATTCAAGCGGGTCTGGCATCTCGAGCCGTCTTTGACCGATGCAGAGGTGGTTTATGCCGGCGTCGAAGACGCCGCCCTGTTTCGCTCGACTGACGGCGGCAAGAATTGGCACGAACTCCCCGGCCTTCGCGGGCACGGTACCGGGCCGCAATGGCAACCGGGCGCGGGAGGAATGTGTTTGCACACGATAATTCTCGATCCCAGCAATCCCGATCGAATCTTCATCGCCATCTCTGCGGCCGGCGCGTTTCGCACTGATGATGGCGGCGAAACATGGAAGCCGATCAACCGCGGGCTCTATTCGAAATACATCCCCAACCCCAGGGCGGAAGTCGGCCACTGTGTTCATCACGTTGCCATGAATCCCAAACGTCCCGGCGTTCTTTTCATGCAAAAACACTGGGACGTAATGCGCAGTGACGATGCTGGAGACAACTGGAAAAAGATCAGCGGCAATCTGCCCACCGATTTCGGTTTCGTGATCGACGTGCACGCTCACGAGCCGGAAACCGTTTACGTCGTTCCCATCAAGAGCGACTCTGAACATTTTCCGCTCGAAGGTAAGCTGCGCGTGTTCCGCAGTCGATCGGGAGGCGATGAATGGGAGCCTCTCACCAAGGGCTTGCCGCAAAAAGACTGCTACGTCAACGTGCTCCGCGACGCAATGGCAGTGGACACATTAGACAAATGTGGAATCTATTTTGGGACCACGGGCGGCCAGATATATTGCTCACCCGATGCCGGAGACAATTGGACCGCGATCGCACAGAATCTGCCGGCGGTGCTTTCAGTCGAAGTGCAGACCTTGTAGCCGGCAAATTTTGATATTGCTTTCTCACGCTCTATGTCACCAATTTTGCGCTGGAGGTGACAGTTGCCGATAGCAGTGCGCAGTTTGCGGTAGTAACACGAATAGTTCCGGTGGGAGACACGCGCGGTATGGTTCGACTAATTCTTCCTCAGCACTTGAGAACGCTTTCCCAGACTGGTTCGGAAGTGCAAATCGAGGTTCGTGGCCCGGTCACCCAACGCTCTGTGTTGGACGCACTCGAGGCGCAATATCCCATGTTGCGGGGCACGATAAGGGATCACGTGACCTTGAAGCGGCGGCCATTCCTGCGTTTCTTTGCCTGTGAAGAAGATTTATCTCACGAATTGCCTGACACGCCATTGCCCTCGGCGGTGGCGTCGGGGGCTGAACCTTTTCTTATTGTCGGAGCCATAGCAGGCGGGTGGTTCTGATCCTGTACGGCTGTCCCCGACGCAGCAATTTGCTCAGGCCTATCGCGGTCCGCTATAGTTTTTGGTAGCGATGTTTGAAGATTTCACCGTCACCGACCGCTGGACCGGAAAGCCGGTTCACTGCGTTTATCAGGCCTTGATCGTGGCCATCGCGACGCGCCACGCTGATGCCGTCGACATCAAGTTTCTGGTCGATGGCAAAACCGTCTGGATCGCCCTTCCGCATCCGGCCTGGGTCGAGTACAAGAAGCGCACTGGCAGGGTCATAACCGATCCTCTAGCGGTTGAAATTGCGGGGCATTATTTAAAGTCGGCGCTCGGAGCTGGCGACGGTCTTGGCCGCGAAATGTACTCACTCACCGTCATGGAGACGCTGGCCCATTTAGATGAAGTAATCACGGCTATGCAAGCGCCGGTGCCCGCGTAATTTTATTTCTCTGCAGCATCACCTCTTGCCCGCGCTGAATTCATAAACCGTAACGCTGTGGAACACTTGCCCCGCCTTCAGTTCGGTCGAAGGGAAACTTGGATGGTTGGGCGAATCGGGGAAGTGCTGAGTCTCCAGACAGAGGCCAAATCTTCTCTTGTAGATACGTCCTTGTTTTCCTGTGATCGAGCCATCGAGAAAGTTTCCGGTATAGAGTTGCACGCCGGGCTGATCGGTCAGCACACGCAGGATTCTGCCTGTCGTCGGCTCGTACACTTCCGCTGCTTCGGCGAACTGCCCGGGCGCATGGTCAAGCACAAAATTGTGGTCGTACCCGTGGCCAAGCCGCAGCTGGGGATCATCGACTTCAATCCGCTCTCCGACAGTATGCGGAGTACGAAAATCGAAGGGCGTTCCCTCCACCGACTTGAGTTCCCCGGTAGGAATAAGATTCGCGTCGACGGGAGTGATGCGCGACGCGGCGATCATCACCACGTGCTGCAGGATATCTCCGTTCCCTTGTCCAGCCAGATTGAAGTAGGAGTGATTAGTCAGGTTGAGGACGGTGTCCTTGTCGGTCGTAGCAGAGTAGTCGATTTTCAGCGCTCCCCCATCCAGCGAATATCGCACCTTCGTCGTTAGCGTGCCGGGAAAACCCTGATCGCCATCCTTGCTGACATAAGTGAGTTCAATTCCATCAGCAATCGGTTTAGCGGACCAAAGCACTTTGTCAAAGCCTTGCGGGCCGCCGTGCAGCGCATTATCGCCATCGTTCTTCGGGATCGAGTATGTGTGGCCGTCGAGTTGGAATGTGCCATGAGCAATGCGATTCGCATAGCGGCCCACGATCCCACCAAAGTGGGCCGTTTGCTCAATATACTTTTCCACCGAATCGCAACCCAGCACAACATCATCGAGTTTTCCATTGCGGTCTGGCGTTCGCAATGAAACTACGACTCCGCCGTAGGTGATGATTCCGGCTTCCACCTTTCCGTCGTTGAGAACGTAAAGCTCGACGGCCGCGCCGTTGGGCATGCGCCCGAAGGGCTGTTTGGTGACACGAGTTTTCGCGCACATAGTTCCTGAGAATGCGATCATCGTGATAAAAATAACGCAGCAGCGAGACCGTTGATTCAAAGAAAATACCTCGATTCTGACCTGTTTTCCAAGAGATGCACATCTGCGCGGAGCAGTCCGAGCCTCTAGGCTCTGAGAAAAAAGACTTCATATCGGCGTCGTCATCATCTGAAAAACTCGCCAAACACGGCAGCAAATCAATTGAATCAGTGTAAACTCATTTGACTAGTCGCAGTAGTAACCCAGTTTCCCAATTCTTCGTTCCGTCGTGAATCACGTGAGTACTCCTCTCGCCAAAAAAGTTCTCTTGATCGGCTGGGATGCTGCCGACTGGAAGCTGATCAATCCCCTTCTGGACCAGGGTCTTATGCCCACGCTCGATGACTTTGTCAATCGTGGCGTCATTGGCAACCTGGCGACTCTGCGTCCGATTCTTTCTCCGATGCTGTGGAATTCGATAGCCACCGGCAAGCGCCCCGATAAGCATGGCATTCACGGCTTCATGGAGCCTGATCCGCAAACCGGAGGTGTGCGCCCAACCACCAGCACTTCGCGAAAGGTCAAAGCCATCTGGAATATTCTCACTCAGCGCGGATACAGGACTCACGTCCTCGGCTGGTTCGCCGGCCATCCGGCTGAGCCCATCAACGGTATCTCAGTCTCCGATCTCTTTCCGTACGCGGTCGGGCCGCTCGACAAAGAGTGGCCGCTCCCCCCGGGTGCGGTTCATCCGGAAACCCTGCGGGACACCTTTGCAAGGTTGCGCATGCATCCTGCTGAGGTCAAAGAAGCGGCAATCCTTCCCTGGATTCCCCGCGCGGCGGAGATCGACCAGGAGAAAGACAAAGGCCTGCAATCGTTCGCCAAGATTCTCTCCGAAAACTGCTCCATTCACAATGCCGCTACATGGATCCTACAGAATGAGCCTTGGGATTTTCTCGCCGTCTACTACAACGGCATCGATCACTTCTGTCATGGCTTCATGCACTTCCATCCGCCGCGAATGGAAGGCGTTCCAGAAGACCGCTTCGAAATTTACAAGGATGTCGTAAACGGCGCCTACCGTTTCCACGACATGATGCTGGAAACTTTGCTAACTTTGGCCGGCCCAGACACTACTGTGATTCTGGTCTCCGATCATGGATTTCACTCCGACCACCTGCGCCCGCGTGGCATTCCCAAAGAACCTGCCGGTCCTGCCATCCAGCACCGCCAATTCGGCGTCTTCTGCATTAGAGGTGCACATGTTAAGCAGGACGAAAGGATTTACGGCGCGACCCTACTCGACGTAACGCCCACGATTCTGACTCTCTTTGGATTGCCAGTCGGCGAAGACATGGATGGGCGCGTGCTTGTGCAGGCTTTCGAGCAGCCCCCAAAAATCGAACGTATTCCGAGCTGGGAGTCTGAGCCAGGAAACTGCGGCATGCATCCCGCCGATTTGCGAATGGATCCGGCGGCGGCGCAGGCGGTGCTGCAGCAATTCGTCGCGCTCGGCTATATTCAGCCTCCGAGTGAAGACCAGGCCAAAGCCGTTGAAATCGCCGTGCGCGAGCAACAATACAATTTGGCGCGCGTCTACCTCGATACCCAGCGCTACTCCGAGGCTCTGCCGATTTTTGAGGAGCTCACAAACAAATGGACCGATCAGCCACGTTTCGCGCAGCATTTGGCGCAGTGCTACTGCGCAACCGGCAAGCGCGCCGAGGCGAAGACCCTGCTCGAAAAACTACTGGTATACGAGCCGCCGCAACAAGAGGCTAAGCCTGAAAAACAAAGTAGCTCGCGAGAAGCTAACGCCGCAGATGCGACAAAAGATCTCTCAGAAGGCGGCGAACAACTGCGGCCGGTTCAGCGAGAGCCGAAGCCGCGCCCATGGGCCGATTTGCTCATGGGCATTATTTACTTTGAAGAAGGCGACATGGATTCGGCCTTGTCGCGCCTGCTGAAGGCGGAGCAGGCCGATCCGCACCTGCCCGACCTTCACTTGCGCATCGGCGAAACTTATCTTCGTCAAAAGCGTGTCCCCGACGCCGAGCGCGCTTTTCAGAGCGCGCTCGAGATCGATGGAGATCGCGCCGAAGCCCATCTGGGATTAGCCGTCGCTTGCCTTCGCCAGCGGCGCAATGAAGAGGCCGCAGAACACGCGCTACTCGCCGTCGGACTGCAGCATTTTCTGCCACTGGGTCACTTCTATCTAGGAGTCGCTCTCGCACGCCTGGGCCACCGCGAGCGTGCTGCGCTAGCGTTCGAAACATCACTCACCATGCTGCCGGGCCTCATGGCGGCGCATCGCTGGCTTTCGGCTTTGTACATGCACCCCGGCAACGGCGACCCCGAGAAAGCGGCACGGCATCGCAGCATCTATCTGCAAATGAGGCGCCGGCGACAGAAGGCAGAAGTTCCCGCGTGATCACCATCGTTTCCGGCCTGCCGCGCTCCGGTACTTCGCTCATGATGCAAATGCTGGTAGCCGGCGGCATGTCGCCCCTCACCGACGGTGAACGCGTGGCCGATACCGATAATCCGCGCGGCTATTACGAGTGGGAGCCCATAAAAAAGTTGTCGCAGGATCCGAACTGCATAGATCAAGCAGAAGGCAAAGTGGTCAAGGTGATTTCACAGCTGCTTTTCGCTCTACCGTCCGCGCGCGATTATCAGATCGTTTTCCTCGATCGTCCTCTTCCTGAGGTGGTTGCTTCCCAGACCGAAATGATTCGGCGTCGTGGAACGACGGGCGCGGCTCTTGGTCCACTGGCTTTGATTGCCGGACTTCAGGCGCATCTGAATCAGGTCAGTTCTTTGCTCGAGCGCAGGTCCGAAATTCGGGTTTTGCGCATGCCTTACCATGACGTGCTCGGCGACCCCAGGAAGACTGCGGAAAAGCTCCAGCGGTTCCTGCAGCAATCGTTGGATATCGACTCAATGGAACGGCAAGTCGATCAGTCGCTGTACCGGCAGCGGAGTGAGAAGACCGCGTAAAAGCCGATAAGAATGGTCGGGACGGGCAGATTTGAACTGCCGACCCCTCGCACCCCAAGCGAGTGCTCTACCAGGCTGAGCCACGTCCCGACTACGGTTTCGCTGAGCAGCATTGATCCGCGGCGAAACAGGGTTTGACTTCTGAATTTTACCACCTGCCGGAGAATTTCGGAGAGAGCCAAAGCCTTAGGCTGCAGTTCCGCGAGCAATCGCGACTTTCACGCGATCAGGAGTGAAGGGCACCGCTCGAATTCGTCCACCAGTCGCGTCGAAGACCGCGTTACCGATGGCGGCTGCGACTAGGGTGATGGCAGTTTCGCCAGCGCCCGTCGCTTCTACCGAGGGCCGATTAATCAGAACTACCTCGATGATGGGCAGTTCAATTCCCAGATAAAGTGAGTGGTAGCTCTCCCAATCGATCGAGGTCACTTTGCGATCGTCCCAGGTAATTTCTTCGCCGAGAGCGCGGCTCATCCCCTGCAAGATGCCACCCTCGATCTGGTTGCGCAAACCATCCGGGTTAGAAATTGGCCCGCAATCGTGCGCGATCACAAAGCGCTTGGGCCGGAGGACTCCCGTCGGCTGATCGATCTCTGCCTCGCAAACCAGCGCCGCATATCCGTTGTCGCCCTCGTAAGCAACACACGCGATGCCGCGCCCCACCACAATACCGCCGCCCGAATTCCCTGATTTTGGTGAGGGCCGCGTCTCCCAGTTAGCCGCCTTGGCTGCGGCTTTCACGACATCAATCATCCGCGCATCGCGCAAGTACTTCAATCGTTGCTGGATGGGGTCTTCCCTAATGTGCGTGCAAATTTCATCCATAAAACACTCGTGAGCGAATGTGTTTTGCAGGCGCAAGGGCGATCGTAACGGTCCAGTAAAAAATGGCGAGTCAACCGTTCGGGTAAGTACGCGTTCGCTCCGGATCGAACCCGCTCCGCCACATTTGCCGGCAATGCATCCTGCAAGGTAAGAAGGCACGGCATTATTCCGATTGCGCAACTCTTCTGAAGGCTCGCCAGCCTTTTGCGGAGTGATCCTTTCCGGTTCAAATCCAGCCAGCATGCCGGTAATCACATTACCAGGCCTGTCATAGCCTGGCCTGCCCCCTAACCCCGCGGACCAGGCCTCGCAACTCCACGCCGTGATCGCACCACTTCCATCGACGCCCGCCCATTGTTCGATCACGCAGGCGGATCCGTAATTTTCCGAGATGAACTCATCCTTGCGCGTAAGCTGCACGCGCACCGGTCTGCCGACTGCTTGAGACAACAAAGCGGCATCGTAAGAAACCGTATCGGCGGCGTTGATTCCGTAGCAGCCGGCGCCACGTACGAAAACCACGTGTACTTTCTCGATCGGAAGGCCGGTAAGCGCAGAAACGCCGTGCTGCGTGGGATAGGCGGATTGCGTCGCTGACCAGACGGTGGCGTGATCGGCTTGCACGTCCGCGACCGCACAGGAGGAGCCAATAGAGCCGTGGGCCTGGTAAGGGTGGGAGTACGTAGCATGTAAAACATAGGTGGCGGCCCGCAACTTCTCGTTGACGTCCTTTGAGTCGACGAGCATTACATCGTGCGACGGCTGCTGTGGCATCTTCGCGTAGAAATCGGCTTGATTTGGAAGCCCGGCGCCCGGCTTCCAATTAACTTTCAGGCGCGCAACCGCCTGTGCCGCCTGATATTGCTTTTCCGCAACCACACCAACGAAATTCTTCCGCACGACAACCTCGATGACGCCGGGAATTTGCTGCACCGAGCTTTCGTCCACGCTGGCGACGGTCGCTCCTACTTCCGGAGGGCGCACAACGCGACCGTGCACCATCCGCGGCACGTGCACATTGTGGACGAATTCGAACGTGCCGGTCATGAGCGCGACCCTATCCAGGGAGAGAATCGGTTTCCCTAAGACATTCCATTCCGCCTGTGATCTGCGCTTTGCCGTGGCGCTCACCATGAGATCAAAGCGCTTGCCGCGGATCAGATCGCCGTAACTTACGTGGCGGCTATCTTTCGCAGTGATCGTGCCGTTTTCGATGGTGAGTTCGTCTGCAGCGACTGCCATCTTCCGCGCTGCCATGGCAAGCAGAGCCTCGCGCGCCGTAGCCGCTGCTTGCGCAAGATTCCTCGTGTTGAAATTGGTCGGCGTCGATTGGCTGCCAGAGGTCGTTCCCTGATCCGGGGTTACAGAAGTATCACACTGAATCAGCTTGACGCTATCAAGCGGAACACATAGTTCTTCGGCCACAAGCTGCGTCTGCACTGTGTACATGCCCTGGCCGAAATCACATTTTCCGGTGTACGCAGTCACTGTGCCGTCGGATGCGATCGCGAGCCATGAGTCGAGTCTGGCTGGATCGATGTGCGATTGGTGGGTGTCGAACGGGCCCTGAACGATCGCTAGCGATTCAATTGTCGCTGCCGCGCTGAAACTCACCACCAGCACGCCGGAGGCCTTCAGAAAATCCCGCCGCGAGAATTCATTATTCATTCGGAAGCCCCTTCATTCAAGGCCCGCCTGGCAGCGCTTGATGGCTCGAATCATTCGCGCGTGCGTAAAGCAGCGGCACAGAACGCTCGACAACGCATCGCGAATCTGCCCGTCCGATGCTTTCGGTTGTTGATCGAGCAGCACTTTCGAAGTGAGAATCACGCCGCTCAGGCAGAATCCGCATTGCGCGGCCCCCTCATCGATAAAGGCTTGCTGGGTCGGGTGCGGTTTCTCCGGAGTTCCCAACCCCTCGAGGGTGGTAACTTCGCGCCCCGCGACCGAAATCACGGGCAGTACGCAGGAGCGCATGAGCTGTCCCTCCACTAAAACCGTACACGCTCCACACTGCGCCATGCCGCAGCCGAACTTAGGTCCGCGCAATTGAAGCTCATCACTCAGCACGTAGAGCAGCGGGGTTTCCGGATCTACATCAAGCACGTGCACTCCGCGGTTCACCTTCAAAGAAATTGCAGCCATCCTATCCTTAGTCCTCACAGCGCTGCTGGGAGTGGGCACAGATGATAATCGCCGCTCAACCCTTCACAGCGGAACGTATCTTTGGCGTCCCCGAAACCGAAGATTTAAGGTCGGCATCGGACGCGATCAATTCAAGAACTTTCTTGGTCATCTC
>Ga0070731_10003734_pt1 | contig 13535 bp, 15 predicted proteins | sample Coa_R1_2_FD_66448 | JGI IMG/M metagenome (GOLD analysis project Ga0070731, IMG submission 66448) | Surface soil microbial communities from Centralia Pennsylvania, which are recovering from an underground coalmine fire - Coalmine... | ecosystem: Environmental > Terrestrial > Soil > Unclassified ... | reverse complement strand
CACGTTTTCCATGACCGGTTGGTAACAAGTCGAGCGATATTTTGGCGAATAGCAGGCTGGCAATGGCCTGTCAAAATCACGTCACTGATTCCGGATGACACAAGCTGGCTTTATTCCCCAAATATTTGGTGGCCAGCCTGATGATTCATGGTTTGTTGCTTGCAATTCACAGGAACCCTGGGCAGAATCTGTGGTCGGCAACCAGACGGATGGTTGTTTAAATCGGTCAATCAGGACCGGCGGTTCGCTTGATGCCCCCGGAAGCACGTTAAATATATTGGGGCGTATTTCTGATATATCTCCCACATGTACTCCCGTTTCATCAATTAAAAAGCTTCTCCGAGTTGAACATAGAAACCGTTGTTTCTATCACTTCCCACTCCGTAATCAAGACGGAGATTAAGTCTCTCTGTTTTATTCAGCGCAAATCGTAATCCTAATCCAGCTGAGTATTTCACTTCTTTGAAATTCATTCCGCTTAAATTCGCAGCAACATTGCCGACATCCCCAAATGCGACCGCGCCCAGCCGCCAGAATAACGGCGTTCGATACTCAGATTGCAATACATACATATTTTTATCTCGAAAACGACCTGCATAATATCCGCGCATTTCATTTGCTCCGCCTAATGAGGCAAGACTTCTCAAGGGAACCTCGCCAGCATTAAAAAACCCGTAAGCCTGGAACGCCAATACCTGTTGTTTGTACAAAGAAATAAATTTCCTTATATCCACAACAAAATTGGTATAGGTGAAATCCGATGCGAATGCAGGAGCAAAATGGTTAAAATAAAACTGAAGCAATGCACCATGATCTGGTGAAAACGCATTGTTACGCGTGTCAAAAGTCACGCTCAGACCCATTCCCGATACATGATATCCGGCTCGTCCAAGAATATTTTCTTTATCAAATAAGCCACCGGAATCATATCTAAGGTCAGCCACGTTTTGATATTCATAAACAAGTCCTAAAAAAAGATTTTTAGACAATAAAAATTGCGGATGGAGGTAAATATAATATTGATGATAACGATAATCTTCTTCATTGGAATCGGCCGCAATTTTGCCCAGTCCCCAGAATTTATCCGGAAAATAGCTATACGACAATTGCTGATTGATGATGAATTTTTCTGAGGGAAAATAGATCGAACCATTAATTGCAGCAATAAATTGACGATGTGATGAATAAATGGATATTCCTTGTATATTTGAGGTTCGTGCCGCATGTTCCTTATCTTTGAAATGAAATGTAACGGAGCTCGCCGCTCCAATCGACCATCCGGTTTCTATGGAACGGGCTAATACTGGAAAAATTACGAACCCGCTGCTGTCTTTTTGTGCAAAAGAGCATTGAAAAGAAAAAGTCAAAATCAGCAATGAAATCGGTAAAGATGGCGTTTTTGTTAGCAGTTGCACAGGCAATATTACAATTGTAATTAACTTTCCTGAATAAAAGCCTGTAAATTAACAAGGAAAAATTTATTTTTGCTATTTTTGCGGATTATTGCGGAATTGTAATTTATTAAAATTGAATTCATTAAATTTATTCATTGGCTCTGTTAACGGAATAAAGTGTATTTATCCCTTGGCATAAACGCTAACATCATGAAAAAAATAGATCATCTCAATTTCCCCTTAGAAGAAAAGTTAACGCAAGAACAGCTTGACTTTTTCGACGAGAATGGCGCTATCATTTTCAGGAACTTTATTTCCCCGGAAACCGTTCAGCTTTATATCGATGAAATAAACAGGATAGAAAAGCAATGGCTTGAGGAAGGCAGGGATAAAGTGAATGGCGTTCCCCTGAAGTTTGGCAAAGACGAAAATGGTAAAACCATGATTCAGCGCATGTGCTTTCTTTCATTATTCAGCGATGTTTTTCATGATCTCCTGCAAGATCCTCGCCTCAAAGGACTTATAGAATTCCTGGCACCCTATGATGGTCGGATTGCAGAAAATGAAAAGGATGGCTTGATCCTGAATAGTTACGTTCGTACACCCAACAGCGCATTTACGCAAATGGGTTGGCATACGGATAGCCCCAGAGATCTGTTTCTCGGACAAAAAATCATGCCAATGCTCAACGTAGGAATCCATCTGGATGACTGCCCCTTTGAAAACGGTGGATTGCGTGTTCTTCCGGGTACGCACAAACAAAACATGATAAAACTCTTGTTCGGCAAAAAGTATTTTATTGATAATAACCCTGATCACCGGGAAATTGGTTTTGATGTAAATGCAGGTGACCTGACCGTTCACGACGGACGTTTATGGCACCGCGCCCAGCAATCACCCCATTTCGGGGAAGCAAGCCGGAGGCGCGTTATGTATGTTCCCATCATAACAGGTAAATACAAGCCTAAAGACGAAAACAGCAAGACACCATTTTATCATCGTCTTGCAGGGAAAGTTCAAAACTAACCGAATCTCTAAACACTAGTTCTAACATCATTCTGAAAAGGTCAACGCAAGTTGATCTTTTTATTTTTGATATTCCTCCTGAAAAAGCGCTTCACAGTAAAAGCACAATGGATTTCTTACCTCCTTTTTTGCCCTGCTTCCCGGAGTGAAATAAAAAAATCTAAATTCGCTCAAAATGGAGTAATTGACGATTTAAAAATTTAAAATCATGGAAACTGCATTAATAACAGGTGCAAGCAAAGGAATTGGAAAAGCCATCGCGGAAGAATTGGGCGGCCGCGGGTACAATTTATTATTGGTTGCGCGTTCAGCAGAATTGCTCTTGCAAGCAGCAAATGAATTCCGCGAAAAATTTAATATTGACGTGGATATCCTTGCAATTGATCTGTCCCTTCCCGATTCGCCTGAAAAAGTGCTTTATTGGTGTAAGGAAAAAAATTATAACGTAACTATTTTAGTGAATAATGCCGGTTACGGGCTTAGCGGTCAGTTTGATAAATACAGCGTTGCCGAAAATGTAAACATGGTCCAATTGAATATTGTCGCACTTGTCAAGTTGTGCCAGTTGTTTTTGCCACAACTAAAACAACGATCAAAGTCATATATTTTAAATATCGCAAGTTCGGCTGCCTACCAGGCAGTTCCGTTTTTATCCTTGTATTCGGCGAGCAAATCTTTTGTACTGAGCTTTAGCAGAGGTTTGCGCCAGGAATTGAAAAAGACTTCAGTGTCTCTCACATGCATTTCTCCGGGCTCAACAGATACTGATTTTGTGGTCAGGGCGCAACTGGGCGAGAAAGGATTGAAGACAGCAAGTAAAGTAAATATGACGCCAAAAGATGTCGCTCATATTGCCGTCAACAGCCTTTTTGCGGGCAAAGCGGAAGTCGTAGTCGGCTTTCTCAATAAACTTGGCGCATTTATGGCCTGGCTGATGCCAAAGGGGTTGGTAGAAACGACGGCGATGAAAATTTACGAGTAGCTGACCATTGGTCCTGCAGACTATTGCCGTGAACTATTATCTGTAAACGACGAACTATTTTACTTTTTAGATTATCTTTGCGCTCCTCAGGGCCCCGTAGCTCAACTGAATAGAGTATCTGACTACGGATCAGAAGGTTGAAGGTTTGAATCCTTCCGGGGTCACAGCGACCTTTTGAAGCCCGCGCCCAATGCGGGTTTCAACTTTTAATGGCGAGAGTAAGGCATATCTTCCAAAATTAAAATAAAAACAAAGAAAATTAATTGTCCCACGCGCAATGCTCTATCCTTTGCCGGTAGTTGATTGTAGCATTTCGTAGAGGTTTAACAAACTAATATAAAGTCGGAATTTAACGGTTGAAAAGCAATTTAATGGCCTTTGGGCAAATTATGATTTGACTGGTAAGTTTGAAGAGGTTATGAATGCGTTTGAACCGGTGCATCAGCAAAAAACCAAAAGCAGCAGTAGCCATATTTGATAATTGTTGGATTTTACCAATTTCCCGAAAATCCGCAATATGAGAGGGATGATCTATTCTTCTATTTGTTGGATTGGCTTTCGGAAAGAAAAGATGCTGGGTATAAAAAATATAAACGGCGCATTTCCTTTTCTCGAGGCTGCCCGAAATAAAGCAGGACAAGCCCATCACCACCTGTTATCCAGATATTCCTTGGTTGCGTTAATGGCTTTTGTTTTTTCTTCTTCATTGCCGGTGTGAAACGAATATTCTTCCACCTCAGCAAATGCGCGGAATACGGTCGGATTCCTGTTTAATTCTTTATACTGAATAAATGAGATGCCGGCAGTAACACTTTTCACTTCGTAAAGAAACCAGTCTTGTTTGTAAGCTTCTATGAATTTGGCTTCTGACATTTTTTGTTTCAAAGTTAGTTAATCTTTTGCGCCGCTCTTTTGTTTAATTTGCGTCAGTAAATGTTAAAGATTTTCCCAAACATGAAAAATAAAAAATCAAATCTAACGGGAATCTACATTGTGGTTGCTGTGCTTACACTCATTGGGATAGCGATCGTTGTGCGTAGAACCTTAAGTTTAATTCCTGTTCTGGCGCATGGTTATGTTCCGCCGAAACCTGCATCGAATCCGCAGTTAGAGGCTCTTTCTCGCCTCGATGACATTTTTGCGCACTATCCTTTACTAACGCTTGTTCACATTATTCCGGGATTGATTTTTATTTTATGCGGACCATTTCAATTCATCAGAACCGTCAGGATAAAATATCCCCGATGGTATCTTGCCAGCCGACGCATTTTCTTAATTTCCGGCTTGGTTGTTGGCCTGACTGCATTTTTCATGAGCGTGCTCATACCTTCCATCGGGGGAGTCAATCAGGCTGCGGCAACAATTTTATTTTCTGTTTTATTTTTATTTTTCCTGCTGAAAACAATCCAAAACTTGCAGCTTGGTAACCTGATATTATTTCGCCAGTGGATGATCCGCGCCTATGCAATCGGTTTAGCCATCGCCACGATTCGTCCGATCATCGGGATTTTTTTTGCTACAAGCAGATTCTCTGGTCTGGCGCCACGTGAATTTTTTGGAACAGCTTTTTGGATCGGCTTTACAATTCATCTTATCGTTGCAGAAGCTTGGATTTCTAAAACACGACAATGAATTAGATTTTCTACATGAATACAAGAAACATTTTGGTGAAAATCAGGTACTTCTTTCTGACAAAAATAATTGTCGGCATAGCAATAATTGTCGGATTGATTTTTTTCACCGAATGGTTTGGGCATTTACTGCTTGCCCCTGCGCCCTGGACTGAACTGACCAAGACGTTTATTATCAATGGTACGGAAGTTATTCTTACTCTTTTGGGGTATATTATATTTTTCAAATGGTATGAAAATAGAAAAGTTGACGAATTAAAACCTTCCGCATTCTGGAAAAATGCGACGGGTGGTTTCATCAGTGGATTTATTTTACAATCGCTGTTCATTTTAGTTATTTATTATTCGGGTAATTATTCCGTTATTGATCTCCATCCTTTTTCATTTGTTCTTCAAGGTTTTATTTATGGATTGACCGCAGGTTTCGTTGCAGAAATATTGATTCTCGGCGTCGGTTTTCGAATAATCGAGGAAAAATTGGGTACCGTGATTGCATTGTCGATTATGGTGATGCTGTTTGTTATTATGCACACCAGCGCCAAAGACGCAACATGGCTTTCCGTTTCATCTACGGTTGTTTCAGCGGGCATCTTATTGCCGGCAGTTTATGTATATACCAGAAGTTTGTGGTTTCCCATATTTTTACATTTCGCCTGGGATTTTGCCGAGCCGGCAATTTATGGAGGGATTAATCCCAGCCTCCGTATTGATCGATCGTGGATCGAGAGTAAAATTGCAGGCACGGCCATATTAACTGGCGGGAAATTTGGACCACAAAGTTCATTGCAATCCCTGATATTTTGCTCAATAACAGCGTTTGTATTTTTGTTGCTCGCCTACAAAAAAAATAATTTTAGTAAACCATTTTGGAAAATTAATAATGAGGTCAGGTCGAAAATTTAAAACTGTAGACGAGTACATATCGTCAATACCAACAGGCCCGAGAGAAAAGCTTCAAAGCTTGCGAAAAGCAATCAAACAGCTTGCACCGGAAGCCGAAGAATGTATCAGTTATAATATGCCTGCTTTCAAGCTTTATGGCGTACTGGTATATTACGCTGCTTACCCTACGCATATTGGTTTTTATCCAACTGCGTCGCCCGTTGCTGTATTTAAAAAGGAATTGGAAGGATATGAGCTTTCAAAGGGGACTGTGAGATTTCCCTTGGACAAACCGCTTCCGATGGCTTTAATTAAAAAGATGGTAAAATTTAAAGTGAGCGAAAATCGCCTGAAAGCTGAATTGAAGGTAAAATGAACTCATAACCATCCAGTATCCCGCTTTTAGGATTGTCGTAATCACCCCGTTATATTGTCAGTTTACTGCAGGTTGGCAATTCTATTTTGGTGTCATCTTTGTGGTCTATTCTAAAACAAATATCATGGCACACAAAGTTCAAAAGATCACTACTTTTTTATGGTTTGATCAAAATGCGGAAGAAGCGGTAAGTTTTTACACTTCGCTTTTTAAAGACTCAAAAATTTTGCAGACTGTACATTATGGAGAAGGGATGCCCGGCAAAGCAGGTACCGTAATGGTGATTGATTTTTTACTCAATGGTCAAAAATTCACTGCGTTAAATGGCGGTCCGGTTTTTAAATTTAATGAATCAATTTCGCTGATGGTCAGCTGTGATGATCAAGAAGAAATTGACTATTTCTGGAAGAATCTGAGTAAGGGCGGAAATGAATCAGAATGCGGATGGCTTAAAGATAAATTCGGGCTGTCGTGGCAGGTCGTGCCGGGAAATTTAGATGAATTGTTAGACGACATCGATGCATCCAGATCTCAAAGAGTGATGGATGCAGTAATGAAAATGAAAAAGCTTGATGTCAAAACTTTGGAAAAAGCGTATAACAATATGTAAAAAACAAAAATTATTTTCAAAAAAAAGAATATGAGAAAATTAAAATTGCAGGTACAAATTTCTATTGACGGATTTGTTGGGGGACCCAACGGAGAAATGGATTGGCTGACCTGGAACTGGAATGATGACATCAAGAATTATGTCGCTGAGTTAACTGATACGGTTGACACGATCCTTCTTGGGCGAAAAATGGCCGGCGGATTTATTGATCATTGGACAAACGCACTCAATAATCCCAATGATCAAAGTTATCCATTTGCAAAACAAATGATCGACAAACCAAAAATTGTTTTTACAAAAACGCTTGATCGATCGGAATGGCAAAATACAAAACTGGCAAAAGGCGAACTTGCTGATGAGATCAAAAAATTAAAAACTCAGCAAGGAAAGGATATCATTGTTTACGGGGGCGCCGGTTTTAATTCTTCACTGATACGAGAAAAATTAATTGATGAACTTCATTTGTTCGTAAATCCGGTGGTTATCGGGGAAGGATTGCCGATCTTTAAAAATATTGCCGAAAAACACGGGTTTAAATTGGTGAAATCAATCCCTTTTGATTGCGGAATCGTTTTGCTTCATTACCAGTGGCAATGAAAACCTGAATTAAAGGGAACAAAAACAAATGGGAATTGTTTGTAGCTAAAATAAGTTGTTTTCATTTGGTGCAAAGCCGTTAGCAGGCTCCGTTACACCGCATTTTGCCGCATCGTTTGAAATGACGACATCAAAATCCGTGATGTCATTCCTCCCGGTCTGATGGTTTATTTTAGAATTGCTTACAATAATCTCATCTGCTATAATTGCATTATTTTTGATGCTTGGTTGAAGTTGACTCAGGTATACGTCCTTCTGGCTGTTGGCAGAACCATGGTTATTAATGGTAATGGAGGTCGGTTCATAAAATAAATACAAACCATTATTATGGCGATTTTAAAATTCAGGATCTATTTAGAAGAAGATGATAGTGTTTACCGCGATGTGGCTGCTAAGCATACGCAGACCTTTTTTCAATTGCATGAAGTAATTTTAAAGGCATTTGAATTTGATAATAAACATGCGGCGACCTTCTACCGCAGTAACGATCATTGGCAAAGGGGAAGAGAAATATCCCTTGAGAAATATGCTAAAGATTATAAAGTTGCGCCATTATTAATGATAGAAACGGCTATTGGCTCGGAAATCAAAAACCCCAATCAAAAATTCGTTTACCAGTATGATTTTGTAAAAAACTGGTGGTTTTTGGTTGAGTTGATCAGTGTAAGCAAGGATGAAGACAGCAAGCTAAGTTATCCCGCAATTGTTAAAACCGAAGGAATTGGCCCTTCTCAATACGGAACTAAAGGACTGATAGGGGATAAATTAACCGAGGTGGAAGAGAAATATGATCTCACCAAACTTACAGAAGGATTTAGTGTTGAAGGTGGTGAAGGCGTTGAAGCAGATACGGCAGAAGAAAGTGAAAGCGAAGATGGTGAGGGCACTGATGAAGAGGTTTCCGAAGACGAAATTTAATGGCGCGAAAGTCAAACGTGAGACAGGTAATTTGTGAAATTCATCGTTTCTCCGCTCATTTTTGATGAGTTCTTTACAAGCTCAGTCAAATTGAAAAATAAAACCGTTATAGTGATTCTTGGACCAACGGCCGCCGGAAAAACTGCGGCTGCAATCCGTCTTGCGCAGCTGATACAGACAAAGATCATATCTGCAGATTCCAGACAATGCTTTAGAGAATTAAGTATTGGTGTTGCAAAACCCACTGAAAAAGAATTACGATCGGTACACCACTATTTTATTAATTCGCACGGCATACATGAATACGTAAATGCCGCATTGTTTGAACAACTTGCATTGCAATATGCACAAGAAATATTCCGGGAAAATGACAAGTTGGTGATGGTAGGGGGAACAGGTTTGTATATACGGGCTTTTTGCGAGGGACTTGATGAGATTCCTGTTGTCGAAAAAAATATTCGGGAAAAAATTCAAAAAGGCTATGCGCAATACGGATTGGGGTGGCTGCAAGACGAAATAAAAAAATACGATACAGAATTTTACCGCGAAGGAGAAATCCTAAATCCGCAGAGAGTTATGCGCGCTCTTGAAGTAAAATTATCGACCGAAAGATCGATTCTTTCGTTTCATTCTACACAAAAAAAGCACCGTGCGTTCAATATAATTAAAGTCGGTTTGCGGTTATCCAGGGAACAATTACACCGAAATATCAATAACCGGACCGAGCAAATGATTTCGAATGGATTGTTGCAAGAGGTTGAACAACTGCAACCCTACAGGCACCTCAATGCATTGAAAACTGTCGGGTATACAGAGCTTTTCGATTATGTTGATAAAAAGATATCCCTTGATGCGGCGATTGAACTGATCAATAAAAATACCCGTCAGTATGCGAAAAGACAAATGACATGGTTTAAAAAGGATGATGCAGTTACCTGGGTCGATCCCGATGAATTACACCTGCTTAAAAACATAACAGAACCTTAATGTTGCCGTAACGTGGTTTGCCATCAATTTTGTGCAACATTTTTTTTGTGTACGATTATTTTCAAAGGATATCTTCCAAAGATTTTGGTGATGACTTTTTATGGGGTGTTGCTATGGCTGCAGCACAGAATGAAGGTGCGCACAACAGCTATGGAAAAGGCCTTTCTATCTGGGACGAATATGCCAATAAAAGAGGCAAGATAAAAAATGGTCACAAACATTTTATCGCCAGCGATTTTTATCACCGGTATAAAATTGATTTGCTCCTTGCAAAGGCATTGGGATTTAAAGTATTTCGCTTTTCGATTTCATGGCCAAGAATTTTACCGGAAGGAACAGGCAAAATCAATAAAGAGGGAATACTTTTTTACCACAAGGTAATAGATGAATGCTTGTCTCTTGGGATAATTCCGTTTGTCACGTTATACCATTGGGATTTGCCGGCGACGCTGGAAAAGGAAGGAGGATGGACAAGTCATTTAATGTTGCGCTGGTTTACGCGCTATGTCACCGTTTGCGCAGAAGAGTTTGGTGCCAAGGTAAAGAACTGGATCATTCTTAATGAGCCATTTGGTTTTACATCCCTGGGTTATATGATTGGCCGCCACGCACCGGGAAAGAGAGGACTTACCAATTTTCTGGCGGCGGTTCATAATGCAGCGCTGGCCCAGGCAGAAGGGGGTCGCATAATTCGAAAATTGGTTCCAAACGCTTACATAGGAACAAGCTTTTCCTGTTCACAGATAATTCCTAATTCACCCAGACAAGAAGATATTCTTGCTGCTGAACGCGTTGATATCTTACTCAATAGATTATTTATTGAACCGACTTTTGGCGATGGGTATCCCAAAGATGATTTTATTTTCTTGAATAAATTAGAAATGCATAGCCGGGCGTGGAAATACCGTGAACGGTTACAATTTGATTTTGATTTCATCGGACTGCAGAATTATTTTCCGGTTGTGGTAAAGTACAACCCCATCATTCCGATGATAAAGGCATCGCAAGTTAAAGCTTCAAAAAGAAACGTGCCATATACCGATATGGGTTGGGAGATTAACCCAAAAAGTTTTTATGAAATAATAAAGCAATTCTCGAAATACGAAAAAGTGAAAGAAATTATTATAACGGAGAACGGTGCTTATTTTAAGGATAAAATCGTTAACGGAGAATTGAATGACGAAAACAGAACAAAATATTTCCAACAGTATTTAAATGCGGTTTTACAGGCAAAAAAGGAAGGCGTTAATATAAAAGGATATTTTGTGTGGACGCTGACAGATAATTTTGAATGGAGTGAAGGATATCAGGCGAGGTTTGGATTGATCCATGTTGATTTTAAGACTCAACTCCGGACCATAAAAAATTCAGGATTTTGGTTCAGGGATTTTTTAAATGCAAAATAACTACCAGGGTTTTGCGTTTTCCGGAATTTCATTCGTAATATAAATGGCACCATTACTGAATTGACGGAGAAGCTTCATCTTCTTATTTGCCAATATTTCTTTCAAATCAATTAATTCAGGGTTGTCTGCATCGTCCATCCAGATGACATAACAATATTTTTTTTTGTAAAAAAGCTGAATCTCTTTAGGGTTTACCCTGTGTGGTAAGGTGTTGCAAGGGAGACCGGAGAAGAAATAAACGCCGTCATCTCCGTTAGAATATAATTCATAACCCGGTTGGAACATGTTATAATTCTTCCTGATGAAGTTTGCCACTTCGGAATCTTTATACCAGGGGTCTTCCGTATAACCCGGAACTCCGGCGTCCTTTATTCCGTCGTAATTTTCATCGTCGGCCACCAGTTGATTTCTCTGAAAAAAAATTATCGCGACAACCGAAACTGAAATTAGTAATATTTTTTTTAGGCCTTTTATCTTTTTAATGAATGTGAGAACCCAGTAACCTGAACCACATATAAAAGGAATAAACGATGCAGAAAATAACCTGCTCGTTATCTGTTCATACCTTGTTACCGTGGCAGATAAAATAATAAACAATGCGTAAGTAATGAAATAGGCAGCGAAAATATTTTCAACAGATGAAAAATCATTTCTTTTTATAATATAATAAAATAGCGTAAACGCACAACCAAAAATGGCGGTCATTGCAACGCAATACGATAAAAAATAATTGTCCGTGGGTACAGGAAGCCACTCGCAAAGGACATTCCCAACGAAAAAAATATTATCGTTCAAACTGGTAATGCTTTTTTCCCGCATCCCCGTTAAGGTTGCACTTACAATGGAGTTTCTGACTAAATTGATAATCAGCAATGAAGCACTGGCAGATGCGAATAGGCCAATGTGCAATATTTTCTTCTTTGGCGGTAACCTTGGATCGAAAAATAATAAAAGACAGCCTGCGCCGATTAGTGATACGCCGGCATAACGTGCGATGCATGATAACGCACCCACAAGGGCCGCAACCATCAATGACCTTATTGAAAGCGTTTGGAAATATTTCCTTAGTGCAATAAAAAAAAGAAGCAACAAAAATATGAACAAGGTCTCTGACCAGAGCATGGAATATACTTCCAATAAGCAGGGGCTAAGTACAATGCAGCTGAGAATAATGTGTTTGTACCATTTAGATCTGTAAGGCAGTTTTTCCAGCAGCCATCCGGTCAGGTAAATTATTTTGAAGAATAGGATGCAATTAATCACAGCGCCGAATGATAGGGGGTCAGTACCTGTTACCCACATGCCCAAACTCAAGAAGACGGAATACAAGACCGGAAAAATAACCAAAGGGCGATTATCAAAATCAACAAGAATTCCATGAGAATGAATATTTCTGGCGACACTCAGGTAAGTTACTGAATCCGGTGAAACTCCGACCCCGCTATGGCGGGTGTAAATAAATATAATTAAAAAGCCAACCGTCGCAGGTATTAAAGCATCAAGATTGTTTTTCGGAAATATAGATTGCAACAGCCTTCGCAACATTTGTTATCAATTATCGTAACACGAATTTAACTGATTATGATTTTATAAAAATTTAAATCCAAGAGTCACCAATATCGTACCATTGAATTGTTTTATAGTGGCAAAGGTGTTCGCTTTGTCAGCAAGCCGGTAAGGATAATTTACGTCCCGGGCAATGCCTTCAATATAAGTGAGGTCAATAAACATTCCTTTATTTCTGTAACCAGCTCCGCCGCTGATGTACATTTGATTCGAAGTTATTCCTGGCTGTTTATACGGATTTGTACTATATGCAAACCCTAATCTGCCGGTCAGCGTAGTAAATTTCATTTCACCCCCTACACGAAAATTAAAAGTATTTTTATATATGCTTTTTATGGCGCTGTTTACTGCATCAAAATAACCGTCGGGGACAGTGCTGTTTCCGTTTTCATCAACGTCGGAAGTAAATTTCATGGTTCTGTTGGTAACCCATTCAATATCGGCGGTTATAAAGCCTTTTTGTTTCGAAACATCTTGCATTTCGCCGCCAAAAAGGTAAGACCCACTGATCAAGAATTTCCAGGGGGAATTGAAATCGTATTTGATTTGATTGGCCGCAAATCCAGAACCGGCATCGAGTTGTGCAGAACTAATAGAAACTTCGTGTGCATAATTCTCGGTATTGGTTGTCATAGAAGAACTGATCTTGTCTGTCAAAAAAAAACCCGTAGGCGAGTGAACGGCAAGTCCAAAGCGCAGGTTTGGAGCCGGCTTATAAATCACTCCCGCTTTTAAATTGGCCCCCACGCCATTCGAGGAATAGGTTTCGTTATAAACCATGGAAGCAAAATCATTATTGGTATTGCCTGTGGCATCCGTTTCAGTAAAAGTTTGCGTACGCGTATAAAATACGATTGGAATTCCAATCATCCCACCGACATACCATTTATTATTAAAGCTTTTGGAATAGCTAAATCCAATTTCGGTTATACTTCCCCGTGAGTAAATATTATTTTGCTGATTTAATAAACCCGCTTTTTCCGGTAAAGAAATTACCTGCTGAACTCCATTAATTGTAGCAGTATCTATCAGGTAAGTATACAACGCCATTCTGGTACCATAGGAAAGCGAACCACTGTTTATTGCATCATTGATTCCAAGTCCCGAATTGGAAAATTCTTCGGCAAACTGCTCGGAGAAGGAACTGTAGTCATTCTGCC
>Ga0070731_10003733_pt1 | contig 13536 bp, 11 predicted proteins | sample Coa_R1_2_FD_66448 | JGI IMG/M metagenome (GOLD analysis project Ga0070731, IMG submission 66448) | Surface soil microbial communities from Centralia Pennsylvania, which are recovering from an underground coalmine fire - Coalmine... | ecosystem: Environmental > Terrestrial > Soil > Unclassified ... | reverse complement strand
GCCACTTCTTATAAGTTTTGGTTAATTCGTGCTTGAGCGCCTGTTGGTTCTTCTTCTTTTGCTTGTCATTCATTGGGCGCTTCAAAGGATCGACGGCATCGGGAGCGCCGGGCTGCGCCGGCGCGGCGGCATCGGGACTGGCACTATCCGTGGCAGGCTTGTCGGCGGGTTTCGGGTCCGCTGGCGCGGGTTGGTCCTGCGTAAAGGCAGCACAGGCCGAGAGGGCCAAGGATACGAGCAAGACTCGAAAAGCAGCTTGATGCCGGAACATGAGAGGGACTCCTGCCAGAAACCGTTGTATTCCTATTTTAGGCCTGTTCGCCGCATGAAAGCAAGGTTAAGTCGTGCCCCCGAGAGCCGACTCAAACCGACCACTGCCGTTTAGTTTAGAGGCTGGGCAGGTTCCTTCGAGTTGCCCGAACCCTAACCAAATCTGTAACAGTCCGCGGGGTTGGTCGGGCTATAATGGGACGTTCCGGGGGCGGTAGCTATCACTTCCCACGCGTACGGGTCGCGGCCACTTCTTTCCATTTCCTGATCGGGAACTTTCTCGGCACCAGGATCGTAACAGAGGATGTGTGTCCGTCACCTGAGCGAGGCAGCTTGGCCTTTTGCGTCAGAAGCAACGTTTCTGGCTGAAACAGGCAGTGCGAATGGATAAATCACCCGGACTGTGACGGGAATCATGAAGCCTTGGAAGAAAATTGCAATCGGCGCTGGCATTGCGATTCTACTCGCAATCATTGTCGGTTTTACCGTTCATCAGAGTGGCAAGAACGTAGTCACGGTGCAGACCGGCAAAGTACAAAAGCAGGATCTGGCAACCGTGGTGAGTGCTTCGGGTGAGATCAAGCCGAAGACCTACGTCAACATCGGCGCCAATGCTTATGGAAAGATCACCCACCTGTACGTAAAGGAAGGGGATCAGGTAAAGAAGGGTCAATTGCTGGCGCAACTGGAGAACGTGCAGTCCGCGGCAGACGTGACGGCGAACCAGGCCTCGGTGCAGGCGGCAGAGACCGATGCACTGGCTGCTGACGCGGCCCTGAAGACCTCGCAGGCCGACATGGTACGTGCGCAAGCCGACTATGATCGCAACAAACTTGACTGGAGCCGCGCGCAAAACCTGTACAAGGATGGCTTGATCGCGAAATCCGATTTCGATAGCCGCCAGAATGCGTGGGCCACGGCCGACTCCGGACTAGTGCAGGCGCAAGCCCGCGTCGCACAAGCCAAGGCGCAGCAAGATTCCGCTGCCAAGCATGTATCGCAAGCCCGGGCAACATTGACGCGGGTGAACGATGTGCTTCAGAAGACGACTTACAGCGCACCCTATGACGGCGTCGTAACGAACCTGCCGGTGCGGGAAGGCGAGTCAGTAGTCATCGGAATTCAGAATGCGTTGGGCAGCACACTGATGACGATTGCCGACATGTCAATCATCACCGCGGAAGTCAAAGTGGATGAGACCGACATCGTGAACGTGCATCTCGGCCAGCCCGCCGAGGTTACGATCGATGCCATTCCAAAGAAGATTTTTCATGGCCAGGTTTCCGAAATCGGCGACAACGCGATCGTTCGCTCCAGCGGCGTCTCAACCTCGCAATCGACCACTGCAAGTGAAGAAGCCAAGGACTTCAAAGTGGTGGTTACGCTGAACGATCCGCCCAAGGATCTGCGGCCAGGGCTCTCGACTACCGCCAAAATTACAACCGCAAATCGGGTCAATGCCCTGGCGCTGCCGATCCAGGCGCTGACTCTGAGAACCAAGGATCAGATTGAGCAACAGAATAATCCGCCGGGATCGGTTCACGCGGCGACACCTTCAAGCGCCGAAGCTGCATCGAAGACGAAGAAAGGGGATGACGTGCAGGGCGTTTTCGTCATCCGCTCGAAGAAAGCCGTCTTTGTCCCAGTCACCACCGGAATTACCGGCACCACAGACATTGAAGTGCTCGACGGCTTGAAAGAGGGGGACGAAGTGATCACCGGGAGTTACAAAGTCTTGCGCACCCTGCGTCCGGGTAGCACGGTCAAGATCGACAATACGGTGCCGAAGAAAGAAGAAGAAACATAACCTTAACCGGCCTGACGCGTCCAATGGGAAAGCCGGTCGTGGTTTAGTAGGTCAGATTTCGGAAGTTGGGTCTCGAAACACGGCGTCTCGGAAAACGGAGCCTTGCGGTAGAAACTGAACCCAAAACGATCGGAGAGGTCAGTGGCACCGGACAGAGTGAGTGAGGAGAAAAAAATGGCAACCGCAGAAGTTCTCAGCATGCCCACCGCGACTCTACCATCGCCCGAATCGTGCATGATCGCGGCGGAAGATCTTTGGAAGACTTACGACATGGGGTCGGAGCAGCAGGTCCACGCTCTGCGCGGCATCAATCTGCGCATCCAGCGCAACGAGTACGTCGCGATCATGGGACCGTCGGGTTCGGGCAAATCGACTCTGATGAATCTGATTGGCTGCCTCGACACGCCGTCCAAAGGACAGTACTGGCTCAACGGCCAGTTGGTCAGCGAACTGGATGACGACGAACTGGCACGCATCCGCAACAAGGAAATTGGATTCGTATTCCAGACCTTTAACTTGCTGGCCCGCGCCACGGCGCTGCACAACGTCGAACTGCCCTTGATCTACGCCGGCATTCCGACCGAAGAACGCATGGAGCGTGCCAAAGCCTCGCTGGCGGCGGTGGGCATGGAACAACGCATGAGCCATAAGCCGAATGAACTCTCCGGCGGCCAACGGCAGCGCGTCGCTATCGCCCGGGCTTTGGTGAACAAGCCCTCGATCATTCTGGCGGACGAGCCCACCGGCAACTTGGACTCCCAAACCGGTGTTGAAATTATGGCTTTGTTTGACCGCCTGCACGCCGAAGGCAACACGATTATTCTGGTCACTCACGAAGGCGACATCGCCGAGTATGCTCACCGCGTGATTCACATCAAGGATGGCGTCATCGCGAGCGATGAGAGCAAGGGACCGGGACAACGCCGCTGAGTTAACTGAATTCCGTTTCGACAATTTTCGTTTTGACAATAGCGCCCAGCCGCAAGCTGGGCGTTATTTTGTAACGTCGCCGTTCCGGCGGCTGTCGCGGGAGCGTCCCGCCCGCGCAGGGACGGATAAAAAAAATGCGCGCGAGAGCTTGACCGTTTGCCGAAAGCTCGCTGTGAAGACCTCAGAGGCTGAGAACGGTCAGTGAGTGTAATGACGATTTATCGCCAACTGACCCTTCGCATTGCAACCAACTTTCTCCCCTTCGTTGACTGGCCTCCGTGGTTACTCTTTTTCACCACTTCCAATCTTCGGCGAGAGTGGCAGTTAGATACCAAGGGCCGCATTCGTATGTGCCTTCTGGAAATGGAAGCCCTTTGCCCTCGCTATCGAAGTGCAACAGCTCTGTGTTAACACGGGTTGTGGGTGCGAACGTCTGCACAGTTACGCCGCTGTCCGTGACTTCAACGACCTTGCCATCGCAACTGTAGGGTCCTTCGAGTCCGCTCACCATAAAAACGCGCTGACCAACCACCAGTGTTCTCGTATCCATACAGTCCTCCTACTTGCCGTCCATACAGAATCAACCTGGGCGCGGGAGTCAGTGAGCGTAATGGGTGTTTTCGTCAATTGGAGAGCAGTGCCTCAATTACTTTTGATAACAGAAGAAAATGCCAGCTAAGAAGTACATTGCCATTAGGAACCAAAACGTCTTCGGCTCTTGGGCGCGGCTGACCGATCCTCCGCGTGTACGAGTTTTCCCTACACACATCGAAATTCCAGTCACGATCAGGAAAAAGAGCCCAAACAAGTGATCTGGCTTGGTGGTCCAATCTGCGATACGATCTATATTCATTTGGCGGATGCGTCCTGCAATCCAAGCGGGGCCACTGTCGGAATGGCCGCTTGTTATCGCGATGTAACCTGAGAAAGCTTTACGGCTCCGAGTTTGCCATACGATCACAGCTCGATCAATTGTCGCTAACAGCTCATTACACTCACAATCCCAAAACGTGAAGCTCGACGAAAGCCGTTCTTCCCCCCAGCGCCGGTCTGTTATCGCAACCTTAGGTGCCAGCGTCCAGCCGCGTCACCGAAGACAGTTAGGCGAGTTAAGAGCAGCCCGACTAGGACGTTGACGACGCCAACGAGTGCTAGGCGAGAACCCGTGAGGCGGAAGAGAAGATCAATTCCCGTCGCCTTCGAGTTGTTCAATGGAAAGATCATGCTAGCCACGGCCAGAACGAAAGCGGTAGCTGTACAGAGAACAAGCGCCTTTGCTATCTCAATAACCCAACCCATCTTCACTCTCCTTTACGGACTGCCCGATTATTGCGATGAAAACGAAACATGCAACGCTACACCTTCAGCCTGTTCTGGCGGAACTGTTGAAAATGAGGCCGTTTCACTCAAGTGACCCGCGCGAGACCAGACGAGTGTAATAGAGACGTTATGTCAACTATGGAACCCAGCGACTGCACACTCTGTTCAATCCCAAAGGTAACCTCGACCAGCGTAGATTGGAGACCGTATGCTGTTTGATGGAGTTCCAATCAAATGGAGTCAGCATTCAAAAAGGTTCGACTCATTCAGGGGGCATTATTACTCGCTATTCCATTATTTGCTTGGGCGGCAGAAATTGGGCGCGGCAGCGGCAGCAGTGACTGGACTTGGCGGCATTGGCTTGCGATGGGCCTTTGTGTCTGGTCAGTCTCAGGCGCATTTCGATTGCGCAGTCGGCTGTTGCGTCGGTCTAAAGAAAAACTGATGAACAATGCTGCTGACGCAAAAGCTGCCAAACAGTGGGAGGCCGGACAGGTCATCAGTCTGGCAATGGCAGAAGGCGTTGCTTTTTGGGGATTGGTAATACGTATGGTATTTCACGGGACCTTGTGGCAAGCCTCTATATTCTATGTGATGGGTGTATTTTTGCTTCTGTACTGGACGCCCCGTATGCCGAGCAGGACCGCTTCGACTTAACCAGTTGGCGATGCACTCCGCATTTCAACTGATGAAATCAGCCATCTCACTCAGAACCCCACCGCGCTAGGTCATTGCGGACTTTCTAATCTCGACCGCATCTGGTTGCACATCAACAACTGGTGCCGGAACAGCGTCCACCACGCGGTCGCGCCCTTCCCTCTTCGCGCGATAGAGCGCAGCATCGGCAGCTTCGAGGAGTTCCTTGGGAGTGGTTCCGTGTACGGGGAGCGCGGCGACGCCTACCGACACGGTAATGGTCCCCAGAGACTGGCCCTGATGCAGGACGATCAACTCGTGAAGCTTCGACCGGATGCGTTCGGCGCGCGCGTGCGCGGCCGCCAGGTCGGCCGTGGGCAGGATCACGACAAATTCCTCGCCTCCGAAGCGGCAGACGATATCTTCAATGCGAATGCTTTTGCTCAGAAATGACGCCGTCTCCCGCAAGACGGTGTCTCCTGCGTCGTGGCCATAGGTGTCGTTGAATTTCTTGAAATGATCGAGATCGAGCATCAGGACACCCAGGGATTGCGCAGCGCGCACAGCGCGCCGGATCTCGCGGTCGAGCGTCTCAGTCAGGTAGCGGCGGTTGTACAAACCGGTCAGCGGATCTCGAATGGACTGCGTGCGCAGCGCTTCGCGAAGTCTGATATTTGCCACCGAGAGTCCGACTTGTCCGGCGAACGTGGTTTTCAGCGACAATTCCGCGTCAGCCAGGGCAGGAGCTTCTTTTGTCGCCTGAAAATGCAGGATGCCCAGCGCCTCGCCCTGCGCCAGGATGGGGATGCACAGGTAGGTATCTTCAACTCCGGCGGCATGTGCGCACGTCGCAGTGCTGTCGCCAGCAACCACCAGATGAGGGTGCCCCGTCCGCAGCGCCCAGCACGAAGCCGATTCAAACACCGGCAGCGGAAGTTGGCAGTCATGCCATGACCCAGCCACTTCCGCGAGGCTGCGCGCGGGATTGAGCAAGGCGACCGCCCCGCGGCTGGTGGGGAAGATCTTGGGAGCAAAGCCCAGTGCGGCGGCGAATACTTCGTCTTTGTTGACGCAGCTTTGCATCAGCTCTCCCATCTTCGCCAGCAGGGTAGCCCGCCGGGAGCGTTCCGTGAGTTGCTGCACCATCTTCTCGTTTTGCTCGTCCAGTTGACGGCGCGCCTGGTCTCGTTCCCACATCTCTTCTTGAAGCCGGGCGTTGGCATCTGCCAATTCGGCGGTGCGATCTTTGATTTGATCTTCCAGCACTTGCTGTGTGTGTCTCTGATCCTCGATGTCGGTACAGCCCCCAAACCACTTCACAATCGCTCCGGAAGAATCTCGCATGGGTGTCGCACGCGCCTGTTGCCAGCGAACACCTCCCGTAGCGTTTTGCACACGATATTCCATCTCGAAAGGCTCGCCCGTACGCAGTACGTTTTCCCAATTCCGCGCGACCACAGGCTGATCGTCAGGATGTATCGCATTGAGCCATCCCGCTCCAAGAGTCTGCTCTTCGGTGAAGTCAGTCAGTTCGTACCAGCGACGGTTGCAGAAGTCGACGCTGCCCAAGGGAGTCGCGGTCCAAACGATCTGCGGAATCGCCTCGGCTAGTATGCGGAAGCGGGCTTCGCCGTCTTGAGAGGCATCCACGACCGAGGCCCGCTTTGTCAGTGTCCGTCGGAGGAATGGGATCGCGTTCGCCAGAATTATCACCGCAAGACTGCCTACGCCGATAACTACGATGCTTAGCGAGGAGCCCGACGCTGTCGCCGTAGCTGTCGACTGCGAGCGAACCGGAGCATTGACGAAATGAAATCTTGCCGCCCCCATTGCGGTGTAATGCATCAACTGGATCACGTCATTCACCAGCGGCGAATCGAAACTTCCGTGAAGAATCAGTCCTGACGTAGTGCCTCCGCAAAGATTATGAGCGACGATGGGGTGGTGAGCGACGAGCGGGCGAAGTTGTGCATCCCTACCCGGCCTGCTGAAGTAACTATCGGCAGGGTAGGTTTTTTCTGTATTCCAAGGCGACTTGGAAACAAGAATGGATTAGGTGCTGAGACAGGAGAACCGGTAGGCGGATCAGGCAGAAAAAGAGACGTAGCCGGAGCTACGTCTCGGAAAATTAGAGATGCGAGAAGTCTACGGAGTGGTGCTGACCGTCTTCACTGCCGCGGTGTCAGAGAATGCAGCCGGGCCTGCGATGAAGAAGTTGTGATCGTACATGTTGCGATAGATGCGTCCAGCAATTTCGGCGGCTTTAGGACCGAAGGTTGGACGTCCCCCCTGCAGGAAGACGACAACCACGACGCGCCCTACACTGGTGTTGGCGTACGAGGCAAACCAGCCATAGCGGGTTCCCGCGTGTGAACAGGTGCCCGTCTTGCCGAGAATTGATTCTTCGTTGAAGTTCAGCCGCAGGCTGCGGGCAGTGCCGTATTGCACCGCGCCCGCCATACCATCGGAAAGTTCAGGAATGATGGGAGCGATGTCGAGTTGACGCTTCACGCGCGGCTGAAAGCCCGCAACTTCTTCGGGAGAAGTCGGATGCTGCAGATAGTAGAGTGTTCCGCCGTTGGCGATTGCGGAGACCATGGCGCCCAGTTGCAGCGGGGTCATGGAGACGCCTTCACCGAAGGAGCACATCTTACCAACGCCGCCCAGTTTCTCTGGGATGACTTCCTCGGGATAGCTGCCCAGTTGTTCGCCGGGAATGTCGTATCCAGCGAGTTCGCCGAGTCCGTATTCGTGAGCGTAGTAGGCAACTTTTTCAAAACCAAGTTTGCGTCCGACGGCTTCGAAGTAAGCGTTGTTCGAGTGGGCAATCGCAGTAGTAAGGTCCATGCGGCTGCTGCCGCCGAGAGATACTTTGGTGTCCTTCGAAACCAGACCTTCGCTCAACGCGGCCAAGGCGACGGAAAGTTTGATGGTGGAACAAGGCTGAGCGCCGCTCGACAGAGCCAGCTTCTGGTTGACCATGGCCAACACACGTCCGCTTGTAGGCTCGATGGCGACGACTGTGCCATTCATGTTGCCAAGCGCGTCAATCGCGGCCTGGCGTACAACCGGATCTTCTCCGGCCGTGATGTCGCCGGCAGCAATGTCTTCGGCAAACGAACTCATGCTGAAGCGCTCGTAATAGCGATGACGCCGCGTGGTCGCCGAGACTCGAGCGACCGGCGTGGCGCTACGCGCGTGCGCCAGATGGTGCAGGCGGCGCCGCGTGTGCGGAGTCTCGCTAATCTTCGATTGCTGCTTGGACTTGGTTGAGTGCGTGCTGGTGTTGATATGCGCCGCCCAACTCATGCCCGCCAAAGGCAGACAAGTCAGTGCGGAAACTAATAGACGAAGAAGGCTGGTTTGCTTGGACATCTTCTCGACTCACTCCCCGGCTGACTGGTACTGGGATCGATGCACGCTGGCTGCCAACAACCGGTAACTCGCCAATTCACTGCAACTTTGCTGATATTACGGGAGTTAGCACAACTCGGCAACGGAAAACTTTAAATCGCTGAAAACATTATTTTCGATTTAACCCGTTACGGGACAATGACATACATCTGGATTACCTCTGGTCAGGTGCCTTCAGTAACGCGTTACCTAGTTACTGGAAAGGTACTGCCGATGTGAAAGACTTTGCCTACGGCAAAAGCGTCGCTGCTGGTTGGCGAACAACTAGTGACGAACAACCGTCCTACATTACTTCGTTGCGCTTGCGCAGAAATGCCGGAACATCGAGATCGTCCTGCTCGAAGTTAGCTACCATGCCGTTGCGCATGTCGTCGTGCATGTTCACATGTACGTTGTCACGCATGCTATCGAGCGAGATCATCTCGCCAGCCAGGTGGTCGGAAGCATGCCCCAACGGGGCTGGAGTGATGTCGTCGGAATAGACGGAATCTTGCGTCATGCTTTCTTCCGGCGTGGTCGATTCCATGATGTGCTTCGGCGGTTCAGGGATGAAATCGCGCGATCCCTGCTCCGCCGAGAATTCCATCGCATCTTCGCGCGCTGCGGGGGCAGCCGAGAACGATGTCCGAATTTCCAACGGACGCGGACGCGCCGACGGAGCTTCGCGGAATCCCGTGGCAATGACGGTGATCTTGACCGAGTCCTTCATCTTTTCGTCCATTACAGCGCCGAAGATGATGTTGGCGTCGTCGTGCGCAGCGCTTTGAATGATGGTGCACGCCTGCTGTACTTCGGCAAGCTTGAGCGACGTGGAGCCAGTGATGTTGATGAGGATGCCGCGTGCGCCATCGATCGCACCAGCTTCGAGCAGCGGAGACGCAATCGCCTTTTGCGCGGCCTCGATGGTGCGCTTCGGCCCGCTCGCGGAGGCCGTGCCCATGACAGCGTAGCCCATGCGCGCCATGATGGTCTTCACATCGGCGAAGTCGCGGTTGATGATGCCGGGGATGGTGATGATGTCAGAAATTCCCTGTACGCCCTGACGGAGAATGTCATCCGCAATCTGAAACGATTCGAAGAAGCCGGCGTCTTCGGCGACCGCTAGAAGCTTTTCGTTGGGGATGACGATGGTGGTGTCGACCGACTCCATCAACTCGGCGATGCCGCGCTCTGCTTGCGCCATGCGGCGTTTGCCTTCGAATGAAAAAGGTTTGGTGACGACCGCAACCGTCAGCGCGCCCAATTCACTGGCCAGTGACGCAATGATGGGAGCCGCACCCGTGCCGGTGCCGCCGCCAAGGCCTGTCGTCACGAAGACCATGTCGGCGCCTTCGAGAGCTTCGATGATCTTGTCGGAATCTTCGAGCGCGGCCTTGCGGCCGACTTCAGGATTCGCGCCCGCGCCGAGACCATTCGTCAGCTTCACGCCAAGTTGCAACTTGATGGGCGCGTGCGACATACGAAGCGCCTGCAGGTCGGTATTGGCGACGATGAATTCGATGCCCTCGACTCCGGCATCGATCATCCGGTTTACCGCGTTGCCACCACCGCCCCCGACTCCGATGACTTTGATCTTGGCATCGTTGCGGGTGTCTTCATTAAAGCTGATGCGAATGCTCGAATCGTTTGTCATAAAATGTCCACCTGAATTGAATTACGTACTTCTTTGCGATCTTTGCGGCTCTTCCTTTGCGTCCTTCGCGGTAAAAGGCTTTGTGCTGTCGGCAATGAGAACTCTGACCGCAAAGTTCGCGAAGAAAAATCCGCGAAGGACGCAAAGTGAAACAGGCCATTGCGCCTCAAGCTCCCTTGCCTACCAACAGCGCCTTCAATCTTGATCCCCAGCGATCTTCCTGCAGGCCGCGGGCGATGCGGGCGCGCTGGCCGTAGTTCACCATGCCAAGAACTGTGGCGAACTCAGGTTCCGACAACGTCGATGGCATTTTGGCTAGTGGCGCGGGCCAGGACAGGCGCACTGACCGACGCAGCACCGACTCGGCCACATCGAAAATTCCAGGCAGTCGCGACGCGCCACCGGTGAGCACAACGCCGGCGAGGCAGACATCGAACATGCCACTGTGGCGCAGGCTCTCGCGGATCATCTCGAAAAGTTCGCGGGCTCGGGGCTCTAGAATTTCCGCCACGAGTCGCTGTGGCATCAGCCGTGAAGGGCGGTCGCCCACCGATGGTACCTCGACTTCGTTGCCCTCGGGAATCAGGGTGACAATCGCGTTGCCGTAAATTTTTTTGATCTTTTCCGATTCAGCCAGCGGTGTGCACAGGCCCACGGAAAGATCGCTCGTGAAGTGATCGCCGCCGATTGGGATCACTCCGGTATAGGCGACAGCGCCCTGCTGAAAAACAATCAGCTCGGTCGAGCCCGCGCCAATGTCAGCAAGGCAGACTCCCAGTTCGCGCTCGTCGTTGCGCAGAACCGAGTCGGCTGCGGCCAGTGGTTCGAAAACCGTGTCGTCGACATGCACGCCGGCACGATTCACCGCGGTGATTACATTCTGCGTGGCACTGGTAGCTGCGGTGACCATGTGGACGCGGACTTCGAGGCGCGCCGCCATCATGCCCAGCGGATCATGAACTCCAGCCTGATCGTCCAGAATGAATTCCTGCGGCAGCAGATGGAGAATTTCGCGATCCGCGGGCAGTGGAATCGCGCGAGCGCGGTCGACTGCCTGTTTGATCTCATCGCGTCCAATTTCCCGCGGACGGTTGCCCAAACTGATGCCGCCGTGACTGTTGACGCCGCGCACGTGGGCCCCGCCAATCCCGACGATGGCCTGCTCGACCGCGACGCCGGCGACGTCCTCGGCGGCCTCGACCGCTTTCTGAATCGACGCCACGGCCTTATCGAGTTCGACGATCACGCCCTTGCGTGATCCGCGTGATTCGGCGACGCCATGCCCGCGATAGCGCAGGCCGTTGTCCGTCACCTCCGCCATCAGCGCACATGTCTTGGCACTACCTACATCGATCGCCGTAAGAAAACTTCCCTGCTGGTTTCCCATCGCTTATGAAGTCCTCTATACCATTCGTGAGCCGTATCCATGAATAATTAACAACTAGTCCGAATCCGTGTTGGCTTGCTGTTTCGCAATTGCCGCGCTCGGTTTTGGAATCGCGCCACTCGCCGCAGGCGTAGACACAGTCTTCACCGGCTTCTTCGCTTCTGTCTTTTGCAATGTCCCGGTCTTGGCGCTATTCGCCTTCGGTCCGGATTGAGCTTTCGCCTGAGCCTTTTTCGGAGCCGGTCCTTTGGCCTTCGCGGTTGTCTTCTTGACCTTCGGTTTTGCAGCCGGCTTTTTCCCAGCCGCCGACTTTGGATCTAATTTCTTTTCGGTCAACTCAAACGCCGGCTTCGGAACGGCACTGTCATGCGGAAGTGTGCTGGTTGACACCAAGGTTGTCGGAGTCGAGTTTGTAGGAACCACTCTTGCAGTAACGACGTTCTTAGGAGCTGAACTCGCAGAAGTTGTGTGCGTCGGCCCCAGTTTCGTAATCAGCGCCGCTGGTTTCACGCCCGCAGCCGCCGCTGCCTTTGCGGCCGAAGCGGCCAGCGCGGGCTGTTTGACGCGTCCTTCCATATCCGGATTAACGATCACCTGATTGTCATAGCGCAGGTTCACCGATTCGAGCTTCTGAAATTGCTGACGCCACTCCTGCACGTGGCTTTCGTAGGTCTTATAGCGCTTCAAGTAGTCCGATGAACCGAGTTCGACCAGCACATCTCCCGCCGGATCGTTCACCCGCACTTTCAAATTTTCGAGATCGGAGAGGTCGACTTCGCTCAGATCTTGCGAGTAATGGGCACCTCCGGAATCCAGCTCCTGCACCAGTTCGTTATAAGCCGCCATTCGCGGAGCGCGCGTTGAAAGAGGCTCTCCGGGATTCATCCCGAGAATTACGGGGAAAGAATATTTATGCTTTTGCGGCAGATCCATCAACGTGCCGCCGACATCGATCAGGGAAATTCGTGGACCGACGCGCGCAAATGCCACCGGAGTGCGCTCGTGAATTTCAACCCGGAGGCGGTTGGGCACGAAGCGCATCACGCTAGCCGATTCCACCCAGGGAATCTGTTCGAGCTGCGCTTTCTGCTGGGCCAGCGGGATAAAGAAAATATTGCGGCCGATATCCGCGCCCATCACTTCCATGATTTGCGCTTTGGTGACGTTCTCCATGCCGGCGACGTCGATGTTGTCGCTGGAGTCCACACGGAATCGCCAGGAGCGCTCGCCGTATTCATACAATCCGGCGGCGGCAACACCGATGATGCATAGAACTGCTACCGCAATGCAGGCCCACAAAAGGCGGCTGGCAGTCTTCTTTGGAATTGAGCTGCGGCGAGCGGAGACACGCTTCTGCCCGCGCAGGAATGGCGACTCCTCATCCACATCCAGATCGACCAGACGGGCGTTGTCCAGACGAGCATTGCCCGGACGAGCATCGTCCGGACGAGTGTGGTCCAGATCCTCGCGCTTGGATTCTGAATGAGAATGCCCGGCGCTGGGTGGGTACAACTCCTCCTGCAAGATGGTGCCGCTGGATTTCCGCGCCATCAGTTCAGGTCAGTTGTCGTGAGGAATCGCTGAGCTTTTTCAATATAGCTTCATTTCTCGAAATGAGATAGACAAAAAATAGGTTCTTTTGCACAGGCCGGAACCGGATTGGGTACGAGTGGCTTCTTTTCCAGATAATCTTGTCATTCCGACCCGCGAGCGCCAGCGAGTGGCGGAGGAATCTGTTGTCCTCGTGGAAAGTTAGAAGCAGGTTCCTCCCCTACGCCGTCGCTACCGCTCCGGCTTCGGTCGGAATGACAGGGATGGGTGAAGTAAGAAAAATAGGGCACGGATTGTTTTCCGCGCCCTTCTTTGCCGGGGAGGCAAAGTCCCAGTAGGTACAGCGATTGATATCTGCTTACTCCGGACTCTTTAAATGGGATCCGCCGAGGCGGTATCGATATGAATATCCGGAACCGCCGGAATTTCGATTCTTGGCATTCGCGGAACACTCACGTGGACCCGGGGACAAACCACCGGAGCCGGCATCGCTCTGAACGCGACGGGAGCAAAGTCTGCGGTCGTAATGCGAAGATGCTCCATTTGACCCGTGATCCTGGCTTCCATCCGGTCGCGCTGTGCTTCCAA
>Ga0070731_10003731_pt1 | contig 13538 bp, 14 predicted proteins | sample Coa_R1_2_FD_66448 | JGI IMG/M metagenome (GOLD analysis project Ga0070731, IMG submission 66448) | Surface soil microbial communities from Centralia Pennsylvania, which are recovering from an underground coalmine fire - Coalmine... | ecosystem: Environmental > Terrestrial > Soil > Unclassified ... | reverse complement strand
TCGTCCAGAACGTCGGTCACGGCGGCTCGACCGACATGAGCTTCACGATCGCCGAGGTCGAGCTGGCCCGGGCCAAGCGGATCCTCGAGCCGATCATCCGCGAGCTCGGCTTCCGGGAGATGACCGCCGATTCGGCCGTGGCCAAGATCTCGATCGTGGGTGCCGGTATCCACAATGCCCCGGGCTATGCCGCCCGGATGTTCGGGGCGCTGGCCGATGCCGGGGTGAACATCGAGATGATCTCGACCAGCGAGGTCCGGATCACGTGCATGATCGCCGAGGACCAGGTCACGACCGCCGTGCGTGCCCTGCACGCAGCCTTCGCCCTCGAGCGGCCCGAGGAGCTCGAGGCAGGCTCGACCGCTCCGGCGAGCGGCGCCCAGCCGGCCAGCGGGGCCGCTTGAGCGGCCTCGTGACGGAGCCGGCGTCGGGACCCGGATCGGCCCCGGAACGCCCGTTCATCAGCCGCCAGGAGCGCTTCGACTCGGTCGGCTCCACGAACGATGTCGTCCGGGGCTGGCTGACGGACGGCACGCCCGAGGTCTGCCTGGCCGTGGCCGACGAGCAGACGGCCGGCCGCGGCCGCGACGGGCGCACCTGGCAGGCGCCACCCGGTGCCGGGTTCCTGTGCTCGCTCGGCTTCCGGCCGACCTGGCTCGCGCCGGATCGCGCCTGGCGCCTGGCCGCCATCGTCTCCCTGGCGATGGCCGATGCGGCGGAAGAGGTGGCCGGCCTGACCGATCGTTCGGTCCGCCTCAAGTGGCCCAATGACCTGGTCGTCGAGACCGATGGCGTGGTCCGCAAGCTGGGCGGTGTCCTGGGCGAGACGAGTGGGCTGGGCAGCGCCGACCCGCGGGTCGTGATCGGCCTGGGCCTCAACGGCGACTGGGCAGCGGACGACTTCCCGGCCGAGCTGGCGGCAACGATGACCAGCCTGCGAGTGGCTTCCAACGGCCGGCCGATTGACCTGCCGGCACTCTTCGCGGCGTTCATCGACCGGGTCGAGGCGCGCACGATCGCCCTGCGCGACGGCCATTTCGACGTGGCCGACTGGGTCGACCGCCAGCTCACCCGGGGCCGGCCGGTGCGCCTCGAGCTGCCCGACGGCTCGGCCCTCGACACCCGGGCCCTGGGCGTCGATGTCGGTTCGGGCGGCCTGGTGATCGAGGACCTGGCCCTGCCGGCCGGCGAACGAATCGTGCTCACCGGCGAGATCCGGCACCTCCGCCTGCCGGCCGGGGTGTAACGCGATGGCCCGCCCGGTGTTCAGGAAGGTGAAGGCCGAGGAGGCTGGCCCGAATGATCGCCGCCACGAGCGTCGGCTCGTCCATCTCGATCGCGATCGACCCCTCGTCGAGGCCGCCCTGCGCGACCCGGCGGCGTTCGACGCCCTGTATCGGAAGTACCTCGCCCAGGTGTACAGCTACGCGTACTACGAGCTCGGCAGCCACCACGATGCGGAGGACGCCGCGGAGCGGACGTTCCTGCTGGCCCTGGGCGCCCTCGACCGGTTCGAGGAGCGCGCCCTGCCGCACGACGGCGACGGCGCCTCGACCTTCCGGGTCTGGCTCTTCCGGATCGCCCGCAACGTGGTCGCCAACATCCGGCGCGGGCAGCGCCGCCACCCGGTCGCCCCGATCGAGGCCGCGGCCGGCGTTGCCGACCGGACCGACGTGGAGGACGACGTGAGCGCCCGGCACGAGGCGAGTGCCGCCTGGGCCGCCGTCGCCCGGCTGCCCGTCGAACGCCGCCGGGCGCTGGTCCTGCGCTTCGTCGAGGAGATGTCCACCGCGGAGATCGCCGGCGTCCTGGGCCGCTCCGAGGGCGCGGTCCGGGTCCTGATCCACCGCGGGCTGCGGGCCGTCGCCCGGGACCTGGGCGGTCGGCGCTGGTGATGGCCGATACCGGGAACACGGAACCCGAGATCGAGGCACTCCTGGTCGATCGCTACCTGGAGTCGATCCTGCTCGCCCGCGAGCGCGGCTTCGGGTTGGCCGGCCACGACCCCAGTCTCGACCCCGAGCTGCGGGCTGCCTCGGACTGGCTGACCGCCGGCCTGGTCCGGGTCCATCCGTCGTTCCGCTTCGAGGAGCGCCTTGCCCGCCGGCTGGCGGACGCGGCCGCAGCGATGCGCCTGCCCGTCGCCGCGGGTGGCGAGACCAGCTCTCCGCCCCCGGTGATCGCCCGGGCAGCCGCCGGCGAGCTCGATCCGGCCCGCGACATGAACGATGAGGCGGACCTGTTCGGCCATCGCGCCCGGCCCCTGCTGATCGGTGGCGCGCTCACCTCGGCGGCCGTCTCACTGGCCGGCGCGGCCTTCGTCGCGTGGCGGCTGAGCCGGCCGGTCCATCCCATGGTCCGGGCGATCCGGGCGGCCCACGAGCGCGCCGGCCACCAGGGCGGGCTGGCCTGATGCCGATCAAGCTGCCCTCGTTCCGCCAGCGACGTGACACCTACCCGCCCGATCTCTGGACGCAGTGCCCCACCTGCCAGGAGATGCTCTTCAACAAGCAGCTCGAGAAGGTCCTCCGGGTGTGCTCCAACTGCGGCCACCATTTCCGCCTGTCCGCCGCCGCCCGCCTCGACCTGCTCCTCGACGCCGACAGCTTCATCGAGCACGATCCCGGGCTCCAGAGCCTGGACCCGCTTGGCTTCGTCGACTTGAAGGCGTACCCCGACCGGGTCGCCGCAGCGCAGGCCACGACCGGCATGCGCGACGCGGCGGTGTGGGGCCTGGCCACGATCGGCGGCCGGCCGATCGCGATCTGCGTGATGGACTTCTCGTTCATGGGCGGTTCGATGGGCAGCGTCGTGGGCGAGAAGGTCGCCCGCGCGGCGGAGGCGGCCCTGGCCCGCCGGATCCCGCTGGTAATCGTGTCCGCCTCGGGCGGCGCCCGGATGCAGGAAGGCACCCTGTCGCTGATGCAGCTGGTGAAGACGGTCGCCGCGACCGAGCGGCTGCGGCTGGCCGGCGTGCCCCTGATCTCGTTGATGAGCGACCCGACGACCGGCGGCGTGTTCGCCTCGTTCGCGGCCCTCGGTGACGTCAACCTGGCCGAGCCCAATGCGCTGATCGGCTTTGCCGGGGCACGGGTCAGCGCGGGCACGATCCAGGGCGAGCTGCCGGAGGGCTTCCAGCGCTCGGAGTTCCTGTTCAAGCACGGCTTCGTGGACCGGGTGGTGCATCGCGCCGAGCTGCGCGACGAGCTGGTCAGGCTGGTCGCCCTGATGGCGCCCGTCCCACTGGCCGAGGCGTCGGCCGACAGCGGCAGCATTCCCGCCTTCCGGCCGCTGTCCTTCCTGAGCGCCCTGGCCGAGCGGGTCATTCCCGAATCCGACGAGGCACCCCGTGGTTGAGCGCCTGATCGGCCGGGGTGGCCGCAAGGCAGCCGGCGACGAGACGCCCGAGGCCACGCCGGCCGATCCCACGGCAGCCGTCTGGGCCCGCGTCCAGCTGGCCCGCAACCTGCGCCGGCCGCGGACGCTGGAGCTGCTGGCCCTCATCGCCGACGACTTCGTCGAGCTCCACGGCGATCGCTTCTTCGGCGACGACCCGGCGATCGTCGCCGGCCTGGCCCGGATCGACGGCCGGCGGGTGGTGGTCGTCGGCCAGCAGAAGGGCGCCGAGACCGACGAGAACATCCGACGCAACTTCGGGATGCCCCATCCCGAGGGCTATCGCAAGGCGATGCGGGTGATGGAGCTGGGCGAGCGGCTGGGCCTGCCCATCGTCACCTTCGTCGACGTCCCGGGGGCGCATCCCGGCGCGGAATCCGAGGAGCGCGGGATCGCCGAGGCGATCGCCAAGTCGATCGCCCTGATGAGCCGCCTGCGGACCCCGATCGTGACCGTCATCACCGGTGAGGGCGGCTCGGGCGGGGCCCTGGCGATCGCCGTGGGCGACGTGGTCCTGGCCCTCGAGAACGCCGTCTACTCGGTGATCAGCCCGGAAGGCTGTGCCTCGATCCTGTGGCGCACCCCGGACCAGGCGCCGGCCGCGGCCCTGGCGATGCGCATGACGGCCGCCGACCAGCTCGACCTGGGTGTCGTCGACGAGGTGATCCCCGAGCCGCGCGACGGCGCCCATACCGACCACCCGGCCACGGCGGCCAGCGTCAAGGCGGCCGTGATCCGCCATCTCGCCAGCCTCGAGCGGCGTCCGCTCGATGAGCTGATCGAGGCGCGCTACCGGCGCTATCGTGGGCTGGGCGCGTTCACCACCCTCGAGGCCGAGCCGGTCGTCGTCCTCGAACGCCCGGGATTCACCGACCGGCTGCGCACCTTCCTGGGCGGCTCGAGCCGGCCGACGAACGGGGCGAGCCCGAACGCCACCCATCCACACGACGAGCCGCCGGCTCGCGAGGAGGTCTGAGCCGTGCCCGACCGCGATGAGGCCGCCCGCCTCGCCGATCACGCCCAGATCGAGGGCCTGGCCGACGACCTGCTGCCGGCCCTGATCGCCAAGCTCGGGGCGACCGGGCTGGGCGAGCTCGAGGTCCACGAGGGCAGCTGGAAGGTCCGCCTGCGCAGGGCGGCCGACGGCAGCTCGGCGACGGGCCGCGTCGCCAGTCGCACGACGCGGGTCGCCGCCGGCCACGTCGAGCATCCCCACCCGGGTTCGACCGAACCGCCGGCCGATCCCTACCGGACTGCGGCGACGTCGCCAGCCGTCGGGATCTACCACCCCCGGCCGGAGATCAGCTCGGGCTCCCGGGTCCGGGCCGGCGACCGGATCGCCACGGTCGACGTCCTGGGCATCCCCCAGGAGGTCGTGGCGCCGGTCAACGGGATCGTCGGGGCCGGCCTGGTCGAGAGCGGCGATGCCGTCGAGTACGGCCAGGAGCTGGTCTGGATCGAGCTGATCTCGACTCCGCCCGAGCGCGCCGGGCGGGACGCCTGATGTTCACCAAGATCCTGATCGCCAACCGGGGCGAGATCGCGGTCCGGATCCTGCGGGCCTGCCGGACCCTGGGCGTCGAGGCGGTGGTCGCCTACAGCGAGGCCGATCGGGAGAGTCTGGCCGTCCAGCTCGCCGATGAGGCGATCTGCATCGGCCCCGCCGACGCCAAGCGGAGCTACCTCTCGGCGCCGGCCGTGATCAGCGCCGCGATCGTGTCCGGCTGCGACGCGATCCATCCCGGCTACGGCTTCCTGTCCGAGGACGAGGGCTTCGCCGAAGTGGTCCGGGCCCATGGCCTGACGTTCATCGGCCCGCCGCCCCAGGTCCTCGAGCGGTTCGCCAGCAAGGAGGCCACCCGCCGGCTGCTGGGCGCCGAGGGGCTGGCCACGATCCCCGGCTCGAACGGGATGATCCGCGACGACCTGCACGGCCTCGAGGAGGCCGAGCGGATTGGCTACCCGGTCCTGATCAAGCCCTCGGCCGGCGGCGGCGGCAAGGGCATGCGCATGGTGCGCACCCCGCGCGAGCTCGAGGCCGCGCTCAAGATCTGCCGCTCCGAGGCTCGCGCCGCGTTCGGCGACGACTCGCTGTACCTCGAGAAGTGGCTCGAGGACAACCGCCACGTCGAGGTCCAGGTCGCCGTCGACCGCTTCGGTCACGGGGTGCACCTCGGCGAGCGCGACTGCTCGGTCCAGCGCCGCCACCAGAAGTTCCTCGAGGAAGCGCCCACCCCGGCCCTCGACGAAGCGGCCCGGGCCGAGCTGGCCGAGCGGGCGATCAAGGCCGTGGTCTCCGCCGGCTACGAGAACGTGGGCACCCTCGAGTTCCTGGTCGACCCGGCCGGCAACGCCTACTTCATCGAGATCAACTGCCGGATCCAGGTCGAGCACCCGGTGACCGAGATGCTGACCGGCATCGACCTGGTCGTGACCCAGATCCGGATCGCGGCCGGCGAACCGCTTGGCTTCAGCCAGGCCGACGTGACGCTCCGCGGCCACGCCCTCGAGTTCCGGATCAACGCCGAGGATGCCGAGCACGATTTCCGGCCCAGCACCGGCGTCGTCGAGCGCTATCTCGCGCCGGGCGGGCCCGGCGTCCGGATGGACAGCCACCTGTTCACCGGCTACGAGGTCCCGCCGTTCTACGACTCGCTGCTGGGCAAGCTGATCGTGTGGGGCCCGGACCGGCCGACCGCGATCGCCCGCTCGCTGGTCGCCCTGGACGAGCTCGTCGTCGAGGGCCTGATCACGAACGTCGCGATCCACCAGGCGCTCCTCCGCAACGAGGTCTTCCTGGCCGGCGAGATGACCACCAATCTCGTCGATCGGGTCGGTTCGGCGTCGTTCCTGGCCGCGGCCGCGCGGTAGGCGCGTTGCAGACCTGCACTGAATCCGCCGCACGGCCGAGCGCCCGGGCGGCACACTTCCGCCAGCGATTGCCATGGAGCTGCCCGTGACCGACGTCCCGCCTGCGATCATCCATACGACCCGCGAGATCGAGGGGCTGATTCCCCACCGCTGGCCCTTCCTGCTGGTCGATCGGATCGTCGAGTACGACGAGGCGGCCCGCCGGATCGTGGGGCTCAAGGCAGTGACGGCGAGCGAGTGGTTCTTCCAGGGCCACTTTCCGGGCCTGCCGGTGATGCCTGGGGTGATCCAGGTCGAGGCGCTGGCCCAGACGATGGCCGTGTTCGTGGCCAAGCAGCCCGGCTTCGGCGACCGGATCGGGTTGTTCGGCGGGATCGACGAGTGCCGCTTCAAGCGGGTCGTCAGCCCCGGCGACACGCTTCGCCTGGAGGTCACGATGGACAAGCTCGGGCGACGCTTCGGGCGCGGCCTGGGGCTTGCCACGGTCGACGGCGAGGTCGCCTGCCAGGCGACGCTCAGCTTCATCATTCCCGACGCGTCGGTGCTCCGATGACCCGCGTCGCGGTGATCAGCGACCTGCACGGCAACCTGGTCGCCCTCGAGGCGGTCCGGGCGGCGATCAAGAAGGAGCGGGCCGACGCCCTGATGATCTGCGGCGACCTGGTCCTCAACGGCCCGGATCCGGCCGGTGTCGTCGACGCGGTCCGCGAGCTCGAGGCCGACGGCGCCCTGGTCGTGGCCGGCAATACCGATATCGCGGTGGCCGATTTCGACTACGCCGCGGCCTTTCCCTCGTTGATGGACGGCGTGCCCGAATCGATCCGCTCGGCGGCCGAGTGGGCCCACGATCAGCTCGGCGACGGGCGGATCGACTGGCTCCGACGGCTGCCCGCCGAGCGGCGACTGCGGGTCGGCGAGCTGCTGATCCTGGCCACCCATGCCTCGCCCGGCTCGCAGACCGAGGGCTTCGACGGGGCGCTCGACCCGAACGTCATGATCGAGCGAGCCTCGCGCACCGACGCCCGGGTGATCTGCTGCGGCCACACCCACCTGCCCGAGGTCCGCGACCTGGGCTGGAAGCTGATCGTCAATGCCGGCAGCGCCGGCTACGTCTTCGACGGCGACCCGACCGCGTCGTGGGCCGTGGTCACGATCGAGGGCGATGCGGTCAGCGGCGAGATTCGACGGACCGAGTTCGACTCCCTGGCCGTCTCGAACGCGCTCTCGGCCCGCGGCCTGCCCGGCGACGTCTACCGGGCGGCGACCGTTCGCAACGGCAAGCTCGTCCGATGAGCCGCTCCGAGCGCCGGGTCGTGGTCACCGGGATGGGCGTAATGTCAGGCATCGGGATCGGCGTCCAGGCGACCTGGGACGGACTGGTCGCCGGCCGGTCCGGGGTCAGCCGGATCAACTCGTTCGAGCCCGATCGGGTCGATTCGAAGATTGCCGCGTGGGTCGGCGACTTCGATGCCAGCCACGTGCTGGACCGCAAGGAGCTCCGCCGCGCCGACCGCTATACCCAGCTGGGCCTGGTGGCGGCCCGCGAGGCGCTCGACCAGGCGGGCTTGCCGGGCCGCCTCGAGGGCGAGCTGGCCGAGGCGACCGGGATCATCCTCGGAACGGGCCTGGGCGGGGTCAACACCCTGTGCGAGCAGATCGAGATCAACGCCACCCGCGGCCCGGACCGGGTCAGCCCGTTCTTCGTGCCGATGGCCATCCCCAACGTCGGCGCGGGGCAGCTGTCGATCACCTTCGGCGCCCTGGGCCCGAACTTCGCGATCGTGTCGGCCTGCGCGACGGGCGGCCACGCGATCGGCGAATCGTGGGAAATGATTCGGCGCGGGGACGCCGACGTGATGGTCGCCGGTGGGGCCGAGGCGGGCGTCCAGGAGGCGCTGGTCGCCGGCTTCTGCGCCATGCGCGCCTTGTCGACGCGCAACGACGACCCAACCGGCGCCTCGCGCCCGTTCGATGCCGCCCGCGACGGATTCGTGATCGGGGAGGGCTGCGGCATCCTGGTCCTGGAGGAGCTCGAGCATGCCCGGGCCCGCGGCGCCGAGCCGCTGGCCGAGCTGATCGGCTATGGCGCGACGGCCGATGCCGAGCACATCACCCTGCCCGCGCCCGGCGGCAGCGGCGCGGTCCGGGCCGCCCGGCGGGCCCTGGTCAAGGCGGACCTGACGGCCGACGCGATCGACCATGTCAATGCCCACGCCACGTCCACGCCGCCCGGCGACAAGGCCGAGCTCCAGGCGATCCGGACGATCCTTGGCGACCGCGCCCCGGACGTCCCGATCACGGCCAACAAGTCGATGCTCGGCCACACCCTGGGCGCCGCCGGGGCGATCGAGGCGGTGGCCACGATCCAGACGATCCGGACCGGGATCGTGCCGCCCACGATCAACCTGACCGATCCCGACGAGGAAGCGGCCGGGTTGGACCTGACCCCGCTCGTCGCGACCCGCCACGATGTCCGGACCGCGCTCAGCAACTCGTTCGGCTTCGGCGGCCAGAACAGCGCCCTGATCTTCACCCGGTTCGACGGATGACCGACGACCTGCCCCCGGCGCCCGTCACCGGCGGCGCCGACCGCTCGCTCCTCGCCCTGGTCGATCGCCTGGCGCTGCTCCTCGAGCGGAGCGAGCTGACCGAGATCGAAGTCGAGGCCGGCGAGACGGGCCTGGTCCTGCGCAAGCCGTCCGCGCTCCGGACCGGCGCCGAGGACCACGGGCCGGCCGTCGGCGCCGTGGCGGTCGGACCAGGCCCGGCCGCCCCAGCCGCAGGCGGCATCGGAAGCGAGGTCGCCCGGCCGTCGGTCAAGGCGCCCCTCACCGGGATCTTCTATGCCTCGCCGGCGCCCGGCTCGGCGAACTACGTCCAGGTCGGGGGCGAGGTGGCCGTCGGCCAGGTGATCGGCCTGATCGAGGCGATGAAGCTGTTCAACGAGATCAAGTCGGACCTGGCTGGCAGGGTCGTCCGGGTGGTCGCCGAAAGCGGCCAGCTGGTGAAGGCGCGCCAGCCGCTTGTCGAGGTGGACCCCCTGTGACCGCCGACAGCCGCCCCCGCTACGCCCACCTGACCGGCTGGGGCCGCTACGCGCCCGCCGGGATCCTGACCAATGCCGACCTGGAGCGAATGGTCGACACGTCCGACGAGTGGATCGTCAGCCGGACGGGGATCCGCGAGCGGCGGGTCGCGGCCGCCCACGAGACCACCGCCTCGATGGCGTCCGTCGCGGCCTTGCGGGCGATCGCGGTGGCCGGGATCGACCCCGCCGACATCGACCTGATCCTGCTCGGCACGCTGACCCCGGACTACTGGATGCCGGCCACGGCCGCCCTGGTCAAGGAGGCGATCGGCAACACCAAGGCGACGGCCATGGACCTGGCCGCGGCCTGCTCGGGCTTCGTCTACGGCTATGCCACCGCCCAGGCGTACATCACGAGCGGAATGGCCAAGCACGTCCTGGTGATCGGCGCCGAGCTGCTGACCCGCTTCCTCGACTACACCGACCGGAACACGTGCATCCTGTTCGGCGACGGCGCCGGGGCGGTCGTCCTGTCGGCCAGCGACGAGCCCGGCGGCGGGCTGGGCATCGAGCTGACGACCGAGCCCCAGGGCGCGTACATGATCTGGCTGCCCTCGGGCGGCTCGAAGAGCCCACCCTCGGCCGCGACGATCGCCCGGGGCGAGCACTTCATCCGGATGGAAGGCCGCGAGACGTATCGCTTCGCGACCCGGACCCTGGCCACCACCGCCCTCGCCGCGATCGAGCACGCCGGGCTCAAGCCGGATGACATCAGCCTGATCATTCCCCACCAGGCCAACGTCCGGATCATCGAGGCGGTGGCCAAGGGCCTCGACCTGTCGATGGACCGGATGTTCGTCAACGTCGATCGCTACGGCAACACCTCGGCCGCCTCGATCCCGATCGCCCTGGCCGAGGCGGCCAACAGCGGCCGGATCAAGGTCGGCGACCGGATCGTGATCGTCGCCTTCGGGGCCGGCTTCACCTCGGGCGCCGTGGCGATCGAGTGGACGGTTGACCCGGCGCGGGGTGCGTTGGGCGAGGCGATCTCGCCCGATGCGGTCCACGTCCGGCCGCCGCTCGACTGGGATTCGGTCGATCCCATCCCTGAGGCCCTGGCCGAGATCCTGGCCCGGCCCGGGCCGGTGCCGCTCGACCTGTCCGACGTCGTGCCCGGCGAGCCCGAGCCGGCCGCCCACCCCATCGCCCACTCGGCGGCCCGCCGATGATCGATCTGACCGGCCGGAGCGCGGTCGTCACTGGCGGCTCGCGGGGCATCGGCCGGGCGATCGTCCTGAGCCTGGCGACCCAGGGCGCCGACATCACCTTCAGCTATCGGGGCAACGCCGAGGCGGCCGCCGAGGTCGTCGCTGCGGTCGAGGCGCTCGGACGCAGGGCGATCGCCCACCAGGGCGATGCAACCGATCCGGCCGCCGCCGAGGGCCTGGTCAAGACCGCCCTCGAGGCGTTCGGCAAGGTCGACATCCTGGTCAACAACGCCGGGATCACCCGCGACGACCTGATCATGCGGATGAGCGTCGATGCCTGGCGCGAGGTGCTCGAGACGAACCTGTTCGGGGCGTTCTACGCGATCAAGGCCGTCACCCGGCCGATGCTCAAGGCAAAGAGCGGCCGGATCATCAACATCACCAGCGTCTCGGGCCAGGCCGGGCAGACCGGCCAGGCCAACTACTCGGCGGCCAAGGCCGGCCTGATCGGCCTGACCAAGGCCACGGCCCGCGAGCTGGCCAGCCGGGGGATCACCTCGAACGCCGTCGCGCCCGGCTTCGTGCTGACCGAGCTGACCCAGGACCTGCCGGCCGCGCTCCAGGACCAGATCACCGCGGCCACGCCGTTGGGCCGCTTCGCCACGACCGACGAGATCGCCTTTGCGGTCGCCTTCCTGGCCTCCGACGAGGCGGCCTACATCACCGGGCAGGTGCTGGCCGTCGACGGCGGCCTCGTGATGATGTAGCGGGGCCGCCCGCCGCGTGCTCATCGAGCAGTTCCAGATCGAGGGCCTCGGCCACCTGTCAACCCTGATCGGCGACGAGGAGGCCGGCGTGGCCGCCGTGATCGACCCGCGCCGGGACAGCGACATCTACCTCGCCGCGGCGCGCCGGCACGGGCTGCGGATCAGCCACGTGATCGAGACCCATCTCCACAACGACTACGTCTCGGGCGGCCGCGAGCTCGCCGCGACGACCGGCGCCGAGCACCTGATCGGGGCCGGCGCCGAGCTCGGCTATCACCATCGCCCGCTTCGCCACGGCGAGGACGTCGAGGTCGGCGGGCTGCGTTTCGGTGTCCTCGACACGCCGGGCCACACCCCGGAGCACGTCGCCTACACCGTTGCCGACCTCAGCCGGGCCGCCGAGCCGGTCCTGATGTTCAGCGGCGGTTCGCTGCTGGTCGGCGCCGTGGGTCGGACGGACCTTCTCGGCGCGGAGCATGCCCGGCCCTATGCCGACGACATGTTCCACTCGCTCCACGACCAGATCCTGCGCCAGGAGGACTTCGTCGGCGTCTTCCCGACCCACGGCGCCGGGTCGCTGTGCTCCACGGGCATCGGCTCCACGGCCAGCTCCACGATCGGCTTCGAGCGCCGCTTCAATCCGCTCCTCCAGCCCGCCGACATCGACGCCTTCGCCCGATTGCTGCTCGCCGGCCAGCCGGCCGTGCCCCGCTACTTCGCCCGGATGCGCTCGATCAACCAGGCCGGCCCGCGGATCCTGGGCGGGATCCCCGCCCCCGTGGCGGTCTCGCTCGTGGACCTGCACCACCTCCAGACTGGTGGGGCCGTGATCGTCGACCTGCGCTCGCCCGACGCCTTTGCCCGGGGCCATATCCCGGGCTCGCTGTCGATCCCGGCCGGCAGCTCGTTCGGGACCTGGCTGGGCTGGGTCGTCGACCTGGACCTGTCGGTCGTCTTCGTCCTGCCCGGCCGGGGCGGAGCGCGGAGCGGCGTGAACCACGCGACCTGGGACGACGCGATCCGGCAGGCCCTGCGCGTCGGCCACGAATCGGTGGCGGGCTTCCTCGACGGCGGGTTCGACGCCTGGGTCGAGGCCGGGCGGCCGGTCGAGTCGAACCGGCGCCTGAGCGTGCTCGGCCTGGCCCAGGCGTTGGAACGGGGCGGCAGCGACGCGCCGCTGGTCATCGATGTGCGCCAGCCAAGCGAGTTCGCCGAGGGCCATCTGGCCGGTGCCTGGCACATCGGGGCGGGGGACCTGCCCGGCCGGCTGGCCGACCTGCCCCGCGACCGTCCGATCGCCACGATGTGCGCCAGTGGCTACCGGGCCAGCGTCGCCGCTTCGCTCCTTGATGCGGCGGGATTCACCAACGTCAGCTCGGTCGCCGGCGGGGTCGAGGCCTGGGCCGAACGTGGCCTGCCCCTGGTGCGCAGCCAGCTCTGACTGGTTCCGCGCAAGCCCGTCGCCCCAACCGAACCTGCACTGGATGAATACAAGCGACCACTTCGAGGCCCTGGTTCCCGGATTCCTGCACGGGGTGCCAGGATTCGACCCGAACGTGTCGCGATCCTGCAGACGAGGCGGGGATTCGACGGCCTGACGCCGCGGTTGGTCGCCAACATTCATCTGATGCAGGTCGCCCGGTCCGGGCAGGCTGTGCTCAGTCGAGGACGGTCACCGCGTCGCCAAGCTTGATCCGGCCCGGCTCGAGGACCGTGCCCCACACGCCGAACGGCAGCGCCTCGGTCGTGGGCACGTCGCTGCGGGTCTCGGCCAGGATCTGAAGCGTGTCGAGGCTGCGCCGGCCGGTATCGGGGTCGTGGGTCGTGACCGCGCAGCGGCCGACGTTCCCGTGCGGCGCGACCACCACGTCGCCCAGTCGTACGCGGCGCCCCAGCCAGGCCTCTTCGCGGTACGGCTCGATCCCATCGACGACCGCCGACATCCGGAATCGCCGCGGATCGAGCGGCTCGTCGAGGCCGCCGGCGGCCGCCAGGGCTCGCAGCGAGCCGCGCGAGATGATCGTGAAGCCGCCGCCTTCAGGCGCCCGGTCGATGCCACCGCTCTCGGCATCCACCCGGACGAGGCGGAGCGGCTGGCCCGCCCATTCGCTGAGCCGGGCCGAGAACGGCCCGTCGAGCTCGTGGGCCGGTCGCTCCTCGTGGTACAGGATCGCGTTGACTGGCGAGCCCAGCTCGATCGGGGCGCACGTCACCGAACCATCCGGGAACTGGAACGAGAGTGTCTCCGGATTGTGCCCGAGGGTGGGC
>Ga0070731_10003730_pt1 | contig 13547 bp, 11 predicted proteins | sample Coa_R1_2_FD_66448 | JGI IMG/M metagenome (GOLD analysis project Ga0070731, IMG submission 66448) | Surface soil microbial communities from Centralia Pennsylvania, which are recovering from an underground coalmine fire - Coalmine... | ecosystem: Environmental > Terrestrial > Soil > Unclassified ... | reverse complement strand
GTCGGCGCTGCCTGCGCGACCCCCGGGACGACGAGCGCGGCGAAGAGTGCGACCACTCCGACCCGCATGGTGAGGGCGGAGGTTAGCGTGCGGACGGTGCGGCGGCTACTGCTCCTCACGGGCGCAATCGTCTTCTTCGACACGCTGTTCTTCACGGCGCTCACGCCGCTACTGCCCCACTACGCCCATACGCTCGGGCTCGGAAAACCCGGCGCCGGAGTGCTCGCGGCCGCGTACCCGGCCGGGGCGCTCGTCGGCGCGTTGCCGAGCGGCATGGTCGCCGTGCGTGTGGGCGTGAAGCCGACGCTCATCGTCGGCCTCACCTGCGTCGCGGTCTGCACGATCCTGTTCGGTGTCGGCACGCAGGCTTGGGAGCTTGACGTCGCCCGCTTCATCCAGGGACTCGCCAGCTCCTTCTCGTGGACCGGCGCCCTCGCGTGGCTCGTCGCGGCGACGCCGGCTTCGCGCCGCGGCACGACCATCGGCAGCGCGTTCGCGGCCGCGACGGGAGGCGCGCTGTTCGGGCCCGTGCTCGGCGCCGTCGCGTCGCAGGCCGGCATCGGCCTGACATTCGGCGTCGTGGGCGCCGCGTCGCTCGGGCTGGCGGTCTGGGCCGGCGCGACTCCCGCCGCGCGGCCGGAGCAGCCGCAGCCGTTGCGGGCGCTCGCCGACGCGTTGCGCAGCGGGCGAGTCGTCCTCGGCGTCTGGTTCGTGGTCCTCCCCGCGCTCCTGTTCGGGACGCTGTCGGTGCTCGCACCGCTGCGCCTGTCTCACCTCGGCCTCGGGCCGCTCGCGATCGGCGGAGCGTTCCTCGCCGGTGCCGCGACGGAGACCGTGAGCAACATCGTCATCGGCCGAGCCTCGGATCGTCACGGGCCGCTCGCGCCGCTCCGGTTCGGCCTGGCCGGCTCGATCGTCGTCGCCGCCCTGCTCCCGTGGCCGGACAGCGGCGTCGCGCTGGCACTCCTCGTCGTCGTAGCCGATCTCGCATTCGGCACGTTCTTCACGCCCGGTATGACGATGCTGTCGCACGAGGGAGAGCGACTGGGGCTCGACTCCGGCTACACGTTCGCCCTGGTCACGCTCGCCTGGGCGCCGGGCCAGACCGCCGGTGCGGCCGGCGGCGGCGCGCTCGCGCACGCGCTGGGCGACAAGGCGCCCTATCTGCTGCTTGCCGCCGTCTGCCTCGTGACGCTCGCGCTCGTGACGCGCCTGCGGGCGTGACCGCGATACTCCGCGCGTGCAAAAGCTCCTCGTCGCGAACCGGGGCGAGATCGCCCTACGGGTGTTCCGGGCTGCGCGTGCGCTCGACCTTCGAACGGTCGCAGTGTTCGCGCCGGACGACGAGCACTCGCTGCATGCGAGAAGTGCCGACGAGGCGGTCGCGATCGCGTCGTACCTCACGCCGGGGGAGCACGTTCGGGCCGCCCGGGAAACCGGCGCCGATGTGGTCCACCCCGGTTACGGCTTCCTGGCGGAGAACGGCGACTTCGCGGAGCTCGTCCAGTCGGCCGGGCTGACGTGGGTCGGCCCGAGCCCGGAGACGCTCCGGGCCGGCGGCGACAAGATCGCGGCGAAGCAGATCGCCCGCGAGGCTGAAGTGCCCGTCCTGCCGGAGGGCGATCCGGCGGCTCTCGGCTTCCCACTGCTCGTCAAGGCGGCTGCCGGCGGCGGCGGCCGCGGCATGAGGGTCGTGCGCAGCGCCGCCGAGCTCGAGGACGCAGTCGCGGCAGCGCGACGCGAGGCGCAGGCGGCGTTCGGCGACGACCGGGTCTACTTCGAGCGGTACCTCGAGCGGCCTCGCCATGTCGAGATCCAGCTGCTCGCCGATGCGCACGGCACGGTCATCGCGCTCGGCGAGCGCGAGTGCTCCGTGCAGCGGCGGCACCAGAAAGTCCTCGAGGAGGCGCCGTCGCCGGCGCTCGACCCCGCGCTGCGCGCGCGCATGAGCGACGCCGCGATCCGCTTCGCCACGGCGATCGGCTACACGGGCGCAGGCACCGCCGAGTTCGTGCTCGTGGACGGCGACTTCTACTTCCTCGAGCTGAACGCCCGCATCCAGGTCGAGCATCCGGTGACGGAGCTCGTGACCGGCGTCGACCTCGTCCGGTGGCAGCTGCGGATCGCCGCGGGCGACCGGCTCGACCTCGCAAGCAACAGACTGTTACAAGGTCACGCGGTCGAGGTGCGCCTGTACGCCGAGGATCCGCGGACGTTCCTGCCTCAGGCCGGGACGGTGACGCGGCTACGACTCCCCGGCTCGGTGCGAGTCGAGACTGGCATCGCCGAAGGCGACGAGGTCGGGACCGCGTACGACCCGCTGATCGCGAAGCTGATCGCCTACGGCGACTCCCGCGGCCGGGCGCTCGACCGGCTGGCCGCGGCGCTCGCCGACACGGAGGTCGGCGGCGTGACCACCAACCTGCCGTTCCTGCGCTGGCTCGTCGCGCATCCCGCGTTGCGCGCAGGCGAGGCGACGACGGCCTTCCTCGTCGAGCATCCGCCCCTCTCCGCCCCCGCGCCGCTGCCGGACGCCGTCTGGCGCACGCCGTTCCGCCTGAACCTGCCGCCTGCGCCGCTGCGCCCTCCGCCGGATCTTGCCGCGGGTGCGCACGACGCCGGCCCCTCGGCGGAGGCGAGCACCGTCGCGGCGCCGATGCCGGGGACCGTGGTTCGCGTGCTCGTCGAGCCGGGAGCGCAGGTCGAGGCCCGGCAGCCGCTCGTCGTGCTCGAGGCGATGAAGATGGAGACCCCTCTCGTGTCTCCGTACGACGCGAAGGTTCGCGCGGTCCGCGTCGCGGAGGGCGACCGCGTGGCGGCCGGAGCCGTGCTCGTGGAGCTCGAAACGGTTTCGGTCGTCCCGACCGAAACCGTTTCCGGCTAGAACAGCTTCTGGAGCTTCATCGCGGCGCCGATGTCGCCCTTGATCTTCAGCTTGCCCGTCATGTAGGCAGTCGTCGGGTTCTGCTCGCCGCTCACGATCTTCGCGAACGTCTCGCCCGTCGTGGCGATCGTGGCGTCCGCGTCGCCGCCGCCCGTCGCGACGGAGACGGCCCCGTCGGCGACCCGCACGAACCACTGCCCTTCGCCCTCGATGTCGAACAGGTACGAGTGGTTCACGCCGGCGAGCTTGGCGGGATCGGCGCGAGTCTCGAGGGTCCCGAAGAAGTCGGCCGCGCTCACGGCGCGTCACGGTACCTGACTAGGCGCGCGAGGGCTGACCGAGGTGGCGCTCGATCAGGAGCCTCGAAAGACGCGACTGGGCGGCTGCCAGCCGCCGCCGGTTCGCCTCCAGGGGAGCGGCGTCCGCACCGGCCGCACGGAGCTCCTGCCGCTCGGCGACGATTCGGCCGATCTCGGCCGTGAGGCTGTCGATCGAATGTCGGACTGCAGTGTGGTCGCGCCCGGTCATTGCCTTCGGTGGCGACGATTCGACGCACGCGCGCGTGTTCCTGGGTAGCATCGCGCCCCGGAATGCGGGTGCTGCTCAGAGCGAGCGAGCCGTCCGACGTCCGCGCCCGCATCGACGCCGGGCTGCCGCCGTCGGAGCTCCGGCACGACGGCAACGAGATCCGCGTCGGCGCGTACTCACCTCTCGACGGCGAGGCGGTCCGCGCCGCGGCGGCGGTCGCCGCGCGCGACCTCCGGCGCACCGGGGGCACGATCGCCTGGCAAGTCGACACGTCGCTCGAGCTGTCGCCCGAGAGCCAGGTGCGGGCGCTCGTCGAGGGCACTGCCTACGGCGCCTACGACCCAGGCCTCTTCAAGCGCGACTACCACGGTCGTCCGGCCGTGGATCTGGCGCTGGACGCGCCGGCGGAGTTGCAGCCGCTCGCCGAGCGCCAGGCGAAGATCGTTCGCCACGTCGACGCGGCCCGCGACCTCGCGAACCGGCCGTCGAACGACCTCAGCCCGGTCGCTCTCGCCGGGCACGCCAAGCAGTACGAGGGCGGCAGCCTCGCGGTCGAGGCACATGATCGCGACTGGATCGTCGAGCACGAGATGGGCGCGTTCGCGGCGGTCGCTGCGGGCAGCGCGTCGGAGCCGCAGCTGATCGTGATGCGGTACGACCCGCCCGGTGCCGGCGACGTCACGCTCGGGCTCGTCGGCAAGGCGATCACATTCGACTCCGGGGGCATCTCCCTCAAGCCGGCACTCCGCATGCAGGACATGAAGGGCGACATGGCAGGCGGGGGCGCGGTGATCGAGGCGACGGCGGCGATCGCCGAGCTCGAGCTGCCGATCCGGGTCGTCGCGGTGGTGGCGTCGTGCGAGAACGTGCAGGGCAGCGCAGCCTACAAGCCCGGTGACATCCTCCGCGCGTCGAACGGGAAGACGATCGAGGTGATCAACACAGACGCGGAGGGACGCCTCGTCCTCGCCGACGCGCTGCACCATGCGCGCTCGCTCGGCGCGACACACGTCGCCGACTTCGCGACGCTCACCGGAGCGATGACGATCTCGCTGGGCGACCTGTATGCCGGCTGGTTCTGCAACGACGAGTCGTTCGCTTCGGCGATCGCCGCGGCTTCCGACACGAGCGGCGAGCTGGCATGGCGCTTCCCTCTGCACCGGCGGTACCGGCGCTACATCGACTCGGACTTCGCCGACATGAAGAACGCGTCCGAGTTCCGCGAAGGCGGCGCGATCCTCGCGGCCAAGTTCCTGGAAGAGTTCGCCGGCGACGGCCCCTGGGCGCACTTCGACATCGCGTCGTCCGCGTACCTGCAGCGCCGCCGTCCGGACTACGCGCTCGACCAGGGAGGCACGGGGTACGGGGTGCGGCTCGCCGTCGAGCTCGCCGAGCAGCTCCGGTGAACTTCGACCTCGACCGCGAGCACGAGCTCGTCCGGGACACGGTACGGCAATTCGCGCTCGACAAGGTCGCGCCGGCGGCGGAAGAGCTCGACCGGGAGAAACGGTTCCCGTACGAGCTCGTCGCGGAGCTCGCCGAGCTGGGCCTGATGGGGATGACCGTCCCCGAGGAGTACGAGGGCGGCGGCACCGACACACTCGCCTACGCGATCGCGATCGAGGAGCTCACGCGGATCGACTCGTCGGTCGCGATCACCGTGGCCGCGCACCATTCGCTGGGGACGCTGCCGATCCTGATGTTCGGCAGCGACGACCAGAAGCGGGAGTGGCTCCCCGACCTCGCATCAGGACGCAAGCTGGCAGCCTTCGGCCTGACGGAGCCAAATGCGGGCTCGGACGCGGGCGCGACGCGCACGACCGCGCGCCTCGAAGACGGCGAGTGGATCGTCGACGGGGCGAAGATCTTCATCACCAACGCCGGCACCGACATCACGTGGGGCGTCACGATCACAGCGCGGACGGGCGACGACGAGATCTCGAACATCGTCGTCCCGAACGGCACGCCCGGTTACGTGATCTCGGCACCGATGCAGAAGCTCGGCTGGCGCGCATCGGACACACGCGAGCTGTCGTTCCAGGGAGCGCGCGTGCCCGAGGGGAATCTGCTCGGCCCGCGCGGCGACGGCTTCAGGCAGTTTCTCCAGGTGCTCGACGGCGGCCGCATCTCGGTCGCCGCGATGGGCGTCGGGCTCGCGCAGGGTTGCTACGACCTCGCGTTCGCGTACGCCAAGGAGCGCGAGCAGTTCGGTCGGCCGATCGCCGAGTTCCAGGCGGTCCAGGAGAAGCTCGTCGACATCGCGACCGAGCTCGAAGCGGCGCGCGGGTTGGTCTATCGCGCCGCGTGGGAGAAGGATCAGGGCCGTCCGTTCGCCAAGACGGCGGCGATGGCGAAGCTGTACTCGGGGGTGCTTTCGAACCGCGCCGCGAACTGGGCGCTGCAGATCCACGGCGGCTACGGCTTCATGGACGAGTACGCCGTCTCGCGCCTCTATCGCGACCAGAAGATCCTCGAGATCGGCGAGGGTACGAACGAGGTGCAGCGCATGGTGATCGCCAAGCACCTCGGCCTCTAGCCGGGACGTTTGGCGTCGGGCCTGTGGGTCCCCTGCGACGCCTTCGTCACCCTGGTCAGACGTCGGGACACGGGGGCCGCGGCCGTGCCCGAATCGGCCGGTGAGCGGCAGAACTTCCCTGCTCAGCCGGGTCCTCGCATCCACTCGGACCGAGGCCGTCACGATTCCGTGACCTTCGTCGGACGACGAGAGCGTCCGCGCCGGACGCCCGCGGCCGAGGGGTATAGGCTCCGGGGCCGTGCTGGTCTTCCGGCAGTTCGTGGACGAGGACCTGGGCTGCGCGTCGTACCTGATCGGCGACGACGAGACCGGAACCGCGATCCTCGTCGACCCCGCGTTCCGCAGCGAGCAGTACGTCGAAGCGGCCGCCGAGGAAGGCGTCGGCCTCGAGCGGGTCCTCGAGACGCACACGCATGCCGACCACCTCTCGGGCCACGGGCGACTCGCGCTCGAGCACAGCCTGCCGGTCTCGATCCACCCCCTCGCCGAGGCCGAGTACCCGCACGATCCGCTCGCCGACGAGCAGACGATCGCCGTCGGCGGGGTGACGGTGCGCGTGCTCCACACGCCCGGCCACCGCCCCGAGCACTGCGCGTTCGTCGTCGACGAGCAGCTCGTGCTGACCGGCGACTCGCTCTTCGTCGGCGACGCCGCGCGACCCGACCTCGCGGTCGCCGCGCGCGAGGGCGCGGAGGATCTCTTCCGCTCGTTGAGCCGGCTGCAACAGCTCGGCGACGGCGTCCAGGTGTACCCGGGCCACGTCGCGGGCTCCCTCTGCGGCGGGAACATGAGTACCGAGCGCTCCTCCACGATCGCCGCCGAGCGCGCCGGCAACCCGGCGCTCGCCTTCCGCGACATCCAGGAGTTCGTTCTCGAGTCGGCTTCGATCTCGACGCCGCGGCCGCCGACGACCGAGCGCGTCGTCGCGCTCAACCGCGGGCCGTGGGTCGCACTGCCGGCGCCGCCCACCGAGCTGGACGGCCCGGGAGACGCAACGGTGCTGGACGTGCGGTCGTTCGCGCAGTACGCCGCCGGCCACGTGCCCGGCGCGATCAGCGTCTCGCTCGACGGCGGCTCCTTCGGCACGAAGGCGGGATTCGTGCTCCTGCCGGACGAGCCGGTCGTCCTCCACGCCGCGTCGCCAGAGCAGGCGCAGGAGGCGGCGCGGCGGCTCTACGCGGTCGGCATTCTCGACCTCGGCGGCTACGTCCTCCGCCCCACTGCGCCGGAGACGACGAGGACCGTCGAGGCCGCCGAATTGGAGCGTCTGCTCGACGGCGGCGAGGTCCAGGTCGTCGACGTACGCGAGACGGACGAGCGTGACGGCGGCTACATCCCCGGCTCGCGCAACATCCCGTACCGGCTCCTGCGCAAGGTCGGCTCCGAGGCGCTCGACGCCGGCAAGCCCGTCGTCACCGTCTGCGAGTCCGGCGCGCGGGCGACGATCGCCGCTTCGCTCCTCCAGCGCGAGGGTTTCGACGTCCGGGTCGTCGCAACCGGCGGCGTGCCCGACTTCACGGGCGAGATCGTCGGCTTCCGCCGCTGCGGCACCTGAGCAGCGCTACCGCAACCGATGCAATGCGTAGCCGTGCTCCTCGAGCGCGCGGACGAGCGAGGAGCAGTGTGCGTCGTCGCGCGTCACCACGGTGAGCTCGACCTCGGTCTCGACGACGTGCTCGACGAGGCCCTCGCGGTGGTGCTCGACCGAGACGACGTTGCCGCGCTCCGCGGCGACGAGCTGCAACAGCTTGATCAGCTCGCCCGGCCGGTCCGGGATCCGCGTGCGGACGACCAGGTAGCGCCCCGCCAGCGTCAGGCCGCGGCGCATCACGGAGATGAGCGTCGTCGGGTCGATGTTGCCGCCGGACAGGAGGCAGCACACGCCTCCGCTCCCGCCGCCGACGCGGCCGGCGAGCAGCGCGCCGACGCTCGCGGCCCCGGCACCCTCCGTGACCAGCTTCGCGCGCTCGAGCAGCAGCGTGAGCGCGTCGGCGATCTCGTCGTCCTCCACGTGCACCAGCTCGTCGAGCAGCGAATCGAGGATCGACATCGTGAGCACGCCGGGATGCTTGACGGAGATGCCGTCGGCGATCGTATGCCCGTGCTTGCCGGCCTGCACGCCGACGAGCCGGACCTCCGGCCGCCTCGCGCGGAGCGCGATCGCGATGCCCGCGGCGAGGCCGCCGCCGCCGACCGGGATGACGACCGTCTCGACATCCGGCAGCTGCTCGGCCAGCTCGAGCCCAAGCGTTCCCTGGCCGGCGATGACCTGCTCGTCCTCGAACGCGTGCACGAACGTCGCACCGCTCGCATTCGCACGCTCCGTGGCCTCGACGAGCGCCTCGTCGAAGCCGCTGCCCGCGAGGACGGTGTCGGCACCGTACGTCCGGGTGGCCTCGACCTTCGCCATCGGCGCGTCCTGCGGCATGAAGATCGTCGCCTTGACGCCCAGCTCGCGCGCCGCCCAGGCGACCGCCTGTCCGTGGTTCCCGGCGCTCGCAGCGACGACGCCCGCCGCGCGCTCGGCATCCGACAGCGTCGAGAGCTTGTTCACTGCGCCGCGCACCTTGAACGAGCCGGTTCGCTGCAGGTTCTCCGCCTTCAGCCACACCGCGCGGCCGGTGCGCCGCCGGAGCGTCTCGGAGCTGTAGAGCGGCGTCACACGCGCGTGCCCCGACACGCGGTCGCGAGCCGCCTCCACGGCGACGATCCCAGGGCCGGTGCTAGTCGCCAACCTTGAACACCTGGCCGAGGATCTCACGGACAGCGCTCAGCGGGTCGAGGCGGCGCGTCTGGACGTCGTCGAGCAGCCGGCGCAGTGCCGGATCGTCGCTCACCGCCTCTTCGATGTGACGCCGCGCCCGCACGGAGGCGACCGCGAACACCTCGTGGGCGAGATTCCGCCGCCGGCGCGCCTCGAGCTCGCCGTCGGCCTGCAGCCGCGCGTAGTGCTCCCCGACGTGGCGCCAGAGCGTGTCGACACCCTCGCCGCGCATCGCCTCGGTGAGCACGATCGGCGGGCGGCGATCGTCTCGCGGCGCGAGCGCGAGCACCTGGCGAACCTCGTTCAGCATCGTCTTCGCCATCGGATGGTCCATCTTGTTGATCGCGATCACGTCCGGGATCTCCATGATCCCGGCCTTCAGCGCCTGGATCGAGTCGCCCGAGCCGGGCATCAGCGCGAGCACGACAGTGTCGGCGATCGTCAGCACGCCGACCTCGCTCTGGCCCGCGCCGACCGTCTCGACGAAGACGACGTCCTTGCCGGCGGCGTCGAGCACGAGCAGCGTCTGCAGAGACGTCTCCCCCAGCCCGCCGAGGTGGCCGCGCGTTCCCATCGAGCGGATGAACACCTCCGAGTCGAGAAAGTGATCGCTCAGGCGGATCCGGTCGCCGAGCAGCGCGCCCTGCGTGAACGGGCTCGACGGATCGACGGAGACGACGCCGACACTGCGACCTTCCGCGCGGGCGAGCCGCACGAGCGCGGAGACCAGCGTCGACTTGCCGACACCGGGCGGCCCGGTGATCCCCACCGCGTGCGCGCGCCCGGTATGCGGATACAGGTCGCGGACGACCTCGTAGGCGAGCGGGTCGCCGTTCTCGATCAGCGTGATCGCCCGCGCGAGCGCGCGTGAGTCACCCCGGCGAACCGCCTCGACCAGGCCCTCGCGCGTCCAGTCGCGGCGACCTGCCGCCACTAGGCGACCTGTTCGTGGTGCCGCACCTCGATCCGCGCCGCGGTCCGCCGCGTGAGCCCGAACGCCGTGATCCCGCCGGCCAGCGACAGCCCCGCGGCAGCGCCGAACACCCAGCGCGCGCCCACCGCGCCTGTCATCGCGCCGGCGCCCACGAACGCCAGCCCGAGCAGGGCGTTCTGCGCGCTGATGATCACGGTGAACACGCGGCCGCGGATGCTGTCGGCGGTCGCCTGTTGCACGATCACGACCGTCGTCGGGAACGTCAATCCGTTGCCGATGCCGGAGACCACCATCGCGACCGCCGCGACCCAGATGTTCGGCGAGACCGCCGCTCCGAGCGTCCCGGCAGCCCACGGCAGGAACATCCACGGATACGCAGACAGGGCGGTCCGCCGCTCGAGCAGGCTGCCGACGAGCAGGCTGCCGCTGAGGAGCCCGAGGCCGGACGCCGTCCACAGCAGGCCGTAGCCGAACGCGCCCGCGTGCAGCGAGTGCCGCGCGAGGAAGATCTCCGACACGTTGATCAGCCCGGCTCCGATCGCGGCGAGGCCGAGCGCGAAGAACGCCGTCTGCAGGGCGCGCGAGACGCGAAACTCACCCACGCCTTCACGGAGATCGCGCCAGTAGCCACGCGTGATTCCCCGTTCGCTCTGGAGGTAGCGCCCCGCGATTCGCACGACGAGCACGGCGGAGAACAGGAACGTGCCCGCGTTGATCCAGTAGACGAGGTGCGGACCCGATACGCCCACGATCGCGCCCGCGACGACCGGTCCCGCCGCGGTCGCGGTCCAGTCCGCGGTCTGCAGCAGCGCGGTGCCGCGCGCGAGCTCCTGCTCGGGTACGAGGTTGGGCAGCCCCGCGAGCACGGCTGGACGGAAGAACGAGTTCGCGATGCCGGCGACGCCGGCGAGACCGACGATCAACGACACGCTGTTCACGAACGGCAGCGCGACGAAGACGCCGAGGCGTGCGAGGTCGGCGCCGACGAGCAGCCCCTTGCGGGACACGCGGTCGATCACCGGCCCGGCGGCGAGCCCGAAGACGACCGACGGCAGCAGCGTCACCGCGAAGAGGGCGCTGACCCACCACGCCGACTGCGTGCGGCTCTGGACGTCGACCGTCAGCGCGATCGTCGCCATCCACGTGCCGACGGCGGAGCCGAGCGTGGCGACGAAGAGCAGACGGAACTCCCCGGCCGCCCGCAGAAGGGCAGCGTGATGACGCAGGGACGGCGGCAACCGCCCAAACAGTAAGGGATTCAGGCGGTTGCGAGGATGCGACCGAGGGCCGCGGCGAGAGTGTCGATCTCGTCGGGAGTTCCGACCGAGACACGGATCGCGGTCGGCGCGCCGAAGCCCGCGAGCGGCCGCACGATCACGCCCTCGTGCAGCAGGCGCTCGAAGAGCTCGCCGGCGTCGCCGCCCGTCTCCGCGAAGAGGAAGTTGCCGACCGAGGGCACCGGCTCGAAGCCGTGGTCGCCGAGGACTGCGGCCAGGCGCTCCAGCCCCTCCGCGTTGACCGTCCGCCGCCGCGCCAGCTCGGCGGTGTCGTCGAGGCTCGCGAGCGCCGCCACCTGTGCGGTCGTCGTGATGTCGAACGGCCGCCGCACCTTCGCGAGCGCCGCGCAGACGTCGCGTGGCGCGACGGCGTAGCCGATCCGGAGCCCCGCAAGTCCGTAGATCTTCGAGAACGTTCGCAGCGCCGCGACGCGGCGACCCGCCTTCTGGTAGCGCTCGACCGCGTCGGGATAGTCGTCGCGGTCGATGTACTCGAAGTACGCCTGATCGATGACGGTGAGCACGTGGTCGGGCACGCGCTCGAAGAACGCGTCGAGCTCGGCGGTCGTGTTCATCGTCCCGGTGGGGTTGTTCGGATGGCACACGTAGACGACCTTCGTGCGCGGAGTGATCGCGGCGAGGAGTGCGTCGAGGTCGTACCGGTGCTCGTCGAGCGGAACGGTGTGGACGACCGCGCCCTGCTTGCGCGCGTAGATGACGTAGCTCGGGAACGACGGCCACCCGCACACGACCTCGTCGCCCGGATCGAGCACGGACTGGCTGATCATGTCGATGCAGCCGTCGGCTCCGGCGCCGACGCAGACCTCCTCGAAGGCGACGCCGTGGCGCTCCGCCAGTGCGGTGTGCAGGCGGAACGAGCCGCCGTCCGGGTAGCGGTTCAGCTCACCTGCTGCCCGGGCGAGCGCTTCGACGGCCGCCGGCAGCGGGCCGTACGGCCCTTCGTTGGACGCGAGCTTGACGACGCGGTCCAGCCCGAGCTCGCGCTGGACATCCTCGACCGGTTTCCCGGGCTGGTACGGGCTCAGCCCGTCGACGCTCGGCCGGAACAGGTCCACGTCTTCACCCTAGCGACCTACAGTGTCCCGCGTGCGGAGCGGAATGGAGGTCGCGATCTTCGTCGCGCGTCACGGTCGCAGCGAGATTCTCGTCGTCCACCGCAGCCCCGAGCAGGGCGGCTACTGGCACACGATCGCCGGCGGGATCGAGCCCGGAGAGCAACCCGAGGAGGCGGCGCGCCGCGAGCTGCTCGAGGAGACGGGGCTCGCGGTCGAGGAGCTCGCGCCCGCGGGCGAGGCGGTCGAGTTCGCGTACTCGCTCGACGAGGATCCGCCGGAGCGGCAGGTCCTGTATGCGCCGGGCGTCGTCGAGGTGCACGTCGACTGCTACCTCGTCGACGCACCCGACGACTGGGAGCCGAGGCTCGACTGGGAGCACGACGGCTATCGCTGGCTCGCGGCCGCCGAGGCGCCGGACGCGCTCTTCTGGCCGGACACCGCGGCGGCCCTGCGACGGCTGCTGGATGCGGCTTCGTAAGCTGAGGCGATGCCGGAGATCGGGCTCTTCCCGCTGCCTCTCGTCCTGCTCCCGACCGAGCGGATGCCGCTGCACATCTTCGAGCCGCGCTACAAGGAGCTGATCGCAGAATGCGTCGAGCAGGAGGAGCCGTTCGGCCTCGTGCTCGCGACCGGTGACGGCGCCGTGCACGACGTCGGCACCCGGACGAGGGTCGAGCAGGTGCTCGAGGTGCTCGACGACGGCGCGATGAACATCGTCGTCGAGGGACTCGACCGGTTCCGTCTGCTCGAGCTGACGAAGGGGCGGGCCTTCACAACGTGCATCGTCGAGCCGCTCGACGACCAGGACGATCCGGCGCGCGTCGCCGATGCTGCGCGCGCGCGTGAGCTCTTCCGTTCGCTCGCCGAAGCGACCGGGAGCGAGGTCGAGCTCCCGGACGACGACGAGACCGGTCTCGACTTCCAGCTTGCGGCCCGCGTCGACTTCGGCATCGAAGCGAAGCAGGAGCTGCTCTCGTCGACGTCACCTCGTCACCGCATGGCGCGCCTGACGGAGCTGCTGGAGCTCGCCCTCGAGGCGACGAAGCTGCAGAAGACGCTTCATGACCGCGCGTCCGGGAACGGCAAGGTCGCGCCGCTCGATCCCGAGACGCGCTAGAGACCGACGACCACGGCGGCGCCCCCGCGGCGGGCGTCGCCGGCCGCAGACAGCGCGCCGTCGTGCACGGCCACCGCGTTGGTCCCGCCGAAGAACAGGTTGCGACGGCGCCAGCGCACGAGGTCGTAGCCCCGTGCCTCCAGATGGTCGAGCTCCGCCTCGTCGAAGCCGCCCTCGCAGTGGACGTGCGGCTCGTCCAGGTGCACGCGGGGGCGGTCGATCGCGTCGGCGACGTCGAGCCGGTGTCCGACGACGTGCTCGACCACCTGCATGATCGCGCCCCGCAGCCGCACCGACCCGGCGCTCCCGACGACGAGGCGCGGGCCGTCGTCCGCCACGACCATCGACGGTGCCATCATGCTCGTCAGCCGGCGCCCGGGTGCCGCCGGCCCCGGGGCCACGAGGTCGTATTCGCCGAGCATGTTGTTCAG
>Ga0070731_10003729_pt1 | contig 13548 bp, 9 predicted proteins | sample Coa_R1_2_FD_66448 | JGI IMG/M metagenome (GOLD analysis project Ga0070731, IMG submission 66448) | Surface soil microbial communities from Centralia Pennsylvania, which are recovering from an underground coalmine fire - Coalmine... | ecosystem: Environmental > Terrestrial > Soil > Unclassified ... | reverse complement strand
GCGAAGGGCGCGGCGTCGTCACGCGCCTCGCGTGCGGCGACGCGTAGGCGCTCCAGATCAGGCGGGGGCGAGGGCGCGCCACCCGGTTCGCCGGCTTCGGCCATCGCCGATCAGGATGAGTCGATGGCCGGACGGGATAGTCAGTCTCCAGGCTTGCATGAGCGCTCTATCATGCGATCGGGGTCGAGCGGGTCAGGCGCGCATGATGCCGCAGACCACCCGCGATGTGGTTCTGCGCGCTAGGTTCTCGGCATGAGGCTGAGCGTCGAGGCGGTTTGCCCGCCTGCGGCAAGGGCACTCTCGGTCGCCGTCGTTCTATTCGCGATCTCGGCTTCCGGAGCTGGTGCCGCGCCGCCGCTGCAGAGCGGGTTCTTTCGCCTGTCGCGCGTGCAGGTCGAGAAGAGCAGCAGCGTGCTTTCCTTCAGCGTGACCGTCAGCCACGTGCCGGCTGGCGATCGGGCGACGCTGTCGTGGTCGCTCGCGCCGACCGGCGGCGCACCGTGCGAGAACGCCGGCTACCCGGGCGGCACGCAGTCCCGGAACGGCCTCGTCGTTTGGGACGAGCAGGGTCCGACGTTCCGCTGGGACCGTGGCACGACCGGCCGCTGCGCCGGCACGGTCTCGGTCGTGGCCGAGAACCAGTACGAGCACTGCACGGCAAAGGTGGCCGTGACACCTCTCGAGGCCAAGAGCGCCGCGCCGGCGTGCGCGCTCGGCGGCTACGCGATCGGCTTCTCGACGCTGCCCGTCCCCGCGGAGGTCTTTCAGGCCTACGGCCGGATCCGGGCCGAACTCGGGACGCCGCCGGCGAGCGCCGGCAAGGCGGCGCAGCTGATCCGCAAAGCGCTACAGGCGCAGACGGCCGCCGTCGCGCTGTTCCCACCGGTCTGGTTCTGCGACTTCCAGCGGACGTTCACGCCCATCGTCGCCCTCCGCACCGACCTCGCACGCAGTGCGACGGACGCCTCGGTTCGGGACGCGCGCGCAGCCGACCGCGCCCTCAGCTCCTGCGCGCCGGCGCCGGTGCGCACCGCGTTCGACCGGCTCGCGGCGTCAGCGAAGCCCTCGGTCAGCGTCCTCACCGCAACGCTCCAGCACTACTTCCCCGCCGTCTTCGGCTTTCGCTACAGCGACCTCGTCGACCGGATCGCGGCCGAGAACGCGGCCCTGGCCGCAGCGGAGACCGCCGCCGCCGCCGGTGACTCCGCCGCCGCGTCCCGGCAGGTTGCGGCGGCGGCACGCTCCGCAGGAGCGATCAGCGCCGGGCTCGACCACTACCAGCGCGGCGTTGTCCGTGTCGAGAACGCACATGGCTAGCGGGCTGGGGCTTAGAGGCTCTCACACGATGAAAGTCGCTCCGCTACGTCGGCCTTGGGCCGACGGGAACGACGAAGCGATGGAGCGGCTCAGTAGCCCTGCAGTGGGGTGAAGCCCGTCCGGCCGACGGTGATCGCTGCGACCAGCCCGTCGATGTCGCTGGTGAACGCCGTCGCTCTGCCGGCCGGCCCTGGAACGACGCAGCCGTACCAGCGGTAGGTCGGAAGGTTGCTGTCCGCGACAGGCTGGCAGTGTGTCGTCCCGTATTGGGCCACGACCGTCGAGAACTTCGACTCGGTGCTGATCCCGCGCACGGTCCGGAAGGCGACGCCGTGAAGATCGTCGGCTTCGACGCTGACGATCCTTCCCGCTTTGAGATACGCGTAGAGCCCTGCCTGCGGCCACGCGACGATGTTCGAACGCAGATGTCGCATCGCTCCCTGCGTCCCAAGCGACGCGGACGCCCGGGCCGGAGTCATTCCGATTCTCACCGGCCCGATCGAGATCCCGGGGACGATCAGCCGGTTGCTCGACATCCAGCCTGCCGGCGACGCGGCCGCTTCGTCGCACGAAGCAGCGATCGCTGCGCTGCAGAGGAGAGCTGCAACTACCGCCGACAACGCCCGCTGGTGACGTCGGCGTGCTGTCAATCCCACAAAGGACATGAATGATCGCTCATGCTATAGATCTTCTCACCGCCGTCGCCTGACGGTTACGCAGCGAGCATGAGTTCGGTCAGCTTGACCACGAGCAACGGCGCGGCGACGAGGAGGTAGTCGCGCAGCACGATCAGGCCGAGCAGCCGCCACCGCGAAAGCGTCGGTCGATCCTCGCCAGGAGAGCCGACTCAGCCCCGTCCGACGCGTAGACGCCGCTGCCCCGTTCGCTGCTCGACGTGGCGAAGCCCCTCCTCGAGCAGCGCCACCACGTGCTCGTCGAACAGCGCATAGACGCGCTTTCGGCCCTCCCACTCCGCCTTGACCAGCAGGTGCTCGCGCAGGACCCGTAGCTGATGCGAGACGGCAGACTGCTCCATCCCGAGCGCGTCTGTCAGCTCGGTCACGGTGTGGGGCCCATCCAGCAGGCAGCCGAGGATCTGCACCCGACTCGGCGTCGAGAGGGCGAACATCGTGTCCGCCAGACGCTCAGCAAGCCGGTCGTTCAGACGCGCTGAACGCCGAGTCCTCGGCCTCGGATTCAACCGCTCGCCCGGCTGCCGCTCCGAATCACGGCGTGATCCTAACCTCGCTCGCGGCGGCTAAGCCCGGAGCGCAGAACGGGAGCAGTCACATGAACGACCTATCATGTCGGCGTGGCAAGCAGTTGCCGGGTCGTCGTAGCCGCCGCGGGTCTCGCCGTGGTGGGTGTGTGCGCCGGCTTCGCACCGGCGGCGGGAGTGGGAAAGCTCGAGATTCGACGAATCGACACCGGCAGCTATCCCTCGATCAGGGTGCTCGTGGTGCTGCCGGCGACAAGCCAGACGGCGCCGACCCTCACCGACGACGGGCAAGCCGTATCGGGGCTGACGGCGGAAAACCTTGCAGGCCACGAAAGCGTTGCCCTCGTCGTCGATCACTCGCAGTCGATGCACGGCAGGACGCTCGTCGACGCCACCCACGCCGCAACGGCGTTCGTGAACGAGAAACCGGCCGCAGAACAGATCGCAGTTTTTGCCGTCGGCGCCGAAGCGACGTCACTCACGGGCTTCTCGACCGACGGCTCCGATGCAGCCGACGTCCTGCAAGGGCTATCCGTCGATGAGCACTACGGCACCGTGCTCTGGGATGCGGTTCGGCTGGCGGCGAACAGCCTGCGTCACAGCGGCCTGCGCGGCCGAACGATCATCATCCTCACGGACGGCCAAAACACGACGAGCAAGACCACATTGCAGGGCGCGATCAAGGCCGCACGCGCCGCGCGGGCTGCCGTCTACACGATCGGCATTCCCGACTCGACGTATCAACCGAAGCCGCTCGAGCAGCTCGCGGCCGCGACCGGCGGCCACTTCTATCGCGCGCCGTCGAGTGCACAGTTGCCGACCATCTACCGCGAGATCGGCTCGGAGCTCCGTCGCACATGGCTGCTCGTATACCCGACCGCCGATCGGCCCGGAGACAAGCTCACCGTCGTTGTCCGGTACCACGACCAGCGCGCCGCCGCGACGACCACTCTCTCACCCACGCTCGGCAACCCCGTCGGCAACGGTAACGGTGCACTTCAAGTCCTCCGTGGCCTTGCGATCGCCGCAGCCGTCCTGACCGCCGCGGTCCTGCTGATTCGAATCCCGATGCGCCGGCGACGATGGCGTTGACGCCTGACTGCCGGTCTCGCGGCGAACACGCCTGACCTTGATGGTGTTGTCGGCGTAGCGCCCTTTGCGGGTTTCCCTGCTGGCTGATCCGTGTGCACACCGTCGCCGGGGCGTGAAGGGTGGGGTGATCGTGGTGGTTCACGCTGGAGGCGACGGTATGGCTGCGAGGCCGAAGCTCGAGGAACCCCGGCAGGCACTGGCCGCGCAAGCTGCCGGCGTTTCGGTGCCGCTGATCGAATTGTCCGGCGTCGAGAAGAGCTACCGGCCGAGAAGGCCGATCACCTCCCCGCAGAGCTGTCCGGTGGGGAGCAGCAGCGGGTGGCGATCGCCCGCGCGCTTGCCGCCGACCCGAAGCTGATCGTCGGCGACGAGCCGACCGGCAACCTCGACTCCGTCACCGCAGGTGAGATGTTCGCCCTGTTCCGCAGGTTGAACGACGAGGGCAAGACCGTCGTGTACGTGACCCACGACCGCGAGCTCGCGGCGCGGGCTCAACGCACGATCTCGATCCGCGACGGGCCGCGTCGTCGGTGCGTGAGGAGGCGGCCGTGGCCTCGGCGCTTCTCCGCAAGTCGATCACCGACCTGACGCGGCGCAAGTCGCGCACGTTCTTCACGGTCGCGACGTTGACGCTCGCGGTCACGAGCATCGGCCTGTTCGCGCTTCCGAACCTGATGGACCGGTCGATGCACGCCGCGGTCGCATCCGACCAGCTGCCCGATCTGACCGTGTATACGCGGTCGCTCGCCCCTGATGCTCGCCTTGCGGACCTGTCGAAGCTGCCGAACGTGCGCGCCGTCGAGCCGAGCTCCGACTACAGCGGCGAGATGTATGTCGGCGCTCGCCGCGCGTACGTGTGGGTCCGTGGCATTCCGGCGTATTCCCGGCAGACGGTCAACATCGTCCATCTCGCTTCGGGATCGTTGCCCGGGAACGAGGTGCTGGTGGAGGCACGCAACCGCACGCAGGGGTTGTTGAACGCGCATGCCGGCGACGAGGTCATTGGCGCCGATGGCAGCACCCAGACTCTGCGCGTCAGCGGGACGGCGGAGAACCTGGATGGAGGCCAGCAGGTCGTCTCCAACGGCGTCATCGTCCTGTACGCAACGCTCGGCAGAGTTGCATCACTCAGCGGCGGCCCCGGCTACACGACCTTCTACTTCCGGCTGCACAACTCGCAGCCGAGCGTTGTGGACTCGACGCTCAACGCGATCAGCCGGACATTCGCCGCGGTGCGCGGGTTCCACGGGTTCGCTGCGCTGCCGGATGTGCGGGCTCCGGGCGACTGGCCGGGCAAGTCGAGCTACACGAAGCTCGCGAAGTTCTTCTACATCGTCACCGTCCTGGCGCTCCTCGCGGCGCTGGTGCTGATCGCCAACACGATCACGGCGCTCGTGTCTGAGCAGACGGCGGAGATCGGGGTCATGAAGGCAATCGGTGGACGGCGCCGCCAGATCGTCGGTGTGTACGTGAAGACGGCGCTGCTGCTCGGGGCGATCGGCACAGCGGCCGGAATCATCCTCGGGCTCGTCGTTGCAAACCTCCTGACCCGCTACTTCGGCTCGCATTTCTACGGCGTGAACGCCGGCATCGGCGCCGATCCGCTCGTCATCTTCGCCAGCGCAGCCGTGGGCATCCTCGGGCCGCCGCTGGCAGCCCTTCCGGCGATCCGGCGCGCCACCCGCGTCCCGGTCCGCGAAGCACTCGAAGCGACCGGCTCAGCCGTCGGCGCCGAGAACGTGAGCGAGCGGCTTCTGCGCCGCATCCGTTTCCTTCCTCGCAGCGCGCAGATCGGCCTACGCAACGTCGGCATGCGCAGGCGACGCGCGTTCTCGACCGCTCTCGTCATGGCGCTCGCCGTCGGCACACTGCTCGCCCTCGTCGGCTTCGGCACCGGTATCGCCAACACCAGCCGTGCCTACTGGCACGACCACGGCGAGGACTTCGAGATCGACCCGCAGGGACAGCCCCTCGGCGCGGCCGCGGAGCAGCTCATCCGCTCCACGCCGGGCGTGGCCGCGGTCGAGCCCAAGTTCGTCACCGACGTCAGACTCGAAGGGCAGGACGCGAAGATCTGGGCCGTCCAGCACGCGACGATGTTCCACTACCACATCGTCGCGGGACGCTGGTTCACCGCCGCCGAGGAGGAGGCGCGCGCTCACGTCGCCGTCGTACAGCGCGACATCGCCCGCACCACCGGAACCCGCCTGGGCGACAAGATCCGCGTCCGCATGATCTCCGGTGTCGTCAGCTTCCGGGTGATCGGGATCGCCTCCAACCAGCAAGAGGACGGCACAGCGCTCTATGTGCCCCTGACGACGATGCACGCTCTTCTGCCCGGAATGCCCGCCGATTCGAGCGACTACTGGGTGCGCACAACCTCGCCTGCGCATGCGTTCATCGACCAGACGACGACGCGGGTCGAAGACGCCCTCAACGCCAGCGGTTATGACGTCAGCGCGCAGATCGTCTATGTGATGCTCGCGAACGAGGTCGCGCACAACCGGACGCTCGTCACGTCCGTGCTCGTGCTCGGCTTCCTCATCGTTGCGATCAGCATGGCTGGACTCGCGAACGCGCTCACGATGAGCGTGCTCGAACGCACCCGGGAGATCGGCATCCTCCGCTCGATCGGTGCCCGCGGCCGCGACATCCGGCGCATCTTCGCCAGCGAGACGATCGTCCTTGCAGTCATCGGCCGGCTGATCGCCATCCCGGTCGGGCTCCTCCTCAACGTGTTCCTGATCTGGATGACGCAGAAGGTCGTCCGCGTCGAGGTGCCGTTCACCTTCCCTGCCTGGAACGTCGCGGTCGGGCTCGCCGGGACGATCCTGCTCGCCCTCCTGATCACGCTCGTGCCGATCCGGCGCGCGATCCGCCTCCGGCCGGGCGACGCACTTCGCTACTCGTAACTACTTCCACGCGACGCCAGGAGTCGGCTGCTGCGTCGGCGTTGTAGTTCCGCACCGTGTCGTTGTCGGTTTAGCTCACCAGGGTCCGTAGATGCCGCTGTTGGCTTGCCGCAGTGCGCCGACGTACCCTGCTCGCTCGTAGTCCGTCTCGTTGGTACCGGGCGGGACGGCGAGCTGCCCGCGCAGTTCGCCGACGGCTGCGAATCCTTTGCGTGTCATCCAGTCCTCGAGCCCGTCAATTAGCACGGTTGCGTGTTCGGGGCCGTGCCGGAGTAGGGCGCAGGCGGTCATCACGACGTCGGCGCCGGCGAGGAGGTACTTGGCGACGTCGGCCGCCGTTTCGACGCCGGTGCTCGCGGCGAGCGAGGCGCGCACCCGTCCATGGAGGAGCGCGATCCACGTGCACGGCAGCCGGGCCTCGACCGGATTGGAGAGGCTGACCTCGGGGACGACCGCGAGCTTGTCCGGGTCGATATCGGGTTGCAGGAACCGGTTGAACAGCACGAGCGCGTCCGCGCCGGCGTCGTCGAGCCGCAGCGCCATCTCACCGGTCGAGCTGAAGTAGGGGCTGAGCTTGACCGCAACCGGCAGGTCGACCGCGTCCTTGACGCGGGTCAGGACGTCGACGTGTCGCTGCTCGACGTCGCGGCCCGAGATGCGCGGGTCGCCGGGGAGGTAGTAGACGTTCAGCTCGATCGCGGCGGCGCCTGCGTCCTGCATCGCCCGGGCGTAGCCGGCCCAGCCGCCGGGTGTGACGCCGTTCAGGCTTGCGATCACCGGAACGCCGACCGCGGCGGCGGCGCGCTCGAGCAGGCTCAGGTAGCGACGCGGGCCGGCCTCGTCTTCGGCGGCGGCCGGGAAGTAGGAGAGCGATTCGGCGAAGCTCTCGGTACCGATGTCGACCAGGCGCGCGTTGTCGGCCGCCTCGCGGCGCAGCTGTTCCTCGAACAGCGAGTAGAGGACGACCGCGCCGACGCCGGCGTCGGCCAGCCGGCGCACGCCGTCGACCGTCTGCGAGAGCGGCGAGGCCGATGCTACGAGCGGATTGCGCAGCGTGAGCCCCATGTAGCTTGTCGAGAGGTTCATCGGCTGTCCTTGCGCGCGTCGGCCGCGAAGTGCTGGGCGCCGCGGGTCGCCATCTCCTCATACACATCCCAGCGCTGCTCGACCGCCCGCTCGGCCAGGCCGTGCAGCCGTTCGGCCTCGGCCGGGTCGCTGTTCGTCAGTGCGCGGTAGCGGAGCTCGCGGTTGGTGTAGTCGGCGAGGGGGAGGCGCGGCCGCGGGGAGTCGAGCAGGAACGGGTTGCCGCCGGCGGCACGTACCTCGGGGTCGTAGCGGATCAGCGGCCAGTAGCCGCTGGCGACGGCGCGGTACTGCTGGTCGAGCCCGTCGCGCATCTCGATCCCGTGTGCGATGCAGTGGCTGTACGCGAGCACCAGCGACGGGCCGTCGTAGGCTTCCGCCTCGCGAAAGGCGGTCAGCGTCTGCTGGGGATCGGCGCCCATCGCAACCCGCGCGACGTAGACCGAGCCGTAGGCAATCGCCTGCAGGGCGAGGTCCTTCTTCGGCACGGTCTTGCCTGCGGCGGCGAACTTGGCGACCGCGCCGAGCGGGGTCGCCTTGGACATCTGGCCGCCGGTGTTGGAGTACACCTCGGTGTCGAGCACGAGCACGTTGACATTGCGGCCGCTGGCGAGGACGTGGTCGAGCCCGCCGGAGCCGATGTCGTACGCCCAGCCGTCGCCGCCCACGATCCAGACGCTGCGCCGGACGAGGTGGTCGACGACACTCTGCAGGTCGGCGACGGCGGCTCCGCCGAGCCTGTCGAGCCGCCGCCGGAGCTCGGCCACCCGTTCGCGCTGGGCTCGCAGCTCCGACTCGCGCAGCTGCGGCGCCGCCAGGATCTCGTCCACCAGCTCGGGGCCGACCTCCTCGCGCAGCTCGGCGAGGCGCCGGCGGGCTAGCCGGATGTGCCCGTCGGCGGCGAGCCGAAAGCCGAGCCCGAACTCGGCGTTGTCCTCGAACAGGGAGTTCGACCAGGCCGGGCCGCGCCCGTCGCCGTCAGTCGTCCAGGGCGTCGTCGGCAGGTTGCCGCCGTAGATCGAGGAGCAGCCGGTCGCGTTGGCGACCATCAGCCTGTCGCCGAACAGCTGCGAGAGCAGCTTCAGGTAGGGAGTCTCGCCGCAGCCCGCGCAGGCGCCCGAGAACTCGAACAACGGCTCCAGGAACTGGGTGCCTCGCACCGTGCCGAAGTCGACCCGCGACCGGTCGCTCGCGGGCAGCGTCTCGAAGAAGGCGATGTTGTCGCGCTCGGCGGCGACCAGCGGCTCGCGCGGCGCGAGGTTGATCGCCTTGCGGCCCTCGTCGCCCGGCGCGACGACCGGGCACGCCTGGACGCACAGCTCGCAACCGGTGCAATCCTCGACGTAGACCTGCAGCGTGTACCGAGCGTCGGGCAGGCCGACGGCTTCGAGCGGCGCCGACCGGAACCCGCCCGGGGCGCCCGCCAGATGGGCGTGGTCGTAGTACCTCGAGCGAATCACGCTGTGCGGGCACACGAAGCTGCAGTTGCCGCACTGGATGCACAGGTCGGAGTCCCAGACCGCGACGAGCTCCGAGATGTTGCGCTTCTCGTAGGCCGCCGTGCCGCTCGGATACGTGCCGTCCACCGGCAGGACGCTGACCGGCAGCTCGTCGCCCCGGCCGCCCAGCATCTCCGCCGTGACGGTGCGAACGAACTCGGGCGCATGTGCCGGCACGACAGGGGGCAGCCCGCGCGTCGCGGTTACCTGCTCCGGCACGTCGACTCGGTGCAGGGCTTCGAGCGCGCGATCGACGGCGGCCTGGTTGCGTTTGACAACCTCGGCGCCGCGCCGGCCGTAGGTCTTGGCGACCGCCGTCTTGATCCGCTCGATCGCCTGCTCGCGCGGCATGACTCCGGAGAGGGCGAAGAAGCAGGTCTGCAGGACAATGTTCGTTCGTCCCGCGAGGCCGACCTCGCGCGCGATCCGGCCGGCATCGATCGCGTACACATCGATGCGCTTGGCGAGGATCTGCTCCTGCACCGGGCGCGAGAGCGCCTCCCACACCGCGTGCGGTGGGCGCGGGCAGTTGAGCAGCAACGTCGCGCCGACAGCCGCAGGGCCGAGCACGTCGACCCGGTCGAGCAGCCCGAACTGGTGGCAGCCGACGAACGAAGCCTGTTGCACGAGGTAGGCGGCGCGGATCGGCTGCGGGCCGAAGCGCAGATGCGAAACCGTCTGCGAGCCCGACTTCTTCGAGTCGTAGACGAAGTAGCCCTGCGCATGCAGGCCCTCGTCGCCGAGGATCTTGATCGTGTTCTTGTTCGCGCCGACCGTTCCGTCCGAGCCGAGGCCGAAGAAGATCGCGCGCATCGTCTCGGGCGGCTCGATGTCGAGTGCCGCCTCGTAGGCGAGGCTCGTCCCAGAGACGTCGTCTTTGATGCCGACCGTGAACCGCCGTCGCGGCCGCTCTCCCGCCAGCTCGGCGAACACACCCGCGACCATCCCGGGCGTGAATTCCTTCGACGAGAGGCCGTAGCGGCCGCCGACGATCCTCGGCAGCACCGCCCGCCCGCCGTCGCCGAACGACTCGGTCAGCGCCGCGACCGTGTCGAGGAAGAGCGGCTCGCCGATCGAGCCTGGCTCCTTCGTCCGGTCGAGGACGGCGACCTGGAGCGCGGTCGCCGGCAGCGCCTCGGCGAGCGCCTGCGCCGGGAACGGACGGTAGAGGCGCACCTGGGCGACGCCGACGCGCTCGCCGCGGGCGTTCAGCCACGCGACCGTCTCCCGCACCGTCTCGCCGCCGGATCCCATCACCACGAGGACGCGCTCGGCCTCGGAATGCCCCGTGTAGTCGACGATCCGGTAGCGGCGGCCGGTGCGCTCGGCAAGGCCTGCCATCGTCTCCTCGACGGCGTCCGCGATGCGGGCATAGAAGGGGTTGACCGTCTCGCGCGCCTGGAAGTAGACGTCCGGGTTCTGCGCCGTGCCGCGGATGAACGGCCGCTCCGGGGAAAGCGCCCGGCCGCGATGAGCCTGGACGAGCTCCTCCGGCACGAGCGCGCGTAGGTCGTCGTCGGTGAGCAGCTCGATCGAGTTCAGCTCATGCGAGGTTCGGAACCCGTCGAAGAAGTGCACGAACGGAACCCGCGTCCGGAGCGTTGCGGCCTGGGCGACCAGCGCCAGGTCGTGGGCCTCCTGCACCGATGCCGAGGCGAGCAACGCGAAGCCCGTCTGGCGGACGGCCATCACGTCGGAGTGGTCGCCGAAGATCGACAGCCCCTGCGCCGCGAGCGAGCGCGCGGCGACGTGGAGCACCGCCGGCGTCAGCTCGCCGGCGATCTTGTACATATTCGGGATCATCAGCAACAGGCCCTGTGAAGCGGTGAAGGTTGTTGCCAGTGCGCCGCTCTGCAGCGCGCCGTGCAGCGCGCCGGCGGCCCCGCCCTCGCTCTGCATCTCCACCACCGCCGGCACGCTGCCCCAGACGTTCGTCCGCCCCTGGCTCGACCACTCGTCGGCCAGCTCCGCCATCGGCGAGGAGGGTGTGATCGGGTAGATGCAGCAGACCTCGTTCAGCCGGTAGGCGACCGAGGCGGCAGCTTCGTTGCCGTCGACCGTCGCGCGCATCAGCGGCCCGGCTCCGCGATCATCTCGATCGCGTGCACCGGGCACTGCTCGAAGCAGACGCCGCAGCCGGTGCAGCGGTCGTAGTCGAACCGGTACCGGTGCCCCTCACCGAGCTTGATCACCGCGTCCTCGGGGCACGCGCCCAGGCAGCCGTCGCACTCGAAGCAGTTGCCGCACGACAGGCACCGGCTCGCCTCGTAGACCGCCTCCTCGGCCGAGAGGCCGCCGACGACCTCGGCGAAGTCGGTGACCCGCTCTTCGACCGGAAGCTCGGGCTGCTGCCGGCGGGGATTGTCGCCGAAGTACCAGAGGTGCAGCTCGTCGAAGCTCGCCAGCTCGTGCTTGGGCGCGCTCGCGGCGGCGGCGTTGCGCAGCCAGGCGTCGATGTGGCGGGCCGCCTTCTTGCCGTGGCCGACGCCGACCGTCACGGTCTGGTCGCTCGGCACCATGTCGCCGCCCGCGAATAGGCCGGGGCTGCCTGTCTCGAGCGAGGTCGACACCTGCACGGTCCCGTCGCGTGCGATCTCCACCCCCGGCACCCGGCGCAGGAAGGCGGTGTCGGACTCCTGGCCGAGCGCCAGGATCACCGTGTCGGCGGCGAGCGTCTCGAACCGGCCCGTCGGCTGCGGGTAGCCGGACTCGTCGAGCTCCATCAGCTCGACCTCGAGCTCTGGACCGTCGAAGGCCGTGATCGTGCGCAGCCAGTGGATCCGCACGCCCTCCCGCTCGGCGTCCTCCGCCTCGTCGAGATGAGCGGGCATCTGCTCCCGTGTACGCCGGTACACGATCAGCGCCTCGTCCGCGCCCATCCGGCGGGCAACCCGGGCGGCGTCCATCGCCGTGTTGCCGCCGCCGTAGACCGCCACGCGCCGCCCGATCACCGGCCGCTCGCCGGAGGCGACGCTGCGCAGGAACGAGACCGCGTCGACGATCCGACCGGCATCGCGGGCCGGGATGTCGACCCGCTTCGAGAGGTGCGCACCGACCGCGACGAAGACCGCGTCGAAGCCGCCATCCTCGCGCTCGGCGACCAGGTCCTCGACCCTGTGGCTACAGGTCACGCGCACGCCCATTGCCGCGATCCGGTCGAGCTCGCCCGTGAGCACGTCGCGGGGCAGCCGGTAGGCCGGGATGCCGTACCGCATCATTCCGCCCGTCTGCTCGCCCGAGTCCCGGATCTCCACCTCGTGACCGAGCCGGGCGAGATGGTAGGCAGCCGACAGACCGCACGGCCCTGCGCCCACCACGAGCACGCGGCTGCCGCTGCGGACCGCGGGACGGTCGTAGTGCCACCCCTGCTCCAGTGCCAGATCGCCCAGGAACCGCTCGACCGAATGGATCGAGACGGCGCTGTCGAGATCAGCCCGGTTGCAGACGCTCTCGCATGGGTGGTAGCAGACACGCCCGTGGATCGCGGGGAACGGATTGTCGGCGACGAGCTGACGCCAGGCCTGCTCGTGCCGACCTGCCTTGGTGTGCGCCAGCCAGGCCTGGATGTTCTCGCCCGCCGGGCAGCCCGCGTTGCAGGGCGGCAACAGATCGACGTAAACGGGTCGCCGCTCCCGGACTGGACCCGTGTGGGAGCGGCTGTGCAGCAGGTCCGGCAGCCGCGTCACGTCCCCGATCGGGTAGCTCATGCCGGTCCCGGAAGTCGCGCAACCATTGCTTCTAGGCTAACTCGCTTGCAGTCACGGCAGCATCCCACACGCAAGCTGGCAGTGCTCGCGCGCGCAAATCGAATCTACGCACATCCTCCTGCCCGCGGAAACCAGCTTCCGCACGAGCAACAGCCCGGTCTGCGCTTACAGCTCGCCGATCAGCCAGAGCAGGAGCACGACGAGCGCCGAGAGGACGATCCCGACGAGTAACAGCGCCGCGTTGACCCCGAAGAAGAGGACGAAGGGAGTCGCGTTGTCGTGTCCGCCTGCGAGCCGCTGGACGGCGCGAACGGGCCGGGAGCGGCGGCGAAGCGGCTCTCGCTCCAGGCGGCTCACCGGCAGCCCGAATCGCCGCAACGCCTCGTCGGTGTCGGCGTCGATCGGTCCGGCGACCAGGATCTCATCGGCCGGGAAGCCTCGGAGGGCGTCCTCGACCGCCTGGACCGGGTCGACGTCTCCAGCCTCCCCCTCGACCGGCGCTTCGTCTGCGAGTGTCCACTCCACCTCGAGCACGCGGGCTTCTGCTTTCCGCTGCGCATCGTCGTCCGCGGTGGCAAGCCACGCGAGCGGTCCGACGAGCGCCGGTGCGACGACGTGGATGCGCTCGGGGCGCTCGGGGCGCGCCTCGATCGCGGCGCGGACACTTTCGACCTCGTCGTCTGCGAGGAGCAGGACGAGCAGCCTCGACCCTGCGGTCA